>WNGF01001119.1_pt1 | contig 111065 bp, 117 predicted proteins | sample 5400641 | NCBI WGS metagenome assembly WNGF01 (sample SAMN13153371, study PRJNA577476) | soil metagenome | isolation source: 80 cm soil or saprolite under grassland replicate 2 | place: USA:California | collected 2016-06-15 | reverse complement strand
AAAGCAAACCTTCGGCCATCCCGAACACCTGGATCAGCACGGGCCCGAACGCCGCCAGCGTGGCGCGCGCCGGCTCGGGATTGAGGCGCGAGCCGCCGACGGCGATCGACCGGATGGACGACAGATCGTAGGCGGCGCGGCGCGGCGAGTTGAGCCAGCCGATGACCGTCGCGGGCACGGCCGGAATCCAGGTCGCCGCCTCGCGCTCGACGAGCGCCAGCACGGTCTCGGCGTCGGGGCTCGGCGCGAGGATGGTCCGCGCGCCGAGCAGGAGCGCGCCCTGTAGCCCCGGGCAGGCCAGCGGAAAGTTGTGGGCGATCGGCACGGACAACAAGATCACGCCGTCGTGGTCGAAGCCGGTCGCGGCGGCGAAGACGAGCGAGTTGTAGAGGTAGTCGTCGTGCGTCCGCGGAATGACTTTCGGCAGGCCCGTCGTGCCGCCGGAGAGCTGGAACACCGCAACGTCCGACGGCTCCGGCCGGAATTCGGCGAGCGCCCCGGGCCCCACACGCGCTTCGATGGGATCGGCGAGCAGATCGGCGAGCCGTGTCATGCCGGTGCCCGCCCGCTCGCCGGCCACGAAGACGTGGCGCAGCGCGGGCAGGGACCCTCGCACCTCTTCGGCCATCGCGACGTGGTCGAAGCCGCGAAACTCCGACGGGATCAGCCAGGCGGCCGCGTCGGTGAACCGCGCGAGATAGCCGATCTCGGCGTGCCGGTGGGCGGGCAGGCAGGTCAGCGGGATCGCGCCGACATGCAGGCACGCGACATAGGCGACCACGAACTCGAGCACGTTGGGCAGCTGGAACACGACGCACGCCCCGCGCGTGAGGCCCCGCTCGGCGAGGTGCAGGGCCAGGCGGTCGGCGAGGCGGCCGAGCTCGCGGTACGTGACCCGCCGCTCGCCCGCGACGATGGCGAGACGATCGGCGTTGGCAGCGAACGAGCGCTCGAGCGCCTCGCCCAGCGTCGTTCCCGCCCAGTACCCGCGCTCGCGATAGCGGCGCGCGAACGCCTCCGGCCAGGGCACGACGCCGTCACGCACCGGCCGATCCCCGCGACCCGGCCCGCGCGCGCTCCCAGAGGTCGCGCGCCGCCATCGCCGCCCGGCGCCGGATCTCCTCCTCGTCGACCAGGAGCGCGCGCCCACCCTCGACGACGACGCGGCCGTCGACGAGGACCATCTCGACGTCGCGCCCCTGGGCGACGTGGACGAGGTTGCCGAGCGCGTTCGTCAGCGGCGTCAGGTGCGGGCGTCGGAAGTCGAGCACGACGAGATCGGCCTTCTTGCCGACCGTGATCGAGCCGAGATCGTGCTCGAGGCCCATGGCGCGGGCGCCGGCCAGGGTCGCCATGTCCAGCGCATGATGGGGCTGCCAGTCGTCGGTCGCCCGACCGAGCTGCAGGCGGGCGATGGCCAGGGCCCACCGCATCGTCTCGATCATGTCGGCGTGCATGTTGTCGGTGCCGAGCGCGAGCCGCGCGCCAGCCTCGCGCAGCGCGGGCGTCCGCGCCATCATCCCGCCCGTCGCGTTGCCCTTGGGCACGTGGGCCACGGCGATGCCGGCGCGCCCGACACGACGAACCTGCTCGTCGTCGAGGAAGATGCAATGAGCGGCGATGAGGCGATCGTCGAGAAGCCCGCAGCGGTCGAGGAGCTCGGCGGGATGGCAGCCGCTGCGCGCGCGTACGCGCTCGACCTCCACGCGGCTCTGAGCGAGGTGCGTGTTGACGCGAAGGCCGAGCGTCCGGCTCGCCTCCGCCACCCGCTTCAGCAGCTCGTCGGAGCAGGTATCGGGCGCGTGCGGGCTGAGCTGAACGCCGATGCGCCCTCCGCCCTGGCCGTGCCAGCGCTGCGCCAGCTCGAGCGCCGCGGTCAGCGACGCCTCGCCGATCTTCGCGTCGTGCTCCCAGTGCCCGTCGGCGACCCGCGTGAAGTCGACGTCATGGATGCGGCCGCAGGTGACGACGCGCCCGCCGATCTCCACCATGGGCTCGGCGGTCTCCTCGGCGTGCACGTAAGTGTCGTTGATGAGGGTCGAGCCGAAGAGCAGCGCCTCGAGCGCGCCCAGGCGCGCGAGCGCCCGCGCCTCCTCGGGGCGCACGTCGCTGCCCCGCGGCACGCCGGGCGTGTAGGCCGGCGCGAATCCCATGTCCTCCGCCATTCCGCGGGCCATGGTGAGGATCGCGTGGGTGTGCACGTTCACGAAGCCGGCCGTGATGACGCGTCCCGCGCAGTCGACGCGGCGGCGCGCGCCGAGTCCGGGCGGGGCGCTCGCCGCGCTCGTCACGACCGTCAGGCGGTCGCCGCGGATCCCGATGACGGCGTCCTCGATCACCGGGCAGGCGGGATCGCTGGTGAGCGCGATCCCACCCCGCAGGAGCAGGTCGAGGCCGGGCGGCGCCGCCGCGGCCGTCATGCCACGCGCAGGCGCCGCTCGAGGGTCCGCGAGAACCACGCGAGCACGGAGATCAACGCGTAGTAGTAGAGCGCGATCAGCGCGTAGATCTCGAAGGGGACGAAGCGCTCGGAGATGATCGCCTGACCCGCGCGCGTGAGCTCGTAGACGGAGATCACCGACAGGAGCGACGATCCCTTGACCAGCGTGATGAGCTCGTTGGTCAAGGGCGGCAGCGCGGGCCGGTAGATCTGCGGCAGCAGGATGTGGAGCAAGACCTGGGTCGGCGTCAAGCCGAGTGATTCGGCGGCTTCCGTCTGGCCGCGCCCGATCGCGCCCAGGCCCGCGCGCACGATCTCGGCGATGAACCCGGCGGCGTTGAAGCTCAGCGCGGTCACCCCCGCCCAGAATTCCGACAGGTTGATGCCGACGACGGGCAGGGCGAAGTAGATCAGGAACACCTGGATCAGCAGCGGCGTCCCGCGCACGAAGTCGACGTAGGCGCGCACGAACCAGCGCGCGGGCGCGAAGGCCGCGAAGCTCGCCAGGCCGAGCACGAACCCCGCGATCGTGCCGAAGACGATCGCGAGGACCGAGATCTTGACCGTCGCGACGAGCCCCTCGGCGAGCAGGGGGATCGCGTAGCCGATGACGCCCCACTCGAGCTTCACAAGGCGGGGACTTTGTCGGCGAGGGTCATCCGGAACCCGAACCACTTCTCCTGGAGCTTGCCGAGCGTGCCGTCGGCCTTGAGCTTCACGATCTGGCCGTCGATGAACTGCTGGAGCTCGGTGTCTTCCTTGCGGAAGGCGATTCCCGCCCAGTTGTCGGCGCCCAGCCCCTTGAGCATCGCGAACTTGCCGGGCTGATCGCGCAGCACCATCGCGAGCGTGGGCACCGTGTTGTAGACCGCGTCCACCTTGTGCTGGGCGAGCGAGAGATACGCCGCCGGGTGCTCGGTGAAGATCTTGATCTCGGCGAAGCCCGCGCCGGTCGCGGCCTTCACCTGCTCGCTCTGCTTCTTGGCCAGCACCTCGCCCGGCGAGCCGAGCTTGATGCCGACGACCTTCTTCGAGAGATCGTTGAGGCCCTTGATGCTGCCCTCGTCCGCGGCCCGGATCAGGAGCGCCTGGGACGCCTCCGCGTACGGGATGCTGAAGCCCACGCGCTGCAGGCGCTCGGCCGTGTAGGTCATCGCGCTCATGATCATGTCGAACTTCTTCGCGTAGAGCGACGGGATGACGCCGGCCCACGCGGTGTCGACGATGTCGGGCTTGACGCCGAGGCTCTCGCAGAAGATCTCGGCGAGGTCGACGTCGTAGCCGACGATCTTGCCCTCCTTGCGGAAGGTGAACGGCACGTAGGCGGCCTCGACGCCGATGCGGAGCTTGCCCGAGCCCTTGACGTCGGCGAGCGACAGACCGGCGGCGCCGGCGACGGCCGGCAGGCCGAGGGCGGCGGCCGTCCCGGCCAGGCCGATGAGCTCCAGGAACTGCCGACGCGGCAGACGCGTGGTCATTGTCACGACCTCCCTAGATCATTTCACCGCTCGTCTCGCAATACATGGAAACCCCGGACGGCGCAAGGCCACCGCGTGGTAGGATCGGCCCGCACTCTCGACGCGAGGAGTTCACGATGGCCCAGGACCTGAGAAGCTATCTCGACCTCATCAAGCGCAAGCGGCCGGACGAGCTGGTGATCGTGTCCCGGCCGATCGACCCCGCCCACGAGATCACGGCGTTCGTCGTGAAGCTCGAGCGCGAGGCCAAGCGGCGGCCGGTGCTCGTCTTCGAGAACGTCAAGGGCACGCGCTTTCCCGTGCTCACGAACCTGCACGCGAGCCGCGCGCGGCTGGCCATGGCGATCAACGCCTCGCCGGAGGCGACACTGCGGACGTACCTGCGGGCCATGGAGCGTCCCATCGCGCCGCGCGTGGTGGCGTCGGGTCCGGTGAAGGAGGTCGTCCTCCGCGGTGACGCCGTCGACCTCGGGGCGCTGCCCCAGATCCTCCACCACGAGGGCGATGGCGGCGTGTTCCTGACGTCCGCGATCTCCTTCGCCAAGGATCCGACGGCGGAGACCTGGAACTGCGCCTACAACCGGCTGATGGTCAAGGGGCGCGATACGACCTCGATCCACCTGACGCTCGGCAAGCACCTCTGGGAGTTCCAGCGTCTGGCCGAGGGACGGAACGAGCCGCTGCCCATCGCCTTCGCGATCGGCGTGCATCCGGCCATCGCGCTCGGCGCGCTCGCCATCGGTTCCGTCGACGAGGACGAGCGCGGCATCATGGGCGCGCTGCTCGGCGAGCCGCTGGAGCTCGTCAAGTGCGAGACCTCGGCGGTGCTCGTGCCCGCGCACGCCGAGATGATCATCGAGGCCGAGATCCTGCCCCACGAGCGCACGTCCGAGGGTCCCTTCGGCGAGTTCACCGGCTACAGCCTCGGGGAGCGGCAGCGCGAGGTCGTCAAGGTCCGCGCGATCACCCACCGGCGCGACGCCTACTTCCAGGACATCTCGGTCGCGCACCTCGATCACATGCTGCTCTCGACGATTCCCATCGAGGCCAATCTCTACCGCGCCGTCCGTGCCATGGTGCCGTCGGTGAAGGCGGTGCGCGTGCCCGCGCCGTTCACGTGCTACGTCTCGATCGAGCAGCGCATCCCCGGACAGGGCAAGAACGCGATCCTGGCCGTCCTGGGCAGCGATCTCTACATGAAGCGAGTGGTCGTCGTCGATCACGACGTGGACGTGTTCGACGACCGGCAGATCAACTGGGCCATCGCGACGCGCTCGCAGCCCGATCGCGATCTCGTGCTCGTGACCCACGCGCGCGGGTCCGACCTCGATCCCTCGACGCGCGAGGACGGCTACTCCGGCAAGTGGGGCATCGACGCGACGGCCAAGCCCTCGCTCGGCGCCTACACACCCCGCCATCGCGTGCCGCCCGACGTCTACGCGCGCCTCGATCTGAAGTCGTTTCTCCCGTAGCAGGCCGACCGGCGCGTGCCGCAGAACTTCGCTGCCCTTCTCGACGCCACGGCGGAGCGCTACCCCGACCGTCCGGCCGTGGCCTGGAACGGAGGCGTGCTCTCGTACCATGCGCTCCACCGCCGCGCGGGCGGCGCCGCCCGCTCCCTCGCGGTCGCCGGCGTCGCCGCCGGCGACCGCGTGGCGGTCACGATCCCGAACGGCTGGCCCTTCGTGGTCGCGCTCCTCGGCGCGCTCAAGCTGGGCGCCACCGTGGCTCCGCTGGACCCGCGACTCACCGCCGAGGAGCGCGCGGCCGTTGTCGACGACCTGCGGCCACGGCTGGTTGTTCACGAGGTGACGGGCGACGAGATCGAGTGGCCGACCGCGCCGGAGACGGACGCCGCGGCGCTTGTCCTCTACACGTCGGGCAGCACCGGGCGGCCGAAGGGCGCCGTCCTGTCCCACGGCGCGCTGGCGTTCGCCGTGCGATCCTGGCTCGACGACGTGATGGCGCTCACGCCGGACGACGTCGTGCTGGGCGTGCTCCCGTTCTCGCATTCCTTCGGACTCAACGGCGCGTTGCTGGCCCCGCTCCTGGCCGGGGCGGCCGTCGTCACCCTCGAACGGTTCGTGCCCGAGGACGTCGTCACGGCCGTGGCGCGGCATCGGGTGACGGTGTTGCCCGCCGTCGCCACCATGTTCCGGCGACTGCTCGGCTCACCGGCGCTCGACGGCGCGCCGCTCGGCAGCGTCCGCATGGCCCTGTCGGGCGCGGCGCCGTGCCCGTGGCCGCTGGCGTGCGAGTGGCGCCAGCGCACCGGCGTGCGCATCTTCCGCGGCTACGGCTCCACGGAGCTGTTCCGTCCGATCTCGTATCTGGCCGCCGATGCCGTGGATCTCCCCGATGCGATCGGGCGCCCGGTGCCCGGCGTCGAGGTGCGGATCGTCGACGACGCGGGCCGCGGGCTGTCGGACGGCGAGCTCGGTGAGCTGCTGATCCGCACGCCGGCGGCGATGGACGGCTACCTCGGCGCGCCCGAGGAGACGCGCGAGGTGCTGGTCGACGGCTGGTTCCATACCGGCGATCTCGCGCGGCTGACGTCGGAGGGATGGGTGCGGATCGAGGGCCGCAAGCGCGAGCGTATTCTTCGTGGCGGTTACTCGGTGTTTCCCCAGGAAGTGGAAGCCGTGCTGCTCGCGCATCCCGCGGTGGCCGAGGCCGCGGTGGTCGGCGTGCCGGACGACGTGCTGGGCGAGGAGGTGATGGCATTCGTCGCGCTCCATCCCGGCCGGGACGCGCTGCCCGACGAGCTGATCGCGCACTGCAAGCGCCAGCTCGCGGCGTTCAAGTATCCCCGCCGGATCACGATCGTCGCCGAGCTGCCGAAGGCGGCGACGGGCAAGGTGCTCAAGAAGCGCTTGACCGGGTAAGACCATGGCCCTCTCCCGCCGGGACCTGCTGCAGCTCACCGCCGTCGGCGGCCTCACGGCGCTCGCCCAGGCACCGTCGTCGGCGCCGGCGCAGACGCCGTCGTCGGTCCCGGCGGCGCCCATCGAGCCCAACGATCGGGTCTTCATCGCCAACGAGGACTCGAGCACGATCACGGTGATCGATCCGAGAGCGAACACCGTCGACACGACGATCAATCTCACGAGCTTCGACGAGGACCCCCGGCCGCCGTTCCGCTTCGCCACCGGAGGCGTCGTCCCGACTCACGCGGGCATGACGGCCAGGCCGCTCTATCGCGGGGCCATCAACGTCCACGGCCTCGTGCCCTCGCCCGACGGCCGCTGGCTGGCGGCGACCGCGCGGGGAAGCGGCAACGTCTACCTGATCGACACGCTGACGAAGAAGGTCCTCGGTGGCGGACCGAACCCGCAAGCCGTCCCCAGCACGAATCCCGAGCGGGTCTCGAGCGGGATCCTCGTCGGCCGCGAGCCCCACGAGGCGACCTTCACCCGTAACGGCAAGGAGCTCTGGGCCGCCGTGCGCGGCGAGGATCGGATCGCGATCATCGACGTGGCGGCGGCGCTCAAGGAGTCCGGCGGCGGCCTGACGCGCGCCGTCCGCGGCGTGCTCCAGACGATCAACGGTCCCTCGCGAGTCTGGTTCTCGATGGACGGGGGGCTCGCCTTCATCGCGAGCCAGAAGACCTCGACGATGGCCGTGCTCGCGATGAACCCCGACGCCGACGGCTTTTCGCGTCCCTCGGGTCGGGCGCTCCTCAACATCAGCGCCCAGGATCCCGTCGGCTTCACGCCGTTCCTCAAGACGTCGCCGGATGGCGCCGAGGTGTGGCTGTCACACACGCTCGCCGATCGCGTCTCGACGTGGGACGCACGAGAACCGTTTCGTGTCCTCGATGGCGTCGCGCTCGCCCAGCAGGCGCGCCCGAACCATCTCGAGTTCGTCGAGAACGCGCGGGGCAAGGCGGTCTACGTGAGCCTCGCCCGCATCGAGGACGGCGGCCCGGGTGGCGTGGCGTCGAGCCGGATCGCGATCATCGACCGCGCCGGGCGGCCCGGGTCGCGCCGCGTCGCCAGCACGTTCTTCACCCGCGGGCGCGAGGCTCACGGGCTGTGGACGAACCCCGCGCACACGCTGCTCTATGTCGCCCACGAGCAGGACGAGCTGCCGGGCACGCCCAACGCGGGCCAGACCGCGGCGAGCGCGTTCGACGTCACCAACCCCTTCGTTCCCGTGTTCGTCGCGCAGATCCCCCTGGGTGAGCTGGCGCTGCCGTCCGGGCGCCTGCGGAGCAAGAAGAGCATCGACCTGGTCTACGTGCGCCCGGGCGCCCGGAGCCAGACCGGCTGAGTCGTGGCTCCCGCTCGGCGGACGCCGACGGGCATCCGCTGGCATCGGGCGTGCTCCTGACCTCCGTATGGCCACGGGGCTCCTGCGATCGTTCCGCGGCGCTCGCCGTGCTCGCGCGGCCGATCTGGCGGTGGCGCAGGGCGCGTACTACGCGCTGACGGGCGTGTGGGCGCTCGTCGACATCCGCAGCTTCCAGGCGGTCACCGGACCGAAGACCGACCTCTGGCTCGTCAAGACGATCGGGGTGCTCGTCTTCGTGATCGGCGGCACGTTGATCGCCGGCGGCGTCCGCCGCCGCCCCACGCGCGAGCTCGGGCTCCTGGCCGCAGGCAGCGCGGCCGGGCTCGCCGCCATCGACACGGTCTACAGCGCCAAGCGACGGATCTCGCCGATCTATTTGCTGGACGCGGCGGTCGAGGTCCTGCTGCTCGGGCTCTGGATCCTGCCGCGCCGTCACCCTCGTCAGGAGACAAGCCTGAGGACGAGCTCCATCGCCACGACGTAGAGGCCGGCGATCCCGAAGAGCGCGCCCAAGAGGATGAACCTTTTCCTCGCAGGCCTCGATCAGGCTTTGGGGCGGACCCGCGGATCGGGCTGATCGAGGATCTTCCGCGCCTGCGCCTCGCGGTAACGCTCGAGCGCGGCACGCAGATCCGAGCGCTTGCCGGCGAGGATCGAGACGGCGAGGAGCGCCGCGTTCACGGCGCCGGCCCGTCCGATGGCGAGCGTCCCCACGGGCACCCCGGCCGGCATCTGCACCATCGAGAGCAGGGAGTCGAGCCCGTTGAGCGTCGATTCGATCGGCACGCCGAGGACGGGCAACGTCGTCTTGGCCGCGATCGCGCCGGGCAGCGCCGCCGCCCCGCCGGCGCCCGCGATGATCACCTCGACACCGTCGCGCTCCGCCGTCGTCACGTAGTCGACGAGCTGGTCCGGCGTGCGATGCGCCGAGAGCACGCGCACGTCGTGGGCGATGGCGAAGCCCTCCAGGGTCTGCGAGGCGTGGACCAGCGTCTCCCAGTCCGACTGCGATCCCATGACGATGGCCACGAGCGCGCGCATGCGGGCGATTCTAGCTCACGGTCGACGCGAACGCGCGGTCTGGCTGAAGCCGGCTGGCGGTAGTGTCGCAGTTCGAACCCTGACTGCCCGTTCGCCGGGCGGGAGAGACGGGTGGGCCTTCGGAAACCCGATCGGACCGTCTAGCCGTCCGCCTGAATGTCGGTAAGCGGTACGCCTGTCACGACGTACGACGACGGGTTGACGGGTTTCCGAAGGCCCACCCGTCTCTCCCGCCCTCCAGGCGTCGCTCGGGCCGGAGTCGTGCATCGAAGGACGCTCGTGGAATTGACCGACGATCACGGCCGAACTCAAGCCTGTCGTAGGAAGGTTGGGGGCACGCAATCTCTTCAGGTCGCGCACGACAGCCTCGCCACTCGAGTCGTCGATCCGACCTTGAGCACCGCGGAGAGGGCGGGCGGGGTGGGTGGGGCCTTGGGAAACCCGTCGTCGTACGTCGGGACAGGCGTACCGGCAAGCGACAGGCGGGCGGTGGGCCAGACAGTCCGATCGGGTTTCCCAAGGCCCCACCCGCCCCACCCGCCCGGTGGATCGGCGGCGATTGGGTCGCCATAGTTTCGAACTGAGACACTACCCGGCTGGCACCGCGATTGCTGCCCATACCCTCCAGGGGACTGAACGATGAGATGGCTGATCGCCGTGATGTTGTGCGCGCTCGGGCCCGCGCTGGCCCAGGCTCAGGACGTGACCAGGTCCACTCCGCAACAGGCGAGTGAGCCGAACTATGGGACCGGCCGAGATCAGGGAACGGGGCCGGCCGGTCAGGAGATCCGCCCGGGAAGCGCTGAAGGCGATGCGCCGTCGGCCTCGGCGGGGCGACTGGCCCGTGATCAGGTCGAGCGACGCATCCTCGGTCTTCCGGTGACCGCCGTTCTCGTGATCACCGCCGTCATCCTCGGCCTCGTCGCCCTCGCCGGCCTCGTCCTGCCCGGCGCCCGTCGCCGTCGCCAAGCCCGCGGCGGCGGCACCTACGGCCGCCGCTGACGAGACGTCATCCTATCCGGACTCGAGGGCGCCGCAAGGCGCCCGAGCCGGGGGGCTTGGGGGGCGCCCGGAGCCCCCCATCTGCAATCAAAATACGAGTGCGATCAAAATACTACGACGCCGCGCGCCACCTGGCCGCCACGCATCGCCGCGAACCCTTCGTTAATGGCCTCCAGGCTATACGTCCGGCTGACGAGCGGATCGATCTGGAGCCGGCCCGAGAGATAGAGATCGACCAGGATCGGGAAGTCGACGTTGGGCCGCACGGACCCGTAGAGCGTTCCGCGGAGCGTCTTTTCGTGGAGCGCCATGAAGTAGGGGGCGATCGGCGACCGCGCGCTCGTGGGCGCCATGCCCACGACGACGGCGGTCCCGCCGGGGCGGATCGCCTCCAGCATCTGCAGGGTCGTCGCCTCGCTCCCGATGGCGTCGAACGCGTACTCGGCGCCGCGGCCTCCGGTGAGCCCCCGCACCTCCTCGGCGACGTTCTTCTGTGAGGCGTTGATCGTGTGGGTCGCGCCGAAGTGGCGCGCGAACTCGAGCTTGTTCTCGAGCAAGTCGGCCGCGATGATCGTGGCCGCGCCGGCCATCCGTGCCCCCTGAACGACGTTCAGGCCCACGCCGCCACAGCCGATCACGACCACGCTGGCGCCCGCCTCTACGCGCGCGCAGCGATTGACGGCGCCCCAGCCCGTGGGCACGCAGCAGCCGATGAGCGCGGCCTGCGGCCACGGCATCTCCTTGCGGATCGGCACCAGCATCTCGGCCGGACACACCACCCACTCGGAGAAGGTTCCGATCCGCGCCATCTGGTTGACGCCCTTGCCCCCGCGCGTGAGGCGATGCGTGCCGTCGAGCATCAGCCAGCGCGGCGAGGTGTGACCGTCGCAGAGGACCGAGCGGCCGATCGAGCAATAGAAGCACCGACCGCAGTGGGGGCGGAACGAGAAGATGACGTGATCGCCCGGCTTGACGTTGGCGACGCCGGGCCCGACGTTCTCCACGATGCCGGCCGCCTCGTGACCCAGCACCATCGGCAGCGGCACCTGCCAGTCACCGTTCATGATGTGCCAGTCGCTGTGGCAGACGCCCGCGGCCTTGACCTTGACCCGGGCCTCGCCGGCGCGCGGTTCTTCCTGCTCCACGTCCACCACATCCAGACGGCTATTCGGCTCGAAGCAGACGGCGGCTTTCATCTTTCGATCTCCTTGGGATGGGGGGCCCCGAAATGGCCCCCCAAACCCCCCAATTTGCGTGGCGATCGAGCCTGGGGCTCGATCGTTCTAATGGACGAACGGGACAAGGGCGTCACTTCGTCGCTTGTGCTTGCAGTCGGGCGAGAGATTCCTGGATCGTTGGTGTGTTGCCGGTGTCGATGTCGTGTCGCCGCAGGGTGTGGAAGGCGGAGAGGACGCCGTTGGCGGTCGCGAGCTCGCTCACACGCTGCGCGTACTCGGCGATCCGAGCGCCGGGGATGGCATAGAGCGCGACGTCGTCGGTGAGCGCGTCGAGGTAGGCGCGCGCCCCGCAGCAGCCGAGGCTCAGCGCCGAGCGCCCGGAGTTGACGACCTGGGGAACCACCGCGCAGGCCGGCCGGCCCATGGCCGGTGCGAAGCCGCCCTCGAGCGACTGGGAGGCTTCGGACAGGATCAGCGTCTGGTCCGGTCGGACGAAGAGCAGGACGACGTCCGGCGACAGCGGCGTCGACGCCAGGGGCACGTACACGACGTGGCGCGGACGCACGGCGAGGACGGGGATCGTGGGGATGTCCTCGGGGCGGACGTAGCCGAGATCGGCGAACACGCGGAGCGCGTCGCGGCGGTCGACCTCGTGCGCCTCGGTCGTATCGAGATTGTGGGTGAACGTGCCGATGGCGCAGTTCGCGTGATCGTCGGCCGAGGTTGCGAAGCCGCCGCCGGCGGCCTTCTCCCAGAACACACACCCCGCCGCGGCGCGCGGGGCCTGCGACGAGATCCCGGCGGGAAGCGCGTCGGCGACGGACAGGCAGACGGCGATCGGCGGCACGCGGAGCTTCAGCGCCTCCGTCAACACACGGGCGAGCGAAGGGTAGTCAGGCATGAGAGTCCTTTCGGGTCAGTCGATCGCGAAAGCCAGGCGGGCGTAAGCGTCGCGAAGGGCGCCTTCGACGGCCGCGGGGGTGGCGCCCCGCGCGAAGATGAAGCCGAGGTATTGCCAGCCCTCGGGCAGAGGGACCAGCGCCTGGTCACGGTGCGCGGTGATGGTCACGTCCTCGATCCCGGCCACGGCGCGCGCGGCCTCTTCGCCGGCGACGGCGCGCAGGCGACCCGCGCGGGGGATCGGGATCATCATGACACCGGCCGCGCCTCGCTCACGGTCGAGCGAGGCGATGGGCCGGCCGAGCGCGTGGCGCAGGATGAGCTCTTCCAGCGACACGCCGGTGCCGAAGCGCAGGGTGCGAGAGCACAGACCGCCGATCGAGCGCGGCGCGATCTCGAGGACCCAGGGTCCGACGTCGTTGACGCGCAGCTCGGCGTGGATGGGGCCTTCGGCCAGTCCGAGGGCCGTGCACGCCGAGGCCGTGACGTCACATACTCGTCGCTGCACCTCGTCGGGCAGGCGCGAGGGCGTCACAAAGATCGTCTCCTCGAAGAAGGGGCCCTCGAGCGGGTCGGGCTTGTCGAACACGGCCAGGGTGTGGAGCCGTCCGCCGATCAACAGCCCTTCGACGGCCACCTCGACACCGGGGACATAGGCCTCGGCCAGCAGGAACTGAGCGCCGTCGCCGCTCACGGTCACGTCGTCGCGAGCGAGCAGAGCCGCGATGCGGCGGAAGGCGGCGATGAACTGATCGACGTTGTTGGCGCGGATCACCCCGCGACTGGCCGAGAGCGTCAAAGGCTTGAGGACACACGGGAAGCCCACGCCTCGCGCGGCGAGGAAGGGATCGTCCTTCAGCGCGAGGCGGCGGTATCGCGGGATGGGCACGCCGGCCGCGGCGAGACACTCACGCATCTGAAACTTGTCGCGGGCGGTGGCGACGGCGGCCACCGCGCTCGAGGTGAGCCCGAGCCGCTCGGCGATGGCGGCCGCGGCGACGGCGGTCACGTCGTCGACGCCGACGACGGCGCGCAGGGGGGTCGACCGGCTGAACGCGGCCACGGTCGCGGCGGCGCCGTCGGGGTCGGTGAAGTCGACGGTCAGGAAGTGATCAGGAAGCCGCGCTTCGAGCGTATTCGGCCGCTCGGATGCACACACGAGGTCCACGCCGAGCGTCCGGGCCGCTTCGAGGAAGTCCTGCGTGCGATACGTCGTCGTCGGCAGGAGCAGTAGCAGCCGGTCCATCGCGCTCCCGCCGGGCGGTCGCCGTGGGCTACGCCTTGCCGGCGGTGTAGTACGGGTTGGCGCCCGAGGCGTGATCGGTGGTGTCGAGCACTTCGACGACCTCGGGCAACTCGTCCTTGATCAGCCGCTCGATGCCCGCCTTCAGCGTGATGTCCGCGGCGCCACAGCCCTGGCATCCGCCGCCCATCTGCAGATAGACGCGGCTGTCCTGGACGTCGATGAGCTCGACGTAGCCGCCGTGGCCGGCGACGGCCGGGTTGATCATCGTATCGATCAGCTCTTGCACCTTGGTCTTGAGATCGTCGCTCATGGGGCACCTCTCAGGAGGTTACTTTACTCGCATTCGCCTTGGCGGCCAACCTTCCGTCCGAGGCCCGCCCGCATGTAAATCCTCCAATCGGTCGGACGCCCGCCCGGCCAGTGGCGTGGCCGTTGCTCCTTCCGGTCGCGCCGCACACGTTCATGATGGCGGTCGGCGTGGTCGAGATCATCGCGGCCCTCGTGGTCGCGGCGCGGCCGAGCATCGGCGGCTACGTCGTCGCCGCCTGGCTCTGGGGCATCATCGTGAACCTGCTCTTGTCCCGGGGCTACTACGACATCGCCCTGCGTGACTTCGGCCTGTCACTCGGCGCGTTGGCCCTCGCCAACCTCGCCCTCCAGTTCGAGCGGCACTGAGACTCCACCCAAGGGAGTTTCAAACCTCGCCCCGCGTTCGGGCCACCTGGCCCGTGGTGGGCTCGGCTCAGCAGAACCACGGTTCCGTGAGGCGTGGCGCGCGTCGGCGATCGGCAAGGAGAGCGGGGGCCGGGCGTGCCGAGAGGCGCCCGGCCGCGGCGTCCGCGAGGCCCACGATCGCCGTGAAGGTCAGCGCCGGGTCCGGGCCATTCTCCGCGGCTCGCGCGACGGCCGCGCTCACCTCCGCGTGCAGCCGATCCATCCGCGGATCGGGATGGATCCAGGGGTAGTAGAAGGCGTCACGCACCAGCTCCCCCAGGTACGGGCGCAGGGCCGGACTCTCGAGGAGCAAGGAGCCGGGCGGTACGAGGAGGCGGATGGAATACTGCACGGGATCGACGTGGTCGATGAGCGCTTCGCCCTCGACGAACTCCAGCACGTCCCGGTAATCCTCGAGGGTCGTCCACGGCGTGAAGGCGACCCACGTCGGGCGCAGCACCAGGCCGGCGGCGCGCACGAGCTCGAGCGCCTCGAAGACGTCCGCTCGCACGTGACCCTTGTCGAGGTGGCGCAGCACCGTGTCGCTCAACGACTCCACCGCCGAGACGATGAACGCGCACCCGAGCTCGGCGAGCTCGGGCAACAGGCGGCGGTGACGGAGCAGGTGCTCGACCTTGGTCGTGATGTCGAAGGTGACGTCGGGGAACTCCGCGTGGAGCGCCCGCGCGAGCGCCGACGCGTGCCCGGGACCGTTGAGGAAATCGGGATCGCCGAAGGTGATGTGGCGGGCGCCCCCGGCAACGAGCTGCCGCACGTCGGCGAGCACCACGTCACGCGGCACGACGAAGAACCGGCCGTCGTAGACCGGCGGGATCGGGCAGTGGCGGCATCGATGCTTGCAGCCGCGGCTGCCCTGCACATAGCCTGTCAGCTCCAGGCGTCCGTCGCGCTCGAGATGGGCATATTGCTTCAAGGACGGCAGCCGACCGCGGTCCGGCACAGGGAACGCGAGCTTGGCGAGGTGGGCGGGGCCGGTGCGCCGGGCGGACTCGCCGCGCTCGAGGGTCTCCACCAGCTCGACGAGCTGCGGCTCCACCTCGCCGCCGAGGACGGAGTCCGCGCAGGTCGCGAGAAGCCAGTCGGCGTTGAGCGTGGCGTAGAGACCGTAGAAGCAGACGTGGCACGACGGGTTGAGCGAGCGGATGCGCTCGGCGATGTCCACGCCGAGACGTAGCGCCGTGTGCATGGGCACCGAGATCGCCGCGACCCGGGCGCGCGCCGCCTTGTCGGCGTCGAACGGCTCGACGGAGACGTCCATGACCTCGGGCGAGTAGCCATACCGCTCGAGAAAGGCGGCGGGCCACGCCACCGCGAGCGGCTGATGTCCGAGCTCGTAGCAGGCCACCAGCAGGACGTCGCCGCGCTCCCTCATGGCTCGTAGTCTACGCCGAGCCGCGAATCGGAGTATTCGAGGAGCGCCACGTTCCAGGGGCGCGTGGCAGTGCGAGGTGAGCCGCGCCCTGGCGGCGAGCCGAGCAGTGAAATGATCGAAATCGTGCGAGGTGAGCCGCGCCCTGGCGGCGAGCCGAGCGGTGAAATGGTCGAAATGCGTTGGGGGATTGGGGGCCATTTCGGGGCCCCCATGTTCTGAGGTATCGTGAGTCCTGCGCTCATCCTGTGCGAGGGAGGTGTTCCCGATGACCGTGAAGATCACCGCTCGACCCAACGGCCCCTACGTCGTCGAAGGCGACGTCGAGATCTACGACCCGACGGGCGCCAAGATCGACACGAGCAACCGTCCGCGCATCTCGCTCTGCCGTTGCGGCGCCTCGGTCACCAAGCCCTTCTGCGACGGTACGCACAGCAAGATCGGATTCGCCGCCGCCGAGGCGGCTGTCGCCCAGGAAAAGAAGTAGAGGTAGATCAGGGCTGCGGCGGCTGGGAGTCCTCGTCGACGTCGGTGAGGAGGATCCAGTCGTCGGGCGGATCGACCGGCGGGCGCGTGCCCACGGCCGAGGTCGTCGTCCGTCCGCGACTCGCCGAGAACCACTCCCAGACGCCGGGCTGTGACCCGGAGTCCTGCGCCTCTCCCATCTCGGGGCCGCTGGCCCCGGTCTCGGAGCGGTCGGTCTTTCGCTGGCGCTTGGCTTCTTGCTTGGCGCGCCGGAGGTCGTCGCGCCGGCGCCGGTCGAAGCCGTAGTTGCGCGCGCGGCTCATCGGCCACGCAGGTGCGATGTCGAGCGCCCGAAGGGACGCGCGCGCACCGTTCGATCGGTGAGGTTCATCTGCACGAGCCGGCGATTGCCCTCGGCGACCGCGGTCGCGATCGTGCCGAACGTCGCCTTGGATTCTTCGATGACCTCGCCGGCGTTGTTGATGATGCGCCAGCGCCACTCGGGGCGAGCGGGAGTGGAAAATGCCATTACATGCACCGTGGGCTCCTCACGAGGACCGCGAGTGAATGGACGAGGCGGGCTGGGCGAATGCCGAGCCCGCCTCGAGGACACGAACGGTCGACCCGACTACCAGCGGTTGCCGCGAGGGCTGCCGCCGAAGCCGCCCCGCGAGCCACCGCCGCCGCCGCCGCCGAAGCTCCGGCGAGGGCCGCCACCGCCACCTTCCGAGGCCTTCGCCCGCTCGACCTTGAGCTGGCGACCATCGAGATCCTTGCCGTTGAGCTTCTGGACGGCCTGATCCGCCTCTTCGGACGTGGCCATCTCGACGAACCCGAAGCCGCGCGAGCGGCCGGTGTCGCGATCGGTCACGACCACTGCGGACTCGACCTGGCCCGCCGCCGCGAAGACTTCGCGAAGACGATCCTCGGACGTGGAAAAGGGAAGACCACCGACGAACAACTTGTGCGCCATGAGACGCCTCCTTGTACAAGCTCGCCTCGGGCGGCAGGGCCCCAGCCCCGCGACGCCCTCCGGCTCGCACTGCACTGCTGTGCTTCCGCTTGTTTCGTGCACGCCCCAGAACGCGGAAGAGCACCGGAGGCATGGTCTGATGAGGAAGGTTCTCAACCGAACCGACAGCCGAACCAGACGTTTGTTAGGGTACCGGATCGGCCCCGTCATTGCAAGCGTGCTACTATTCCGTCCGGAATTTCGCCCCTGAGGAGACCGGACCATGAGTGACCTCACCCGCCGGCAGTTCGTCACCCACACCGCGGCCGCGGCCGCCGCTGTCGGCATCGGGGTGCCGTCGGTGCATGCCCAGAAGCGCGGCGGCACGATGCGCTTCATCCCCCACGCCGACCTCAAGGTCCTGGACCCCATCTGGACGACCGCGTACATCACGCGCAACCACAGTTACATGATCTACGACACGCTGTTCGGGACCGACGAGAAGCTGCAGATCAAGCCCCAGATGGTCGACAGGTGGAACTCGGCGGACAAGGGGATGAAGTGGTCGTTCACGCTGCGTGACGGCCTCAAGTGGCACGACGGCCAGCCGGTGGTCGCCGAGGACGCGGTGGAGTCGGTCAAGCGCTGGACCAAGCGCGACCCGCTCGGCAAGCTCTTGGCTGCGCACACCGCGAAGCTCGCCCCCGTCGACAAGAAGACGTTCACCCTCGAGCTCGCGCAGCCGTTCGGTCCCGTGCTCGACGCGCTCGGCAAGCCGTCGAGCAACGTGCCCTTCGTCATGCCGGCCCGGATCGCCGCCACCCCCGACAGCGAGCAGATCAAGGAGTTCGTCGGCTCCGGTCCGTTTCGCTTCGTCAAGGACGAGTGGCAGCCCGGCAATCAGGTCGTCTATGTCCGCAACCCCGATTACGTGCCTCGCAGCGACGTGCCCAGCGGCTCCACCGGCGGCAAGAAGGTCAACCTCGACAAGGTCGTCTGGCGCTACATCCCGGACGCGGCGACCGCGGCGGCGGCGCTCGACGCGGGCGAGGTCGACTGGTGGGAGAATCCCCCGCTCGACTTCGTGCCCCGCATCGAGAAGAACGCCTCCCTCGCCACCTTCGTGACCGACCCGCGCGGCACGCAGGGATGGGTACGGCCGAATCACCTGCAGCCGCCCTTCAACAACAAGAAGGCGCGCCAGGCGCTGGTGTACATGGTCGACCAGCCGGCATACCTGCAGGCGGCGATCGGCCAGCCGAAGTTCTACAAGACGTGCCCGGCCCTGTTCACGTGCGGCGGCCCGTGGGAATCCGCGGCGGGCGCACCCGCCAAGCAGGACCTCGGCCGAGCCCGCCAGCTCCTCAAGGAATCGGGCTACGACGGTCGGCCCGTGGTCGTCCTCGATCCGAGCGACATCGCGCTGACCCACGGCGCGGCCCTGGTAACGCGCGAGCTGATGACCCAGGTCGGCTTCAACGTCGATCTGCAGTCGATGGACTGGTCGACCGTGGTCGCCCGGCGCGCCAAGAAGGAGCCTCCGGCCCAGGGCGGCTGGAACCTGCTCTTCACGTGGTGGATCGCCTCCGACGTCATCAACCCCGCCGTCCACGCCGGGATCTCCGGCGCCGGCGCCAGCGCCTGGTTCGGCTGGCCCGAGAACGGCGAGATCGAGAAGCTCAAGACCGATTGGGTGCGCGCCACCGATCGCGCCCGGCAGAAGCAGATCGCCGAGGAGATCCAGAAGATCGCCTACGACGAGGTCATGTACGTGCCCTTCGGCCAGTGGGTGCTGCCGACGGCGTTTCGCAAGAACGTCCAGGGCATCCTGCAGTTCCCGGCACCGGTGTTCTGGAACGTGTCGATCGCCTGATCGCCGGCCACGATGCTGGCGGAAGTCCTGCGCCGCCTGATGGCCACCATCCCCGTGATGGTGGTGGTGGCCATCGCGGTCTTCGCACTCCTGCACGTCACGCCCGGCGATCCCGCCGTGATCATCGCCGGTGACTACGCCACGGAGGACGACATCGCCCGGATCCGGGCCAAGCTCGGTCTCGACCGACCGTTTCTCACGCAGGTCGGGATCTGGCTCGCGCAGGTGGTGCGGGGCGATCTCGGCACGTCGATCTTCTCGGGCCTGCCCGTCGCGACGCTGATCAAGCAGCGCGCCGAGGCCACCGTCTCGCTGACGATCTTTGCGATGCTCATCAGCGTCGGCATGGGCGTGCCCCTCGGCATCGTCGCGGCCTGGAAGAAAGGGTCGTGGATCGACCGGCTCGTGATGGTGATCGCGGTCTCGGGCTTCTCGATGCCCGTCTTCTGGCTGGGCTTCGTGCTCGTCTACGTCTTCGCCATCTCCCTCGCGTGGCTGCCCGTCCAGGGCTACCGGCCGCTGGCCGACGGCTTCTGGCCGTTCCTGCGCCATCTCATCCTGCCCGCGCTCACCCTCTCGGTCATCTACATGGCCCTCGTCGCGCGGATGACGCGCGCGAGCATGCTCGGCGTGCTGAACGAGGACTACATCCGGACGGCGTTCGCCAAGGGGCTGCCGCCGGGGCGCGTGCTCGTCCGTCACGCCCTCAAGAACGCCTCGCTGCCCGTGGTGACGATCATCGGGATCGGCTTCGCCCTGCTCATCGGCGGCGCGGTCGTCACGGAGAGCGTGTTCGCGCTGCCCGGGCTCGGGCGTCTGACCGTCGATGCCATCGTCCGCCGCGACTATCCCGTCATCCAGGGCGTGCTGCTGATCGTCTCGGGGGTCTACGTCCTGATCAATCTCGTCATCGACATGCTCTACGTCGTGCTCGATCCGAGGATCCGGTACTAGCGATGGCCGTCCTGCCCGGCGCGTCGGGTGAGCTCGCGCTCGAGGTGGCGGCGCCGCGACCGGACGCGCTGGCTCGCGCGCGGCGGGCGTTCGGGCGTCATCCGACGCTGATCGCGGGCACGGTGGCCCTCGTGGTGATCGTGATCGGGGCCGCGTTCGCCCCCGTGTGGTGGACGGGCGATCCGCTCCAGATGCGGCCGATTCGACGGTTACGGCCGCCGTCGGCGGAGGTTTGGTTCGGGACCGATCACTTCGGACGCGACATCTACACGCGGACCGTCTACGGAGCGCGCATCTCCCTGGCGGTGGGCGCCGCCGTCTCCGCCGTCAGCCTCGTGCTCGGCACGGGACTCGGTCTCGTCATCGGCTTCTATCGGCGGCTCGACACGATCATGATGCGGATCATGGACGGCATCATGGCGATTCCCGCCATCCTCCTGGCCCTGGCCCTGATGGCGCTCATGCGCGCGAGCGTGCGCAACGTGATCATCGCCCTCGTGATCCCCGAGATCCCCCGGGTGACCCGGGTGGTGCGCGCCTCGGTGCTGTCGCTCCGTGAGCACCTGATGGTGGAGGGCGCGCGGGCTCTCGGCGTGGGGACGCCACGGATCCTCCTGCGCTACATCCTGCCCGGGCTCGTCGCCCCCTTGCTCGTGCAGGGCACCTACATCTGCGCTTCCGCCATCCTCGTCGAGGCCTATCTCTCCTTCCTCGGCGCCGGCACGCCGCCCGTCATCCCCTCCTGGGGCAACATCATGGCGGAGGGGCGCGCCTACGTGCAGCTGGCCTTCTGGATCATCCTGTTCCCCGGCGTGTTTCTCGCGGCCACGGTGCTGGCCATCAACCTCGTCGGCGACGGTCTCCGCGACGTCCTCGATGTGAGGTAGGGCGGCCGCGGCAATCGGTTGCTGGCGCCCCCTGGCTATGGGTAGAGTGGAAAGAGTGCACGAGATCCTCCTCGTCGAAGACAATTCCGACGCGCGCGAGACCTTGCGCTTACTGCTCGAGCTCGAAGGACATCGGGTGGCGGCGGTGGAGACGGGTGAGGAGGCGGTCGAGCTTGCGAGCGAGAAGGCCTTTACCATCGCCCTGATCGACATCGGCTTACCCGATGTCGATGGCTATGCCGTGGCACAGCGGATCCGCTCGAGCCCCACCGGGGCCGCCCTGATCCTGGTCGCGCTGACCGGTTACAGCGAGCCCGAGGACGTCCGTCGCGCGCGCGAGGCCGGTTTCGACGCCCACCTCGTCAAGCCCGTCGACCCCGACACCCTCACGAAGACCCTCGCCGACCTCACCGCCGACCGCCGCTGACTCTCGATCAGCGGGCCCAAGGCCCTTGACTGGGCCGGACTCCCGCATCACGGGCGCCGCGGTTGAAAGAGCTCGATCGGATTACCGGACGGGTCGTCGAACAGGATCTGCGAGCCGCCCGGACCCGTCACGATGTCGTTCCGGAAACGGACCCCGGCGGCGCGCAGTCGATCAACTTCGGCCGAGAGGTCTTCGACGACGAAATGGATGCGGTTCCAGCCGCCAGGACCCGGCCGGTGGCCGTCGGGCATCGGGCGCCCGGCCGAGCTGCTCGGTCCGCTGAGCAGCAGCCGCAAGTCTCCCCGGGCGACGTCGGCAAAGGCCGGCAGCGTCTCGGAGATGAGCGTGAAGCCGAGGTGCGTCGTGTAGAAGGCGACGGCGGCCTCGACATCGTCGACCATGTAACGGACGTTGACGGTGGTCATCGTGGTTGTCCTCCGCGCGGCGCTTTGGCGAAAACCGCTCGTTATACGGCACGGCACACCGTCAAGCGTACGCCCCGCGTAAGGACGAAGCGCCAACCCCAAGGATCGATCGGCATGTTATCTTGATTCGATAACGAGCAAGGATACCTAGCCGCATACCGAGGTGCATCGATGCCTGACCTCGCGAACGGCACGACCCGCCGACTCCTTCGATGAAATCGCATGAGCTCGAGGAGCGAGCGTCCCGATCTTCTACGCGATGGCGATGGCGATGGGTGCGCTCGCGTCGCTGGTCTTCGGACGGTTCTTCGATCGGTACGGGCGCTCCGTGCTCCTGTCGGCCTTGTTGCTCTCCAGTCTGTTCGCGCCATTCGTGTTCCTCGGCGGGTTCGCGCTGGCGCTCGTCGGCATGCTGCTGTGGGGCGTCGGGATGGGGGCTCAGGATTCGTTGTTGAAAGCGGCGCTCGCGCGCGTGATCCCGGCGAACCGACGCGGCACGGGATTCGGCGTGTTCGATACCGGATTCGGCATCGCCTGGTTCCTCGGCAGCGCGGCCATGGGCATCCTCTACGACGTCTCCATTCCCGCGCTCGTCGTGCTCTCGGTCGTCTTGCAGCTCCTGGCCTTGCCGATCCTGTTCTCCACGCGCCGGTTCACGGCGCAGAACGCCGAGCGGCGATGACGACCCCGGACGACATGGTCCGCGAGTTCTTCCTCGGCTTCATCAAGGTGCACATCCTCCACCATGCCGCCGAAGAGGAGGTCTATGGGCTGGCGCTGATCGCGGAGCTCCGCCGGCACGGCTACGAGCTGAGCCCGGGGAAGATGTATCCCGTGCTGCACGAGCTCGAGGAGGCGGGGTATCTGCGCCGGATCGATCGCGTGGTGAACGGCAAGATCCGGAAGTACTACGCCATCACACGGCGTGGCGCCGCGGCCTTGACCGATGCGCGCGAGAAGATCGGAGAGCTCGTCGGCGAGCTGTTGGCGGCGGGGGCACCGGCACATCGTCCGAAGACGGCGGGGCGAGGCAAACGTCGCTGACGATCGAGAAGCGATCACCAACACGCCAGGGAGGTGTCGCATGAGTGACGACATCGCTGCCGCAGCGGCGAACGGGCCGGCGTCCACCGAGGTGCCCACCCAGGGTCGGGGCTCGATGCTCGAGGTGCTGGCCGTGGCGACCCGGCTGGGCCTCACGTCGTTCGGCGGGCCGATCGCCCACCTCGGCTACTTCCGTGACGAATACGTCCGCCGGCGGAAGTGGATCAGCGAGGACGCGTATGCGGATCTCGTCGCGCTCTGTCAGTTCTTGCCGGGCCCGACCAGCAGTCAGGTCGGGATCGCGATCGGAATCGTGCGCGCGGGGCTGCCCGGCGCCGTCGCCTCCTGGCTCGGGTTCACGCTGCCCTCGGCGATCGTTCTCGTGGCCTTCGCGTTCGGCCTCGAGCGATTCGGCGCGACCGGCGCGGGATGGCTGCACGGGCTGAAGATCGCCGCCGTCGCGGTCGTTGCGAATGCCGTGTGGGGCATGGCGCGGTCGCTCGCCCCAGATCGGGCGCGGGCGACGGTCGCCATTGCCTCGGCGATCGTCGTTCTGGCCTGGCCCGGAGCGCCGGGTCAGGTCCTCGTGATCGCGATCGCCGGGCTCATCGGTTGGCGTCTCCTGGCGGGTTCGGCCGGCGAGAAGCGAGTCTCCCTGCCTCCGACCGTCCGTCGTCGAACCGCCGTCGCCGCGCTCGCGGTGTTCTTCGCCTTGCTCGGCGCGCTGCCGCTTGTTCGTCCGCTGGTGGCGAGTCAGGCGTTCGTCGTCTTCGATAGCTTCTTTCGTGTGGGATCACTGGTCTTCGGCGGCGGCCACGTCGTCTTGCCGCTCCTGCAGGCGGAGGTCGTTCCCCCGGGGTGGGTCAGCAACGAGGAGTTCGTGGCCGGCTACGGCGCGGCCCAGGCGGTGCCCGGGCCGTTGTTCACGTTCGCCGCGTACCTCGGGGCGGTCATGCATCAGAGGCCAAACGGCATCGCGGGAGCGGCCCTCGCGCTCGTCGCGATCTTCCTGCCGACGTTTCTCCTGGTCGTCGGTGCGTTGCCGTTCTTGAGCGCGCTGCGAACCCGCACGGGGTTCCAGGCGGCGCTCCGCGGCATCAACGCGGCGGTGGTCGGTTTGCTCCTCGCCGCGCTCTACCACCCCGTGTGGACGAGCGCGATCAAGACGTCGGCGGACTTCGCCCTGGCCCTCGTCACGTTCGCGCTGCTCGCCCTCTGGAGCGTTCCGGCATGGCTCGTGGTCGTGATCGCCGCGTTGGGGGGCGCAGTGCTCGGGGCACTATGAGAGGGAAGGTGTGCGCTCAACGCGGGCCCATGTTCGAAGGGAGATCCGATGCGAAAGAATATCGGTGTCGCAGTCGTTGCCGTTGGCTTCTTCTTCGCACACGTCGTCGGGCCGGCCCGGGACGTGCCCGTCGCTCGCGCCGCCGATGATGGCGCGGAGATCGCGAAACTCAAGGACGAGATCGAGCAGCTCAAGGGCCGGGCAGTTCTATCTCGACGAGACGCGCGCGCACCTGCGCTGGGGGGTGCGCATCATTCCCGTACGACGCATCGCGGGCGGCCAGATCGATCTGCGCGGCCTCCTGGAGGCGGTCGACAACACGGGGCTGACGGAGATCGGCAAGGCGATTGCCGACAGGAACAGTGAAGGGTTCACCGGCGCCTACCGGCGGACGCTGGAGGGGTACTTCGACCCCGCGGCAACGTGGCCGTGATCGAAGCCTCCTTGCGAGGTGTCACCAGTGGATGGATTGACCGGGGCTCAGGAGCGCGATCCGTTCCTCCAGGCCGCGTCTCACGGCTTCCCGCAGGAGCCGCTCGGGCGGCTCCCGGAACGGCTCGCGATTCAGCTCGAACGTCCCCCAGTGCATCGGCACCATGAGCTTGGCCCTCACGTCCTCGAGCACCTGCAGGGCCTCTTCGGGGTTCACGTGGTTCGGGTGACGGCGGTCATAGGCGCTGTAGCCGCCGATCGGGATCGCGGCCAGATCGAACGGACCGAGCCGCTGACCGATCTCCTTGAACCCCGCGTAGTACCCGCTGTCGCCCGCGAAGAACAACCGGTGCTGGGGGGCGGCGATGACCCACGAGCCCCAGAGTCGAAGGTTCTGATCGGTCAGGGTTCGCCCCGAGGAATGCTGCGCGGGCGTGCACGTGAAGCGCAGCCCGCGGAAGTCGCGGCCCTCCCACCAGTCCAGCTCGACGACGTCGCGGGCGCCGTGGTCCAGGAGCCAGGCGCGAAGGCCAAGCGGCACGAAGAAGGTCGCCGCGTGGTCGCGGGCCAGCCGCTCGACCGTCCCCGCGTCGAGGTGGTCGTAGTGATCGTGAGAGATGATGACGGCTTGGATCGGGGGCAAATCCTCGAATCGCATTCCCGGAGCGACCAGCCGTCGCGGGCCCGCGAAGGCGATCGGGCTCGCCCGGTCGCCCCAGTGCGGATCCGTCAGGATATTGACGCCGGCGAGCTGGACCAGGAACGTCGAGTGACCGATCCACGTCACCGTGGGCGCGACGCCGTTCGCGCGCAACTCCGCGCCGTCGTTGGACACGGCGGCCAGCGGCTTGCCGCGCGCCGGCCAGCCCTCGAACGTCCGGGCGAGCAGTTTCGCGGCGCGGCCGCTCACCGTGTATGTGTACCCGGGATCGGTGTTCTGGAAGCCGCGGCGGAGATGATGCGAGAGCTTGGCGGCGGCGGACGGGGCCTCGGCGGCTGGAGAGGTGAGGTCGATGGCCAGCACGCTGGCAACCACGAGAGCGGCGAAGACGAGCCAGATCCTACGCGACATCCTGCAATCATTTACCCTACCACAGGGCGCAAGTCCTCGCCCGGTGGTATCTCGCTTGCTTGGAGAAAGGCAAAATGAACACGCGGCCGGGCTCGCCGTATCCGCTTGGAGCGACGTGGGACGGCGCCGGCGTCAACTTCGCCCTCTTCTCCGAGAACGCGACCGGCGTCGAGCTCTGTCTGTTCGACGGCCCCGAGGATCAGAGCGAGGGCGCGCGCATCCCGCTCACGGAGCGGACGGATCAGGTCTGGCACGTCTACGTGCGCCACGCCCGGCCGGGTCAGCGCTACGGCTATCGCGTTCACGGCCCGTGGGAGCCCGCCAACGGCCATCGTTTCAACCCGGCCAAGCTGCTGCTCGATCCCTACGCCAAGGCGATCGACGGCCCCGTGCGCTGGAACGACACGCTCTTCGGCTACCGCATCGGCGATCCCGAGGCCGATCTCGCGCGCGACGACCGCGATAGCGCGGCCGGCATGCCCAAGAGCGTGGTCGTGGAGACGGCGTTCACGTGGGGCGACGACCGGCCGCTGCGGATCCCGTGGAACGAGACGATCATCTACGAGGTCCACGTCAAGGGCATCACCGCGCGGCATCCCGACGTTCCGGCGCACCTGCGTGGCACCTATGCGGGCCTGGTCAGTCCCCCCGTCCTCGAATACCTGCGCTCGCTCGGCATCACCGCCGTCGAGCTGATGCCGATCCACCAGTTCGTGGACGACAAGACGCTGATGGATCGCGGCCTGGCGAATTACTGGGGCTACAACTCCATCGGCTTCTTCGCGCCCGACGCGCGCTACACGTCGGACGGACGGCTCGGCCAGCAGGTCAACGAGTTCAAGACGATGGTCAAGCTCCTGCACGAGGCGGGGCTCGAGGTGATCCTCGACGTCGTCTACAACCACACGGCCGAGGGCAATCAGCTGGGCCCGACGCTGGCCTTTCGCGGCATCGACAACGCCGCCTACTACCGCCTGGCCGAGGACCGCCGACATTACATGGACTACACGGGCTGCGGCAACACGCTCAACATGACGCATCCGCGAACGCTGCAGCTCATCATGGACAGCCTGCGGTACTGGATCCTCGAGATGCACGTCGATGGGTTCCGCTTCGACCTCGCGTCCGCGCTGGCCCGGGAGCTCGATGACGTCGACCGGCTGGGGGCGTTCTTCGACATCATCCACCAGGACCCGGTCATCTCGCAGGTCAAGCTCATCGCCGAGCCGTGGGACCTCGGCGAGGGAGGCTACCAGGTCGGGAACTTCCCCGTGCTGTGGGCCGAGTGGAACGGCATGTACCGCGACACCGTGCGCGCGTACTGGAAAGGCGACGAGGGGCAGGCCGGGCAGCTCGCCTACCGCCTCACCGGCAGCAGCGACCTCTATGGCCGGGGCGGCCGCCGCCCGTACGCGAGTGTCAACTTCGTCACCGCGCACGACGGCTTCACGCTGACCGATCTCGTCAGCTACGACGGAAAGCACAACGAGGCCAACGGCGAGGACAACCGCGACGGCAGCGATCACAACATCTCCTGGAACCACGGGGTCGAAGGACCGAGCGACGACGCGACCATCGTCGCCCTGCGCGAGCGGCAGAAGCGAAACTTCCTCGCCACGCTGATGATCTCCCAGGGCGTGCCCATGCTGTGTGGCGGCGACGAGATCGGCCGGACCCAGCGCGGGAACAACAACGCGTACTGCCAGGACAACGAGCTGTCCTGGTACGACTGGACGCTCGACCGCGCCGACCGCGAGCTGCTGGAGTTCACGCGTGTCGTGATCGGGCTGCGCAAGCGCCATCCCGTCCTCCGCCGGCGGCAGTTCTTCTTCGGGCGGCGGATCCATGGCTCGGAGGTCAAGGACCTGTCGTGGGTCCGTCCCGACGGCCGCGAGATGGCCGACGAGGACTGGAACAACCCGTTCACGCGCGGCCTGGGGCTGCGGCTGGCCGGCGCCGCCGTGAACGAGATGGACAGCGAGGGCCGTCCCGTCGTCGACGACACGCTGCTCATCCTGCTCAACGCCCATCACGAGCCGCTGTCGTTCGTGCTGCCGGCGCACCATCGCGGCGTGCGCTGGGAGACCATGCTCGACACGCGGATCCCCGAGGGCCGGCGGCGCCACCGCTCGATTCGCGGCGGCGAGAAATACGCGCTCGAGGCGCGCTCGCTCGCGGTGCTCAGGCTCGCCCGGCCGGAGCGGCGCCGGCATCCCCGCGTGCGCCGGGCCCCGCGCGCGGAGCCGGCCGTCGTCGAGGTCGAGGAGCCGACCGCCGAGCTGCCGGTCGCGTAGTACACTCGGCCCCGACATGGCGCAGCGATTTCCGATCATCGACGCGGATGGGCATGTCATGGAGCCGCCCGACATGTGGCGGCGCTTCATCGAGCCCGCCTTCCGCGATCGGGCGCCCGGCCTCGTCCAGACGCCGGACGGGCGGGCGCGCCTGGGCACGGACGGACGGCTCTCGCCCAGGGCCGATGCCATCAGCGCGGCGATGCTCGCTCGCTTCGCCGCGGACACGCGGCAGCGGCTGGGCGTATACCAGGCCGCGGGATACGACGCCGCGTCCCAGGTGAGGGCGCTGGATGCGGGCGGTGTCGCGGTCTCGTTTCTCTATCCCACGCAGGGGCTCTACGTCGCCGCCGTGGACGACCTCGATCCGGCGCTGGCCATCGCCATCTGTCGCGCCTACAACGACTGGATCCTGGAATTTTGCGCCTACGCGCCCGATCGCCTGCGGCCCGTGGGGATGCTGGTCGCGCTGCACGACCCGGACGCGGCGGTCGCGGAGACGGCGCGGCTGGCCGAGCGCGGGGTCACCGCCGTCTTCGTCCGCCCGAATCCGATCCACGGCCGTACGCTCGGCGATCCGGCCTACGAGCGGCTGTGGACGGAATGCGAGCGGCGCGGCGTCGCCGTCGGTATCCACGAGGGCGTCGGCGCCCATCTCCCGACCCTCGGCGCCGAGCGCTTCCGGACGTTCTTCGCCACGCACGTGGCCTCCCATCCGATGGAGCAGATGCTGGCGATGCTGGCGCTCATCGAGCGCGGCGTCCTCGAGCGCCATCCTGGCTTGCGGATGGCATTCCTCGAGGCGGGCTGCGGCTGGCTGCCGTACTGGCTGTGGCGGATGGACGAGCACTGGGAAAAGACCCGCGGCGTCGACGGCGAGCCCGATATCCCGATGGCGCCGAGCGAGTACTTCCGTCGCCAGTGCTGGATCTCCTGTGAGCCCGACGAGCCGAACCTTCCGGAGCTCGTCCGCCAGATCGGCGAGGACCGCGTGGTGTTCGCGAGCGACTATCCGCATCCCGATCACGAGTGGCCGAAAACGGTCGAGACCATGCTCGCCGTCGATCTGCCGGAAGCCACCCGGCGCAAGATCCTCCACGACAACGCCGCAGCATTCTACGGCCTTCGCTAGCGCTTCGTCTGGGCGAGTCGCCTCAGGATCGTGTCGGTGTCGCCCGTCTTCGCCAGCTCGTCGGGGAGGAGCGCGCCGATTCCGGCGTGACCGGCTGGAGGTAGATGCCATCGCCTTCCTCCCTCGCCGGCTGGGATGATCGCTTCGACCTAGTCTCCGCGCGCGCGCCGGCCCGGCGGTCGGCGTGCTAGGATCGCGGGCCGTCATGGCGGTGCACATCGGCGTGATCGGCGAGGGACGCTGTTCCACGCGCATTGCCGGGCGGGCCGAGCGCGTGGGCGCGGCGATCGCCGCGGCCGGCGCCGTGCTCCTCTGCGGCGGTCTCGGCGGCGTGATGGAAGCGGCGTCGCGGGGAGCCGCGCGGGCGGGCGGCGTGGTGGTCGGCCTGCTGCCGGGCGTCGACCGCGTGGAGGCCAACCGCTGGATCACCATCCCCATCGTCACCGGGATGGACCAGGCGCGGAACGTGATCCTCGTGCGCTCGTGCGACGCCCTGATCGCCGTCGGCGGAATGTACGGGACTCTCTCGGAGATCGCGCTGGCCCTCAAGCTCGGCCGCCCCGTGATCGGCCTGGCGACCTGGCGGCTCCTGCAGCCGGAGCGCCGCCGCCTGCCCATCATCCGCGCAACCTCGCCGGAGGACGCCGTCGCCCGCGCTCTCCGCGCCGCTCGGCGGCCGATACGGAGAGCTCCGGGCAGCTGGCTGCCGTAGGGCGGGGGCTCGTCCCTCGCCGAGCGTCGCGCCTCGAGGACGGCGGGGGACGAGCCCCCGCCCTACGTCGGGGTAGGTCCGCGGAAGTGGTGGCGCGCCGAGACATACCAGTAGATGCCGAGTGCCAGCGCCACGGCGGCCATCGTCCACAGCACGAGCTCGTTCGGGGGCAGGACGAAGATCGCGAAGAGCGCGAGAACCCAGCCGATCGCGACCGTGTTGATGAGGGGCGACCAGCGGCCGAGATTCCACGGCGCCACCTCCGCGGTGACGCATTCTCCGCGTCCGCGCCGTCGATTGCGCCGGTTGAGCCAGATCGGAATGCCGTAAGCGAGGTAGAGCGTGATCGTGCTGATCGACGTCACCACCGAGTAGGCCGCGGCGTAGAGACAGATGAGCACGGCGAGCGCGCTGGCCACCACGGTGGCGACCACGGGCGTGCCGAACCGCGGATGGACGCGCTTGAGCAGCCGCGCGCCGGGCATGCCATCGTCGCGTGCGAAGGCATACCACATGCGTCCCATGGACGTGATCGACGCCAGCCCGCAGAGCCACATGGCGACGCCGATGACGAGGGCGATGGCGTGCGCCCACACCGTCGCGAGGTTGCCGTAGACGATGTGGAGCACGGGGTAGGCGTCGTTCGCGGTCGCCGCGACGTCTCCTCCGGGAATGCACCAGGTCAGGAGCAGCAGCATGATCCAGCCGACGACGGCCGACACCGACACGGACAGCACGATGCCCCAGGCCGCGTTGAGCCGGGCCATCACGGTCTCCTCGGCGACGTGGGCCGACGCGTCGTATCCCGTGTAGGTCCACTGGGCCTGGAGCAGAGCCAGCACGAAGGCCAGGGCGAACGGGCCCGCCCGATACAGCTCGGTGAGGCCGGGGACCAGGGCGAACAGCGGCGAGGGCAGCTTCACGTCGCCGATGACCAGCGCCGGAGCCGTGCGGCCGCCGAGGTCTGCGGAGGCCGCGTCGAGCGGGCTGACCGATGTCACGGCCTGGAACAGAAAGCCGGCGGGGTTGTGGTGACGGCCGAAGGCGGCCAGCAGGATCGCGATCAGGAGCACCCCCCCGATGTGCCACCACACGCTGAGATCGTTGAGCCGCGCGGTGAGGCGGATCCCACGGACGTTGATCAGGACTTGCGGGATCATGATGAGCGTCATGACGAAGACCTGGAAGTACCAGCCCGTCAGCGGCCCGAACCCCGGGACGCTCGCGTCGGCCGGCAGTCCCAGAATCCGCGTCGCCGCGCCGATCAGGTAGATCGCCGCCGCCACGTTGATCCCGGCGGTGATCGTCACCTGCCCGATCATGTTGAGCCACGCGGTGACCCACGCCCACGTGCGGCCCCCCAGACGGAAGGCCCAGAAGTACAGGCCGCCGGCGGTCGGATAGGCCGAGGCCAGCTCGGCCATCGACGCGGCCACGCAGAGCGTGAGCACGCTGACGAGCGGCCATCCGACCGTGTTCACGATCGGTCCCGCGAACTTGAGGCCGTAGCCGTAGAGGAGGACGGCGCCGGTGATGATCGAGATGATGGAGAACGAGATGGCGAAGTTGGAGAAGCCGCCCATCTCGCGAAAGAGCTGCTGCGAATAGCCCAGCCGCTGGAGATCGCGGATGTCCTGACGGACGATCTCGTCGCGGCTCGGACGCGCGGGTGTCATCAGGGATTACTATAGGGCCATGCACCCGCTGCCGCTGCCCCAGGCCGATGGAACGCTCGAGCCGTACGCTCCCACGCGCGTCGCCGGGTTCGCGGCGGCGTCCGGGCCGATCCGGAGCCGCATCGGCTACGCCGCCGTGCACGTCGTCTGCGACCCGCTCGCCGACAACAACCCGACCCTCGACGTGGCAATCGACTGGGACGCGACGCTCGCCTACCGCCGCTATCTCTGGTCGCTCGGGCTGGCCGTCGCCGAGGCCATGGACACGGCGCAGCGGGGGATGGGGTTGTCGTGGGACTCGGCGAAGGAGCTGATCCGTCGCTCGGTCGCCGAGGCGCGCACGGTCCCCGGCGCGGTCCTGGCGTCGGGGGCGGGCACCGACCACCTCGAGCCGAGTCCTGGCGTCACGCTGGCGGCCGTCGAGGCGGCGTACGAGGCGCAGTGTGGATTCATCGAGCACGTCGGCGGCCGGATCATCCTCATGGCGAGCCGGGCGCTGGCGGCGTGCGCGCGCGGTCCCGAGGACTACGCCAAGGTCTACGGGCGGATCCTGTCGCAGGTGCGCGAGCCGGTGATCATCCACTGGCTCGGTGACGTGTTCGACCCCGCGCTGGCCGGCTACTGGGGCTCGCCCGACATCGACCGCGCGACGGAGACCTGTCTGGCCATCCTGCACGAGCATGCGGCGAAGGTGGACGGGCTGAAGATCTCATTGCTCGATCAGGGGCGCGAGATCGCCATGCGGCGACGTCTGCCGAAAGGCGTGCGCATGTACACAGGCGACGACTTCGATTATCCGACGACGATCCGCGGCGACGCCGAGGGCGGCAGCGACGCGCTCCTCGGCATCTTCGACGTCATCGCTCCCGCGGCCGCGGCGGCGCTGCACGCCCTCGACGCCGGCGACGTCGCTGGCTACGAGGCGATCTTCGCCCCGACGCTGCCGCTGTCCCGCCACATCTTCCGGGCGCCCACGCGGTTCTACAAGACCGGCGTCGTGTTCGCCGCCTACCTCAACGGTCACCAGTCGCACTTCCGTCTCGTCGGCGGCCTCGAGAGCGCCCGCTCCGTCGTGCACCTGGCCGAGCTGTTCGTCCTCGCCGACCGCGCCGGCATCCTGCGCGACCCCGAGCTGGCCGCCGAGCGCATGCGCCGCGTCCTCGCCGTGGCCGGCGTGATCTAACGCCGGAGCGCCCGCCCCCGTCCTACGGGAGGACGGGCGGGCGGGTCAGCGGCCGGCGCCGAGAGCGGGCAGGAGCTTGGTCACGCCGTTGACGATGAGCTCGAGGGCGATGGCGGTGACGAGCAGACCCATGATGCGGCTCGAGATGTCGATGCCCGTCTGTTTCATGCGAAGGGCGAGCGGCACGGCCAGGCGCAGCGAGATCAGGGTGGCCGCGCCCACGAGCAGGAGGACGAGAATCAGCAGCGCGTAGTTCAACAGGCCCGTGCTGTGGCTGGCATAGAGGATCACCGAGCTGATCGGGCCGGGACCGGCCAGCAGCGGCGTGGCGAGCGGCACGATCGCGACGTCGCGATGCGGACCCGCCGAGGTGGCCCGGACGGCGCCGGCGTCGGGCGACGAGAACACCATCTTGAGGCCGATCATGAACACGATCACGCCGCCCGCCGTCTGGAACGCCGGCGTGCTGATGCCGAACACGGTGAGGATCATCCGGCCGATCACCAGCGAGGTCAGCAGGATGATCGTCACCCCGAGCGCGGCCCGCTTGGCGGTCCGGTCGCGATCCTCGGGCGTCATCGTCTCCGTCGCGCTCAGAAAGAACGGAATCCCCTCGAATGGATTGACCAGGATGAACACCGCCACGAACACTTTCACGTACTGCGTGACGTCGGCGACGACGGCCTCCACGGTCATCTCAGGGGTCGCGCCGCGCCCAGGGCGTCGCCGAGCCAGCGCGCGATGTCGGCGATTTCCTGGGCGCACACCGCGTGCGGCATCGGGTACTGGTGCCAGCCGACGGGGTACCCGAGCGTGACGAGCCGATCGCGGGCTTCGAGCCCACGAGCGAGCGGGATCAGCGGATCGCCCGTCCCGTGCGCCATGAAGATCGGGGTCTGACGATTGGCCGCGCTGGCCTCGGCGGCGAGCGTGTCGGCGAGGGGCAGGAAGCACGACAGGGCCATGATGCCGGCCAGGCGCTCGGGATGGCGCAGCCCGGTGTGCAGCGCCATCGCGCCGCCCTGCGAGAACCCCGCGAGCACGATGGCCGCAGCCGGCGTGCCGCGCCCTCGCTCCCGCTCGATGAGGGCCTCGATTCGACGTTGCGATTCTCTCACGCCGGCCTCGACCTCCCGCCGGGCCCCGGCGGCGTCGACGACGTCATACCAGGCCCGCATCACCATGCCGCCGTTGATCGTCACGGGGCGCGTCGGCGCGTGGGGGAAGACGAAGCGAACGGACAGCGTGGACGGCAAGCCCAGCTCGGGGACGATGGGCTCGAAGTCGTGACCATCGGCGCCGAGCCCATGCAGCCAGATGACCGAGGCCCGCGGGGCCGGCGCCGTCTCGATCTCGATCGCCTCGAGCGGGGAGGACATCCCGCGGATCGTAACAGGAGCCGGCCGTTCGCACTAGGAACGCGCTGAGTATTTCGAGGAGCGCCGCGGGGAACCCGGGGCGCGACGAGCGTCCGGGGGGGTTTGGGGGGCCCGCGGCTAGGCCCCCCATGCGGTTAATATGTCGCGGATGATCGCCGTCGGCCGTCTCCTGCTGCTGGTCGTCTTCTGCCTCACGACGACCGTGGTCGCCTTCGCGGACGAGGCGTCGACGGCCCGTCGGTTCGAAGCGGCGCGCGGGGACGAGCCGTCACTGATCGCATTTCTCAAGACGATGCCCAAGGGCGGCGATCTGCACCATCACTTTCCCGGCGGCGGCATCTTTGCCGAGGACGCCGTGCGCGCGGCCATGCGCTCCGGGCTCTTCTTCGACCCGGCGACCGGCCGCTTCGAGCCCGACGACGCCACGGGTCGTGTTCCCGCCGAACGTCTCCTCACCGACGACGCGCTCCGGTATCAGTTTCTGAACGCGGCGAGCCTGCGCGGCCCGGTCGCCGGCCCGGCCGGCGGTCACGACCACTTCTTCCGCGCGTTCGGCATCCTCGGGACCGCGACGTCGCGCCTCGACCCGGCCTCGCAGCTGGTCGAGGTCGTGCGCCGCGCGCGCCTGCAGAACGTCCAGTACCTCGAGCTCATGGCGGGCCCGGCCCGTGACGCCATGGAGCGCGTGCGCTCGGCGGCCCTCGTGAGCGACACGCCGGAGGAGGTGCCGCGCCGGCTGAAGCCGCTGATCGACGCCTATGTCGCGGCGGCGACGGAGGAGCTGGATCGCTGGACACGCGAGGTCGCCGACACGGGCGGGCTCGACCGCCCGGTGGAGATCCGCTACCTGATCGCGGCCGCCCGCACGGACACCGATCCGCGCATCATGGCGGCGTGGGCGGCGGGGTTTTCGCTCATGCAAGTCGACCCGCGCGTGGTCGGCGTGAATTTCCTGGCTCCCGAGGATCATCCGATCAGCCAGGACGGCTTCGACCGCCACATGCGGATTCTCGATGGCCTGTGGAAGCGGTTCGACCGGCCGAATGTCGCGCTGCACGCGGGGGAGCTGAACCTCTGGCTCTCGCCCGTCGAGCCCATGACCTCCCGCATCCGGCGCTCCATCGAGCTCGGGCACGCGCGCCGGATCGGCCATGGGACCTCCGTCGCCTGGGAGCACGACCTCCCCGGCCTCTTGCGCACGATGCGGCGGGAAGGCATCGCGGTCGAGGTCTGCCCGACGAGCAACGCCGTCATCCTGGGGGCGGAGGGCGACCGGCATCCGTTCCGTCTGTACCGGCGGGCCGGGGTCCCGCTGACGATCAGCACCGACGACGAGGGGATCAGCCGCAGCAACCTGACCATGGAATATGTCCGCGCCGTGCGCTCCTTCCGCCTGTCGTATCGAGACGTCAAGGAGCTGGTGCGCAACGGGCTCGAGTACTCGTTCCTCGGAGGTCCGAGCCTCTTCGAGGGCCGCGACTACCGGCGCGTGCGTTCACCCTACCGTAAGCTGAAGGCGCGCGGCTGGGTGCCGACGCCGGAGGAAGAGAAGCGACTGGCCACCTCCGACAAGGCGAGGGTCCAGGTGCGGCTGGAGCGGGCGCTCTACGAGTTCGAGCGGTAGCCGACAGCGGGGAGACAGCGTATGGAGCGTACTGAGATGGATGCGACGGTCCTCACGGAGCAGTTCAAGGGCACGCTCGGCGAGTGGCTCGGCATTCGCTTCGTCGAGGCGAGCCGGGACCGTGTGGTGGCGGAGCTGTCGTACCGGCAAGACCTGACCACCGTGGGGGGCAGCCTCCACGGGGGGACGCTGATGGCGTTCGCCGACACGGTGGGCGCGGCGGCCACCGTGCTGAACCTGCCGCCGGGCGCCGGCACGACGACGCTCGAGTCCAAGACCAACTTCTTCGCCGCGGGGCGCTCGGGGACGGTGCGCGCCGAGTCCACGCCGTTGCATCGAGGCAAGCGGACGATGGTCTGGCAGACGCGCGTCACCGACGAGTCCGGCCGTCTGCTGTCGCTGACGATCCAGACGCAGATGGTGCTAACGTGAGGATCCCATGAGCGGCGCCCGCGACGTTTCCGGTGCCTGCCCGCTGGACTGCCCCGACACGTGCAGCTGGGTCGTGACCGTCGAGGACGGCGTGGCGACGGCGCTGCGCGGCGATCGCCGGCATCCCTTCACGCGCGGCGCGCTCTGCGCGAAGGTCAACCGCTTCCTCGACTACACGCGCTCGCCCGACCGGCTCCTCCATCCGCAACGGCGAGTCGGCGCCAAGGGCGAGGGCCGCTTCGCGCGTATCTCCTGGGACGAGGCGCTGGACGAGATCGCCGCCCGCTGGAAGGCCATCATCGCGCGTCACGGGCCGCAGGCGATCTGGCCGTATCAGGGGACGGGGAGCATGGGCATCCTGCAGGGCGTCGCGGGGTGCGGCCGGCGCCTGTGGAACGTGCTCGGGACCTCGCAGCACGTCATGACCATCTGCACGATCGCCGGCGGGTATGGGACCGGCTACACCCTGGGCCACAACCAGGTCGGCATGGATCCCGAGACGTTCAGCGCGTCGAAGCTGATCTTGCTCTGGGGCACGAACACGCTGACGACGAACCATCACCTGTGGAAGTACATCGAGGCGGCGCGGCGCGAGGGCGCCCACGTGGTGTCGATCGACCCCATCCGCACGCGCACGGCCGAGCGCGCCGATGAGCACGTGCGCGTGATTCCCGGCACCGATGCCGCCCTCGCCCTCGGTCTCCTCCACGTCGTCGTCTCGCTGGGCAAGGAGGACCGGGACTTCATCGACGCCCACACGACGGGCTGGGAGCTCTTCCGGCGGCGGATCCTCGAGTACCCGCCCGAGCGGGTGGCCGACATCACGGGCGTGCCGCGCGAGCGCATCGTCGCGCTCGGCGAGCGCCTGGCGAGCACCCGACCGACGGGCATTCGCCTGACCATGGGCATGCAGCGGCACGGGGGTGGCGGGATGGCCGTACGCGTGATCACCTGCATCCCCGGGGTGACCGGCGACTGGCGGTATCCCGGCGGCGGCGCCGTCTACGACACGCGCGGCTTCTTCCGCGCCGACTGGAAAGCGCTCGGACGGGATGATCTGCGTCCCCCGGGCACGCGCACGCTGACCATGACCCGGCTCGGTGAAGGGCTCCTGGAGGTCACCGATCCGCCCGTGCAGGCGCTCCTGGTCTACAGCAGCAACCCCGTGGCCACGGTGCCCGACCAGAACAAGGTCCGGCGCGGTCTCGCCCGCGAGGACCTCTTCACCGTCGTCGTCGACCACTTCCAGACGGACACCGCGGACTACGCGGACCTCCTGCTGCCCGCGACGATGCAGACCGAGCACGCCGACCTGCACTACGCCTATGGCCATCTCTACGTCTCGTGGAACGAGCCGGCCGTGTCGCCCCCCGGCGAGTGCCTGCCGAACAGCGAGATCTTCCGTCGCCTCGCGGGCAGGCTCGGCGTGACGGAGGCGTGCGTGTACGACAGCGACGAGGAGCTGGCGCGCCAGGTGCTCGCTTCCGCCGACCCCGCGGTGACCGGGATCACGCTCGCGCGGCTCAAGCGCGAGGGCTGGGCCCGGCTCGCGGTGCCGACGCCCTTCGTGCCGTTTGCGCACGGGTTCCGCACGAAGTCTGGCAAGCTCGAGTTCTACTCGGCGCGGATGGCCGAGGCCGGGCTCGACCCCGTGCCCGCCTACACGCCGCCCTACGAGGCGGCCCAGCGCGACACGGAGCTGTCGCGGCGCTATCCGCTCGCCCTGATCGCGCCGGCGTCGCACTACTTCCTGAACGCGATGTTCGCCAACGTGCCCGAGCTCGCCGAGCGGCAGGGGCGGCCGACGATCGAGCTCCATCCCATGGACGCCGCGGCGCGCGGGCTCACGGCCGGGGCCGCGGCCCGGATCTACAACCAACGCGGGGAGTTCAGGGCGACGGTGATCGTCAGCGATCGGGTGTCGCCGGGCACCACGGCGGGGATCAAAGGCTTCTGGCCCAAGCGCGTGGCCGGAGCCGCCAACGCCAACGCGACGGTCGCCGAGCGCGACGCCGACATGGGGCGCGGCGCCGTCTTCCACGACAACCGCGTCGAGGTGGAGCGGGCGCCGGACTAGAAATCGGCGAGGAGGCGATCATGACGGACGCTAACGCGCTCGCCCGGGCGCTGGACCTGCTGGCCGGCGGGCAATGGCAACCGGCCCACGAGGTCGTCCAGAAGGAAACGTCGACGCTCGCGGCCTGGCTCCATGGCATCGTGCACACGCTCGAGGGCGATCTCGACAACGCGAGCTACTGGTACCGCAAGGCCGATCGTGCCTTCCCGGGGCCGGACGCCGTGCACGACGAGATCACCGCGGCGCAGAAGGCCCTGCGGGACGCCGTGGCAACGCCGCGTTCGTAGTCCGCCCGCCGCCCCTTGTCCCGGGCCGCTGCGTGCTATAGGGTCCAATATGTCGTTGGGTTCGACGAGATAGGAAAAACCGAATGACGCTCCGCCAGTGCGAAGTGTTCCTCGCCGTGGCGCGGGAGCAGAGCTTCAGTCTCGCGGCCAGGAAGATCCACCTCTCCCAGCCGACGCTCTCGGAGCACATGGCGGAGCTGGAGAAGGAGCTGGGCGCGGAGCTGTTCGTGCGCCACGGCCGGACCGTGACGCTGACCGAGGCCGGACGCGTCTTCCACCCGTACGCGACCCAGACGGTCAACGCCGCCGAGGGCGGCCGTCAGGCCGTGCTCGACCTCGGAGGCCTCGGCCGGGGGGCGCTCCTCGTCGGCGCCAGCACGACCCCGGGAATCTACGTCCTGCCCTCCGTCATCGCGCGATTTCGCTCCCGCTATCCCGGGATCGACCTCAAGCTGTCGATCGCCAACTCGCGCACGATCGAGGAGCGCGTGCGGGCCCGCGAGCTCGATCTCGGCGTCGTGGGCGGGCACGTGCTGGGCGCCGGCGAGCGTTGCGTCGCCGCGGGCCTGGTCGACGAGCTGGTCCTCATCGTGCCGCGCGCGCATCCTTGGGCGAAGCTCCGCGATATCCGTGTGGAGAAGCTTCGCGACGAGCCGTTGCTGATGCGCGAGGAGGGGTCGGCGACGCGGTACGTCACCGAGCGCGCGTTGCAGCAGGCGGGTCTGCGCTGCAAGGCCTCGATGGAGCTGGACCACACCGAGGCGATCAAGCAGGCGGTGATGGCCGGGCTCGGCATCGCGCTCGTGTCCGTCCACGCCATCCGCGGAGAGCTGGCGACGAGGCGCCTCGCGGCGCTCAGCGTCCGTGGGCTCCGCCTGCGCCGCCACTTCCACGTCATCCACGACGAGGGACGCCGTCTGACCTCGAGCGCCCAGGCCTTCCTCACGCTGCTCGAACCCCGGAAGGGAGTGTCCCCATGACGTACAAGTGTCTGCTCTACGACGTCGAGGGCGGGATCGCCACGCTCACCCTGAATCGCCCCGAGCGCCTCAACGCCCTGGGCGACACGCTGCGCGACGACCTGCACGATGCGGTCACGCGCGCGGCCGAGGACTCCGACGTGCGGGTCATGATCCTGACCGGCGCCGGCAAGGGCTTCTGCGCGGGCGGCGACGTCAAGGCCATGAACGAGAACAAGGAGCGCGGGGCGTCGCGGCCGCTGCTGGAGAAGGTCGCGCCGGGCCGGGACCGCACCGTGCTCGCCCTTCGCGACGCCCCCAAGCCCGTCATCGCGGCCGTCAACGGCGCCGCCGCGGGCGCGGGCATGAACCTGGCCCTCGCCTGCGACATCCGCCTGGCCTCGGCGGCGGCGAAGTTCGCCCAGGCGTTCGTCAAGCGCGGGCTGCATCCCGACTGGGGCGGGACGTACTTCCTGCCGCGTGTGGTCGGCGCGGCCAAGGCCTGCGAGCTCATCTTCACCGGGGAGATCATCGACGCGCAGGAGGCGTTACGGCTCGGGATCGTCAGCGCCGTCCACGCGCCGGAGGCGCTGATGCCGGCGGCCCGCGGGCTCGCGCGCAAGATCGCCGATGGTCCGCCCGTCGCCATCCGTCTGGCCAAGCGGGCCATCTATCACAGCCTGGAATGTGACCTCCGGCAGGCGCTGGAGTTCGAGACTTACGCGCAGAACATCTGCTTCGAGACACAGGACGCGCGGGAGGGCATCAGCGCGTTCGTGGAGAAGCGGCCGCCGGCCTTCCGAGGGCACTGATCGCCGCGCGATAGTGCAGCACCTCGCCGTGCCGGCGTTCCGGGCCGGCGACGGCGAGGGGCCGGACGTGGCGGCGGACGGACGGCGCGATCCCGTCCATCGCCGCGCGCAGCTGCGCCTCCGTCTCGAAGATCGTGATCGCGACGACTTCTCGCGGCCCCGTGCGGACCAGCGCATACGAGACGAAGCCGGGCCGGCGCTCGAGCTCATCGGCGATCAGCCGCGCAACCGTGTCGTCCGAGGCCGCGCCACGCCCGTTGAGGCCCCAGCGATTCACGTGCGCGTAGCCAGCCGCCCGGCGCGGCGTGCCCGCGCGCTGCCGCGGCGCGGAGGCCGGTCGGTCCGGATGGGCGCGACCGATGACGACGTCGACATCCGCGCCGGCTTCGGACGGCCCGATCACGAGACCGCGCCGCGCTCGCAGAGTCATCGGTGCGCGTTTGGCCATGCGTATGGGCAGTGCAAGGCCTTCGCCACCGAAGATTCCCCGAGGCCGCGCCCCGCTGGCACGAAGTCCGCATGCTTTCACTGGGTCCGATCGGCAAGGAATGCTGATGGAAAGAACGACATCGGTCCACCGCCTCGTGATTCCGGGCGACAGCCTCACGGCCTCGATCCGTCGCGCCGCGATACCGCTCGGCCGTGGCGCCACCGACTACGACGAGCTGCTCGCCTTCGTCGGCGCCGCGCGGATCGTGCTCCTCGGCGAGGCCTCGCACGGCACCCACGAGTTCTACGCCGAGCGCGCGCGCATCACGCGGCGTCTGATCGAGGAGAAGGGTTTCACCATCGTCGCGGCCGAAGCCGACTGGCCCGACGCCTACCGCGTCAATCGGTTCGTGCGCGGCGTGGGCGGCGATGCGGCCGCGGTCGACGCGCTCGGCGACTTTCGCCGCTTCCCGGCGTGGATGTGGCGCAACACCGACGTGCTGGACTTCGTCGACTGGCTCCGGCAGCACAACGAGGGCGAGCCGGCCGCCGAGGCCACGGGCTTCTACGGCCTCGACCTCTACAGCCTCGGCGCCTCCGGTGAGGCCGTGCTCGCGTACCTGCAGACCGTCGATCCCGAGGCGGCCGCCCGGGCGCGACGCCGGTATGCCTGCTTCGACCACGCCGAGGAGGAGGGCGCCCAGGCCTACGGCTACGGCGCGACGGTCGGCCTGCGCCCATCGTGTGAGGACGAGGTCGTCGCCCAGCTCGTGGAGCTGCGCCGTCACGCCCTGGACTACGCGCAGCGTGACGGTCGGGTCGCCGCCGACGCGTTCTTCGCCGCCGAGCAGAACGCCCGCGTCGTGCAGAACGCCGAGCGCTACTACCGGACGATGTTCCGGGGCCGCGACGAATCGTGGAACGTGCGCGACCGGCACATGGCGGAGACCCTCGAGGCCCTGCTCGGGTACTTCGATCGGCCGGGCGCACGCGCCAGAGCCGTCGTGTGGGCTCACAACTCACATCTCGGCGACGCTCGGGCCACCGCGATGGCGGCGCGTGGCGAGTTGAATCTCGGCCAGCTCGTCCGCGAGCGCCACGGGCCTGAGGTGGTGGCCATCGGCTTCACCACGGCTCACGGGACGGTGACCGCGGCCTCGGACTGGGGCGCGCCGGCCGAGCGCAAGCGCGTGCGTCCGGCGCTGGCGGGGAGCTACGAGGCGGTCTTCCACGAGGTCGGCGAGCCCCGCTTCTTTCTGCCGCTGCGCGGCCGCGAGGTGAGTGCCGCCCTCGCGGGGCCGCGACTCGAACGCGCCATCGGCGTGATCTACTTGCCGCAGACGGAGCGCGCGAGCCATTATTTTCATGCCCGCCTGCCCGAGCAGTTCGACGCCGTCATCCACGTCGACGAGACGCGTGCGGTCGTGCCGTTCGAGCGGACGGCGGGCTGGGAAGCGGGGGACTTGCCCGAGACGTATCCGTGGGCGGTGTGATTACGCCTTCCATCGGCACGAGCATTGCGCCATCACTGTCCCCTGAGCAACAGGACGGAGGTGTAAATCATGCGAATCAAGCACGCCATGACCAAGGAGCCGAGCTGTTGCGTGCCGTCGGATTCGGCCCAGCAGGCCGCCTGCATCATGCGTGACGAGAACGCCGGCGTCGTGCCCGTCATCGACGACGCGCAGAGCCGGAAGATCGTCGGCGTCGTGACCGACCGTGACCTCTGCATGAACATCGTCGCGGAAGGCCGGGATCCGGCGGGCGTCACCGTCGCGCACTGCATGACGACCAAGGTGGTGACCTGCTCACCCGGCGACTCGGTGGAGCGGGCCACGGAGCTGATGCGGGAGAATCAGATCCGCCGCATCCCCGTCGTCAACGAGCAACATGAGTTGCAGGGGATCGTGTCCATGGCCGACCTCGTGGGCCGCGCGGACCTCAAGGTGACGCAGACGCATGAGACGCTCAAGAAGGTCTCCGCGCCGACGAGCGAGCCCAGCAAGCCCCGCGCGCAGTCCAGGAAGGCCGGCTAGGATGATCCGCAAGCTCGTCTCGGGCGAGTACCGGTTGTTCTCGCGGAAGAAGGATCCGCGGACGGGCAAGCGGCGGAACCTCGGCACGTTCGCGACCCGGGCGGCCGCCGAGCGCCACGAGCGCGCCGTCCAGTTCTTCAAGCGCCATTGAGCCTCGGCGACGACGTCGAGAGGCGGCCGGCATCGCGGCGGTAGATCGCCGCAGACGCGACGATCTACCGCCGCGTGCCGATCTTCCTCAAGCCGTTGCGGGAGACGGAGGCGGCCCGCCCGGCGGCACAGTCCGACGTCAGCCTTCGACCTCGTGATCGTCGGCGCCGGCTCCGCCGGCGGCGCCCTGGCCGGCCGGCTCGCGACCCGCAGTGACCTTTGCCTGGCGCTCGTCGAGGCCGGCTCCGACTACGGACCGCTGTCGGGGTCACTGGCCGACCGATCTCCTCGACGCTCATCGCACGCCCGACAATCACGATTGGGGATTAGTTCCGGGCTGCTCGCCGGACCCCGTTGACGACCGCTCCTCGCGGCCGACCTCACACGAGCTCGCGCACCTTGTCGGACAGGATGGTCAGCGCGATCTTCTCGCGGTTCGGCTCGCCGCGAACGAGCGACTCGGCGAGGTGCGCGGCTTGGCTGAGCGTGACCTTCGGGGGCATCGGGGGCTCGAGGGGGTCCACCACGCCCTCGACGATGACGGGGCCGGGCGTCGCCAGCGCTTCCTCGAGAACCCGACCGCAGTCCGCCGGATGCTCGATCCGGAACCCGCGGCCGCCGCAGGCCTCCGCGAACGTGACGAAGTCGATCGGATGGAGCTCGCAGCCATACTCGGGGTTGCCGAGGAACACCATCTGCTCCCACTTGATCTGGCCGAGCGTGTTGTTCTTCACGATGACGACCTTCACGGGCAGCCGGTACTTCACACACGTCGCGAACTCGGCCATCAGCATCGAGAACCCGCCGTCCCCCACGAACGCGACCGACTGCCGGTGCGGGTAGGCGACCTGGGCGGCGATCGCATAGGGCAGGCCCATCGCCATCGTGGCGAGGTTGCCCGACAGCGAATGCATCTGGCCGCGGCGGGCCGGGATGTGCCGGGCCCACCACGTGGCGATGGTGCCGCTGTCGCAAGACACGACCGCGTCGTCGCGCAGCCGGAGCCCGAGCTCGCGCGCCAGCACCTGGGGCTTCATCGGCGTGTCGGCGCGGGTGCCCTGCGCGTCCATGAGCTCGCGCCACCGCTTCATGCCGTTCTGGGCCTTCTCGAGGAAGCTGCCGTCGCTCGTGGCCCGCAGCATCGGCAGCAGGGCCTCCAGCGTCCGGCGGCTGTCGCCGACGAGACCGACTTCCACCGGATACCGAAGCCCGATGCGCATCGGGTCGAGCTCGATCTGAACCGCGCGCGCCTGTCCGGGCTTGGGAAGGAACTCGATGTAGGGGAAGGACGTGCCGACCATCAGGAGCGTGTCGCACTCCTCCATCGCGTCCTGGGAAGGCCGGGTGCCGAGCAGGCCGATGGATCCGGTCGTGTAGGGGCTGTCGTCGGGCACGCAGGCCTTGCCCAGCAACGCCTTCACGATCGGGGCGCCCAGGTGTTCGGCGACCCGCTCGAGCTCGTCCGTCGCGTCGAGCGCGCCACGTCCGGCGAGGATCGCGACACGGTGGCCGGCGTTGAGGACATGGGCCGCGCGGCGGAGGCTCTCGTCGGCCGGCAGGCGCGCGCTGCGACCATAGACGTCGGACGTGTGTTCGGCGATGTTTCGCTTGGACCGTCCCTGCCCGGCGTCCATCTCCTGCACGTCGACGGGGATCGTGACGTGCGCCACGCCCTTGTAGACGAGCGCGGTGCGGCACGCGAGATCGGCGACATTCTCGACGTGCGCCGGCCCCATGATCCGCTCGTTGTACTTGGCGACGTCCATGAACAGCCGATCGAGGGCGACGTCCTGCTGCGTGTGCGTTCCGATCAGGTCGTGATAGGCCATGCCGGTGATCGCGAGCACCGGCTGGCCGTCGAGGGCGGCGTCGTAGAGCCCGTTGAGCAGATGGATGCCGCCGGGGCCGGAGGTGGCCAGACAGCATCCGAGCCGGCCGGTGAACTTCGCGTAGCCGCACGCCATGAAGGCGGCGGCCTCCTCGTGCCGGACCTGGATGAACCGGATGCGGTCGCGGCGCGTCCGCAGCGCCTCCATGATGCCGTTGATGCCGTCTCCGGGAAGACCGAAGACGACGTCGACGCCCCAGTCGTGGATCGTCTCGATCAGTACGTCGGCCGCGGTGTGGGCCATGTCCGGTCTCCTTTCATCGGCTCGTCGGGGACGGCGTGGCCTCGGCCGCGCGACGGCCGGCCGCCGCGGCGTCGTCGAGGATCTCACTTACGGCGCGGACGATCGCGGCGCGGCCGATGCCGTAGCGCTCGAGCAGTTGCCGTGGCGCGCCGCTCCGCGGGATCTCGCGCACGGCCAGGCGGTGGACGACGATGCCGGTGTCGGACAGCGCCTCCGTCACCGCCGCGCCGAGGCCGCCCTCGGCGTAGTGGTCTTCCACGGTCAGGAGCGCGCCGCCGGTCGCGCGCGCCGCCTCGAGGAGTGCCGGGCGATCGAGGGGCTTGAGGCAATAGAGGTCGACGACACGGAGGGGAATGCCCTTCGCGGCCAGCTCGTCCGCCGCGGCCAGCGCCTCGTGCAGGGTGATCCCGGCGGCGACGACGGCGAGGCGGTCGCCCTCGCCGGAGCGCACGACCTTCGAGCCGCCGATGGCGAACGCCTCGTCGGCGGCATAGAGCGGATCGGTCTTCATGCGCGTCGTGCGGATGTAGACGAGGCCGTGGTAGGTGGCGGCGAGCTGCACGCAGGCGTCGGTGGCCGCCCCGTCGCCCGGGTAGAGGACGACGGCGTCGGGCACGGCCCGGAAGAACGCGAGATCCTCGAGGGCCATCTGCGAGGGGCCGTCCTCGCCGATGCTGACGCCGGCATGCGAGCCGCAGAGCTTCACGTTGCTGCGCGAGATGCCGGCCATCCGGACCTGGTCGGCCGCGCGCGTGAGGAAGCACGCGAACGACGACGCGAAGGGGACGAGGCCCTGGGCGGCCAGGCCGGCGGCGACGCTCACCATGTTCTGCTCGGCGATGAAGCTCTCGATGTACCGCTCCGGATAGGCTTCCAGGAAGCGCTCGGCGTACGTCGAGTTCTTCACGTCGCCGTCGAGCACCACGATGCGGGCATCGGCGGCGCCGAGGCGCACCAGCGCCTGGCCGTAGGCCTCGCGCGTCGCGATGGCGCCCGTGGGGACATCCGGACGGGTCCCGGCGCCGGGCACAGGGGCGGGCTCGCGCCGACGGGCGCGCGGTCGCTGGATCGGCGGCGCCGGCACGTGATGGAGCCGTGATTCCAGCGCCGCGACGGCACGCTCGGCGGCGTCTGCCGGTAGGGCCTTGCCGTGCCAGCCGGCAAGCCCCTCGATACCTTCGATGCCCTTGCCCTTCACCGTCCGCGCGATGATGGCGCTCGGCGCGCCACGCGTGCGTCGGGCCCGGCGGAGCGCCGTCACGATCTGGGGCAGGTCGTGGCCGTCGACGGTCTGGACGCGCCATCCGAAGGCGACGAATCGTCGGCGATAGGCGTCGACGTCGTGGCCGAGCATCGTCGGCCCCGACTGCCCGAGCGCGTTGACGTCGACGATGGCGACCAGGTTGTCGAGGGCGCGGTGCCCGGCCATCTGGGCGGCCTCCCAGACCGCGCCCTCCGCCGTCTCGCCGTCACCCAGGAGCACGAAGACGCGCGCGTCGCTTCCGGCCAGACGCGCGCCGAGCGCGAGGCCGATGCCGACGCCGAGCCCCTGACCGAGCGAGCCCGTCGCCACATCCACGAAGGGCAGACGCGGGGTCGGATGGCCCTCGAGATCGCTGTCGACGTTCCGGAGCGTGGTGAGCTCCTCGCGCTTGAGCGCGCCCACCTCCGCCCAGGCCGCGTACAGCACGGGCGCGGCGTGGCCCTTGCTGAGCACAAATCGATCGCTCGTGACCACGCGGGGATGGTCGGCGTCCAATCGCATCTCGTCGAAGAAGATCGCCGCGACGAGATCGGCCGCCGAGGCGGCGCTCGAAGGATGTCCGCTCTTGGCCACCGTCGTCGCCCGGATCGAATCGATCCTGAGCCGCGTCGCGACGTCTTCGAGCGCCTGGATCCGGGCTTCCGGCAGCATCACCACGGTGTCGCAGGGTGTGCAGCACACATGCCGTCGACGAGGAGGCCGCCCTGAAGGAATTGCAACCCGAAACGACCGGCGAGTGAGACCTCGTCCGTCGGGCTCAAGCGGCCTTGTCGAAGCGTTGCCGGGCCTCCTGGATGATGGCGTCGAGTCTCGGCGATGGATGGTCTTCGACGATCGCGTCTGCGAGGCGCGTCTGCTCGAAGATCCGATCCCCGTGGTAGAAAACGAGTCGGTAGCCCTCGAACTCGCGATCGAGCTCGAAGGTCCATCGCAGGTGTCCCCTCTCGAGCGCCGCTGCGACGTTCCGTCGTGCCTGATCGACGCGATGTTCCGCCGACCTCATCTCAGCGTCGTCCAGCGCATCGAGCGCGATGACGGCGAAGCCGGTCTCGGGATCGAGCCGACGGGCCAGGTGACTCGGCGACTCTTCGACCACGACCTCCAAGGTGGGCCAGACATGGGCTTCCAGAAGGTGGCCGCCGTGGGCGGACCCATCGGACTTGCCGACGACGGCATGGGCATGGACCTTCGGCTCACCGCGCTCGTCGAGGGTGATGTCGCCGACCAGCGACAGCACCTCGACCTGCTCGCGAATCGGGATCCGCCTGTACTCTTTTCGATCGGGCAGGAAGTAGCCGACGGTCACGTCGCTGAACGCCCCGATCGCCGTGAAGCGGCTGGCCGACAGGTGATGCGCCCGGGCGAACTCCGTCAGGCCCGACGCGACTTCATCTCCTTTGTCGAAGACGAGAGCAAAGGTCTTGGGGGCCGCATTCTGTAGCAGTCTGGCTTTCATCCCATCCTCCTTGCTCACGCCGCCCGGGCGCTGTCGACGCGCGGCAACGTGTCACCGAGGCTCTCGACGGCCAAGCTCCCCCGATGCACGCTCTGTCTCGCATCCGAAATGCCAGCGAGACGCTGCGAGCATGGAACCGCCAAACGGGTCGCTGGCAAATGAGTTGCTCGCCACATCGCCGCATGGGGGCACGAGGGGGCCCCATGTCGGACAGGAGGTCATGATCATGCCGATCTTGGGCAAGCTCAGAGAGTTCCTCGAGTCGAACAAGGTCGCGTACTCGGTGCACTCGCATCCTACGGCGTACACGGCACAAGAGATCGCCGCGCTCAGTCACGTGACAGGACGACGCCTCGTGAAGGTCGTGATGGTCAAGGTGGGGGATGAGCTGGCGATGCTCGCGTTGCCCGCCGACCACCGCGTGGACCTCGAACGCGTCCAGCGACTGCTCGGACGGGAGGCGCGCCTCGCCACGGAGGACGAGTTCCGTCAGGCCTTCCCGGGCAGCGACGTCGGCGCGATGCCACCATTCGGCAACCTCTTCGGCATCCCGGTCTACGTGGACCGTTCCCTCGAACGGGATGGGGATATCGTCTTCAACGCCGGCACGCATACGCTCACCGCGCGGATGGCGTTTGGCGACTACGTGCGCCTCGTCAACCCGCCGATGGCGGACTTCGCGATGCCTCCGACGATGGTCCGGTTGAGGCCGGCCAGCTGAGACACGCGAGGATACGTCACGCGGCTCACCGTGATCAGCCCTTGCCGTACCGGGCCATATGAACGGTGTCGAGTTCGTGTTCGGCTGGCTCGGTGACCACACGTACCCGGTGGTCTTCGTCGGCACGCTGATCGACGCTAGCGGCCTGCCATTTCCCGGTCGGCTGCTTCTCATCGCCGCGGGCGCGCTCGCCGGCGCCGGACGTCGAAGCGTCCTCACCGTCATCCTGCTCGGCATCGTCGCCGCCATGCTGATGGACCACGCCTGGTATCTGGGCGGGGCCTGGCACAGCGAGCGCGTGCTCGGCTTCTACCGGCGGCTGAACGGCTGGTCGCGCGTCTACTGCGATACCGCTCGCGGCTGCTTCGCCCGGTATGGCGCCGCCACGATCGTCCTCGGGCGCTTCTCCACCAGCGTCCGGGTCCTCGCCTGGCCCCTCGCGGCCGCCCACGGCGTCGGCTACGGCAAGTTCCTCGCGCTCGACCTCTGCGCGGCGGGGCTGTGGGCGACCCTCTGGGTGTTGCTCGGGTGGACGTTCGGGGAACGCGCGGCGTCGCGCGCGGAGACGGCCGGTCGCGTGCTGGCGATCGCGGGAGCGGTGGTGCTCGCCGTCGCGGTGGCCACCATCGCTGAGGATGTGTCCCGGTCGGCCACGATCAGTCGCCGACCGGCTCGCCTCCCAGGAATGCGAGGAGCGCCCGGTTGAACTCGTCGACCCTGGTCAGCATCGGCATGTGTCCGGCGCGCCGGAGCAGGAGAACCCGCGAATCCGGAATGCCACGGCGGAAGACTTCGGCGCACGCCGCGGGCACCAGCGGGTCGTCCGCCCCCCAGATCACGAGCGTGGGTGCACGAACAGCCTGAAGCGTCGGCCCGACGTCCTGGGCCAGCAGCTCGCGCGCGGTCCGCCAGACCACCGACGGCCGCGTCAGCATCGCGTCGGGCACCACCAGGCGCCATGCGCCCGGCACGCGATGGCGCCAGCCCGCCGGGATGCGCCGGAGACAGCCGAGGATCGAGCGCCCCGTCGGAACGCCGGCGGCCGAGACGAGGACGAGCCGATCGACGAGGGCGGGGACCGTCGTCGCGAGTTGCGTCGAGATGAACGCGCCCATCGAATGGCCGACGAGATGCGCTCGACCGACGCCGGCGGCGCGCATCCACTCCTCGAGCCACGCGGAGGCGGACCGGAGCTCGAACTGACGGTGGAGACGCCGTAGCGTGCCGAACCCAGGAAGATCGACGAGGTACACGCGATACCTTCGAGCGAGCGCGGGCACCGTCCACGCCCAGCAACGGCTCGATCCGCCGAGCCCATGCATCATCACGACGGGCTCGCCCTCTCCGGCGACGCGGTACGGCACCGTCTCGCTGCCAACGCGCACGTGACGCTCGGAGAGCGTGATCGACGGCCCTCCGGCACGAGAGCCCATCATCCGGGGCGCGCGTGCGCGTCGAGGCGGCCGTCGAGCCATTCGACGGCGAAGCGCTGACCGGCCTCTCCGAGGAACGCGTCGAGATCGGCCAGGGTCAGCGGAGGCGGCATCGGCCGTCGCGCGGAGATCGAAGCGAGCTCCCGGTGGAACCGGAGGAAGACGGCGAAGTCTCGCGGAAACGCCGCGCGGTCGACGCCGACGAATCGGCCGACACTCTGCGCCCGGTCGAGCACGGCAGACCAACGCTCGATGGAGGGCAGTCCCACCGAGTCCACGCCGTGAGAGAAGAGCGTGAGGGCGATCTCGTCGAAGGGCTCCGTGTGGTCGAGGTATCGCTCGAGGGCGGCGAGGGACGGCTCCTTGTTGAACACCATCCAGAACGGCGCGGCTCCGGTTCTGAGGGTCCACCACGGCTCGAGCAGGATGAACGATTCGACGATCAGCCGGCGGCTGTCGAGCCCTCGCGCGCGATACCACCATCGATACAGATCGGCGACCAGCGGGCTCAGGTCTTCGGGCTGGTCGAAGACGATCCGCCGGACGCGCCATCCATGGCGCGCCGCCAGCCGCGTGACGTCCGCGCCCAGGGCGGGCGCGAAGCCCCACTCCGCCTCTGGCGACTGGCCGTCCGCGGGCGGAGAGTCCCAGCGCCGTTTGGGGATCCCGTACCGCTGGAGATAGGCCTCGACGCGCGGACCCCCGTGCGCGTACTCGTCCGGCGTCGCGCCACCGAGGGCGCCATGCTGGAAGACGTGGCGCTCACCGATCCGCGTCGTCGGCCACGCCAGGCCGCACTCGACGAGGAACACGGTCGCGCCGGGCGGGAGTGTGTCCTCCAGAAATCGTATGTAGGTCTCACCGAGCCGCTGGCGTTTCACGCGGAAGTACTGCATGTAGGCGATCATCAGCCGGTCCTGATTGGCGTCGTGCATGTGGTGGAGCTCGAGATCGGGATTGGACGCGAGGAGGGCCGGGCCATGGATCCGCCCCCACTCGAGCGATCGCCGCGGCTCGTCGGGATCGAGATGGGCCCGCACGGGCACCAGGAACGTCTGCGGCAGCCACGGAATGCCGAGGGCCGTCCACAGGTGCACGGCCGCGCCGTTCGACGAGCCGATGGCCACGGCGGGATACGAACGGCGCGGATACTGCTCGATCGCCCACCGCGAGAGCGCCTCCGCGCGAACCCGGCCGAGCTGGTCGGCGGGGATCGCTTCCATCCATCCAGCGACCCGGTAGACCATTTCACGTAGCCGGCGGGGGACGCGGTTGAGGGCTCGCGCCAGCGGCTCGAGGGCCGCCGGCCAGATCCCGAGACCCGGGAAGTCCTGACCGTGGAGGTAGGCGCCGAGCGCGCGCACCATCGCCGGCGCGGAGTCGAAGTCGGCGAGGGTGTGCTGCGTCTTCATGCCGCGCGCCGAGTCAGCGGCCGGCACCCCGGGGCGACGAAGTGGCGCACCACGCGGGCGAGCGCGTCGGGCGACGTGAAGCACATCGTGTGCGCGGCCCCCGGCACCACGATCAGGCGTCCGCGCGGCAGCAGCCGCACGGCCTCCTCGGCCCAGCGCTGGGGAACGATCGGATCACGCGCCCCGCGCACGACGAGGGTCGGCACCTCCAGGCGCGCGAGCTTGTCCTCGATACGATCGCGCAGCGCGTGACCAAAGGTCGCGATGACCCGCCGCACGCCGGCGTCGCGGTAGTCTTGCCGCACCACGGATCCCAGTGACGTCCACGCCGTGGCGGGCTCTCGCGGTGAGTTGAGCGCCCACCGCAGGAGCTGTCGGGGCACGTTCCGGGCGCGGGGATCCATGGTCGGGCCCTGCAGCACGGCCCGATCGATGAGCCAGGGATGGCGCGCGCCCAGCTCGGCGATGATCTGGCAGCCGAAGGAATTGCCGAGCAGCGCCGCTCGTGGCAGCTCCAACACGCGCATCCACGCCGCCAGGGCGTCGGCGAGCGCCGGCACGTCGAGAATCTCGTTGGGCTTGGCGCTCAGCCCGAAACCGGGCAGGTCGGGCACATAGACCCGGCACGTCCTGGCCAGCCGCAGCGCGGTGGGCACCAGGTAACGCCCCGAAACCCCGATGCCGTGGACGAGCACGATCGTCGGCGCGCCCGGCGGCAACGGCCGGGTCGAGATCCGGACATGGATCCGCCTGCCCCCGACGTCGACCCACTCGCTCTTCAGGCCCTCGGCGACGAGGTCCCAGCGTGCCGTCGGCTCCATGGTCCGTTCGCCACCCGTGACCCTACGGAACGGCGCGATAGCGCAGGACGACGCCCTGCGCACGTGGCCGCTGTCGTCGGCACCCCTCGAGCATGTGGATCTTCCGGTGCAAGGAGATCGCCAGCCGACAGTCATGGCGAACCGGCCTCGCTGGCACGCATCCCGCAGATCCTGGAACGCATCCCGCAAATCTTGGTCGTAGCTACGCGCACACGACACCGTCCAGCGGCACGCACGTTGCTCCACAGTACCTGCTGACGTATCTGGAGCGTGAAGGGGAAACCGCACATGCCGGAAAAACGGACTCTCCAGCGCGCCCGCCGCGCCAAGCGCGAAGGCAAGCGACCGACCACCCAGGCGGGGGAATTCATCCGTGAAGAAATCCGTCACGTCCGCCGCGGCAAGCACGGCGCTCGTTCCACGAAGCAAGCGATCGCGATCGGACTGAGCAAGGCGCGGCGGGCGGGCGTCAAGCTCGGGCAGCCGCCAAAGAGCGCCAAGGCGAAGACCCGTCAGAGCGCCGCCTATGCCGCGCGCGCCGGGCGACACCCGGGTCGGAAGCCGGCGCGGACGCGCTCTCGCGCCATCGCGAGGGCGCTGAAGCGCGAGCCTCGAGGGGCGGCGTCGCGCGCCGCGCTGGCGCGGCAAACGCGGCAAGCGGCCCGGCGGCGCGGTGCCACCGCGCGCAAGGCCGCCGCGCGCAGGGCCATCGCCACGAAGGGCACCGGGGGCCTGCGGGCGGCCGCTCGGAAGGCGGCGGCCACGCGGAAAGCGGCGTAGGAAGGCAACGGAGGATGATGATGCACGTCAGAGTCACTGCCGTCGGCGCCGCCGCCGTCCTGCTCGTGACCGCCGGAATCATCCGAGCCCAGGAGCCGGCGGTCGCTGACATCGCCATCTGCAACGAGGAAGCGACGCGGAAGACGGGCGGAAGCGCGTTCCCGGGCCCTCGACCGGGGCCGGACGTCGCTCGTGAGACTCCGCAGCGAGCGGGCGCGAATGAAGCTCGGGGTCCGCTGGGGCCGGGGCCGTCGGCTGTCCTCCCGAGCGGCAGGACGGGCGAACGAACGGATCCCACAGGTTCCATCATCACGGAGTCGCCGGATCCGCTCCTGAAAGGGATGGAGGCGGACAGGGCAGACGACGAAGCGTATCGCACCGCATATCGTGACTGCATCCGACAGCGCACGCGGTCGGAGCGGTGATCTCGATCGGAGGAGGAACTCGTCATGCCGACCTACGTGATGCTGACCCGTGTCAGCGGGGACGCCCTGCGAGACCCCGCCTCGCTCGAAGAGCTCGGCCGTCGGGTGACCGACAAGATCCGGACCGATTGCCCTCAGGTCAAGTGGCTCGCCAGCTACGCCGTGCTGGGCGCGTACGACTACGTCGACCTGTTCGAGGCGCCCGACAACGAAGCGGCGACCACGGTCGCCGTCATCGTGCGGTCGTTCGGCCACGCGAGCACCGAGACGTGGCCGGCGACCCCGTGGGATCGTTTCAAGCAGCTGCTCGTCCCCAGGGCGGCCGCCGAGGACCGCGGCGAAACGCCCCGGCGCGCCGCGGCGTAGCCCGCGACGATGGACGCGAACATGGGCAAGCCGACCGCTGAGCATCCGGTCCAGATTCCGGCGGGACGGGTGATGCTCGACGGCAATCTCGCTCGGCCGGAGGGCAGCCAGGGGATCGTGCTCTTCGCGCACGGCAGCGGCAGCAGCCGCCACAGCCCGCGCAATCGTTACGTCGCCGGCGTGCTGAGAGAGGCGGGGCTGGCCACGCTGCTCATGGACCTGCTCACGGTGGACGAAGAATCCGTCGATGAGAGGACGGGCCATCTCCGGTTCGATATCGCTCTGCTGGCCGAGCGGCTCGCGGCAGCGACGGACTGGCTCGCGTCAGCACCGGCCACGCGCCACCTCGTCATCGGCTACTTCGGAGCCAGCACGGGCGCGGCGGCGGCTCTCGTCGCCGCGGCCCGGCGGCCGGATCTCGTTCGCGCGGTCGTGTCACGTGGCGGGCGCCCCGATCTGGCGGGCGCCGCGCTCGCGCGCGTCGTGGCGCCGACGCTGCTGATCGTCGGCGGCCACGACGTCCCGGTGATCGGCATGAACCGAGAGGCCATGGCCCACATGCCGGCCGAGGTGAAGCTCGAGATCGTTCCGGGAGCCAGTCACCTGTTCGAGGAGCCGGGGACGCTCGAGGTCGCGGCCGGCCTGGCCCGCGACTGGTTCGCGCATCGTCTCGCGAGACGCAGCGCGGCCGCGTGAGGCGCCGCGAGGCGCGCGAGATGAAGCGTCCCGCGCTCTAAGTTCGGCCCGCGCTCTGAATTATTTGTTGCGCGGGGACGCACTCGGCGACTCGGACCCGGACCGTGGGATGGAGACGATGTCACCGATGCGGAACGCCCGCAGTGTTTGAGACGGCACCTCGACGACGAGGACGCCTTCGTCTGTCGCGAGCTTCGCGAGCCCTTGTTCGCGCTCGATTTGAATCACCTTGCCCACGATCCGATGTGCATCGCTTTTCGGAGCCGACCGATGCAAGGGCCGCGGTGTGTCCGGAATGTCGACCGGCGGGCTGGATGGCTGGCCGAACGCGGGAACCGCGATGGCCGTCAATGCGATGATCGCCAGAGCGGAGAATCTCAAATGATAACGATGTCCCATGCGTCGCTCCCATCTAGCCCGCGCGCTTGAGGCGGCGTGCCGCGGTCTTCCTCTGCGTCTTTGTCCCGCCAGCCCGCCGCGCCGCCTTCGCGGCCGGCCGTGTCGCCGCGCGATCCTCGGAACGCCCGGCGGCGCGCGCTTCGGGTGGCCGCTTCGCCGCCCGCCGCGAGACCTGCTTGGCCGTCTGGAGCGCGCGCGTGTCCTCCTGGCCGCGGAGCACGAGGGAGCCGAGTGTGACGACGCCGACAAGTCGACCCTCATCGTCGACGACCGGCAGCCGCCCGATCTGTTCGCGTGCCATGATCTGGAGCGCTTGGTCGACATTCCAGTCGGGCCGGGCGGTGACGGGCTGCTCGGTTGCGCACTGAACGGCGCGGGTGGCCGTCAAGTCCGCCTGCCGAGCGACCGCACGGACGACGAGATCGCGGTCGGTCAACACCGCGCGCAGACGATCGCCCTCGACGATCGGCAGCATCCCGACGTTCGTCTCGCGCATCGTATTCGCCGCCTCCATGAGTGACGCCGACGTGTCGATCGTGACTACGTCTCGAACCATGACATCGCTGATCTTCTTCATGGCCATCCTTCCCGTGCCTTCGATCGCACGTCAGGCCCGGCGTTACACGAACGCGGCCTCGATCTCCAGCTTCAGCCGTCGCTCGGCTTCACCCGGATCCGCGGCGCGCGCCTCGAACCGCAACCCCTTTTCAGGATCCGGTCCTTCCGTCACGATGCCGACCGCCGTCCAGCCCACGACGCCGGGCACTTCGCCGACCTCGATGCTGACTTGCCGTCCACGAATCCGTTCCGTCGTAGCCATCGTACGTGCTCTTTGGCTGCGGGGTGCATCACGGGTGCCAGCGCCGATCAGTCATTGGGATGACAACGGGGCGGGGGGGCCGGCGATCGCGCGTCGGCAAGGCGCGTGCATCGCCGAAAGGCTATGGACTCGGGGGAGTTTCGTTGTCCAGTCTGTGGTGAGGAATTCGTCTCGCAGCAGGAATTGGACGAACACCAGCGCGCGGCGCACACGCCCTGACCCGATCGGAGACCCACCGAGCCCCCCGGCGCGCCGGAGCTTCTTGCCAGCGTCAGAACGTGCTGTAGCTATTACATTCCCTCCTCGAGCTGATGGCACCACCTTCGCTCGATCATCGGTTCGGGACGTGTCGCGATCGGGTCCGATCGGGACCGACGGGAGGTCGACAGCGATGCTCCGACGCCTCGGCCGCATGAAAGATTACGCCGCTTCCGCGCTCGATGAAGAGCTCGGGAGCGTCGAGGACTTCTTCGACGAGGCCAGCTGGGCGGTGCGGCAGCATTCGACGTCGATATCGCGCCGCCTACCTCCCGCGCGCCACCAGGCGACCCTGGCAACGGCGGTCTGATGGGCATGGGCGAGCGAGCCGGCGAAAACGGTGACCGCGCCAGCAGCTATGTCGTTCCTCTCGCCGATCTGACTCTGGGCGACGTCGCGCGGGTCGGCGGCAAGAACGCTTCGCTGGGCGAGCTGATTCGCGCGCTGAGTCCGGCGGGTATCGACGTGCCGCCGGGCTTCGCCACGACCGCTCAGGCGTACTGGGACCTCCTCGCCGCCAATGACCTCACAGAACCGATCCAGGCGGCCCTGGCGAAGTTGAAGACCGGCAAGATGACGCTGGCCACGGCAGGCAAGAGGATTCGGAAGGCCTTCGAGCGCGCCGAATTCCCCGTGGCTCTCACCAAGGCCATCGCGGAGGGCTATCGCGACCTGTGCCGGGAGGTGGGGCGAGAGAACGTCGACGTCGCGGTCCGCAGCTCGGCGACTGCCGAGGATCTGCCGGGCGCGAGCTTCGCCGGACAGCAAGAGACATTTCTCAACGTCGTCGGCGAGACCGCGTTGCTCGAGGCCTGCCGTCACTGCTTCGCCTCGCTCTTCACCGACCGGGCCATCGCGTATCGCGAAACGCACGGGTTCGAGCACATGAAGGTCGCGCTCTCGGTCGGCGTGCAGCAGATGGTGCGGGCCGACAAGGCCGGCGCCGGCGTCCTGTTCACGATCGACACCGAGACCGGCTTTCCCAACGTGGTGCTCATCAATGCCGCCTGGGGGCTCGGCGAGAACGTCGTCCGGGGCACGATCGGTCCGGACCAGTACCTGGTGTTCAAGCCGCTCCTCGACCGGCCGCAGCTCGCGCCGATCGTCGAGAAGACGCGAGGCGACAAGCAGAGAAAGTTGATCTACGCCTCCGACCGGTCGGGGGCGACGCGGAACGTCTCGACGACGAAGCGAGAGCGCGCGTCGTTCGTGCTCAGCGACGCCGAGATCCTGACGCTCGCCCGCTGGGGCTGCGCCATCGAGGCGCACTACGGCCGGCCGATGGACGTCGAGTGGGCCAAGGACGGTGAGACCGGCCGGCTCTACGTCGTCCAGGCGCGACCCGAGACCGTGCAGTCACGGCGGCCAGCGGCGGCTCTCAAGACGTACACGCTCACGCGCAAGGGCCGACGCTTGCTCACGGGGCTGAGCATCGGGACGGCGGTCGCGGCCGGGAAGGTGCGCAAGCTGCGCGACGCCGCCGAACGGCGTCGGTTCGAGGACGGCGCGATCCTGGTCACGGAGATGACCGATCCGGACTGGGTGCCGCTCATGAAGCGCGCCGCGGCGATCGTCACCGATCACGGCGGGCGCACGTCGCACGCGGCGATCGTGAGCCGCGAGCTCGGCATCCCCGCGATCGTCGGCACCGGCAAGGCGACCCAGGTCCTGAAGGACGGCCAGGAGATCACGGTCTCGTGCGCCGAGGGAGACGAAGGCCACGTCTACGAAGGCCTCGGAGAGATCGAGAGCGACGAGATCCATCCCGAGTCGCTCCCGAAGACGCGGACCAAGGTCATGCTCATCCTGGCGGATCCCGCGGCCGCGCTGCGCTGGTGGCGACTGCCGGCCGACGGGGTGGGTCTCGCGCGGATCGAATTCATCATCGGTAACCTCATCAAGATCCATCCACTCGCGCTCGTTCACTGGGACAAGGTCAGCGATCGCGCCGCGCGACGACAGATCACCGAGCTGACGGCAGGCTTTCCGGACAGGACGGCGTACTTCGTGGAGGTGCTGGCCCGTGGCATCGCCAAGATCGCTGCCGCGGCCTTTCCTCGGCCCGTGATCGTCCGGACCAGCGACTTCAAGACCAACGAGTACGCCGGCCTCATCGGCGGCGCCGCCTTCGAGCCGAGAGAAGGCAACCCCATGCTCGGCTTCCGCGGCGCCGCCCGCTACGTGAGCGATCGTTATCGTGAAGGGTTCGCGCTGGAGTGCCGAGCGCTCAAGCGGGTGCGCGACGAGATCGGCTTGACGAACGTCGTGGTCATGGTCCCGTTCTGCCGCACACCGGCGGAAGCCGACCGTGTGCTCGAGATCATGGCGGAGAACGGGCTGGTGCGTGGCATGAACGGGCTCGAGGTCTACGTCATGTGCGAGGTGCCGTCGAACGTGGTCCTGGCCGAAGCCTTCGCCGCCCGGTTCGACGGGTTCTCCATCGGCAGCAATGACCTGACGCAGCTCGTGCTCGGCATCGACCGCGATTCCGGGGCGCTCGCCCCGCTCTTCGACGAGCGGGACGCGGCGGTCACGACGATGATTCGCGATCTGATCGAACGGGCCCATGGGTCGGGGCGGGAGGTGGGCCTGTGCGGCCAGGCGCCGAGCGATCACCCCGACTTCGCCCGCCTCCTGGTCGAGGCCGGGATCGACTCGATCTCGGTCACGCCCGACAGCTTCGTCGGCGTCAAGCGGCACGTCGCCACCGCCGAGGCGGTGGCCGCGGCGTCCGAGGAGGGCGAGAAGCCGGCCATTGCCGAGCCAGGCCGAGAACGCCCGCGCGGGGGGCCGCTGGCGGCCTAGGTTCCGTAAAGCGTGCAAACGACACGGAGTACCGGATGCGATGATGATCGAGCTGAGTCCTGACGACCTCGAAGTGCTGCGTGAGAGCCTGGAGCTCTATCTCACCGACTTCCGACGGGAAGTGGCGGGAACCGAGAATCCCGCGATGCGTCATCGCCTGCAGCGCAAGCAGAACGCCCTCGAGGGCGTCCTGACGCGCCTCGGTCGCAAGGCCGCGGCCTGAGAGCGAATAGGTCAGTTCGGCGAACCGAGCCCACTCACCAGGCGCGGTCTCCCGCACGCCGAACACTGCGCATGGTGCCGGCCCACGCCACGGCCTTCGAGGTGTCGCACGGCGACGTCAATGTGCGCCCGCACGCTCGCCGAAAAGGCGATGTCCGATTCTCGGAGTCGAGCCGCCTGAGGGACGCCGGCGCCGCTCAGCGTGCCTGGATGTACTCCCGCAGGTAGCGGTTCTCGTACTCGGCCATGTCCAGCCTCGCTTTGACCAGGTCGCCGATCGAGATCATCCCTGCCACGCGGTCGCCGTCCATGACGGGCAGGTGGCGCACGCGATTCTTGGTCACGATCCCCATCGCGTAGTCGGTCTCGTCGTCCGGCACGCAGATGACGAGTTCCTTCGTCATCACGTCGCCGACCCGGATCCTGCCGAGCTCGGCGCTGCGGTCGCGGCAAATGCGCAGCACGTCGCGCTCGCTGATGATGCCGGCGACGGCGCCGCCCGCGTCGCGCACGAGAAGCGCGCCGATCTCGTGCTGGACGAGGAGCGCCACGGCGTCGAGGACGGTGCGGTCGGGATCGATCGTGTGGACATGCGCACCCTTGACGGTGAGGATCTCTCGGATCTTCATGGGGCACCTCCGCGTGGTCCCGGATCGTAGGGCCGGCGCCGCGCCGGGTCAGCGCCTGGCGGCGAGAGCAAGAGTTGCGCTGCCATACGTCAGCGACCTCGCACGGTGATGACCGCGCACGGCGCCATCGCCACCACCCGCTCGGCCACGCTGCCCACCAGGAGCTTGTCCAGCCCCGTCCGGCCGTGGGTGCCGACCACGACGAGGTCGGCGTGCAGGCGCCTGGCTGCCCGCGGGATCGCATCACGTGGATCACCGTCCACGAGGTGACCCGTCGAGCGCACACCGGACGTCTTCGCCTTGCGGACCAAAGCGTCGAGCCGCCTGGCTGCCGTGGTCCGTGCCGATGTGACCAACTGGTACGCCCGCGGCGAAGCGTAATCGACTTCGACCCACGGAACCGCTGGCTCGAGGACGTGGACGAGTGTCAGCGCAGCGCCATTCGCCCTCGCCAGTCCGACCGCCATCTCGAAGGCACGCCGCGACACCGGCGAGAAATCAGAGGCATGCAGGATGCGCCGGAATCGTTTCCCGCCCGCGCGCCGCGGTCGTCGTCTCCGGTTTCTCGTGTTCATCATCCTCCTCGTCACCCGGTCGGCCGATGGAGCCAGGAACGTGCCAGCGGCCCTGCTCGCTGGCGGATGGCTTGCACCATAGTTTGTAAGAAGGCGGCTTGACTGCCGTTCTGGGAGGTCTTCGATGAAGTGTCAGCATTCCGGGTGCTCCTGTGATGCTCGGGCCGGCTCCGCCTACTGCAGTGAGCACTGCTCCAGGCAGGATCCATCGCTATCCGGTCCATGCCAGTGCGGACACCTGTCGTGTCTGGAAGGCGACGTCGCCGAGGAGATCGTGTAGCAGGCCATGCCCGCGACGCGCGCCGTGTGGCGGGGGCTCGCTCCTCGCGTTCAGGCCAGTTGAAATACTCGCTTAGCCGTCATGCAGGCGGAGCAAAGCGACCCGCCACTCTTGACCTTCACGGTCTTGCCGATGGCGGCGAGCACCGCATGAACGCGAGGCGCAGGCACGCCCGTCTTCTTCACGATGCAGTCCAGGCATAGCGCGGCATCGGTGAGGACGGATGAGATGAGCCCGGCGTCGCCAGTGTCCCGGATCGGGATGGGGTTGACCATGCCGCCCCCTCGCTGATCGACCGCGACCGCATGCCTCAGTCACCGGGGTCTCGACGCCGAGGACGTCAACCTGAAAGGCCAGGGTGAAGGCGACGCCACTATACCGCCGTGGGGCGGCCCCGCAAAGGCCGTCAGGAGAGTAGAGTGGCGGAGGAAAGAAACGTGACAGGGTGGGCCGCCGTCCTTTGCCTCTTGGCTCTCATAGCCACTCCGGCGTTCGCGGAGCCGCCTGATACCGTCTTTCTCGAAGAGCTGACGTGGACCGAGTTGCGCGCCCTCATTCAGGCGGGGAAGACGACGATCATCCTGCCGATCGGCGGCACCGAGCAGAACGGCCCGCACATCGCGCTCGGCAAGCACAACGCGCGCGTCAAGGCGCTCGCCGAGCGCATCGCGCGCGCTCTCGGCGACGCCCTGGTCGCCCCCGTGATCGCGTACGTCCCCGAGGGCGGGCTGAACCCTGCGACGGGTCACATGCGGTTCCCGGGGACGATCACGGTCCCCCACGACGTGTTCCGGCGCGTGCTCGAGTCAGCAGCGCGAAGCTTCCGGCTTCACGGCTTCCGTGACATCGTCTTCCTTGGCGATCATGGCTCGACACAGACGGGCGAGAAGGCGGTGGCGGTGCGCCTCAATCGTGAGTGGCAGGCCACGCTGGCTCGGGCACACGCCATCGAGGAGTATTACCGCGCGGCCACGGTCGGATTTCGCGAGCTCTTGAAGACACGCGGCTACCGGTCCGAGGAGCTCGGGGAACACGCCGCGCTACCAGACACTTCGCTCACGCTCGCCCTCGAGCCCCGGCTGGTGCGCCCCCTACCCGCCGGCCAGGCGCCCGGCGCCGGCAGCGGCGTCGATGGCGACCCCCAACGCGCGAGCTCCGACCTCGGCCGGCTCGGCGTGGATCTCATCGTGACCCGCACCGTCGCGGCGATCAAAGAATCCATCAACCGTCGCTAGAGTCGAGACATGCAATCGACGACTCGTCCGCGCTTCCTGATCGCCACGCTCGTGCTTGTCCTCACGCTGTCTGCCGGCGGCTACCGCGCGGGCTCGCAAACGGCGGCCGGTATCGAGACCGTGCCGGGGATGCCGCCCGTCACGGATCCGACCAATCTCTACAGCGAGACCCGATCAGACAAGCTCAGCCCGGTAGTCGCCAAGGTGCCTGCGCGCGTGTACGTGCCGAACGTGAAATCCAACGAGATCCACGTGATCGATCCGGTCACCCTCAACGTGATCGACCGGTTCAAGGTCGGCACGAACCCGCAGCACGTGGTCCCATCGTGGGACCTCACGACGCTGTGGGTGACGAACAACGCAGAAGGGCGGACGGACGGCACGCTGACGCCGATCGACCCGATGACCGGCAAGCCCGGGAAGGATGTCGTCGTCGACGACCCCTACAACATGTACTTCACGCCCGACGGCAAATCCGCCGTCATCGTGGCGGAGGCGATGAAGCGCCTCGACTTCCGCGATCCGAAGACGATGGCCCTGCAGGGTTCGGTCTCGGCGCCGAGGTGCGGCGGCATCAACCACGGCGACTTTTCTCTCGACGGCCGGTATCTCATCATGACCTGCGAGTACGCGGGGCGACTTGTGAAGATCGACTGGCGCGCCCGTCAGGTGCTCGGGTACTTGACGCTGCCGGACCGCGGCATCCCCCAGGACGTTCGCATCAGCCCGGACGGCAGGCTGTTCTACGTCGCAGATCTGAAAGCGGGCGGTGTACACCTCGTCGACGGCGACACGTTCAAGCGCGCGGGCTTCATCAAGACCGGTGTCGGCACTCACGGCCTCTATCCGAGCCGCGATGCGACGAAGCTCTACGTGACGAATCGTGGCTTTTCGCAGATCGGCGGCAAACCCGGCGTCGGTAAGGGGAGCGTGTCGGTCATCGACTTCGCCACCCGCAAGGTCATCGCGACGTGGCCGATTCCCGGTGCAGGCAGCCCGGATATGGGCAACGTGAGCGTCGACGGCAAACACCTGTGGCTCTCGGGCCGCTACGACAGAGTGGTCTACGTCATCGACACGTCGAGCGGTGAGGTGGTCAAGCGCATTCCCGTGGGGCGTGAGCCGCACGGGCTCACGCTCTGGCCACAGCCGGGACGCTACTCGCTCGGACACACCGGCAACATGCGCTGAAGGGGATCGGTGTGCTCTCACGATGCGAGAGGAGATGCGGAGCGCTGCGGCGAACGCTCTTCCCGCATGGCCTGCCGCAGGCGCCTGCGGAGGGAATCTGGAACTCCGTCAGCGGCCCAGGATCGAACGCAGGGCCTGTTCGAGGTCGGGATAGCGGAAGCGGAAGCCGATGGCGAGAAGGCGCGCCGGGACCGCGCGCTGCCCGGAGACGAGGAGCTCCCGCGCCATCTCGCCGAAGACGAGGCGCGCGGCGAGCGCGGGCATCGGCAGAACGGTCGGACGTGAGAGTACGCGGCCGAGTGTCTTGGTGAACTCGAGGTTTGTCACCGGGGTGGGCGCGACGGTATTCACGGGTCCGGAGAGCTCCGTCGTGGCGAGCGCGTGTCGGATGACACCGACGACGTCGTCGAGCGCGATCCAGCTCATGTATTGATACCCGCGGCCCACCTTTCCGGCCACGCCCAGCTTGAAGGGAGTGAGCATCTTCGCGAGCGCGCCACCCTTGGCCGACAGGATGACGCCGAAGCGCGTGTGGACCACGCGGATGCCCGCGGCCCGCGCGGGGTCCGCCGCCGCCTCCCACGCGCGACAGACGTCCGCGAGGAAGCCCGTGCCGGGCGCCGTCGTCTCGTCGAGAGGCTCCGCGCGGCGCGGCCCGTAGATCCCGACCGCCGAGGCGCAGACGAGCACCGACGGTGTCGCCGCGAGCCGCGCGAGGCTCTCCGCGACGAGGCGCGTGCCCTTCACCCGGCTCTCCCGGATGCGCCGCTTGCGCTCCTCCGTCCAGCGCGATGCGATCGACTCTCCGGCCAGATGCACGACGGCGTCGACGCCTTCGAGCGCCGCCAGGTCGAGCGAACCCGCCTGGGGATCCCACGCGATCGACCCCGGCGGGCACCTGCCACCGGGACGGACCATCGTCCGGACCTGGTGTCCGGCGGAGGTGAGCGCGGGTATCAGCGCGGATCCGACGAGCCCCGACGCTCCCGAGATCGCGACACGCATGGATCAGTGGGTCCTCGTTCCCATGCGGTGAATTGGCTAAGCCTTTTCCAGCAGCAGCGATGCCAGCTGGAGCGGAGTGGCGGTTGTCATGGTTTCAAAGGACCGGGCGGCAACCTGCTTGCAGGTCTAGGAGCGGCACATCGGAGCCATGATGAGCGATCGACAGGGCCGATCGAGGCCGAGCGTGGCCATCACCCAGGCCGAGACGATCGAAGCGGCCATCACGAGCGCGCTCGGCCACCTGGCACTCGAGCCTCTCGTCCGCGGTCGGCTCGTCGCGGTCAAGCCCAATGACACCTGGGCCTCCCGCGACGACACCTCGGCCGTCACTCAAGCCGACACGCTGCGCGCCGTCCTGCGCCACGTGCGCGGCTATGGTCCACGCGAGCTGGTCGTGACCGGTGGCGCCGGCGCCGCCGAGACCGATGAGGTGTTCCGTGTGGCCGGCCTCATGGACGTGGTGGAAGGGGAAGGGGCGCGCTTCTTCGACCACAACCGGCCCCCGTTCGTCGAGGTGCCGCTCGAATACCGTCCGGACCGCGACGTCGCCGGCCCCCAGTCGTCGGTGATGGTGAATCCGCGGGTGCTGGGATACGAGACCCTGATCGCCCTCAATCAGCTGAAGCTGCACGAGACCGCGACGGTGACCCTCGCGCTCAAGAACATCGCGATGTCGTTTCCGGCGGCGGATTACTACGGGCACCCACGATCGACGGAGCGACATCGCAACGCATTCTTCGAGGACATGCACTCGTTCATCGCGGCGATGGCCCGGCGCTTCCCGATCCACTTGGCGATCACGGTCGGTCATCCCGCCATGATCGGCACCGGCCCCATCGGCGGCCACTGTGTCGAGACCGGGATGGTCATCGCCAGCACCGACGCCGTGGCCGCCGATGTCGTGGGCGCCCAGCTGCTCGGCTTCACGCCGCAGGCCGTGCGCCACCTCTGGGAAGCTGCGCGCCTCGGCATCGGCGAGTCCGACACGGAGAAGATGATCTTTCCCGCGCTCGGGCTTCGCGAGGCGATCGAGCGGTTTACGGAGCGCGTCTACGGTCGTCGCTTGACGTTCGAGCACGCCTGAGTGCGCGATATCAGGGCCCCACCGCGACCGCCATGAGCCGCCGGAGGTCGCTACGCGGGGTCGGTCTTCGCAGCACTCGAAGCCTGCTGGCGCGTTGTATCCCTACCGCCGACAACATTCGCGGACCCTTTTACCGCGCGGGCGCCCCCTTCCGCGTTCGTCTGGCCGACGAGGATGAACCGGGACAGCGACTGACGATCTCGGGGCGCCTGACCGGGCTGCCCGACTGCCGCCCCCTGGGCGGCGCCGTCCTCGATGTCTGGCAGACGAATGCCCGAGGCCTCTATTCGAACCTGCTCGGGATCCGTGATCCCCATGACCCGAAGACGTTCCGGCTCCGCGGGCGATTTCGAACGAGCGCGGAGGGTTTCTATCGCATCGACACGATCGTGCCGGGTCACTATCCACTCGGCTTTCTCACCCGCCCGCGCCATATCCACCTCGTCGCGACCTCTCCGGCGTACCGGACGCTCGTCACCCAGCTTTTCTTTGCCGGCGACCGGTATCTCGCACGCGATCCCTGGGTGAAAGACGAGTTGGTCATCGAGCTGATTGGTGAGGACTCGCCGGGCACTCCGGGGCCTCGCTACCACGGCCACTTCGACATCGCGCTCGAGCAGTCCGGTGCGCGCGAAGAGGGAAGGCGCGGGCGCGCATTGGTCCGCGACGCCTTGAATCTCGACTACCTCGAGAAGTTCCGCGGCCACTGAGGAAGGGAGTGTCGAGCGGCCGCGCGCGACTCGCGCGTGAGCTGCCCGCCGACGGATACGTGCACACCCTGACTATCGTCCTCGGTGTGATCCTCATCGTCAGGGGCGTGACCGGCTTCCTCGGAACTTCGCTCCGCTTTCGAGAGCGAGGCGCGTGGATCACGGCGGTCGGGCTGGTGGTCGACGTGCGGATGCCGGTCTACGTCTGGACTGAGGGAGCGGCGCTGCTCGATGTCGGGCCGCTGATTGCCATCATGAGTGGCGGTGTGATCGCCGGCACGCTCCCGGGGCGCCCGATCCTCGGGCGCTCCAGGACGACATGGTCGTGAGCGGTGCTCAGTCGTGGTCCGGAATCAGCGCGAGCTGCGCGCGCCAGGCCCCCGCGTGGCCATCGCTCGGCGCACGCCAATCGGCGCGGGGTGAGAGCGCGCCGCCCGAGCCGACTTTCGGCGCGTTGGGAATCGCGCTGCGCTTGAACTGGCTCGTCTCGAAGAAGCGCCCGAGGAAGACGTCGAGCCAGCGCTTGATCTCGCCGATCTTGTAGGCGCGACGGGAGGCCTCGGGGAGCGCGGGCCAGGGCCCGCGTGCCGCATCGTGCCAGGCCGACCAGGCGAGGAACGCCGTCAACGGCGGGCTGAAGCCGAAGCGGAGCGTGTAGTAGAGCGCGAAGTCGTGTAGCGCGAGGGGCCCGAGGAACTCCTCCGTCGACTGGGCAGGCTCGCCACCACCGGCGGTCGGGACGAGCTCGGCGCTGATCCGCGTGGCCAAGATCTCGCGCAGGACCTCACTGGCCTCGGCCCCAAAGCGCTCCGTGTCGGCGACCCACCCCACGACGTGCTGGACGAGCGTCTTGGGGACGCTGGCGTTGACGGCATAGTGGGACATCTGGTCACCGACACCGTAGGTGCACCAGCCAAGTGCCAGCTCGGACAGATCGCTCGTCCCGACCACGAGCGCCCCGTGCAGGTTGGCGAGACGGAAGAGGTGACTGGTGCGCTCGCCGGCCTGCACGTTCTCGTAGGTGACGTCATGGACCGCGCCCCCGGCGGCGGCCGGATGGCCGATGTCGGCGAGCATCTGGCGGCAGCTCGGCCGGATATCGATGGTCTCCGCGTGGCACCCCACGGCCGTCATGAGGCGCCGAGCCTGGTCGAGCGTGCGTGCGCTCGTCGCGAAGCCCGGCATCGTGTAGCCGAGGATGTTGGCCCGCGGATGTCCGAGCGCATCCATTGTCTCGGCGGCCACCAGCAAGGCCTGGGTGGAGTCGACTCCGCCCGAGACGCCGATGACGACGCGCTCGATACCGGTCGCCGTGAGCCGCGTGGCCAGGCCCTGGACCTGGATGTGGTAGACCTCGCGGCACCGCTCGTCACGGCCCGAGGGGTCGGCGGGGACGTACGGGAACCGCTCGTAGACACGCCCGAGAAGGAGCCGGCCTCGCGGCAGCTCGAGGGGGAAAGAGATCGTCCGGAAGCCGGTCAGCTCATGGCGGTGTCGCTCGACGGCCTGGGCGAAGCTCGTCTGGCGCAGGCGATCCTGGACCAGGCGCTCGAGGCAGAGATCTCCGGTGATGAGTGCGGGCAGGCGCGCGAACCGCTCACCCTCCGCGACCATCGTCCCGTTCTCGGCAATGAGCGTCTGGCCGTCCCAGGCGAGGTCGGTGGTCGATTCGCCGGCGCCCGCGCTCGCGTACACATACGCGGCAAGACAGCGCGCCGACTGGTTGGCGACGAGCTGGCGGCGGTAGTCGGCCTTGCCCACGGTGACGTTCGAGGCGGACAGGTTCATCAGCACGGTGGCGCCAGCCAGGGCCGCATACGAAGATGGCGGGATCGGCGCCCACAGGTCCTCGCACACCTCGACGTGGAAGAGCAGCCGCGGTTGGCTCTCCGCTTGAAAGACCAGGCCGGCGCCGAACGCCACGTCCGTCTGCCCGCAGAGCTCGATCGCGGTCGCGCGCACGGCGTCGTTGGCAGATACGTCTTCGGCACCACGCCGAGGAGCCGCCCCGCGTGCAAGACAGCGGCGCAGTTGAACACGAGCCCGCCGACCTCGAGAGGCAGGCCGACGACGGCCCCCGCTGGACAGTCACGCGATGTCTCGAGCACGTCGCCGAGCGCTTCGCGGCAGGCGTCGAGGAGCGCCCGCTGATGGAAGAGGTCCTCGCATGAGTAGCCGGACAACCCTAGCTCCGGAAAGACCACCAGGGCCGCGCCGCGCTCGGCGGTCGAGCGCATGAGCCGCGCGGTCTCCTTGGCATTCGCGGCCGGGTCGCCCACGTGCACACGTGGGGTCGCCACTGCGACGCGCACGAAGTCGTGGCTGTAGAGGTTGAAGAACTCCTCGCCGGGGCTCACGGCTGAGGTCTTCTCATCGACCGCGCACGGTGAGGACCGGACACGGCGCCGTCGCCACGATCCGCTCGGCGACACTCCCGAGCAGGAGCTTACCCAATCCTGTCCGGCCATGAGTGCCGACTACGACCAGGTCTGCGTGGCTGCGCTTGGCCGCGCGAGGGATCGCATCACGCGGATTACCCTCCACGAGCTGTCCGGCCACGCGCACTCCGGCCGCTTTCGCCTTCTGGACCAGAGCGTCCAGCCGCTTCGCCGCCGCGGACCGCGCCGACGTGAGCAGCTGATCGTATGCCTGCGGCGACACGTAGGCGTCCTCGGACCACGGAATCACCGGCTCGAGGACGTGGATGACTACCAGCTCGGCGCCGTTCGCCTTCGCCAGTCCAATCGCGTCGTCGAAGGCGCGCCGCGATGCCGGCGAGAAGTCGGACGCATGCAGGATCCGCCCGAACCGTTTCCCGCCGGCCTGCCGCGTCGGCCGTCTGGCGGCGGCAGTCGTCACGCCGCGGCGCGCGCGGAGCGGCGTGAGACCTCCTGCGCGGTCTCCAGGGCCTCACCCTTGTCCGGCGCGCGGAACGCCATCGAGCTGAGCGTGACGACGCCGACGAGCTGGTCCTGGTCGTCCACGACCGGCAGCCGGCCGATCTGAGCCTGGCTCATCGCCTGCATGGCTTGGTCCGTCGTCCATTCCGGGCGCGCGCAGATCACGTGAGGCGTGACGCATTCTCCGACCCGGGTCGACGACGCGTCGACGTCCCGGGCCACGGCCCGGATGACGATGTCGCGGTCGGTGATGACGCCACGCAGCCGTCCGTTCTCGATGACCGGGAGCATGCCGACGTTGGCCTGCTCCATCGTGCGAGCAGCGGAGGCCAGTGATTCCGACGGATCGATCGCCACGACGTCCGGCACCATCACCTCGCCGACCGTCCGTTTGCCTCGCGCCGCCCCCGCGCGCTTCGGCGCTCTCCGTGCGCGAAGCTTGGCGGCCGGCTTGCCGCCCTTGAGTATTCGCATCGGGTTTTCCTTCTTCATCATCGCTCGTCCTCCTCGGACCGGCCGGCCCCGGCACACACCTCCGGCCCGACACATCTCTAGCCAGGAATGTGCCAGCGGCCCTGGCGGATCGCGGGCCGCCGAGGCTGGGAGTAAAGATGACGGCCGATCCGGCGACGTTCGGTCGCCCTGCCACTGGCACGGCCGCTGCACCACGTTGCCGGGCCTGTGTCACGCGCTGGAGACGAGGACGAAGTCACAGAAGAAAATGCTGACGCCGCGCTGCGCTTCCCGGAGAGGGACGGAGCGAAGCTCCGAGGTGGGACGCCATGAAGAAAGCCAGGTCACCCGAAAAGAAATCAGCTCGCGGATCGACGTCACCCGGCGAGGGCCCCTCTGGGGCAGCAGACCGGCGAGGACGCAAGACGCTGGGCTACGCGCAGGATGCGGGCCATCCCGGCGGGCTGCAAGATCTGCGCGCAAAAACGGACACCGAGACGGAGCACGACGCCTGGGGACGGCATGGCTAACTCCCCGAGCGCCGCGAAGGAGGGCGTGATGGAGAAGGCCGCAATGAGTGCGATGCTCCGGCTCCTCGGTGCGCTCGCTATCGGATGGGGACTCAGCTGGCTTCTCGATCAGTCCCGAGGACGTCGGCGGCGCGCCCTGATCCGCGACAAGCTCATCAGCGCCGCTCACGCGACCGGCGACGCGCTGGATACGACGACACGGGATGTCGGTAACCGAGCGCGCGGTGTGATCTCGGCGCTCGGCGCACGGCGTTCTGAAGCCGTCAGTGATCCCGTGCTCGAGGCGCGAGTGCGTGCCAGGCTCGGCGGCCTGGTCAGGCATCCGCGGTCGATCGCAGTCGTCGCCCATGAGGGTCACGTAACGCTGCACGGGCCGATCTTGGCCGATGAGGTCGATGCGCTGCTCCGGCGGGTGGCCTCGGTACGTGGGGTTCGAGAGGTCGACAACCGCCTCGAGGTCCACGCGGAGCCGGGGGACGTGCCCGGGCTTCAGGGAGCCGGGAACCGGCGGCGGGGAGGCGAACGATTCGAACTGCTGCAGACGCAGTGGTCGCCGACGGCGAGACTCCTCATGAGTGTCGCGGGCGCCGTGCTCACGCTGGTCGGCATCCGGCGCCAAGGCGTGACCGGCACCGTCGTCGGAGCGGGCGGCCTGGTGGTGCTGGTACGTGCGACAACCAACCTCCAACTCAAGCGGCTCCTCGGCTTCGGCGCCGGACGATCGGCGATCACGGTCCAGAAGACGATCACCGTTGCCGCGCCCATCGAGGACGTCTTCGACTTCTGGAGTCGGTACGAGAACTTCCCTCGCTTCATGGCCCACGTGCGTGCGGTACGGCGCAGCTCCGAGGGCCGCGCGCGGTGGACGGTCGCCGGACCGGTCGGAGCGCCGATCGAATGGGAGACCGAGGAAACGCGGCATGAGCCGCCGGAGGTGCTCGCCTGGAGGACGGTCGAGGGCGCTCCGATCGGGCACGCCGGCATCGTCCGCTTCGATCAATACCCAGACGGCACTCGCATCCACATCCAGATGCACTACAACCCACCAGGCGGCGCGGTGGGTCACGCGCTCGCGGCGCTGCTTGGCGTGGATCCCAAGCGCGCTCTCGACGAGGATCTCGTCCGGTTCAAGTCGCTGCTCGAGGACGGCAAGACGTCGGTCCGCGGGCAGACGGTGACGCGCCCAGCGCTGGGCTGATCGACTCATCCGGGTCTGCTCGAAGATCCGATCCGGTGTTAGAAGGTCAGTCGGGTGCAGCCTTCGTGCCGGCGAGGCACGGCACCGATGGCACCTCGTTGGCTTCTCACGCTTACCATGCCGCGCGCATTCCGGAACCGGGCCGAGGCCGGCCGACGGCTGGCCGGCGCCCTGCGCCACCTGGCCGGGCGGACCGACGTCCTCGTGCTCGGCCTCCCGCGTGGCGGAGTGCCGGTCGCCTACGAGGTCGCCACGGCGCTCGGCGCTCCGCTCGACGTGTTCGTCGTACGCAAGCTCGGTGTGCCCGGCCAACCCGAGCTGGCCTTTGGCGCCATCGCCAGCGGCGGTGTCCGCGTTCTCAGCGAAGAGATCGGACGGCGGCTGGATCCGCGAATCGTGGAGGTCGTCACCGGCAGAGAGCAGGAGGAACTGACGCGACGCGAGCACGCGTATCGAGGCGACCGCCCGCCGCTGGCCGTGGCCGGCAAGACGGTCGTCCTCGTCGACGACGGGCTGGCGACCGGCGCCAGCATGCGAGCCGCCGTGATGGCGCTGCGTGCTGGAGGGCCGGCTCGGATCGTGGTGGCCGTGCCCACGGCCGCTCCTGAGACGTGCGACGAGTTCCGCCACGAGGTCGACGAGGTGATCTGCGCCGATACCCCGGCGTACTTCATCGCCGTCGGCGAACGCTACGACGACTTCCGTGACACGGGCGACGAGGAGGTCCGCGCGCTCCTCGCGCTCGCGAAGGCGGCCTGAGGGCCGGGGCGGTGAAGCCCGCCCCGGCATTTTCGAGATCCGTCAGGCCGCCTGGATCTCGATCGACTTGCCGATCGCCTGCGGCGCCTTCGGAACGTGGACCTCGAGGACGCCGTTCTTGAAGGTCGCCTTGATCTTGTCCGGATCGATGCCGGGCGGCAGCGCCATCGTGCGCGAGAAGCTGCCGGCCCACCGCTCACAGCAGTAGTAGTCGTCGTCCTTCGCCTCGCGCTCTGCCTCCCGGGTGCCGTGGATGATGAGCATCCCGTTCTCCACGTTGACCTTGATGTCCTTCTGCTCCAGGCCCGGAACGTCGGCGCGCAGGACGATCTCGTCCTTCCTGTCGATCATATCCACGGCCGGCGACCAGCCGCGCGCCTCGCCGGACAGTCGCGGTGACATCCAGTCGTCGAACATCCGGCCCACGAGGTCGTCGAATGCGCGGAGCGGCTCGGTACCCCTCCGCGGCATGCCCCACCGCGGTCTCCACAATTCGATCGCCATGATCACTTCCTCCTGTCCTTTGGTCTGTGTCGTCGGACCAGAGACAGGCAAGGGAGCAATCCCGGTGCCGCGAGGGATCGGTCCCGGGTCACGCCGCCCGGCGGCCGGCCGCCAGGGATACGAGCGAGATATCCAGGAAGACGCTCAATCCGTAGAGGTGCCGCGCGGGGTGGCAGGGGCCTATCAACGCTTGTACGCTGGATTCGAAGACACCCGGGACATGGTCTGGCTGGACGACGTCGCGCGCGCGAGTCCGGACTACGTCGAGTCGCTCTACCGCGACTATCGGCGCGATCCGGCATCGGTCGACGAGCGATGGGCGCTCGTGTTCGCTGGCCACGACGCGGGCCGCCGGCCGGCGACCGGCCGTTCGACCAGCGATGGCGGGCCCGCCAGGACGGCCGAGGACGAGATCCTGGATCTCGTGCACGACACGATCCATTCGTACCGCGAGCTCGGGCATCTCGTGGCCGATCTCGACCCGCTGGGCCAGAGCCCCCGGCGGCACCCGCTCCTGACGCTCGAGGAGCTCGGCTTGCGGCCCGACGATCTCGACCGTGCCGTCGACTGGGCGCCGTTCCGCAGTGCGGAGAGCGGCCCGCTCCGGCGGCTCATCGCCGCGCTCGCCGAGACCTACGGCGACACGCTCGGCGTGGAGTACATGGGGATCTCCGACAAGGAGCGCCGCGTGTGGCTCCAGGCGCGGATGGAGCCACGGCGCAACCGGCCCGAGCTCGACGCCGACGATCGCCGGCGCCTCTTCGAGCAGCTCCTCGCCGCGGAGATGTTCGAGCAGTTCCTGCAGGCGCGGTATCCGGGGCAGCAGCGGTTCTCGCTGGAGGGCGGCGAGTCGCTGATCCCCCTCCTCGACGCGCTGGTCGAGGAGGGCGCGCGGCGCGGCGTGGCCGAGATGGTGATCGGGATCCCGCACCGCGGCCGCCTGAACGTGCTCGCGCACGTGCTCGACAAACCGTACGAGATGATCTTCGCGGAATTCGGGGGCGCGACGCTGCCCGAAGACGTCCAGGGGGACGGCGACGTGAAGTATCACCTCGGCTACTCGCACAATCGCCGCACGCGACGCGGCCGCGAGATCCACCTCTCGCTGAGCCCCAACCCGAGCCATCTCGAGGCCGTGAATCCGATCGTCGAGGGCATCGTGCGCGCCAAGCAAGGCTACCGGGGAGACGGCGACCGCCGCGGCGTGGTGCCGGTGTTGCTCCACGGAGATGCGGCGTTCACGGGCCAGGGGGTCGTGTACGAGACGCTGGCGCTCTCGACGCTGCCCGCATTCACGACCGGGGGAACGGTCCACGTGATCGTCGACAATCAGATTGGCTTCACCACGTTGCCGCCCGACTATCTCTTCACGCGTTACCCGTCGGATCCGGGCCACATGCTCCACGCGCCGGTGTTCCACGTCAATGCCGACGATCCCGAGGCCGCGGTGCAGGCGGCCCGTTTGGCCATCGGCTATCGGCAGCAATTCCGGACCGACGTCTTCGTTCACTTCGTGTGCTATCGCCGTCATGGCCACAACGAGCTCGACGATCCCACGCTCACCCAACCCGTGCTGTACGAACGGATCCGCAACCACCCCTCCGTCGTCGAGCGGTACCGTCAGCGGCTCGCCGAGCACGGCGAGCTTGACGAGGTGAGCGTGCGGCGCCTGCGTGATGCGCGCCGGCAGGTCCTCGACGGAGCACTGCAGACGGCTCGTCGCGACCGGCCGCGTCAGCAGGTGTTCGCGCTCGGCGGCGTCTGGACGGGGCTCGAGTGGGCGGGCGACGACTGGAGCGCCGACACCCGCGTCGACCGGCAACGAATCCTCGAGGTCGCAGAGGCGATGTGCCGTCTGCCGGACGATCTCACCCCCCACCCGCGCGTCGAGAAGCTCCTCGACGATCGACGGGAGCGTGTCCGGCGGGGAGATCGCATCGACTGGGCCACGGCCGAGCTGCTCGCCTTCGGCACCTTGCTGCTGGAGCGGATCCCCGTGCGACTGTCCGGGCAGGACTCGGTCCGGGGGGCGTTCACGCAGCGTCACGCGGCGGTCTACGACGCCAAGGATGGACGCGAGTACGTGCCGCTCAGCCACCTGGCGTCGGAGCAGGCCGAGTTCGAGGCGGTGAACAGCCCGCTCAGCGAAGCGGGCGTGCTCGGGTTCGAGTACGGCATGTCGAGCGCCGATCCGCGGCGGCTCGTCGTGTGGGAGGCCCAGTTCGGCGATTTCATCAACAGCGCCCAGGTGCTCGTGGACCAGTTCATCACGAGCGCGGAGTCCAAATGGCAACGGATGAGCGGCCTCGTCCTGCTTCTGCCGCACGGCTACGAGGGGCAAGGGCCGGAGCACTCGAGCGCGCGGATCGAGCGCTTCCTCCAGTTGGCCGCCGAGGGCAACGTCCAGGTCGTCAACGCGACGACTCCGGCCCAGATCTTTCACGCGCTCCGCCGCCAGATGCACCGGCGATTCCGGAAGCCCCTGGTCGTGATGTCGCCGAAGAGCCTGTTGCGCCATCCCAAGGCGGTATCGACGCTCGACGAGCTGACCGACGGCACGTTTCGTCTCGTGCTCGATGACGCCGCGGTCCGCGATCCGGCCAGCGTTCGTCGCGTGGTGCTCTGCTCGGGGAAGGTCTTCTACGCGCTCGAGGCGGCGCGCGCCGACGGACGCGGCGACGTGGCGATCGTGCGCCTGGAGCAGCTCTATCCGTTCCCGGCGGCGGACCTCGAGCGAGCGATCCGGCGCTATCCCGAGGCCGCGGCCACCGTCTGGGCCCAGGAAGAGCCGGAGAACCAGGGACCGTGGCGCTTCGTTCAGCCGCTGATCACCGAGATGCTGGGGCCGGCGCGACGCCTTGTCTACGCCGGCCGCGACGAAGCCGCCAGCCCGGCCACCGGGATTTACAGGGTCCACCAGGAGGAAGAGGCCGCGATTCTCGCGCGTGCGCTCGGGGATTCCGGTAGCGAGGCGCGCGCAGGGGGCGAAGCGCGCGGGGTCCGAGATCAGGCCACTGCCTGACGCACGGCGTGGGGAAGCGAGGAAGCCATGGCGACCGACGTCCGCATCCCTCCTCTCGGCGAGTCAGTGACGGAGGCTGTCGTCGCGCGGTGGTTCAAGCAGGACGGCGAACACGTCGACGCCGACGAGCCGATCCTCGAGATCGAGACGGAAAAGGCGGCGATGGAGATCACCGCGGAGGCGAGCGGCCGGCTGCAGATCGTGGAGCCCGTCGGCGCGCGCGTGGAGGTGGGTGCGGTCGTCGCGCGGATCGATGCCGAACGGCCGGCCGCGGCGACGCCAGCGCCCCCGGCCGAGGCCCCGCGGGCGCGGGTCGAGGCGCGACGTGCGCCGGCGCCGCCCCCGCCTGCGATCACGGCTGAACGCGAGCGGCCACGCGTCGCGGAGCCGGCGCAGGCTGTCGCGGCCCCGCGGCCCGCTCCGGCGGAGCGGCCCGAGCAGCCGGCGCCGCCCGGCGAGCCGCGGCGTCTGCGCCTCGTCGAGGACGAGACCGAGCGCGTGCCCATGAGCCAGATCCGCCGCACCATCGCGGCGCGGCTCGTCGAGGCGCAGCGTCAGGCGGCCATCCTGACCACGTTCAACGAGGTCGACCTCGGCGAGCTCCTCGCGGTCCGGGCGCGTCATCGCGAGCGGTTCAAGGCCGCGCACGGCGTCGACCTCGGTCTCGTGTCGCTCTTCGCCCACGCCGCGGTGCAGGCACTCCACGAGTTTCCCGTCCTGAACGCGCGGATCGACGGGACCGACGTCCTCTATCACCGCCGGATCCACCTCGGCATCGCGGTGGCGACCCCCCGCGGCCTCGTGGTGCCGGTCGTCCGGAACGCCGACACGCTCACGATCGCCGACCTCGAGCGTGCCGTCGCGGATCTCGCGGAACGCGCCCGGGGGGCGAAGATCACGCCGGGCGAGCTGGCGGGCGGCACGTTCAGCATCACCAACGGGGGGGTCTTCGGCTCGCTGCTGTCCACCCCGCTGCTCAACCCGCCCCAGTCCGGCATCCTCGGCATGCACAAGATCCAGGAACGGCCCGTCGCCCTCGGCGGTCAGGCCGTGATCCGTCCCATGATGTACGTCGCGCTCTCGTACGATCACCGCCTGGTCGACGGCGAGCAGGCCGTGCGGTTCCTCGTTCGCGTCAAAGAACAGCTCGAGGATCCGGCGCGGATGCTCCTCGACATATGACGTGCCATCGCTCCGTGGTGCATCTCGACAGCTGTCGTGATCGAGAGACGAGCTGAGCAGCCGCCCAGTGCTCCTCGTCCCGTCCGCGTTCGTAGATGAACCGCTACCCCCGGCCCTGATCGGCGACGCTCAGGTGGTCGATCCGACTGTCGCGGTGAACCGCGCGGTTGACAGGTCCGTTGTCGTTATTACACCAGCGGGGTCGGCCGCTGGCATCGCGTTCGCTGTAACAGGTGAGGGTCTGAGGTCGTCCCGGATGGAGGATCGGCGCGGGATGATGCGGTCCTTCGGCACTATGAAAGACTACGCGGTCGCGGCCACCGATGGCGAGCCTGGGGGCATCGAGGCGCCCTGTCTCGATGACCCCAGCTGGGCGGTGCGGCACCACTCGCGCACGTCCTGCCGGGCCGCGGGCGAGGTCGAGCGGGCCGCCGCGTGAAGGCGGCCATCGTCTCACTCCTCGAATGGATCGGCGAGCTCGGACTGTTTTCGGCGCAGCTGGCCCGGGCGGCCGTCATGCCGCCGTACGAGGGGCGGGAGCTCCTGCGTCAGATGGACGAGATCGGCACGAAATCCTTGCCGCTCGTCGCGCTGTCGGGCGCCGCCATCGGCGTGGTGCTGTCGCTCCACACGCGTGACACGCTCGCCCTGTTCGGGGCGAAGTCGGAGCTGCCCAGCTTGATCATCCTGTCGGTCCTGCGGGAAAGCGGCCCCATCATCACCGCGCTGGTGGTGAGCGGCCGCGTCGCCGCCGGCATCGGGGCCGAGCTGGGCTCGATGAGAGTCACCGACCAGATCGATGCGATCGAAGCCTCGGCGGTCGATCCCCACAAGTTACTGGTCGCCACGCGGGTGGCGGCCTGTGTCTTGATGCTGCCGCTGCTGACCGTCGTGGCCGATTTCTGCGCCATCGTCACCGGCTGGCTCACCAGCCGTCTCGCCGAGCCGATCTCGTTCAGCTATTACATCAGCCATGGCTTCGAGTGGGTGAAGTTCCGTGACCTCATCCCGACGACGGCGAAGACGACGGTGTTCGGTCTGCTGATCGGTCTGGTCGGCTGTTTTCAAGGAACGCGCACGAGGGGCGGCACGGAGGGGGTGGGACGTTCCGCCACCAGCTCCGTGGTCATCGCGTCGCTCTTCGTCATCCTGGCCGACGTGGTGCTCGTGAAGCTGATCATCGTGCTCTTCAGATGATGCGATGAGCGGAGAGAGACGCGGGACGAGACGGACCGAGGCCGACGACCTGGCCATTCGCGTCACCGGAGTGCGCAAATTGTTCGGCACGCAAGTGGTCCTCGACGGCATCGACCTGGGCGTGACCCGCGGCGAGACGATCACGATTCTGGGCCGCAGCGGCACCGGCAAGAGCGTCTTGCTGAAACTGATCATCGGCCTCCAGAAACCGGACGCCGGATCGATTCAGATCGGCGGGCAGGAGATCGGCGCCTTGTCCCTCGAGCGGCTCAACGAAGTTCGCAAGAAGCTCGGCTTCCTGTTCCAGCAGGCGGCCCTGTACGACTCGCTGACGGTCGAGGAGAACGTGGCCTTCCCGCTGGCCCGCCACACGGACCTGCCCGACGCCGAGCGAAGAAAGCGCGCCGCCGAGCTGCTCTCCCGGGTGGGCCTCGAAGGAGAGCTGGCGAAGATGCCCGCCGATATCTCCGGCGGCATGAAGAAGCGCGTGGGCCTGGCGCGCGCCCTCGCCCTGGATCCCGAGATCATGCTCCTGGACGAGCCCACGGCCGGGCTGGATCCGATCACGGCGGCCGAGATCATCGGGTTGATCCGAGAGCTGCGGAGCATGCGTGAGATGTCCGCGGTCGTCGTGACCCACGACCTGCGCAGCGTCGAGGCCCTCGCCGACCGTGTCGCGGTGTTGAACGAGGGCAGCATCGTGATCGAGGGATCGTTCGAGGAGGTCAGCCGGAGCGACGATCCATTCGTCAGGGCATTCTTGCGCCCGACCTTCGGGGAGAAGCATGTCTAGGAACGCCCGGCTCGGGGCGTTCATCCTCGGCGCGCTCGTCGTCTTCGGCAGCGGAGTGCTGATCGTCGGCGACCGACAGTATCTCTTCAGCCGCACGTACCGGTTGCGGGCCGCATTCGATACCGTGGGCGGCCTCGACGACGGCGCCGTCATCCGCTCAGGGGGTGTGCGCGTCGGAATCGTCGACAAGATCCGGATGCCCCGTCACTCCGGCGAGCAGGTGACGGTGGTGATGAAGCTGCACAAGGCGACGCAAGAGGTGATCAAGCGAGATTCGGTGGCCTCGATCGAGACCGAAGGGTTGCTCGGCGCCAAGTACGTGTCCGTGTCGTTCGGATCCAAGGGGAGCGAGCCCGTCCGGGACGGCGATGCCATCGGCAGCCGCCCATCGCTGGATTATGGTGACCTGGCGAAGAAGGCCGGCGAGGCCTTGACCAACGTCGACGAGGCGGTGGCCGGCATGCGCTCCATCGCCTCCAAGATCGACCGCGGCGAAGGCGCGATCGGCGCGCTGGTCAACGACAAGAAGATGGGCCAGGACCTCGCCCGCACGATGGCCGAGGCGAAGGCCAGCCTCACGGCCCTCCACGAGAGCGTGGAGGCGTTGAAACACAACCGGCTGCTTCGCGGTTTCTTCAGTCGACGGGGCTATTTCGATGCGACGGAGCTGACGGCGCACGAGATCCCCGGTCTGCCGCGAGGTCCCGCCCTCAAGACGTTCGTCTACGCCGCCAAGGACGTCTTCGACAAGCCCGACGCGGCCAAGCTCAGGAACGAAAAGGCGCTCGCCCAGGTGGGAGAATTCCTCCAGGAGACTCCCTTCGGGCTGGCCGTCGTGACCGCGTACACCGGTCCCGAAGGGGAGAAGGACAAGAACCTCGAGCTGACGCGAGCCCGGGCGATGGTCGTCCGGGAGTATCTGACGAAGAAGTTCAGGCTCGACGACGCACGGATCAAGACGAAGGGCATGGGCGAGGACGCGCGGACGGACTCGAGGCGGGCCGACAGAGTAGAGATCGTCGTCTATCCCGAGGGCCCGGAGCGTCACCCGACGCGGAACAAAGACGACCTCACGCGAAACAAAGACAAATGAGCGCCCCGGCGGCGGCGCAGGGAGGCATCGTTCTTGCTCGATTGGGATCCGGAAGGAGATGGCCATGCCTGAGAAGGAAACGCTCGAGCGGGCGCGAGAAGCCAAGCGTGAGGGGAAGCGCCCGAGCAGTCAGGCCGGCGAATTCGTCCGCGAAGAGATGCACCACATCCGAGAGGGCAAGCACGGGGCCCGATCGACCAAGCAAGCGATCGCCATCGGACTCAGCAAGGCGCGACGCGCGGGCGTGAAGCTCGGTCCGCCACCGAAAGGCACGAAGCGGAAGACGCGACAGAGCGCCGCCTCTGCCACACGCGCGGGACGGAGAGGCGGCCGGAAGCCTTCGCCGACGCGCGCGCGCGCGATCCGCGGCGCGCTCGAGCGCGAGGGACACGCGGCCGCCACGCCAGCGGCGCTGGCGCGGCAGGCACGACAGTCGGCCCGCCGGCGCGGTCCTGCGGCCAGGAAGGCGGCGGCACGGAAGGCGGCGGCCACGCGGAAGGCCGCCTAGAGACCTGGGCCGGCCCGATCAGCGCGGCGGCGTCCAGGTCATGCCGCCGCCTCCTCCTCGAGATCTTCCTTGGAGCGGGAGCAGCGATCACACTGCGTGAGCGGCATCACCGCGACGTCTTCTTCCGTTGCGACCTCCGTCGCGTGCATGAATCCTCCGCACGGACAGCGTTCCGGATATCCCTCCGTGCAGGCCGGGCATCCGAGGTCGCCCTCGCGGTGGATCTGATCTCCCAGGGTGAAGAGACGAGGCATGCGGCACCTCCCGGATGTTGAGAGAGTCCATGGGCTGCATCAACGAGTCCAGCGGCCAGCGCGCGGGCAGGCGTTCGAAGGCGGAGTAGATTTTTCACCCGACATCCGGGTGCCGGCGCGGGAGATGCACGCTGACGCTATCGTGAGCCGACCGGAGACTCGACGCGCCTTCGTGGCGGCGGTGACCATCATCGTCGCCCTCGCCCTGATTCGACTGTGGCTCAGCGCCTCCACCGTGGCGACGCGCAAGGCCACGCTCATCGCGGTCGCCATCATTGTCGTCATCCTCCTGGCCGTCGTCGCCGTGGGGATCAAGCTGTTCGATCTCAGCGGACGCCGTGAGGCGCGCGCCGAGCGTGTCCAGAACCGGATCACGGAACGATTGCGAGGCACGCTCGGCGATGTGCCGATCACCGTGGTGGCCTACGGCTCACCGTCCGCGCGCGCCCCCCTGATCATCGAGGTGGTCGGCTCGGTGCGGACCCAGGGGCGACGCGATGCGATCCTCGAGATCGTTCGGCGCGAGGCCGCGACACTCGGACGCGACATCCGGGTGGCGGATCGGCTCGAGGTCGATTCCGCCGTGGACCGGTCGGCGGCGTGAGGGGCTAGGCCGCGCGGATCCGCGTCTCGGGCACCTCCACGCGCCTGACGCCCTTGAAGCTGAACAGCAACTCCACGCGGTAGGTCGGCGGCGTGTCCGAGACCTGCTGGACGATGGTGCCGAGCACTCTCTGAACGTTCTGGCTGAACGACACGCCCTCGATGACCAGACCGGAGAGGTCGACGGTCACGCGCTGGTTGGACTGGAACATTCGTCCTCCCCAGTGTAAAAGGGCGCCAGAGAAGGCCTGTAAGCCGGGTCCTGTTGGAGCCATCGCTGGCTCCCGACGGTCATTTCTCTAGGACGCCGGTTGCCCGGCGTCTCAAGCGGCCTGACCCGAGAGCGGGGGCGGGCCACCCCATTGCTCTCCTATTTGGCCTTGCTCCGGGTGGGGTTTACCGAGCCGACGCGGTCACCCGCGCCGCTGGTGAGCTCTTACCTCACCGTTTCACCCTTACCGTCCCGGCGCTCTCACGAGCGTCGGACCGGCGGTTTGCTTTCTGTGGCACTGGTCCGTGGGGTTACCCCCCCTGGGCGTTACCCAGCACCCTGCCCTGCGGAGCCCGGACTTTCCTCCCGCCACCTCGCGGTGGCCGGCGACCATCCGGCCTTCTCTGGCGCCGATCCAGTATACCGCCGCCGCATCCACAGAGCCGCTGAGCGACCACAAGAAACGGATGTTTCCATGCAGCGGTGGGGGGTGTCGGGGAGGAGCGGCGCCGCGCTCCCCCCGACATCAATCAGTATCCGGCGTCGACGTAAGGCCCGTGACCTTTGCGGTAGAGAAGAACGCTGCGCTCGAACGCGCAGACCTCCTCGGCGCGCTGGTTCACCGCCCGTGTCCGGACGCGCACGATGCCCTGGGTCGGTCGCGACCGCGACTCGCGCTTCTCGAGGATCTCCGACTCGGCATAGACGGTGTCGCCGGGGTGGACGGGCCGCGGGAAGCGCACGTGCCTCCAGCCGAGGTTGGCCACGACCTTGCCGAAGGTCTTCGTCGTCATCGCGGTGATCGTCCCGAGCAGGAACGGCTCGGCGATCGCCGGCTCGGCCGCCAGCGACTCGCGGTACTGACGGTCGACGTGCCGCGGCGACAGGTCGAGCGATCGCAGCGCGTGGAGCATGTTCTCGGTGGCCCCGAGCGTGCGCCCCGGACGGTGCTCGAAGACCTGCCCGACGTCGAAATCCTCGAAGTCGATCCCGATGGTCTCCACGTAGACGTTGGGGGCCACGACCCGATGCGACGGAAAGCGGGCCACGACGCTCAGTACCCGGCCCTGGCGAAGGGCACCGCCGCACGCCTGTAGACCAGGAGCTCGTAGCTCAGCTCGCACACGACGGCGCCGTCCTGGTTCGAGCCGCGCGTGAGCACGCCGAGGCGGCCCCATGACGGCTCGCCGTCGTCGTGGACGGCGCGGATCTCCGTCTCGGCATAGAGCGTGTCGCCGCCGAAGACGGGCCGGGTCATCGCGATGTCGGCAAACCCGAGGAGGCGCACCGTCTTGCCGAAGGTCTTCGAGGTCATCCCGATCACGCGCTGGATCGTCAACGTGCTGACGACGAGGTTCCGGCCCCACTCGGTCCGCGCGGCATAGCGGGCGTCGTAGTGGAGCATCGCCTGGTTGAGGGTGTCGAGCGCTTCCTCGGCGTTGTCCTGCTGGGAGACGGTCAGTCCCGGTCGGTGCTTGAAGAGCTGGCCGACCGCGAAGTCCTCGAAGTCGAGACCGGAGCGCTCTCGAAAGCGATGCGCCCCAACCTCGACGTGGGAGGCGAATGCGAACGCGGTCACTGGGCCCCGAGCGTGGCAGTGCGAGGTGAGCCGCGCTCGTGCGGCGAGCCGAGCCCTTCAATGATCGAAATCGGGCTTGGGGGGCGCCCGGCGCCCCCCCATGTAATCAATCCTCCTCGTAGGCCGACTGCCACGCCCGCGCGCCGTTGCCGAGGTCCTTCCATTCGGACGGTGGGCGCTCGAGCAGGGTCTTGCCGAACATGGTTCCCGGCGGCTCCTTGAGCTTGCGGCCGAGCGTGTCCGGGAAGAAACGCGCCAGCTCTTCCGGCTCGAGGCGGCGGTTGGCTTCGAGGCGGCGAATGGGTTGCGGCTGCGCCATCAGGGTGTAGCCGTAGCCGAAGGAGTGGAAGACCTGGCCGGTCACCTGCGCGGCCGCGTCGCTGCCCAGGTAGACGGCGAGCGGCGCCACGTTGTCGGGATCCCGCTCGGTGCCGATGGCTTGCTCGCTCGGCCACTTGCCGGTCTCCTCGAACACCTTCTGGCCGCGCGGCGTGGAGTCGATCATCCGCGTGGCGCCACTGGGCATGATGGCGTTGGCCGTCACGTTGTATTTGGCCATGGCGTTCGCCGTCGACCACATGAGCCCGATGATCCCGGCCTTGGCGGCGGCATAGTTCGGCTGGCCGGGGGCGCCGAGCGCGGACACTGACGACATCGCCATGATGCGGCCGCCCCGCTGCTCGCGCATGGCGATGGAGGCCGCCCGCGTGCAGAAGAAGGCGCCGTCGAGGTGGACGGCCAGCACCGCGTCCCACTCCTCCTTGGTCATGTTGAAGATCATCCGATCGCGCAGGATCCCCGCGACATGCACCAGGATGTCGATGCGGCCCCAGGCGCTCGTCACCTGCTCGACCATCGCCGTGGCCTGGGCGAAGTCGGCCACCGATCCGTAGTTCGGCCCGCCCATCTGCCCCTTGCCGTCGAGCCCGGTGCCGAGATCGTTCACGACGACCTTGGCCCCCGCGCGCGCCATCGCGACCGCGATCCCCCGCCCGATGCCCCGCCCCGCCCCCGTCACCAGCGCCGTCTTACCGTCCAGCATTCCCATGACGCGTGATTCTCCCTTCGGTGTGACGTTATTTCGAGGGGCGCCACGGCTTTGCCGGGGCGTCCCGAGCCCCCAGTGAGGGGCTTGGGGGGCGCCCGGAGCCCCCCAAGCTTTGAATCGCGCCCCGGGCCAGCCGATCCACCCGCTCGTTGAGCGGGTCGCCGCTGTGTCCGCGCACCTTGCTCCAGATGACATCGTGGCGGCGGGTCTGGGCGATCAGGCGCTCCCAGAGATCCCGATTGGCGACTGGCTGCTTGCCGGAACCGACCCAGCCGCTGCGCTCCCACCGCTCGTACCATCGGTCCCGGAAACAGTTCATGACGTAGGCGCTGTCCGTGTAGAGCTGCACGCGCCGCCGCCCGGGAATCGCCGCGAGCCCTTCGATGGCCCCCATCAGCTCCATGCGCTGGTTGGTGGTCCGAGGCTCCGAGCCGGAGACGGTCCGCTCCTCACCGCCGTCGATGATGATCGCCCCCCACCCCCCCGGCCCCGGATTCCCCGCACAAGCCCCGTCAGTATAGAGAATTACGTCCGGCTTTTGGGCCTGGGTCATCGGCGCGCACCCGAACTTGCCGCGCTCGAGCGCGGGCTTCGCCCGCGCAATCCGGACCTAGGGGGAGGCAGGGAGGAGCGAGCCGTCAGGCGAGCGACGACCGTCGGAAGGGGGACGAAGTCCCCCTCCGAGCCGCAGCCCCCCTCCGAGTCTATTCCTGCCAGTACAGATATCGGCCGCAGCTCTCGCAGCGCATGAGCGTGGCGCCGCGCAGCTCCTGGATGGCCTGGGGCCGGATGGTCATGCGGCAGCCGCCGCATATGCTGTCCGCCGTCACCGAGGCGATGGCGAGACCGCCGCGCGCCTTGAGGATTCGCTCGTAGTCGCCCAGCAGCGGGGTGGGCACTTCGCGGGCGAGGGTCGCGCGCTCGCCGCGCAGGCCCGTCAGCTCGGCCTCGACGGCGGCCAGCTGCTGGCGGACGACAGCCTCGTCCTGGCGTCCCTGATCTTCGCGGGTCTTGAGGCGCGTCTCCGCCTCCCGCAGCTCGGTGGCCAGCCGCTCCTGCATCTCCATGAGGGCGAGGATCTCTTCCTCGGTGCGGGCCTTTTCCTGCTTGATGTCCTCGATCTCGATGAGGACCGCCGAGTATTCCCTGTTGGTCTTGACCTCCCACAGGTGGGCCTCGGCCTTCCCCCGCTTGGCGGCGACGACTTCCAGGTCCTTTTCCTTGGCCCGGAGGCTCTTGCGCGTGGTGTCGACCCGGCCCGTGACGGCCTCGACGGCGGCGCGGGCCTCGGCCACCGACTTCTGGATCGCCTCGATCCGCTTCGGCAAGCGATTCGCCTCGGCCTCGAGCCCCGCAATGCGGGTGTCGTACTCCTGAAGATGGATCAGCGTCTGCAGCTCAGACCCCACGTACTCTCCATAATGTGATTGGGCTTGGCCATGCGGAGCCACGTCCCTCCTGAAGTAGACCACCCACGATCCAAGCCGGCCTCGCCGTCGTCGATACAATGGTGGGCCCACCCGGGGTCGAACCAGGACCTGACCGGTTATGAGCCGGCTGCTCTGCCATTGAGCTATGGGCCCTCACGTCTTCGACGCCATCATAAATCATGACTCGAGGAAGCTCCGGAGCTTCTTGGAGCGCGACGGATGCCGCAGCTTGCGCAGCGCCTTGGCCTCGATCTGGCGAATACGCTCGCGAGTGACCGCGAAGTCCTGGCCGACTTCCTCCAGGGTGTGCTCGCACCCGTCCGAGAGACCGAAGCGCAGGCGCAGCACCTTCTCCTCGCGCGGCGTCAGGGTATTGAGCACCTTGTTCGTCTGCTCGCGCAGCGACAGCCCGATGATCGATTCCACCGGGGACACCACCTGCTTGTCCTCGATGAAATCGCCGAGGTGGCTGTCCTCCTCCTCGCCGATCGGCGTCTCCAGCGAGATCGGCTCCTGCGCGATCTTGAGGACCTTGCGCACCTTGTCGACGGGGACGTCCATCTTGGTCGCGATCTCTTCCGGGGTGGGCTCGCGCCCGAGCTCCTGCACGAGCTGCCGCGAGGTGCGGATGAGCTTGTTGATCGTCTCGATCATGTGGACCGGGATCCGGATCGTGCGGGCCTGGTCGGCGATGGCCCTGGTAATCGCCTGGCGGATCCACCACGTCGCGTACGTCGAGAACTTGTAGCCCCGACGATATTCGAACTTGTCGACGGCCTTCATGAGCCCGATGTTGCCTTCCTGGATGAGATCCAGGAACTGCAGGCCGCGATTCGTGTACTTCTTCGCGATCGAGATCACGAGCCGCAGGTTCGCCTCCACCATCTCCTTCTTGGCCTGGGCGGCCTTCTGCTGACCGTGCTTGATGACGGCCATGACCTTCTTGATGTCGTCCGCCTTGGCGTTGGCCCGGGACTCCGCCGCCTTGATCTCCTGCTGGGCCACCCAGATCTGCTGCTGCTTGGGGCTCTGGAACTTCTTGGCGGCGCGCAGGTGCAGATCGCCGTTGACCCCGTCGGCGCCGTTGAGGCCGGGGTCGCGGAAGGACACGTAGATGAGGTTCTGGACCTCCTCCGGCGACGGACGCCGGCCATTGGTCCACAGCGCGATGACCCGCTCGGCGCGCTCGATGTCGTCCACGAGGTCGCGCAGGCGCTGGACCAACCCACGCCGCGCGAGGTCGTGATCCTCCCGGTCGATGATCTGGTTGCCGATCTGGAGCTTGCGCAGCTTCTCGAGGACCTTGGCCTCGCGCGCCCGGGCCTGGCGTTCGATGCGCTTCCACTTCGGCTCCTTGACCCCCGCCTTGGCCTTCTTGCCGCGGGATTTGGGCGCCGACTTCGTCTTGAGCTTGCGCACGTCCTCGATGAGGCGGTCCCGCTCGCGGAGGAGCCGATCGACCGCGCTGAAGGCGTTGACCACCTGGCGCGTCAGCTCCGTCTCCTTCTCCTCCGTGAACTCCTCCTCGTTGACGTCGACGACCTCCTTCACGGACATGTCCTGCCGGCGAAGCTGGTCCCGCAGCTCGCGGAAGCGCTCGACGGCGAGGTTCGTGCTGAGGATGGCCTGGGTGACCTGGCCCTTGCCCTCCTCGATGCGCTTGGCCAGCGCGATCTCGCCCTCGCGGGTGAGGAGCGAGACGCGCCCCATCTCGCGCAGGTAGAGCCGTACGGGATCCTCCGTGCGGCCCACGGGTCCGGGGGTGAGGTCGATGGCGTCGCCCCCGCTCTCGTCGTCGTCGTCCGCGGGTGCCGGACGCTCCACCACCTCGGAGGGCAGGCGCGCGGCCTTGGCGGAATCCACGAGCTCGATGTCGAGGGAGCCGAACATCATCATGATGTCGTCGAGCTGATCGAGCGACACGATGTCCGACGGGAGAGCGTCGTTCACCTCGTCGTAGGTGAGGAAGCCCTTCTGTTTACCCATCGAGATCAGCCGGTCGAGCTCTTCCAGCTTCGGTTCTTCACTCATGCGTCTGAACTCCTTGTGGACCTTCGGGGCCCGTGTGGTCGGACGGCGTCACGGGACGCGAGAGCGCGTACACCTCTCGACTCTCGCGTTGCAGCGCGAGCATCGCGTCGTGGATCGGCGCGTCGGCTCCCCCCGAGGCCTGGGCCTCGGCGATGCCGCGGGAGAGCTCGCGCATCCGGCGCATCCGCTGGCGCCGCTCGAGCCGTCGCTGAAACTCCACGATGCAGGCACTCGCGTCTTCGAGCAACCTCTCCTCGACGAGCAGGGCGGCGAGCGCGCCGCGGGCCGCGTCGTCGTCGAGGTCGGTCATGAGGCCCTCGGGGGCCGCGTCGGGACGCTGCTTGATCGCGGCGACGATGGCGCGCAGCGGCGCGTTGACGACGTCGGCCTCGTCCAGCATGGCCAGCAGCGTCCGCCGCGCGGGGAGGGAATGCAGGAGCAGCGCGACGAGGTCCCGCTCCATGATCGGCGCCGTGGCCGCCACCGCCGCCGGGCGCGCACCCGCGACGGGACGGCTGAGCGCCGCGGCGAGCTTGCGCGACTCCGTCCACAGCTGCGTGGGATCGACGCCGAGCTTGCGTCCCGCCTCGTGTGAGAGCGAGGCCGCTTCCTGCGCGTCCGGCACCTTGGCCAGCATCAGGGCGGCGCGGGCGAACGCGTTCGCGGGCCCGCGCCCGGGCACCAGCGGTCCCGGCCCGTCGGCGAGCACCCGATCGAGCGCATAGGAGAGCAGGCCGCGAGCCGTGGTGATGCGCTCGGCGAAGGCGGCGGCGCCCTCCGCGCGCAGGAAGGTGTCGGGGTCGTGCCCGGCGGGCAGGAGCGCGACCTTCATGCGGAGCGCCCCGGAGGCGACGAAGGCGCCGGAGCGGTTGAGATCCCAGCCCCCGCCGTACGCCGTCGATTCGAGCAGCTCCTCGGCCCGCTCCGCGGCCTTCTGGCCGGCGGCGTCGGCATCGAAGAAGGTGACGACCTCTTCGCAGTACCGGCGAAGGACCCCGAGCTGGGCCGCGGTGAACGCCGTGCCCAGCGCGGCCACCGTCTCCGTGAAGCCGTGCTGATGCGCCATCAGGCAATCGACGTACCCCTCGACGAGGAGCGCGCGGTTCTTGGCCTGGATCGTCGGCCGCGCCTGGTCCGCCGCGTAGAGCAGGTTGCCCTTGCTGTACAGCGGCGTCTCGGGCGAGTTCAGGTACTTCGGCTGCTCGTCTCCGAAGGCACGCCCTCCGAAGGCGACGACGCGCCCCTGCAGGTCGCGAATCGCGAACATCAACCGGCCGCGGAAGCGATCGTAGAATCCGCTGCCGCTCGGCCGCGGCAGCACGAGCCCCGCGCGCTCGAGGGTCTCGGCCTCGACCCGCTGGGTGCGCATGAAGGCGAGAAGGGCGTCCCAGCCCTCCGGCGCGTAGCCGAGGGCGAAGCGCCTCGCGAGCTCGGGGTCGATTCCGCGCCGCTCGAGATACTCCCGCGCGCGGGCGCCGCCGGCCGCCCACAGGGCATCGGCGTAGAAGTGCCCGGCCAGGTCCATGACCCGCACGAGCTCCTCGCGACCCGAATCTCCCGTGCGCGCGGGACCATCCTCGGGCAGCGCGATGCCGGCGGTCTTGGCCAGCGTCCGCACGGCCTCGGGGAAGGAGAGGCGATCCTGGCGCATGACGAACCCGAAGGCATCGCCGCCCACGCCGCACCCGAAGCAGTGAAAGATCCCCTTGCTCGGATTCACCGTGAACGAGGGCGTCTTCTCGGCGTGGAAGGGGCAGAGGCCCTTCCAGTTGACGCCCGCCTTCTTGAGGTTCACGAAGCGTCCGACGAGATCGACGATGTCGACCGCGGCCCGGACTTCGTCGAGCACGGCCGGTGAATATCCCGCCATCTAGCTGACCTTCAAGGCCGCCACGGTGGCCCCGGCGCCCCCCTCCGAGGGCTGGCCGTCCCGGAACGACTCGACCAGGGGATGTGCGGCGAGGAGCGTGCGGACGGTCTTGCGGAGCGCGCCTGTCCCCTTGCCATGGACGAGCCGGACGCTGGGCAGACCCGCGACGAAGGCGTCGTCGAGATACTGCTCGACCATGTCGCGCGCCTCGTCGGTCGTGCGCCCGAGCAGGTGCAGCTCGGCGGCCACGCCGCTCTTCTCGGGCAGGCGAATCGTCGCCGGCGCCCGCCGCTCGGTCGACGCGGCCACCGCGCGCAACGCCGTCAGGGGCACGCGGAGGGTCACCGAGCCGGAGCGGACCGTGGCGGTCTGTCCCGAGACCGCCGCGATCTCGCCGCGGACGCCGAGATGCTCGGCCACCACCGTGACGCCCGGCACCAGCGCCTCGGTGTCGGCGGGGGTCGCCGACGGGTCGGGACGGGCGGGAGCGATCCGGGCGGCGGTCTCGTTGAGCCGGCGTCGGCTCTCCTCGAGCGACCGCCGCGAGCGATCCGCCCGCTTGAGCCGCTCCCACTCCGCCGCGACCGCTCGGCGGACGTCGCTGACGAGCTGAGCGGCCTCTTCCTTGGCACGTCCGAGCGTCTGGTGCGCGCGCGTCTCCGCCTCGCTCTGGTACTCGCGCGCCTGCGCCAGGCGCGCCGCCGCTTCCTGCTCGCGCCGCTCGACGGCGCGCGTGCGCGCGGCTTCGGTCCGGCTCTGCTCATCCAGGCGTTGCAACAGCTCCGAGAGCCGGGCGGCCTGCTCCGACCGATGGGCCTGGGCGCGTTCGATCAGCTCCGAGGGCAGCCCCAGCCGCGCGGCGATGGTGAGAGCCCAGCTCTGTCCGGGGCGGTCGTAGACGAGACGGAACGTCGGCGCCAGCGTGGCCGCGTCGAACTCCACCGCGGCGTTGCGGGCCCGCGGGTGCGTGCTGGCGAACGTCTTGAGGGGCTCGAGATGGGTCGTCGCCATGACGAGCGCGCCGCGAGCCGCCAGGGCCTCGAGGATCGCCTGGGCCAGGGCCGCGCCCTCGTCGGGATCGGTGCCCGCTCCCAGCTCGTCCAGCAGGACGAGCGAGCGGTCGTCGACCTCGGCGAGGATCTCGCGCACCTGCTTGACGAACGCCGAGAAGGTCGAGAGGTTCTCGGCGACGCTCTGGTCGTCGCCGATGATCGCGTGCAGGCGTTCGAAGACGGGCAGGCGCGAGCCGTCGTCCGCCGGGATGTGACAGCCGACCTGCGCCAGGAGGGCGTGCAGGGCCAGGGTCTTGAGCGCAATGGTCTTGCCGCCGGCGTTCGGTCCGGTGATGACGAGGAGCGGGCGCTCGCGGGCGATCTCGACGTCGACCGGCACCACCTCGCGTGATGGATCGCGCCAGCTCTGGGCGAGCAGGAGCGGGTGGCGGGCGGCCCGGAGCGCGACCTCGCCGCCGGCGTCCAGCACGGGTCGCGTCGCGCGCATGCGCTCGGCGAGATGCCCCCGGGCGAAGATCCAGTCCAGCTCCGCGATCGCCTCCACCAGTCGCTCGAGCTCGTCGCCGCGCTCGCGCACCGCGTCGGTGAGGGCCGCGAGGATCCGCGCGATCTCCGCCTCCTCCTCGCGTGTGGCGTGCACGAGATCGTTGTTGGCGTCGACGGCGTCGGTGGGCTCGACGAAGAGCGTCTGGCCGCTCTGGGAGCGGTCATGGACGATCCCGCGGATCCGTGCCCGGGCCTCGCTCCGCACGGGAACGACGTAGCGGCCGTGGCGCACGGTCACGAAACGCTCGGCGAATGTGCGCTCGGCGTCCGGCGACTGGAACAGGCGCTCGAGGTCGGCCACGAGGCGCTTGCGCCGCTCGCGCAGCTCGCGGCGGAGCTGGCGCAGGCGGGGGCTGGCCTCGTCGCGGACCGCGCCCTCGTCGTCCAGGGCCCGCCGCAGGGCTTCGGCGAGATCGGCGACCCGGGGCAGCGCGCCCGTCAGGGCGGCGATCCGTGACGCGCCGTTCCCGAGGCCGCGCCCATACGCGGACAGCTTGCCGGCGACGTCGAGGACCGGAAGGAGCAGGATGAGATCGGCGCCTTCGAGGACGCTGCCGGGCAGGCGACAGTGCTCGAGGAGGCCGCGCACGTCGGGAACGCTGCTGAGCGGTGGCGCACCCTTCTCGGCCAAGGCCAGGCGCGCCTCGGCTGTCATCTCGATCGCGGATTCAATCGTGGCAAGCTCGACCGCAGGCTCGGCCGCCCGAGCCCGTTCCCGCCCCATCTCGGTCCGGGCCTCATCGCTGAGAAGCCCCCGAACCGCGTCCCACTCGATCCCTCGTCCCCGGATTCGCCCTGCCTCCATCCGTCGCCCGTGGTCCGCACCCCTGTCGGGGATCGGCTCTCGCGTCGCCGGCGCGGCCGGCGCGCGCGTCGGGGTAGCACCGGTGCTAATCGGAGAACCGCTCGCGCCGCTTCGCCTTCTTTCGAGCCGCCAGCGCCTTCCGCTTCCGCTTGACGCTCGGCTTCTCGTAGTGCTGACGCTTCTTGAATTCCGACAGGAGCCCGGCTTTTTCACACTGTTTCTTGAAGCGCTTCAGCGCGCTCTCGAAGGACTCGTCGGGCTCGACAATGACTTTGGTCACGCTGCTTCCTCCCTCCGCGATCCACGGGCCCCGTTGGATAAACGACAACTATATACCATCTGACAACCCCCTCCGCTACTTCCCCCGGAAGGGGCTTCGCCCTCTTCCGGCGGTCGTCGCTCGCCTTCGGCTCGCTCCTCCCTGCCTCCCCCAGGAATCGATTGCGCCGGCGGAGCCGGCGCTTGAAACTACCGTTATCGTTGCTGCGCCGCCCGTCTACAGCGTCTTGCCGTTCGTGGCGATGCTGCTCGCCATTGCCGTCTGTCCGCTCCGGGTTCCGCACTGGTGGGAGAGCAATCGCAACAAGGGCGTCGTCGCCTTGGTCCTCGGCGCGCCCATCCTGGTGCTCTATCTCGTCCATGATCCCGCGGCCCTGGGGCACATGCTCACGGAATACGTGTCCTTCATCATCCTGCTGGCGGGGCTCTATGTCATCTCGGGGGGGATCCTGCTTCGCGGCGACCTCGTGGCCACTCCGCTGACGAACGCGGCGTTCCTGGGCGTGGGCAGCCTGCTCGCCTCCTGCGTCGGGACGACCGGCGCCTCGATGCTGCTGATCCGCCCGCTCCTGCAGACCAACAGCGAGCGGCGGCACGTCACGCACACCGTCATCTTCTTCATCTTCTTGGTCTCGAACATCGGGGGCATGCTCACGCCGCTCGGCGATCCGCCGCTGTTCCTCGGCTATCTGCAGGGCGTGCCCTTCACCTGGACGTTCCGGTTGTGGCCGGCATGGCTGCTGATGGTGCTGGCCCTGCTCCTCGTCTACGTCGTCTGGGACACGCGACAGTACGCGCGCGAGCCGCTGGCGGCGCTGGCCCGCGACCGGCGGCGGGTCGAGCCACTGCGCGTGCGCGGAGCCGTGAACGCGATCTGGCTCGTGGGCATCGTGCTCGCGGTCGCGTTCTTGCGCGCGCCCGCCCGGGAAGTGGCCATCGTCGGCCTCGCCGCGCTCTCGCTCTGGCTCACCCCCAGCGGGATCCGCCGGGCCAACGGCTTCACCACCTATCCGATCGTCGAGGTGGCCGTCCTGTTCTTCGGCATCTTCCTGACCATGATCCCCGCGCTGGAATTGCTCCACCTGCGGGGCGGCGAGCTGGGCGTCCGCCAGCCGTGGCAGTTCTTCTGGGCCGCGGGTGCCCTGTCCTCGTTCCTCGACAACGCGCCCACCTACCTGGCCTTCCTCGCCCTGGGGCAGGGGCTCCACCTGGCCGACGAGGTGGTGGGCGTGCCGCGCGCGATCCTGGCCGCCATCAGCGTGGGCGCCGTGGCGATGGGGGCGAACACCTACATCGGCAATGCCCCGAACTTCATGGTCAAGGCGATCGCCGAAGAAGCCGGCGTCAGGATGCCGACCTTCGCCGGCTACACGCTCTACAGCGTCACCATCCTGCTGCCGCTCTTCGTCGTCGTCACCCTGATCTTCTTCTGACGGACGCCGATCGGCTCGCGCGGCAGCTCAACGAGGGGTCGCGCGGCCGATCAGCTCGAGGACACGCTGGGAGGCGAGGGCCACCGCGTCCTCGATGACCGGCAGCTCCTCGGGGTCGAACCCCTCGAGCACGTGATCGGCAATGTCGGCCTTACGCTCCGGCCGGCCGATGCCGAGCTTCACGCGCCGGATCTCGGACGTGCCGAGCGTCTCGATGATCGAGCGCATGCCGTTGTGGCCGCCGTGGCTGCCCTTCAGGCGCACCCTGACGGTCCCCAGGGGCAGGTCGATGTCGTCGTAGACGACGATGAGGTCGGCGGCGTCGGCCCCGAGCCGGCGCAGCGCCGCGGCCAGGGGCTCGCCGAGGACGTTCATGAACCCCTGCGGCTTGACGAGGTGAACGGTCTCGTCGCGCCAGCGGCCGCGCGCGATCCGCGCGGGTCCCTCGGCGCGCCAGGTCGCCCGCAGCGTGGGGGCGAGATGATCGAGCACGCGCTGGCCCACGTTGTGGCGGGTGCGTTCGTACGTCGGGCCGGGATTCCCCAGCCCGGCCACGACGTGGGCCACGCGTGGAGGACTCCGCTACTTCTTGGCCTTCTTGCCTTCCTCCGCGGCCGCCTCTTCTTCCTTGGGCTTCCGCTCGGTGAGCACCTCGGGCTCGGCCGTCGTCGGCGCCGCCACCACCGGGGCCGCGACTTCCTCGGCCATCGGTGCGGCCACCGTGACCACCGCCTGCTCGGGGTTGTTGAGGATCCGCACACCCTCGGGCGCGTGGAGCTCGCCGACGGTGAGGACGTCGCCGATCATCAGCGCGGACACGTCGGCGTCGATGCGCTCGGGGATCAGCGCGGGCAAGCACGAGACGTCCAGCTCGTGGAGCACGACGTTGAGGATTCCCTTTTGATCTTTCACGCCGGCGGCCTCACCCACTGGGTGCACGGCCACGCGGACCGTGATCGCGCGGTCGGCGGTCACCTCCTGGAGGTCGACGTGCAGCAGTCGCTCGGACACCGGGTCGAACTGCAGATCGCGGATGATGGCCATCCGCGCACCGTCGTCCCCTTCGACCGTGAGGCTGAGCAGCTGGGTGCTGCCCTCGTGGCCGTGAATGATGCGCAACACGGCCTTGGGATCGACCGTGATGGACTCGGGCCGGGCCCCGCCGTAGAGCACCGCGGGAACCCCGCCCTCGCGCCGCAGGCGCTTGGCGACCTGCTTGCCGGTCGCGTCGCGCCGCTTGATCGTCAGCTCTGGCATCGCCATGACATGCTCCTTCAGACGAACAGGGTAGACACGGATTCCTCTTCGTGAATCCGTCGGATGGCCTCGCCCAGCAAGGGGGCGACGCTCAACACCGTCACCCGCGCGGCCCGCTTCTCGGGCGACACGGGGATCGAGTTGGTGACGACGACTTCCTCGAGCAGCGAGGTCTTGATGCGCTCGATCGCCGGCCCCGAGAGCACCGGGTGGACCCCGCAGGCGAGGATGCGCGTGGCGCCCTCACGTTCGAGCGCGCTCACCGCCTGGATCAGCGTACCGGCGGTGTCGATCATGTCGTCGATGACCACCGCTTCCTTGCCGGCGACGTCACCGATCAGGTGCATCACCACCGCGACGTTGGGCCCCTCGCGCCGCTTGTCGATGATGGCGAGCCCCGCGTGCAGTCGCTTGGCGATCGCGCGCGCCCGCTCGACACCGCCGGCGTCGGGAGACACGATGACCGGGTCCTTGAGCTCCTTCTTTCCGAGATAGTCCACGATGACCGGCGGACCGGCGAAGAGGTGATCCACGGGGATCTTGAAGAATCCCTGGATCTGGCCGGCGTGCAGGTCGAGGGCCAGGACGCGATCGACACCGGCCGCCTCCAGCAGATCCGCGGCGAGCTTGGCGGTGATGGGCACTCGCGGCTGGACCTTCCGGTCCTGGCGGGCGTAGCCGTAGTACGGCAACACCGCGGTGATGCGGCGGGCCGACGCGCGCTTGAACGCGTCGATCATGATGAGGAGCTCCATGAGGTTGTCGTTCACCGGCGGGCAGGTGGGCTGGACCACGAAGACATCGGTCCCGCGGACGTTCTCGTTGACCTGGACGAACACCTCGCCGTCCGAGAACCGGGAGACATCCGCGTCGCCCAGCGGCACCCGCAGGTACTGCGCGATCTCCTCCGCCAGCGGCCGGTTGGCATTCCCCGAGAACAGCTTCAGTTCGTACGTCATGTGCTCCTCATTGGGTCACGAGTGACGTGGGCACCGGAGGGTGGAACGAAGCGCCGGAGGGGCGCGGGCTGGTTGGGGCGGGAGGATTCGAACCTCCGAATACGGGATCCAAAGTCCCGCGCCTTGCCGCTTGGCCACGCCCCAGTGACTCGACTCATGATCTCCCTCGGACGCGCACGGACGGGCCCGCCAACGTCCGTACCGCCCAGCATTCCCATGATGCCCGCTGCACGCGCCTGCGGATCTGACGGGCGTGGTCCAGCGAGCGCGCGATCCCGAACACCGTGGGCCCGCTGCCGGACATCAGCGCCCCCAGCGCGCCGGCGGCCAGCAGCGCCGCCTTCATCTGCTCGATCTCCGGGTGCGCCGGGGCCACCGTGGCCTCGAGGCCATTGTAAAGGTTCTGGGCCACGCGTTCTGCACGACGCGAACCGAGCGCCGCCACCACCGCCCGGGCCCGAGCCCCGTCGGAATACATCGCCGCGGTCAGGCGGCCATACGCCTCGGCCGTGCTCGAGGCGAACCGCGGGTTGACGAGCACGAGTGCCAGCGCCATTCCCGGGACCCGCTCCACTTTTTCCCCGCGGCCCGTCGCGAACGCCGTGCTCCCGCGCAGGAAGAACGGCACGTCCATCCCCAGCGTCGCGCCGACCTCGGCGAGGCGCGCGAGCGGCCACCGCAGGCGCCACAGGCGGTTGAGCCCCAGCAGCACGGCGGCCGCGTCCGCGGATCCTCCGCCCAGACCCGCGGCGACCGGGATGCGCTTGTCGAGGCTGATGCGCGCCCCGTTCTCGACACCGGCGGCCTCGCGCAGCGCCAGCGCCGCGCGCAGGGCCAGGTTCGAGGCGTCGCTCGGGACTTCGCGATGCGCGATCCGGAGATCGAGCGAATCGATCTCCTCGAGCCCGACCCGGTCGGACAGCTCCACGGCCTGCATGACCGTGACGATCTCGTGGTAACCGTCGGCCCGCCGCCCCAGGATCTCGAGCGCCAGGTTCACCTTGGCCGTTGCGCTGAGCTCGATCCGCCGCCCGCGTCCCGACCCGCTCGACAAAGCAGTGAAGGGTAGCACCCGGCCGCGCGTCAGCGCAACCGCTCGATCGCTGCTCCTTCGGGGACCGTCAGGCGGAAGCGCTCGGAGTCGACGCCCGCGCCGATGACGAGGTCACGGTACCGGACGCTGCCGGTGACGTTGTCCTGCCCGGCGGACATCTCGAATCCCGTCAAGGTCCCGTCGGCGGCGCGCTGGTAGGTCACGAGCGCTTCCACGCGGCCCCCCGTGATCTGGATCCGGCGAACGATTCCCGTGGCCAGGTCCATCCACACCCGCTGGCGGTGGAGCGCCCCGATCATTTCCAGCGACGGCCCCTGCGGGTCCGGCGGCAGGATCGTCGCGACGCGCAGGTCCTTGGGCGGGACGGCGTGACCGGCCAGCACGCCGACGAGCTCCTCCGGCTCCACGGGCAGGCTGAACAGGCGGGCCGCGGTCTGCGCCGTCGCCGGGCCGACGACCGCCGCATTGGCCGCGACGTTGTAGGTCACGATCTGTCCGTCGTGCATCGTCGCCAGGAGCAGCGGCTGGCCGAACGGCGACAGGGCCTCGAAGCGGAGAGAGTCCGGCGCCTTCAGGAGCAGCGCCCCCGTGAACTGCTGCTTGTCGCCGCCGCGCGCCAACCGCACATCGGCGAGGGCGCGCAGGTCCGTGAAGGCTCGCCATCGCGCGGCGAGCAGCCCGACGGCGCGTCGGGCATCCTCGCTCGGAGCCTCGCGGGGCGGCGGCAGCGCGGTCGCGCAGCCGGCGGCCAACGAGAGGATCGGCAGGAGGAGGCTACTGAGAAGCCGCCGGACGCTCACCCTTGAGCCGCTGCAGACGCCCGACCGTCTCCTCGATCTTCTTCTTCACGCCGTCGGCCGCCGGGTCGAGCTGCAGCGAGCGCTCCCAGGCAGCGATCGCCTCCTGCTCGAGGCCGGTCTTCGCGGCAGCGTCGCCGAGGTGTTCATAGATCACGGGGTCGGGCTCCCGCGCCTTCTCCACGGCGCGCTTCAGCTCGCGGAGGGCATCGGGATAGCGGCCCTGCTGGTAGTAGGCCCATCCGAGACTGTCGATGAAGTAGCCGTTGTCGGGCTCGAGCTCGAGCGCCTTCGAGATCAGCCGAACCGCCTCGTCGAGGTTCTGTCCGCGCTCGGCGTACATGTAGCCGACATAGTTGTAGGCCTCGGCGTGCTTGGGATCCAGCGCGATCACGCTCCGGAAGGTCCGCACGGCGTCGTCGAAGCGCGTCTGCTTCTCGTAGACCACGCCGAGCTGGAACAGCAGATCCTTGTGCTTGGTGTCGAGGCTCAGCCCTTCCTGGATCGTGTCCACCGCACGGTCGTACTGCTTGGCGCGGAAGTAGGCGGTGCCGAGGTAGAGGAAGAGCTCGGGACGCTTCGGCTCGAGGTTCACGGCCTCCCGGAGGATGGCGATGGACTCGTCGTAGCGCTTCGCGCGCCCGTAGAGGAAGCCGAGCTGCACGCGGGCGTCGACCGAGCGCGGATCGGCCTTGAGGATGCGCTCCAGCTCGCTGCGCGCCTCCTCGTCGCGGCCGCCGTCCATGTACGTGGTCGCCAGGAAGTAGCGGGCCCGCAGGTTCGTGGGCTCCACCACGAGCGCGCGCTTGAACGCCTCGCTCGCGCGGTCCCAGAGCTTCTGCTCGTAGTACACGGCGCCGAGCTTCATCCACAGGCGCGGATCGCGGGGGGAGCCTTCGGCCAGCGTCTCGATCTCGCTCTGTGCTTCCTTGAAGCGTCCCAGACGGATCAGCAGATCGCCGAGCCGCTCGACGAAGCTCGCGTTGTCGGGGTTGGCTTGCGCGGCGCGCCGGTAGACGTCGAGGGCGCGCTCGGGCTCCTGCCGTGACTCGTAGACGAACCCCAGCGCGGTCCAGGCGCCGTCGTGGTCGGGATCGAGCTCGATCGCGCGCGTCAGGCGCTGGATGGCCTCGTCCCAGGCCTCGGTCTCGATGGCGAGCCGCCCGAGCAGGAACTGCGCCTGCACCAGCTGCGGGTTGCGCTCGCTGAGGCGCAGGAGGATCGCCCGCGCCTTGTCGAAGCTCTTCTGCTCGACGTAGTAGCGCGCGAGCGTGAGGTACGGCTCTTCCGACGCCGGGTTCAGGGCGATGACCTTCTCGAGCTCGGCTTCGGCCTCCGGGTACTTCTTCTGGGCCCGCAACAGCTCGGCGAGCCCCAGGCGCGTGACGCCATCGTCGGGAGCCAGATCGACGGCGCGGCGCGCGGCCGTGACCGCCTCGTCGGGCTTGTCGACCCGCGCCAGCCACTGGGCCAGATCCCGCCACAGGAACGCCGAGCGCTCGTCGCGGCGGATGGCCTCCTCCATTTCGGCCACGGCTTCCTTGAACCGTCCGCCCTGCGCCAGGTACTGCGCGACGGAATAGTGGTAGTACGCCTGGGCGGCGGCCTCGAGGCGCGGCGCGGAGAGCGGTGGGGTCTTCGACGCGGTCGGCGTGACCGCGGTGGTCGTGCCGGCGGCGCAACCGCCCGCGAGCGCACCGACGATCAGAAGCCCCACGGTTCCGGTCAGACGAAAGATGATCACTCGACACCTCGTGTCGGTTCGAATCGGCGGGCGGTGCCCAGCAGGCGACGCGCGACCGCTCTCAGCTCGGGATCACGAATCGGCGCCACGGACGCATCGATCTCGCGGACGTCGTCGGGATCGAGCACGCGCGACGGTCTCGTCGGCGGCCGCGCCGACACCTCGCCGGCGCCCTCCAGGTGGCCGAGCGTGAAGCGCAGGGATCGGATCGACTCGAAGCGCGCCGCGACGCGGTCGGTGAGCTCTGCCGCGCGCAGCGTGAGCTCGTGCAGCCACGGGGAGTTGTCGACGATGACCTGCAGGCAGCCGTTGGCGATGCTCTGTGGCCGCGCGTGCCGCGCCACGTCGGGACCGACGAGGGTGCTCCAGGCCCGACGGATCCGGTCTGCAAAGAGCCGCTCGCGGAGTTCGGGCACCGCGCTGACGAGCAGATCGGCCACGGCACGCGGACCTTCGCGTTTCACGACTCCGTATCATACTCCCCGACCCGCGGCAGTGACCAGTGGCGACCTGCAGCGATGCCTCCGCCGAGGCGAGCCGCAGTGCGAGCCGAAGCGGTGCCTCCGCTGAGGCGAGCGGTGAGATGATCTGGGATCGCTCGTCAAGGATCGCTCGTCAAATTGACTCGTCCCGGACCGGATCTTATAGTGGCCTCTCACATGGCAAAACCGCGTCGAGGCGATCGTCTCGAGGTCACGATCGACGATCTCGCGTTCGGCGGCGAAGGCGTCGGCCGGCTCGACGGCTACGTGGTCTTCGTGCGCGGCGGGCTGCCGGGCGACCGGCTGCGGGTCCAGGTGACGGAGACACGCGCGCGCTACGCGCGCGCGTTGATCGAGACAGTGCTCGCCCCCTCGCCCCACCGTGTCGATCCGCCCTGTCCGTACTTCGGGCGATGCGGGGGCTGTCGTCTCCAGCACCTCGACTATCCGACGCAGCTCGCCTTCAAGGAAAAACAGGTCCGGGACTGTCTGGAGCGCCTGGGCGACGTCGGGGACTTCGAGCTGCGCCCGATTCTGCCCGCGCCCGAGCCCTATGGCTATCGCAACAAGATGGAGTTCACCGTGGCGGGGACGACGGGGCAGCCCGTCATCGGTCTGCACGAGGCCGACCGGTACGACGCGGTCCTCGACATCGAGCGCTGTCTGTTGCAATCGGAGACGATGAACGTGCTGCTCGACGAGACGCGCCGCCAGGCACGCGCCCTCCGGCTGCCGGTGTGGGACGGCGTCACCGAGCAAGGACTGCTCCGATTCGTGAGCCTGCGCGAGGGCCGCCACACCGGGGACGCGATGGTCAACCTGGTGGCGGGCTCGCCGGACCTCGAACGTCTGGGGCCGGTCGCCGAGGGGGTCAAGGCGCGCGTGCCGGCGACAGCCAGCGTGGTCCTCAACGTCAACGCCGAGAAGGCCAGCGTGGCCGTGGGGACCGAGGAGCACGTGCTGCTGGGACGCGATCACATCACCGAATCCCTCGGCGGCCTCACGTTTCAGGTGTCCGCCAACTCGTTCTTCCAGACGAACACGGCGCAGGCCGAGCGGCTGTTCGCCCTCGTCGAGGCGGCTTGCGAGCCCGGCGGCGACGAGATCCTGGTGGACCTCTACTCCGGCACCGGCGCCATCAGCCTGCTGCTCGCCCGCCGCTGCCGACACGTCTACGGCATCGAGATCGCCGCGGCGGCGGTGGCCGACGCCGTCCGCAACGCGCGCGCCAACGGCATCGACAACTGCACGTTCCTCGCCGGAGAGGTGCGTCACGTGCTGCCCGCGCTCATCGCCCAGCGCGTCAATGCCGAGACGGTCGTGGCGGATCCGCCGCGCGCGGGCTTTCACCCCAAGGCGCTGACGGCGCTCGCGGCGCTGGCGCCGGCCCGCATCGTGTACGTCTCGTGCAATCCCTCGACCCTCGCGCGCGACGTCGGTGATCTGGTGCGGCGCGGCTACCGGCTCGAGTGGGTGCAGCCGGTCGACATGTTCCCGCAGACGCCACACATCGAGGTCATCGCCCGTCTCCGACGGGCGGCATGACCGTTTACCTGCTCCGCCGGCTCGCCCAGGCGGTGCTCGTACTGCTCGGCGTCTCCTTCGTGGTGTTCTTCATCCTGTACCTGACGGGGGATCCCGCCCTCGTGCTCCTGCCCCCGGACGCCACGGCCGAAGACATCCGGAACTTCCGACAGGCCATGGGCTTCAACGATCCGTTCATTGTCCAGTACGGGCGATTCCTCGGCGGCGCCCTCCGCGGCAATTTCGGCCAATCCGTGCGCCACGGCGAGCCCGCCTTTCCGCTCGTCCTCGAGCGCCTGCCGGCGACGTTCCAGCTGTCGGGCGCGGCGCTCCTCGTCGCGCTGCTCCTGGCCATTCCCGCCGGCGTGGTGTCAGCCGTGCGCCGGAACTCGGCCGTCGACTACGTCGCCACGGTCGTGGCGCTCCTCGGGCAATCGATGCCCACCTTCTGGCTCGGGATCATGCTCATCCTGATCTTCTCGGTGCAGTTCAATGTGCTGCCGTCCTCGGGTCGCGGGGGACTCGAGCACCTCGTGCTGCCGGCGGTGACCCTGGGACTCTTCACCACCGCGCGGATCACGCGGCTGACCCGCTCGGGAATGCTCGAGGTCTTGAACCAGGACTACATCCGGACGGCGCAGGCCAAGGGCGTGAGCGTCCGTCCGATCGTGTGGAAACACGCCTTCAAGAACGCCGCGATTCCCATCGTGACCATCGTCGGCATCGAGCTCGGCACATTGCTGGGCGGCTCCGTGATCACCGAGACGATCTTCGCGTGGCCCGGCGTGGGCCGGCTCTCGGTGCAGGCCATCTACAACCGCGACTATCCGGTCGTGCAGGCCGCGGTCTTCCTGCTGGCGTCGACCTTCGTGCTCGTCAACCTCGTCGTCGATCTGCTCTACACGTACCTCGACCCCCGGATCCGGCTCCGATGAGCCAGCCTGTGCCAACCCCGAGGCGCGCCACGGCGCAGCATGGGCGCGTCCGAGCGTCGGGGGGTTTGGGGGGCCATGTCGGGGCCCCCCATGCCGGTCAACAATGGGCCGCAGGGGGCCATGTCGGGGCCCCCCATGCCGGTCAACAATGGGCCGCAGGGGGCCATGCCGGGGCCCCCCACGACAACAAATGAGCACGCTGGTACTCGCCAAGGACGTCGCGGCGCCCGCGCGCGAATGGCTCGTGTTCGCCCAGCGGCTCGCGCGGCGGCGCACCGCGCTCTTCGGCCTGATCGTCGTGGCGGTGGTGGTCGCGACCGCGCTGGCCGCGCCCTGGATCTCGCCGTTCGATCCCATCGCCCAGGACATCGGCAATCGGCTGAAGCCGCCGGGCTGGCAGGACGGGATCGGCCGTCTGCACCCGCTCGGGACAGACCACCTCGGCCGCGACCTGCTCGCGCGCGTCATCTTCGGCGCCCAGCCGGCGCTGCTGGTCGCCTCGGCCGCCGTGATGATCTCCGGCGTCCTCGGGATGGCCACCGGGCTCGTGGGCGGATACTTCGGCGGGCGCATCGACGACGTGCTCATGCGTCTGGCCGACATCCAGCTCGCGTTCCCGTTCATCCTCCTCGCCATCGCCGTGATCGGGGTGCTCGGGCCGAGCCTGCCCACCATCATCATCGTCATCGGCGTGTCGAGCTGGGTCGTGTACGCGCGCGTCGTCCGGGCCACGGTGCTGACGCTGCGCGAGCGCGAGTTCGTCCAGGCCGCTCACGCGCTGGGTGGAAACGACCGCCGCATCCTGATCTTTCACATCCTGCCCAACGCCTTTGCCCCGTGGCTCGTGGTGGCCACGCTCGACATGGCCCGGGTGATCGTGATCGAGTCGGCACTCTCGTTTCTCGGGCTGGGGGTGCAGCCTCCAGCGCCGACGTGGGGCGGCATGCTGGCCGACGGCCGGGTCTACATCACGACGTCGTGGTGGCTGGCGACCTTCCCCGGGCTGGCCATTCTCGTCACCGTGCTCGGCATCAACCTGTTCGGCGACGGCCTCCGCGACACCCTGGACCCGCGTCTGAAGGTCTAACCGGCCTCCCCCCAGAGCCGGATTGCGCGGGCAAAGCCCGCGCTCGAACGGACGTCACGAAGAGGGTGAAGAGGGCGAGGGTGGCGCCTACGGCGTCGATCATGACGTCGGTGGCGCTCGCGGTACGCGAGACGACCGTGCTCTGGTGCAGCTCGTCGAGGATCGCCCACGCCACGCTGACGGCCAGGGCCGTCCACGCGCTGATCGGTAGCGCCAGACGGCGTTCGCCCCGTAGAGCGCGGAACCACAAGGCGGCGAGGGCCGCGTATTCGACGACATGGCCGAGCTTGCGCACGAGTCCGTGGCCCAGCGCGATCTGCCCCGGGGTCGCCCACGGAAACAGCCAGGTGAGGAGGGGAACGAGGAAGCGGGAGGTCTGCGCGGAGCTTCCGACATCGGACGACAGGCCCCAGATCAGCGCCATCCAGAAGAGCGGCGGCAGCCAGTACCGCGCGAAAGCGTTCACAGGCCGAAAGACTAGCAGAGGGGATGCGAGGGTCCGCGTGATAGAGTGCTGCCGATGCTCGTCGGCGAGATCCTCGACGATCTCCTGACCTCACGGTCGACGGGGCCGTGCATCGCCGCGACCCGCCATTTCCCGGCCCGTCCTGCCGTGGTCGCCGCCTTTCCCCCGACGCTCGATCCCCGCGTCCAGGCGGCCTTGCGCGCTCGCGGCATCGAGCAGCTCTACTCCCACCAGGCGCGCTGCTGGGAGCTCGTGGACAAGGGCCACTCGGTCGTCGTGGTGACGCCGACGGCGTCGGGCAAGACCCTCTGCTACAACCTGCCGGTGCTGCAGGCCCTGCTCGAGCGAGTCGACGCCCGCGTCCTCTATCTGTTCCCCACCAAGGCGCTCGCCCAGGACCAGCTCGCGGAGCTCGAAGGGCTGGCCAAGAACCTGTCCGAGCTCCGGATGTTCACCTACGACGGCGATACGCCGCAGGACGCGCGGCGGGCGGTCCGCGCGCGCGCCAACCTCGTGCTGACGAACCCGGACATGCTGCACTCCGGGATCCTGCCGCACCACACGAAGTGGGCCGTCCTGTTCCAGAATCTTCGTTACGTCGTCATCGACGAGCTGCACGCGTACCGGGGCGTCTTCGGTAGCCACCTCGCCAACGTCCTTCGTCGCCTGCGCCGCCTCTGCCGCCACTACGGCTCGACGCCGCAGTTCATCATGGCCTCGGCGACCATCGGCAACCCGCGAGAGCTGGCGGAGCGGATCGTCGGCGAGAGCGTGGAAGAGGTCACGGAGAGCGGCGCGCCCACGGGGGACAAGCTCTTCGTGTGCTACAACCCGCCGGTCGTGAATCCCGAGCTGGGCATCCGCGCGCCTTACCTCGGGGAGGCCGCGAAGATCGCCACCCGCTTCCTCCGGGAGCAGGTTCCGACGATCGTGTTCGCGCAGAGCCGGCTGTCGACCGAGGTCCTGCTCGGCGCCATCAAGGGGGGCGTCGCGGACAAGACAGGCGACAGCGGGATCGTCCGCGGCTATCGCGGCGGATATCTGCCGAATCGCCGCCGTGCGGTCGAGCAGGGGCTGCGCGCCGGCGACGTGCTCGGCGTGGTCTCCACCAATGCGCTGGAGCTCGGCGTCGACATCGGCCACCTGGATGTCTCCGTGCTCGCGGGCTACCCGGGGACCATCGCCTCGCTCTGGCAGCAGGCCGGGCGCGCCGGGCGCCGCTCGGGGTTCTCCAGCGCGGTCTTCGTGGCCAGCAGCGCGCCCCTGGATCAATTCATGGTCACCCATCCCGACTACCTGTTCGGGGCCTCCCCGGAGCACGCGCGGATCAACCCCGACAACCCCTTCATCCTCGTCAACCACCTCAAGTGCGCCACGTTCGAGCTGCCCTTCGAGGCCGACGGCCGCTTCGGCGAGCTCGACGTGCGCCGCGAGCTGACGGCGCTCGAGGACGAGGGCCTCCTGCACCGGGCCGGCGCGCGCTGGCACTGGGCCTCGGAGACCTACCCGGCCGATCACGTCTCGCTGCGGTCGGTCACGACCGACAACTTCCTCGTCATCGACACGACGGCGCGCGACGACAAGCAGACGAAGCGGCGGCAGATCATCGCCGAGGTGGACTGGGGCAGCGCCTTCGCCACGATCTACCCGAAGGCCATCTACCTGGTGGAGAGCGAGCCCTACGAGGTGCAGGAGCTGCGCTTCCGCGAGGACGAGGAGAAGGTCGCCTACGTCAAGCGGGTGAGCGTCGACTACTTCACGGACGCGGTCAGCGCCAAGGGCGTATGGATCCTGCGCCGCCTCGTCGATCGTGAGCATCCGGCCTACCTGGCCGAGCAGGGCGAGGTGCTGGTCGCCGAGAAGGTGGTGGGCTTCAAGAAGATCAAGATGGGCACCCTCGAGAACGTCGGCTCCGGAGAGGTCGAGCTCCCCCAGCAGGAGATGCAGACGACGAGCGCGTGGCTCAGTGTGCCGGCCGCCACCCTCGCCCGGGTCAGCCCCTCCCGCGAGGAGCTGATCGACGGCCTGCGCGCGGTGACGTACCTCCTGCATCACCTCGCGCCCATCTTCCTGCTGTGCGACGTCCGTGACCTCGGCGCATGGCTGGGCGACACCACGCCGGCCGAGACCGGGGTGGTGGCGACGCGCGAATCGACCCGTCGGCGGCTGCTCGAGGCCGAGCAGTTCACGCCGACGATCTACCTCTACGACTCCCACGCCGGCGGCATCGGCCTGGCCGAGCGCGTCTTCGAGATCCTGCCGCAGCTCTTGCGGCACGGCCTGGACACGCTGGAGGCCTGCCGCTGCGCATGGGGGTGCCCCTCGTGCGTGGGGCCGGTGAACGAGGTCGGCCGCCGCGCCAAGGCCACCGCCTCCGTGCTCCTCCGTGTTCTCACGGGCTGATTCCGGCGCTCGGGCCGGCACGCTCGACGAGCTCCGCCGGGTCATCCGGCGCATCGAGAGCGCGCGACCGTTTCGCGTCGCGCCCGAGCCGCCGGAGACCGTGCTGGGTGGGCAGCTCGTGGAGACGGACGCCGGCCCGCTGCTCACCGTCCGGCGCGAGTTCCCTCTCGACCACCGTCATGGGCGGATCGCGCTCGAACGAGCGCTCGCCGTCTCCGCCGACGCCCTGCGCGTGCTGGGTCGCGATGGCACGCCCGCCGACCCTCGCCGGCTGCTGTTTCTCGACACGGAGACCACGGGCCTCGCGGGGGGCACGGGGACGTATGCGTTCCTGGTCGGCGCGGGGTGGATCGAGGACGACCGGTTCGTCGTCGTCCAGCACTTCATGCGCGATCTTGACGAGGAGCCGGCGCTCCTGGCCGCGGTGGCGCCGCTCCTGGAACGGGCGAGCGCCCTCGTCACCTTCAACGGCAGCGGCTTCGACGTTCCCCTGCTGGAGACGCGGTTCATTCTCGGCCGGCGGCGCTGGCCGGCGGCGCTGCCTCATGTCGATCTGATGCACCCCGCGCGCCGCGTGTGGGCCGCGCGCTTCGTCGACTGCCGACTGCTGACGCTCGAGCGCGAGGTCCTCGGCCACCTGCGCGAGCAGGACGTCGCCGGCGCGCTGATCCCGTCGCTCTACTTCGAGTTCCTCCGTCGGCGGCATCCCGCCCCGCTCGGTCCCGTCTTCACCCATAACCGCTACGACGTGCTCTTCCTGGTCGCGCTGCTGGGGTGGCTCGGTCACGCGCTGGGTGACGGCGAGCCGGACCTCGACGACGGCCTCGACCTGGCCGGGGTGGGGCGGCTCTGGGAGCGGGCCGATCCCGAGCGGGCGATCGCTTGCTACCGCGCCGCGCTGGCGGTCGGGCTGCCCGCGCCGGCGGCGCACGGCGTCCGGCTCCGGCTGGCGGCATGGGAGAAGCGAAAGGCGCGCTGGGAGGCGGCCTGCGCCCTCTGGCAGGCGGCGACGGCCGCGACCGCCTTCGATCCGCGTCCGTGGGAGGAGCTGGCGAAGTACCACGAGCACCGCGCGCGGGATGCCGTGGCCGCGCAGGGCATCGTCGCGGCGGCGCTCCGCCGCGCCCAGGTGGCGGGCGCGCCCCCGCGGATCATGGAGGCGTTCGCCTACCGGCTGGCGCGGATCGACCGCCGGCTGGCGCGGAGGCAGCCGGGCTAAAAAATCCCTTGTATTCTCCGGATGGCCGCATTATGATGCGCCACTTCCCAGGCTTGACGTAGCGAATCCCGAACCGGCCCTTTGGGGGAGCCGAGACGGATGAAAGTCAAGCAGCAACCCTCTCCTCCTGAAGCTTCCAGGCTTTCCGGCCTACGACATCCGTTCGCGCTGTTCACCTCCCACATGAGGAGGCGGCAATGAGAAAATTGGTCGTCGCCATCGTTGCCGTTGTCGTCACCGTTGCCATGCTGGCCCCGCCGAGCTTCGCGCAGGCGCCGGCACCCAAGGTGACCATCAACGGCCTCGTCGACTTCGTCACCACCGCGTACAAGAACGCGTCGCACTCGAGCGGCGCCCCCGGCCAGCCGGACATCACCGACGCCAGAGAGAAGGGCTGGTACTCCCGTGAGCGCGGCGTGTTCACGCTCACCGGCGAGGTCGGCCGGGTCAAGGGCGTGTGGGCCATCGAGCTGGACTTCACCAACGGCGCCGGCAACTTCAACGCCTCCAGTGCCCCGGGCAGCCTCAACACCGTCGGCAAGGCGGCGAACGGCACGTCGGCCAACTTCGATCTCGACACCGACGTCCAGGGCGCGGTCGAGACCAAGTGGCTGTACGTCGAGACGCCGGTCACCGGGCCCGGCTCGCTGCTGCCCTTCATCCCGGTCACCACGATCGCGCGGATGGGCGGTCAGCCGGCCCGCGGTCACGATTACAAGCCCGGCATCCTGCTCACCGGCGATATTCCGGCCGTGACGCTCGAGACGACCTGGACGCCGAACATCCGCAGCACGCTGACCTACGTCCAGATCGGTGAGGCGCTCGATCGCGGCATCGCGCTCAACCAGAAGGACAGCAACGCCATCGTCGCGAGTGTCGAGGTGGACATCTTCAAGGGACTGACGGTCAAGCCGACGTTTGCCTATGCCTTCTGGGACGGCGGGAACTGCGGCACCAGCAACCTCGGCACGGTCGGATATGGCGGATACAGCCCGAACAACTGCGCGGGAGCGACCGTGACGGTGGGAGGCGAGACCGTCGCGCGTGGATCGGTCGATGTGCCTCCGCCGGTCGGCCGGAACATCACGCGGTACTACCTCGGCGGCGATGTCCGGTGGACGATGGGGCCGTGGTCGTTCCAGCCGTCGTTCATCTATCTCCTGGGCAACGAGCAAGTCCCGCAGCGCGGCAATGTGGTCGGCGGCAAGTACGTCCTCAACGACGTTCCCATCCGGGCGTTTGTGTTCGACACGATCCAGGGATTCCGGACGGGGCCGCTGCTCATCGAGACCCGGTTCATCTATTCGCCGGGTGTCGGCGCCAACAACGACGTGCAGAATGCCGGTGGCGGCGTCATCCGGGCGTATCAGCCGATCAACTCCGGCTTCAGCTACACGGCGGGCTGGTCGGAAATCTGGAGAGGCAACATCGACTACAACATGAGCCTCTTCACCGGCCGAGGGGGTCTCGAGGCTCGTCAAGGCCCCAGCTTCGACAAGTACGGCCGCATCTGGGGGTTCCTTGCCACCGACTACTCGCTGACGCCGGCGCTCACGGTGCGTGGGATCGCCAACGTGGCTTGGACGGACACCAAGGTGGACACCAAGGGGACCCTGGCCTCGGCCGCGACGGGCATCACGCCGAGCGGGATCACGACGGCCGGGAACCCCTTCAAGGGCGGCAAGGAGCAATATCTGGGCACCGAGTTGATCGTGGGGCTGACCTACCGGTTCGCCCCCAACATGACCTTCGACTGGGTTGGCGCCGCGCTGATCACCGGCGACGCGCTCGACATCCAGCGCGCGGGATCCGATCGGGGGATTTGTGCGACCGACGGGGTGCCGACCTGTCAGTCGAGGAACGTCTACAAGACGTCGGCCCGCTTCCGGATCACTTTCTAGGCTCGCGTTTCGGGCAGCGAGAGGGCATGGGACCATCTCCCATGCCCTCTCTTTTTGTTCACGCCACCGGGGTGATCGGGGGCTTGCCCTCGAGCACCGCCAGGCAGTTCTTCACCGCCAGCGTCGACATGGCCAGGCGCGTGTCGAACGACGCGCTCGCGATGTGCGGCGCGAGCACGACGTTGGTCAGCGGCAGGAGCCCGGGGTGGATCTGCGGCTCCTCCTCGAAGACGTCGATGCCCGCCGCGGCGATCCAGCGCTCGCCGAGGGCCCGGGCCAGCGCCGCCTCGTCCACGATGGGCCCGCGGGCAGCGTTGACGAGCACGGCCGTCTTCTTCATGCTCCGTAGCGCGCGCTCGTCGATCAGGTGCCGGGTCTCGGGCGAGAGCAACACGTGCAGGCTGACGAAGTCCGAGTCGCGCAGCAGCGCGTCCTTGTCGACGTAGGTGGCCCGAAGCTCGCGCTCGACCTCCGGGGTCGCCCGCACGCTGTCGTGATACAGGACCCGCATGCCGAAGCCCAGCCCTCGACGGGCCACCGCGCGACCGATCCGGCCAAAGCCGAGGACGCCGAGGGTCTTGCCATGGACATCGAGACCCCAGAGCAGATCCCATTGCCACTTCCGCCACTCGCCCGAGCGCGCATAGCGGTCGGCCTCGACGACTCGGCGCGCCGCCGCCATCAGGAGGGCCCACGCGAAGTCGGCGGTGGTCTCGGTCAGGACATCCGGGGTATTGGTGACGACGACCTTGCGGCGCTTGGCGGCCGCGATGTCGATGTTGTTGTAGCCGACCGCCACGTTGGAGACGACCTCGAGCCCCGGCGTTGCCAGCACCTGGTCGTCGATCGTGTCCGTGATCTGACAGATGAGGCCCTGCTTGCCCTGCAGGCGGGCCAGCAGATCCTGGCGACCGAGGGGCCGCTCGTGACCGTTCAGGTCGACGGCCACGTCCTCCGGTATGAGCGTGAGCGCCTCTGGTGACAAACCCCTTGAAATCAGGATACTTTTTGGCATTCGTATCTCCCGATCTTTTTGCTTGCTTCGGCCCGCCCGGCCCGGTTATATTAGCACTCGATTTTGTCGAGTGCTAACCGGTAGCAGCAAGTTACTCGGACTGGCGCGAGACCGACAACGGGGCATTCCCGTCCACCACACATACACAATAGGAGGCAGACCCGATGGCGATGAAGATTCGTCCGCTACATGATCGCATTCTCGTGAAGCGCCTGGAAGAGCAGGAGACGAAGAAGGGCGGGATCATCATTCCCGACACCGCGAAGGAAAAGCCGCAAGAGGGCAAGGTCATCGCCGCCGGCAACGGCAAGATCGGCGACGACGGCAAGCGGATCGCGCTCGACGTCAAGGCGGGCGACCGCATCCTGTTCGGCAAGTATTCGGGCTCCGAAGTCAAGATCGAGGACGACGAGTACCTGATCCTCCGCGAAGAGGACGTTCTCGCCATTCTCGAATAACCCATCAACAACGAGGAGGATAGCGACACATGCCGAAGCAGCTCCGGTTCGAGGAGGAGGCCCGGGCCTCCCTGCTCAAGGGCGTCAACGTCCTGGCCGCGGCCGTCAAGGCCACGCTGGGACCCAAGGGCCGCAACGTCGTCATCGACAAGAAGTTCGGCAGCCCGACGATCACCAAGGACGGCGTCACCGTCGCCAAGGAAGTCGAGCTGAAGGACGGCTACGAGAACATGGGCGCCCAGATGCTCAAGGAAGTCGCCTCCAAGACCTCCGACGTGGCCGGCGACGGCACCACGACGGCCACGATCCTGGCCCAGGCGATCTTCCGCGAGGGCCTGCGCAACGTGACGGCCGGCGCCAACCCGATGGGGCTCAAGCGCGGGATCGAGCACGCGGTCGACGCGGTCGTGGACGAGCTCAAGAAGCTGTCGAAGTCGACGAAGGACAAGAAGGAGATCGCGCAGGTCGCCTCCATCGCGGCCAACAACGACAAGACCATCGGCGATCTGATCGCCGACGCCATGGAGAAGGTCGGCAAGGACGGCGTGATCACGGTCGAGGAGTCGAAGTCGGCCGAGACCCAGCTGGACGTGGTCGAGGGCATGCGCTTCGACCGCGGCTATCTCTCGCCGTACTTCGTGACCGATCCCGAGCGGATGGAAGTCGTGCTCGAGGATGCCGTGGTCCTGATCCACGAGAAGAAGATCAGCGTGATGAAGGACATGTTGCCGCTGCTCGAGCAGGTGGCGCGGGCGGGCCGGCCGCTCCTGATCATCGCCGAAGACGTCGAAGGGGAAGCCCTGGCGACCCTCGTCGTCAACAAGCTCCGCGGCACGCTGAACGCCGCGGCGGTGAAGGCGCCGGGCTTCGGTGACCGGCGCAAGTCCATGCTGGAGGACATCGCGATCCTGACCGGCGGCAAGGCCATCACCGAGGACCTGGGCATCAAGCTCGAGAACATCAAGCTCGACGACCTGGGCAAGGTCAAGAAGGTGGTCGTGGACAAGGACAACACCACGATCGTCGAGGGCGCGGGCAAGCAGTCGGGCATCGAGGGGCGCATCAAGCAGATCCGCGCCCAGATCGAGGAGACGACCAGCGACTACGACCGCGAGAAGCTGCAG
>WNGF01000100.1_pt1 | contig 111071 bp, 92 predicted proteins | sample 5400641 | NCBI WGS metagenome assembly WNGF01 (sample SAMN13153371, study PRJNA577476) | soil metagenome | isolation source: 80 cm soil or saprolite under grassland replicate 2 | place: USA:California | collected 2016-06-15 | reverse complement strand
TCTCCCTGCACACCCCGCTTGGCGAGGACGGTGACAGCGAGTTCGGTGACCTGATCGAGGACTCCGAGGCGATCCAGCCTGGCGAGGCGGTCAGCTTCACGCTGCTGCAGGAGCAGCTGCACTCGGTGCTCGACACGCTGTCCGAGCGCGAGGCCGGGGTCGTCTCGATGCGGTTCGGCCTCACCGACGGGCAGCCGAAGACGCTGGATGAGATCGGCAAGGTCTACGGGGTGACCAGGGAGCGGATCCGCCAGATCGAGTCGAAGACCATGTCGAAGCTGCGGCACCCGTCACGATCCAACATCCTCCGGGACTACCTCGACTGACCCGACCGACGGCCGTCAGCCCAGGAGGTAACCAGCGATCCCCGTCCGCCCGGCTCGTGGACGCACAGAATGCCCAGATCCGGACGGCCAGCATCGTGATCGGCATCGAGCCGAAATCCGCGCAGAACGGCGGGTCGGCGCGCCGATATCACCAGCGCCGACGTTACGGAGCGTGGCTCTTCCGAGGCGCCTATCGCGATCGAGGATGGTGAGGTCATTGCGCAGCGGGGGGGCGTGCGGCGATGCGCATCTCGGCGAGACGGCATGCCCTTCACGCAATGTGAAGCACATGTCGGCTGCGCGCCGGCCTTGGCCGGGGCCCACGGTGCGTAGATGACCCAGCGCTAGACGCAGAGCTGAGCGGCGCTGCCGGCCAACCGTCTGCGCAGATCCGCCAGTGAGCGGCGCTCGGTGTCAGCCGGTCTTGCTTGCCAGCCAGAACAGCAGCTTTGCCATCCATGGCGGCGCATCGGCCAATGCGGGAAGGGCAACGCCGTTTTGTGCTGCTGACGCCGCGCGCCAGCGCAGCGGGGCGTACCGATTATGCCGTGCGGCCTGGGTGAGGCGGGTAAGCGCGTCTCCCTCGAGCTGGCGGACACGCTCGCGGCTGATACCCAGCTCGCGGGCGAGCGAATCGTAGGTTCGCTCGCCCGGCGCGAACGTGCGGGAGGTCAGGATCAGCCTGCGCCGCTCATCGGTTTCGCCGAGTAGTTCCGCGGCCAGCCGCGCAACATGCCCGTCGGGTTCGGCTGGGCCGGCCAGTGGCCGGAGGCTGAGCTGGGCGAGGCGGTCCCAGCAGCGTGCGACGTCCGGTGGCATGCCCGCTGCGGCCGGGGCGAGGGTGAGCAGGTTCCCGAGGGCGCGCGCGCCACGTTCGGCGATTCCCCACGCCGCGATCACCGGCAATGCGGCGGCGATGTCCGGCGGCAGGGCGGGCGGGGTGGCCGCCAGGCCGCGGACAGGACCAGCGCCGGAGTTGCCGGCCGGCCCGGCCGTGTCGTCTTCTGGCCCAAGTTCGCTGATGACCGCCCGGACAGCGGCGATCAGCCGCGGCCCGCTGTTGCGCAGCTCGAGCAGGCATTCGTCGGGAGTGGCGGCAACATCCTCGACATAGGCAAAGCCGTGCCGTTCGAGAATGTTGTAGAACCGCCTGCTGCCGGTGCGGCGCAGCAGCGGCCCGGCAAGCGCTTCCAGAGGCGTGCGGCCCGGCGGGACCGGGTGCAGCTGCCACCCGGGGACCGCCCCGGCGGTAACCAGCCGCCGGAACTCCCCGGCCAGCGGGCTCTCGCCCACGACATGCAGGGACCGGGCCGGCCACGGACGAAACACCAGCACACTTCCCAGCGGTTCGGAATCCGCCCCTGCCGACGCTGACAGCTCAACGCTCCGGGACAGGCGTGCCACTACCGTCCGCAGGTGCTCTTCAGACGTCAGGCTCTCGATGGGACGGGGGCCATCCGGCGGCGCCGGCAGTGGCTGAGCCGCGGCCCCGGTGAGCCCAACGCCCAGCCCATGCCGATCCGGTCCGCGGCCATACACGGTATGCGAGTGATCCACTGCGGCCGTCACCATCCCTGCCTCGATGATGCCAGCCCGGACGCTGCGGTTCCCGGAACCCTGCCAGCTGCCGGCGGCAGTTGGCATTGCCCGGAGTGTATCGCTCCGTGTTCCTGGCAGCGGGCGGCCCGCCGAGCAGGCATATCTGCAAGGCATTCGCCGCTGGCGCGCTCAGGCAATCAATCGCGAACGCCGCCCCTGTCGGCGGCTATCGGCGGGGCGGCCGTTGTGGTGAGGCCCCGTTCCGCAATTGCCAGCTGGCGTTGCCTGGCGACGCGAGTCTGGCATCCGATGCGGGCCGGCGTTTTCTGACACGGCGTTCCACGGCCACTGCCGGGCCCCCCGGCCGGGCAGCCGCGCCCCGGCGGTGTCGGCACTGCCAGGAGGTGCCGCGCATAGCTGCGGGCACTTGAGAAAGAGCAACGGTCTTTGGCCACAGCAACGGCCTGGCGGCCGTTATCACTGGATGCCGCTGAGCAGCACGTTTGGGCCCGGGCGTCTCGTTGCCCGGGCGCGGATCGGGCGCAAGATGCAGAACGCGTCCGCGTTTCCGCAGGTCACAGGCCCGGCGTTCAATCGGCCAAAGATTGTCAGAGTGTTCGAATTAGTGCCTCTGAGCAGCGCCCCCAGCAGGATTCGAACCTGCGCTCACGGCTCCGGAGGCCGTTGCTCTATCCCCTGAGCTATGGGGGCTCGCGTGCTCCGCCGGAAGCGGCGGGCCCGCAGGGCCGGTGCAAGGCTATCAGCCCCGGAGTGTCCCGGACACGGCGCTGATCTACCCCCATCGCCGCCGTTGAGCGGGTAGCCTCGCGCGGGTGACGCAGGGACTGGGCCGGGTGCTGGTTGTCGACGATGACGAAGTCATCCGGCAGCTCATCGCGGTGAACCTCACGCTGGAGGGGTTCGAGGTGGCGACGGCCGTCGACGGCGAGGACTGCCTCGACAAGGTTACCCAGACCAGCCCGGACGTCATCACCCTGGACATCATGATGCCGCGGCTGGACGGCTGGGTGACCGCGACCCAGCTCCGCAAGAACCCGCTGACCAGCGGGATCAAAGTGGTCCTTATTACCGCGCGGGCGCAGGAGGACGACCGGTCCAGGGGCAAGGAGATCGGCGTGGACGCGTATCTCACGAAGCCGTTCGACCCGGCCGAGATGATCCGCGTCGTCCGCGAGTTGGCCGGCGCGCCGAGCAGCGCCTTCGACTGACGGCGCCGCCGGCTGCCCGGCGCGGGGCCGTAGCCTGGGCGCGTGCTTCCCGGCGAGATCGGCGCCGAGCTTGCCCGCGTGATCACGCCAGCGGTGGCCGCGGGCGAGCTGCCGCAGGCTGCGGGCATGGCCAGCCCGGCAGGCACCTGGCGGCCGCCGCCCGGCGCGGCACCGGGCAGCTACTCATCCTCGCTGCCGTTCCGGCTGGCCGCCTGCTCCGGGCGCGGCGCCAGCGACATCGCCGCCCAGCTGGCGGCCGGGCTGCGCGGCTGCGGCTGGATCAGCGACGCGTCCGTCACCGGCGACGGCTACCTGACCGTCACCGTCACGCCCGACGTGCTCGCGTCCCTGGCCGTCCGGGTCAGCCAGGCCGGCCTGGCCTGCGCGCGCAGCGACGCGCTCGGCAGCCAGCGGGTCAGCGCGCCGCCGGAGGCGGACCTGGCCACGGCGGCGACCTGGGCGCGGGCGCATGAGCGGCTCACCGCGGCGGTGAGCGTCCGGCTGGCCGAAGCGGCCGGCGCCGAGGTTGCTAACCACCAGGATGGGGAACGGATGGTCGGGACCACCGCAACCGGGCTGGCGCGTCCTGGCCCGGCGGGACTGGCGATGGCGTTCGCCGGCGCCGATGCCGTCCGCTACGCGCTGGCCCGGATCCCGCCCGGCCAGGCGGTAATGATCGATGCGGGACAATCCGTTCAACACGTTCTCGGAAACCCGTTCTACGCGGTCAGTTTCGCGCATGCGGATGCGTCCGCGACCTTGTGCCGGGCGGCCGGCCTGGGCCTGTGCCGTGCCGAGCCCGCCGGGTTCCGGCCGCGGTCCCTCGCCTGCCGGGACGAGCTGACGCTGCTCGGCGCCATCTCCTGGCTCCCCGAACGCGTCGCAGGCGCCGCCCGCCGCCGCCACCCGCATGAGCTGACCCGGTACCTGGAAGAACTCGCCGGGGCATACCTCGACGTCAGGGGAACCTGCCCGGCGCTGCCGTCCGGCGGGCTGGCCGCGCCGCGCGACACCGCCACGGTCAGCGCGCGGCTGTGGCTGGCGGACGCCGCGCGGACCGCGCTGGGGGCAGGCCTCACGCTGCTCGGGGTGCCCGCGCCCGGCAGGCCGTGATGGGGCTGCCTGGCGGCTTATCGCCCGGTCGGCCGGAACTCGTGTCCGGCCGCGGTGATTCAATAGCCAGCGAAATGGGTATCGCATGGCATGTAAGCCCCCTGGACGCCGACAGCCAAGGCGCAATTGTCCAGTTCGTGACGTCGGAGCTCACCTGCAGGAAAGCACCCGGCGGCCGCGTACCTGGACCGCGCTTCGAGGACGTTCCTGGGTCTCCCCGGGTCGTCCGCATCGGCCTCGTCGTCCTCCTTGGCCAGTGACGGACAGCTCTGAGGAATGCCTTGGGCGCTCATGGTGTTAAGCTGGGTGCTGCACTAGATGCCCCGCCATGGGGACAGGTGCTCGCCCGCTTGCCGTCAGCCCGGCGCAATAGCCGGTCGCGGCCAGCCGTTCCCAGAGGGATTCACTCATCGCTTGACTTCCGCCCCTGCCAGGAGTGGAACGAATGCGGATCAACAGGGAGCCAGGGGGCTCCGGGGGTTGGCTACCCCGGGCCGCCGCGACGGGGACACGGGCGAGTCACACCGGCCGCCTCGGCCCGCCGTGGTCATCCTGACCCCGCGCAGGCCGCGGCTGCCAGCTGGCACCTGCGGGCGGGAACCGTGTGCGAGGAAACACGGGGATGGCGGTAAGTGCAGGAACTGGCCCGGCCGATCAGCCGGGCCGCGACAGCGGATATACCGGCTGCGAGGGCAGCCGGCGCCCGCGCCTTGGGAAGGACCCCTCGTGAGCGACACCACCGAAGTTTTCACCGGCACCTCGGGCACGCCTGAGGAGTCACCCGCGCTGTTCCCGGCGCCTGCATCGACGCGGGGCACGACGGGACCGGCCGGGGCTTCCCCCGAGCCAGCGGGCGCCGAGCGCTCCTGGCAGGACGGGGACGGCCAGGCGGGCGGCGCCGGTGAGGCAGCGGCGGGCGGCGCGCGCCGCCGTGGCGGCGGCGGGCTCGGCGGGATGCTACTGCCCGAACTGCAGCGGCTCGCGCAGTCGCTCGGCATGACCGGCACCGGCCGGATGCGCAAGGGCGAGCTCATCGCGGCGATCCAGCAGCGGCAGGGCTCTGGCGGTTCCGGCGGTGGCGGCCCGGCGGCGGGCAGCCCGGCGGGCAGCACAGCGGGGGCCGACCCGGCGGCGAAGGGCCGCGCGGCGAGCGGTACCGTGGCCGGCGATCGCAGCGGCGGCACGGCGGGTGACCATTCATTCCAGCGGAGCGCGCCCGCGGGAGCCGGCGCGCCCCGCCAGCCTGAGCAGGACGCCATGGAACGACAGACATCGACGCAGCCGGGAATCGGCAGCGGTGGATATGCAGGTGGCCCTGGAGGCACGAGGGCGCCGGGCGGGATTGGCGAGCCGCAGCCTACGGTGAGCGTGAGCTACCCCGCGGTGAGCGGACCGGTGTCGGACAGCCGTCAGGCGTCGGACAGCCATCAGGCCCCGGCCGGCGCCGCTCCGGCGGGTGGCGGCAGTGCGCTGGCCGATACGACTGCGCTGGCCGGCACGACTGCGCCGGCCGCCGACCGGGTCACGCCGGACGCGGGCCAGGCCGGCCGGGCCAGCCAGGGCGACGGCGCAGGCCAGGGTGGCCAGCGCGGCGCGGACCAGCGGGGGAACGACCAGCGCGGCGGTGACGAGCGCGGTGGCGATGGGCAGCGCGGCGACCGGCGCCGGCGCGGCAACGGCAGGCGCGACGACCAGGCTCGCTCGGCCAGCGACAGCCAGGACCAGCACCGTGACCAGGGCCGGGACAACCAGGGCCGGGATCAGGGCGCTGGCGGCAGGAGCAACCAGGGCGGCGACGACCGCGGCGGCCGCGACGACGACCGCGACGGCCAGGGCGGCCGCCGGAACCGGGACCGGTTCCGCAATCGCAATAACAGCAACAACCGGCGGCGGGACCGGGGCGGCGACGCCGAGCCCGTGATCGCCGAGGATGACGTGCTCGTCCCGATCGCCGGCATCCTGGACGTGCTGGACAACTACGCGTTCGTGCGCACGACCGGCTACCTGCCGGGGTCCAACGACGTGTACGTCTCGCTGTCCCAGGTGCGCAAGTACGGCCTGCGCAAGGGCGATGTCATCGAGGGCGCCGTCCGGCAGCCGAAGGAGGGCGAGCGCAGGGAGAAGTTCAACGCGCTGGTCCGGCTCGACAAGATCAACGGCCTGGATCCGGAGCAGTCCAAGCTGCGGCCCGAGTTCGCCAAGCTCGTCCCGCTGTACCCGCAGGACCGGCTCCGGCTGGAGACCGACCCCACCATCATGACCACGCGGATCATCGACCTGATCGCCCCGATCGGCAAGGGCCAGCGCGGCCTGATCGTGTCGCCGTCCAAGGCCGGCAAGACGATGATCATGCAGTCGATCGCGAACGCGATCACCAAGAACAACCCGGAGTGCCACCTCATGGTCGTCCTGGTGGACGAGCGGCCTGAGGAAGTCACCGACATGCAGCGCTCGGTCAAGGGCGAGGTCATCTACTCGACCTTCGACCGGCCGTCCGAGGATCACACCACCGTCGCCGAGCTCGCCATCGAGCGGGCCAAGCGGCTGGCCGAGATGGGCCACGACGTGGTCGTGCTGCTCGACTCGATCACGCGGCTCGGCCGGGCCTACAACCTGTCCGCGCCGGCCAGCGGCCGGATCATGTCCGGCGGCGTCGACTCGACGGCGCTCTACCCGCCGAAGCGGTTCTTCGGCGCTGCCCGCAACATCGAGCACGGCGGCTCGATCACGATCCTGGCCACGGCCCTGATCGAGACCGGCTCCCGCGCGGACGAGGTCATCTTCGAGGAGTTCAAGGGCACCGGCAACATGGAGCTGCGGCTGCGCCGCGAGCTTGCCGACAAGCGGATCTTCCCCGCGGTCGACGTGGACGCGTCGAGCACGCGTAAGGAAGAGCTGCTGATGGCGCCGGACGAGCTCAAGATCGTCTGGCAGCTGCGCCGGGTGCTGCACGCGCTGGAGCCGCAGCAGGCCCTGGAGGTGCTGATGGAGCGGATGCGGGAGACGAAGAGCAACGCCGAGTTCCTGCTGCACGTGCAGAAGACCACGAACAGCCAGTCATAACGGGGGAATCTCCAGCCCGCGCCGGCTGTTGCACGGTCTGGCACACTGGTAAACCGAGATCGCGCGGTACCGGTTCACGCCCAGGGAGCAGGCATTCCTGTGGCGACCCGGCGACCGCCAGAACCAGGAGTCTGAAGTGAAGCCTGATATTCACCCCGATTACGTGGTGACCACGGTGACGTGTACCTGCGGGAACACGTTCACCACGCGGAGCACTGCCAAGAATGGCGTGATCCACGCCGATATCTGCTCGAACTGCCACCCGTTCTACACCGGCAAGCAGAAGATTCTGGACACCGGCGGGCGGGTCGCCAGGTTCGAGCGGCGCTTCGGCAAGAAGCCGGGGGGCGGCAGTTCGGGTAAGCCCGGCCAGGCCGACCAGGCCGGTAAGTAGCGCCGTCCCAGGCAGCCAGTCGGAAAGAGTGGTTCGGTTTTTCCACGCTATAACGTGCAAAAACCGAACTGCTATCACGCCGGGCCCAGACAGGCCGCCCGGCACCGGTGCATCTGGGGAGGAAGCGGTGTTCGAGCGGCTTGCCGACCTCGCGAGTGAGCGTGCGGCGCTGGAACGCGAGCTGTCGGACGCGGCGGTGCACGCTGACCCGGAGCGCGCCAGGGCCCTTGGCCGGCGCTACGGCGAGCTCAGCCCGATTGTGCACGCGTACCAGGAGTGGCAGCAGGTCTGCGCCGACGAGGCGGCCGCGCTGGAACTCGGCGAAGAGGACGCGGCCTTCGCCGCGGAGGCCGGGCAGCTCGGCCTCCGTCGCGCCGAACTCGAGGAACGGCTGCAGCAGTTGCTCGTGCCCCGGGACAGCAACGACGCGAAGGACGTCATCCTGGAGGTCAAGGCCGGCGAGGGCGGGGAGGAATCGGCCCTGTTCGCCGGTGACCTGCTGCGGATGTACCTGCGCTACGCCGAGCGGCAGGGCTGGAAGACCGAGATCCTCGACGCCACGGTGACCGGCCTGGGCGGGTACAAGGACGTCACGGTCGCGGTCAAGGCCGGCGGCCGGCCAGGGCCGGCCGGCCAGGGCGCGTGGGCCAAGCTGAAGTACGAAGGTGGCGTGCACCGGGTGCAGCGGGTGCCGGTCACCGAGTCCCAGGGCCGGATCCACACGTCCGTGGCCGGGGTCCTGGTCATGCCGGAGGCAGACCCGGTCGAGGTGACCATCGACCCCAACGAGCTGCGGGTTGACGTGTTCCGCTCGTCCGGTCCCGGCGGCCAGAGCGTCAACACCACGGACTCCGCCGTGCGGATCACCCACCTGCCGACCGGGATCGTGGTCTCCTGCCAGAACGAGAAGAGCCAGCTGCAGAACAAGGAGCAGGCGCTGCGCATCCTCCGCGCGCGGCTGCTGGCCCAGGCGCAGGAGGAGGCGGACGCCCAGGCCGCGGCCGACCGGCGCAGCCAGGTCCGCACGGTGGACCGCTCGCAGCGGGTCCGTACCTACAACTTCCCGGAGAACCGGATCTCCGATCACCGCGTCGGCTTCAAGGCGTACAACCTCGATCAGGTCATCGACGGCGACCTGGACGCCGTGATCAGCGCGCTCTCCGCGGCGGACCGCGCGGAGAAGATGGCCGGCAGCGATGCTGCCTGACGACCAGGGCCCGCTCGCGGCAAGGCTGCGCGGACCGGCCCGATGAGCCTGCTGCTCGACGAGATCGTCGTCGCGGCCGCGCGGCTGGCCGGGGCGGGCGTCGAGTCGCCGCGCACCGATGCCGAGCTGATCGCCGCGCATGTGCACGGCGTGGCCCGCGGCGCGCTGACCAGGGTGCCGGATGCCGCGTTCGACCCGAGGTTCTGGGACGAGATCGCCAGGCGCGAAGCGCGCGAGCCACTGCAGCACATCACCGGGCATGCCTATTTCCGGTACCTGGACCTCGCGGTGGGGCCCGGCGTCTTCGTGCCGCGCCAGGAGACCGAGGTGATGACCGGCTGGGCGATCGACCGGCTCAGGGAAATGGACGTCGCCGAGCCGCTCGTTGTCGATCTCGGGACCGGCTCGGGCGCGATCGCGCTGGCGATCTCGCAGGAGGTCCCGCGAGCCAGGGTGCACGCGGTCGAGGCCGACCCGCTCGCGCGGCAATGGGCGGAACGGAACATCGCCAGGTGCGCGGCCGCGGCCCCGCACACGGCGGGCAGGGTGAGCCTGCATTCCGGCGACTTCCGCCGGGCGGCGGTCGGCGAATTCTGCCGTGCGCTTGGCGATCTCGACTCGGCCGCGGACCTGGTCATCAGCAACCCGCCGTACATCCCGGCCGGCGCCTGGGTGCCCCCCGAGGTGGGCGAGTACGATCCGGCTACCGCGCTGTGGGGCGGCGATGACGGGCTCGACGCGGTCAAGGCGATCGAGGCCGTCGCGAGCAGGCTGCTGCGTCCGCGGGGCCTGCTGGCCGTCGAGCATGGCGCGCAGCAGGGCAGCGCGGTCTACTGGATCTTCCCGGAGGAGCGCGGCTGGCGGGAGACCCGCAACCACAAGGATCTGGCCGGCCGGGACCGGTTCGTCACGTCCGTGCGAGCGTGACCAGGCTGGCCGGTGACGGGCGGCCCGGTGCCGGTGACGGGCGGCCCCGGTGCCGGTTCTGGCGGGTTCCGTGGCAGGATGGGCGGCCATGAGCCGACGGTTTGACTGTGCTGATGCATCGGAGCGCGCAGCGGGACTCACCGAGGCTGCTGCCGCTGTCAGCAACGGCGAGCTGATCGTGCTGCCGACGGACACGGTCTACGGAGTCGGCGCCGATGCCTTCAACCCTGCCGCGGTCACCGCCCTGCTGGAAGCCAAGGGGCGGGGGAGAAGCATGCCGCCGCCGGTCCTTGTCGGCACGGTCCGTGCGGCCACCGCGCTGATCGCCGATCTCGGCCCGTACGGCAAGGACCTGATCGACGAGTTCTGGCCAGGCGCCCTGACCCTGGTCTGTCAGGCGACCCCGACCCTGCACTGGGACCTGGGTGACACCCGGGGCACCGTCGCCGTCCGGATGCCGCTGCACCAGGTCGCGCTGGAACTGCTGCAGGAGACCGGGCCGCTCGCGGTCAGCAGCGCCAACCGCTCTGGCTCGCTGTCCGCCACGACGGCGGCGGAAGCGGAGGAGCAGCTCGGCGAGACGGTGGCGGTCTACCTGGACGGCGGGCAGTGCGCGGCGCCAGTCGCCTCCACGATCGTCGACCTGACCGGCGGCCTGCCGCGGCTGCTGCGCAAGGGCATGATCTCGCTGGAGCGGCTCCGCGAGGTCGTCCACATCGCCGCGGACGAGGATGCGGAGCCCTCTTCGTGACCCGCGGCGCGCGGCCCGGTGCGCCGCAAGGTGCTCTAGAGTTGCCGTAATGCTCGTCACACCCATCCGGATCTGGTGAATGCCGTGCGCGAGTACCTGGTTACGGTGCTGATCACGGCTGCTGTCACCTATCTGCTCACCCCGCTCGTCCGCCGCGGGGCGATGGCAGTCGGCGCCATGCACGCTGGGCGTGACAGGGACGTGCACGTGGAGCCGGTGCCGTTGCTCGGCGGCCTGGCCATGTACGGCGGGCTGGTGGCCGGCTTGCTGGTGGCCGGGCAGATCAAGCCGTTGCGTGATGTCTTCGTCGGCAGCCGGATGTCATCCGGCCTGCTGCTGGCCGGCGGGCTGATCGTCGTGGTCGGCTTCGTCGACGACCGGTGGGGCCTCAACCCGGCGAGCAAGCTGGCTGGCCAGGTGGCCGCTGGCGCCGTGCTGGTCTGGAGCGGCGCGCAGGTGGGCTGGCTGCCCGAGCCGGGCGGCGGGACGCTCATTCTCACCCAGGACCAGGCCACGGCGCTGACCATCCTGGTCGTGGTGGCAACCATCAACGCGGTCAACTTCATCGACGGCCTGGACGGACTCGCGGCCGGGATCGTCGGGATCGGCGCGACGGCCTTCTTCCTCTACTACTACACCCTCACCAAGAGGCTGGGCCTGGACGAGCAGACCGGCCCGGCGCTGGCGTCCGCAGTCCTGGCCGGCATCTGCATCGGGTTCGTCCCGCATAATTCCTTCCCGGCCAGGATCTTCATGGGCGACACCGGCGCGATGCTGCTCGGCCTGCTGCTCGCCTACGCGCCGATCTCCAGCATCGCCTCGCTCGACTACCAGACCCTGACCACGCCTGCGGCCTACCGGGGCGGCGCGGTCAACCGGTTCGCCGAGATCCTGCCGCTGCTGCTGCCGGCCGCTATCCTCGTCATCCCTTACTCGGACCTGCTGCTCGCCGTCATCCGCCGGACCAGGGCGGGCAAGTCGCCGTTCGCGCCCGATCGCAAGCACCTGCATCACCGGCTGCTGGACATCGGCCACTCCCATCGCTCCAGCGTGCTGATCATGTACCTGTGGGCGACGTTGTTCTCCGGCACGGTCGTCTGGCTGTCGATCGTGCGGACGCAGCTGTTCGTGCTGGCGGTGGCGACCGTGGCCGCGGTCCTCACGCTGCTGCTGATGTCGATGCCCAGGCTCCGGTGGTGGGAGCGGCGCCGCAGGCCCGGGCAGCGGGCCCAGCACGCTGGACCCCAGCCCGCCAGGCAGCAGCCGGGCGGCTCCCCGGCGGCTGCCCAGAAAGCCCCGGCAGGCGCGCAGGTGACCGCTGCCGCGCAGGCCGCCGGTGCGCAGGTGACGGCTGGTGCGCAGGTGGCAGCCGGGAGGGCTTCGCGTGCCGCTGGCGGCCGGTGAATCCGCATCCCCGGGCGGTCCGCACGGGGCGGGCGGCGCTGGCCGTTCGCGGTGAGCAAAACGGGTGCAAACGCGCTTTGCCCCGGCGCCCCGGGCGGGTAGGTACGTAGCAGACGCGCCAGCCTTGCGGCGCCAGCGCGCGGCGGCTCGCGGCTGCGGCGCAGCCGCAAGTGCGCACGTTACCCACTGTTCGTGAGCAATGGGTTCGTTCGTCACAGTAGGTGACCCATTGAGACCATCGTCGGGGAGCTTGTGATATCTTTCACGAGCACCCGCGGGAAGATGAGTGAGTCAACCGTGATACCTTTCGCTCACCTGGCGGCGGAGTCGCGTCGCTACCGCGGCGCGGTCGCCCGGTGGCACCTGGGTGCCGAGGTAAGCAGCTGGTCATCTCCGCAGGTCAGCAAATTCTCCGTCGAGTCCCCCGGAGTCCTCTAGATGCTGGCGAGCTATGCCCGGATCCTCCGCAGGTCAGCCGCAGTGACAGCGGCCGCGGCGGCGGTCATGGTCGCGCTCAGCGCCGCGATCGCAGGCAGTAAGGGCGCGCTCGGGGCGCTGCTCGGCACGGCTCTGGTGGCCGCCTTCTTCGCCATCAGCGTGGCCGCGGTTGGCGCAGCCGCGAAGGTAAGCCCGCAGGTCATGATGGTAACGGCGCTGACCACCTACGTCGCCAAGATCCTGGTGCTGCTGTTCTTCGTCGTCCGCTTCAGCAACGCGACGGCCTTCAGCCCCAGGCTCTTCGGCGTGACCGCGATCGTCTGCATCCTGACCTGGAGCGCGTCGCAGGTCACCTGGTCACTCCGGCTCAAGGTCCCGTATGTCGAGCCGGACGGAGAACGGTGACGCGTGGCGGCAACACGACGACCGGACGGCGGATCGCGGCCCGGGCAGAATGCTGTCATTGTCAGGGAACCTCCCGGCGCGGCCATCTGCGGGAAACGTCCCGGGGCGGCACGAGATGACGTCTGGTGGCCGGCCCGCGGGGCAGGACGAGCCCGGGCGGTCGCGGCGTCCCGGCGAGCACAGTCCCGGCGAGCGCAGTCCCGGCGAGCACAGTGCGGGCGAGCGCGGCCCCGGCGAGCAGAACGCCGGCTGGTCGGTGTTCAGCTATCTCATCTCCGGGATGGTGGTCTACGGGGCGATCGGCTGGCTGGTCGGCCACTGGACGCATCTGCCGCTGCTCTTCCCGCTGGGCATGCTGGCCGGCCTGGGCGTGGCAATCCTGCTGATCGTGCTGAAGTACGGCCGGTCTTGACCCGCGGTATTACCGCGGCATGCCGGCCCATTACCATCCGCGTGTCGGGCAAGGTAGCGCCGCATCAGCCGCACGTGACATCTGCGTGGCGGCCGCCGGCGCTGCAACCAGGGGCGGAAGTGGAGGAGAACGACGGTGACCGGTGACCTGAGAACGCTCGCCGGGGGGGTATGCACCGAGTCCAGCAGTCATGTTTTTTCATCCTCCCATTGCGGCTTCCCGGCCCCGGGATACCCAAGCCCGACTTTCGTGTTCACGCCGCTGTTCTCCATCGGCTCCTTCGACTTCACCAAGCCGATGCTGCTGGCCGTCGTCTGCGCCGGGCTGGTCATCGCGTTCTTCTGGGCCGCGTTCGCCCAGCCGAAACTGGTACCGCGCGGCGCGCAGAACCTCGGCGAGCTCGGCATTACGTTCGTCAGGGACGAGATCCTGCGGCCGATGATGGGCAAGCGGGGCGACGGCTACCTGCCCTTCCTCGTGTCGCTGTTCTTCTTCATCTGGGTCATGAACCTGATGGAGATCATCCCGGTGGCCCAGTTCCCGGCGATGTCACAGATCGCGTTCCCGGTCGCGCTGATGCTCATGGTCTACGGGACGTACACCTACCTCGGCATCAAGCATCAGGGACTGGGCGGCTACTTCAAGAACATGATCCCCACCGGGGTGCCCTGGCCGATCCTGATCATCCTCGCGCCGGTCGAGATCCTGCAGTACGTCATCGTCCGGCCGTTCACGCTGGCGGTCCGGCTCTTCGCCAACATGTTCGCCGGGCACATCCTGCTGCTGGTGTTCACCCTGGCCACCTGGTACCTGCTCACCCTCAGCGTCGGGCTGCTGTTCAGCGCTACCTCGTTCATCCTCACCGTGGCGCTGACCGGCTTCGAGATGCTGATCCAGGCGCTGCAGGCCTATATCTTCACGATCCTGACCGCCCAGTACATCGGCGGCTCGCTGGAAGCAGGTCACTGAGATGACCTGCGGCCAGACTGGAATGCCGGCCGGGCCGGCAACGGAACGGACTTCCCGTTTGAACCGCCGGGGGACATTCGCCGGCTCGACCGCAAAGGAACGCACACATGCCTGACCTCGCACATCTCGCTGCTTCTGCGCCGCAAGTCATCAGCATCAACATCGGCGCGGTCGCCTATGGCCTGGCCGCTATCGGTCCCGGCATCGGTATCGGCCTGATCTTCGGCCACGGCGTCGAGGCTATGGCCCGCCAGCCCGAGGCGGCCGGCCTGATCCGGTCCAACATGTACATCGGGTTCGCGCTGACCGAGGCGCTGGCGCTGATCGGGATCGTCATCCCGTTCATCTTCAAGTACTCATAGTTCACGGAGAGGAAGCCGAACGGTGAAGTACCTCGCCGCGTCGCCGGTCATCCCGCCCAGCAATCCGCTCTTCCCGGAGCTGCCCGAGCTGATCATCGGCTCCGTCGCGTTCCTGATCGTTTTCGCGCTGCTCGCCAGGGTCCTGATGCCGCGGATCAGCAAGACCCTCGAAGAGCGCACCGACGCGATCGAGGGCGGCCTGCACCGCGCCGAGGAAGCCCAGACGGAGGCGAACCGGGCCCTTGAGCAGTACCGTGCGCAGCTTGCCGAGGCCCGGCACGAGGCTTCCCGGCTCCGTGAGGAAGCCAAGGAGCAGGGCGCCCAGATCAAGGCGGAGCTCCGGGCCGAGGGGGAGGCGGAGCGGCAGCGGATCGTGGCGGCGGCGCACGCGCAGCTGGATGCCGACCGGCAGCAGGCGATCACCGCGCTGCGGGCTGAGGTCGGAGCGCTCGCGGTTGAGCTGGCGGGCCGGATCGTCGGCGAGTCCCTGGAGGACGAGGCACGGCAGCGCCGGACCGTCGACCGGTTCCTCGCGCAGCTGGAGGAGCAGGCCGAGGACACGGCTGGAGCCAGGACGACGTCATGAGGGGCGCGAGCAGGGCATCACTTGCCGAGGCCGTGGAGCGGCTGTCGGCCGCCGCGCCGGGCGGGCATGCCGGGCAGCTCGGCGATGAGCTCTTTGCCGTCGTCGGGGTGCTCGACCGGGAGCCCGGGCTCCGCCGCGTCTTGTCCGACCCGTCGCGCTCGGCGGATGCGAAAGCCGGCCTGGCCGAGGCCGTGCTCGGCGGGAAGGTCTCTGCCGCGGCGCTCGATGTGGTGACCGGCCTGGCCCGCAGCCGGTGGTCGGCTCCGGCTGACCTGGCGGACGCGGCCGAGCAGCTCGCCGTGCTGGCGGTCGTCGAGGGCGCTGAGGCAGAGGGCACGCTGGATGAGCTCGAGGACGAGCTCTTCAGGTTCGGCCGGATCGTCGACGCCGAGCCCGACCTGCGGGTCGCGCTTTCCAGCCCGTTCGTCGACCCGGAGCGCAAGCAGCGGCTGCTGGACGCGCTGCTGGCCGGCAAGATCACGCCGCCGGCGCTGCGCCTGATCACCGAGGCCGCATTTCATCCGCGGGGACGTAGCCTGGATAGGAGCCTGGATGAGTACGCCGGCCTGGCGGCGCGGCGGCGCGAGCGGCTGGTCGCCGAAGTGCACGTGGCGGCCGAGCTCAGCGCGGAGCAGCGCAGCAGGCTGGCGGCGGCGCTCGCCGCTGCGTACGGCCACGATGTGCACCTGAATGTCGTGCTCGACCCGGAGGTCATCGGCGGGATGTCCGTCCGGATAGCCGACGACCTCATTGACGGGAGCCTGGCGACCCAGCTGGCAGCGCTCCGGCGCAGGCTAGCCGCCTGACCCGCAGGCCATTGCCTGCCACGGACGCGAGCGAACAGATGATCGAGACGAGAGACACGAGGACAATGGCGGAGCTGACAATCCGGCCCGATGAAATCCGGGACGCGCTGGCCGAATTCGTCCGGGCCTACGAACCGGAGGCGGCCTCGACCGAAGAGGTCGGCATCGTTGCGGAGTGCGGCGACGGCATCGCCCGGGTCGAGGGACTGCCGTCGGCGATGGCGAACGAGTTGCTCGAGTTCGAGGACGGCACGCGCGGCCTTGCGCTGAACCTCGACGTACGCGAAATCGGCGTGGTGATCCTCGGCGATTTCAGCAAGATCGACGAGGGCCAGAAAGTCCGCCGCACCGGCGAGGTACTCTCCGTCCCGGTCGGTGACGGGTTCCTCGGCCGCGTCGTCGGCCCGCTGGGCGAGCCGCTGGACGGCAAGGGCCCCATCGAGGACACCGAGTTGCGCCCCCTTGAGGTGCAGGCGCCGTCCGTGGTGCAGCGCCAGAAGGTCAACGAGCCGCTGCAGACCGGGATCAAGGCGATCGACGCCATGACCCCGATCGGCCGTGGCCAGCGCGAGCTGATCATCGGCGACCGGCAGACCGGCAAGACGGCCATCGCCATCGACACGATCATCAACCAGAAGGACAACTGGGAGTCGGGCAACCCGGCCAGGCAGGTCAAGTGCGTCTATGTCGCCGTGGGCCAGAAGGGCTCGACCATCGCCCAGGTCCGGCAGTCCCTCGAGGATGCCGGCGCGATGGAGTACACCACGATCGTGGCAGCGCCGGCCTCTGACCCGGCCGGTTACAAGTACATCGCCCCGTATACCGGCTCGGCGATCGGCCAGCACTGGATGTACGCCGGCCAGCATGTGCTGATCATTTTCGATGACCTGACCAAGCAGGCGGAGGCCTACCGCGCCGTCTCGCTGCTGCTGCGCCGCCCGCCAGGCCGTGAGGCCTACCCGGGTGACGTCTTCTACCTGCACTCGCGGCTGCTGGAGCGCTGCGCGAAGCTCTCCGATGACCTCGGCGGCGGCTCGCTCACCGGGCTGCCGATCGTGGAGACGAAGGCGAACGACATCTCGGCCTACATCCCGACGAACGTCATCTCGATCACGGACGGACAGATCTTCCTGGAGACTGACCTGTTCAACTCCGGCGTCCGCCCCGCCATCAACGTCGGCCAGTCGGTGTCCAGGGTCGGCGGCGACGCCCAGATCAAGGCAATGAAGACGGTGGCCGGGGGCCTGAAGCTGGCCCTCTCGCAGTACCGCGACCTGGAGGCCTTCGCCTCGTTCGCCTCGGACCTCGACGCGGTGTCCCGCGCGCAGCTCGACCGGGGCGGCAGGCTGGTCGAGCTGCTCAAGCAGCCGCAGTACAGCCCGCTGGCGGTGGACCAGCAGGTGGTCACCGTATGGGCCGGCACTTCCGGGCTGCTCGACGACGTGCCGCTGGAGGACATCCGCCGCTTCGAGCGCGAGTTCCTTGATCAGCTCCGCCGGGACAAGTCAGGGATCTTGGACGCGATCAGGGAGACCGGCGAGCTGTCCGATGACACCGTCACCGCGCTCAAGGACGCGATGGAGGAATTCCGGCGCGGGTTCGAGACGGGCAGCGGCGACATGCTGGTGGTGGACGAAGACCCGGTGGACGCCGTCGACGAAATCGATGTCGGCCAGGAGACGGTAGCCAGGCGCGTTCCCCCGGCCAAGCAGAAGAAGTAGGCGGAAGGCACGGCATGGGAGCCCAGCTTCGCGCGGTCAGGCGGCGGATCCGCACGGTCCAGTCCACCGCCAAGATCACGCGCGCCCAGGAGCTGATCGCGTCGTCGCGGGTGGTCAGGGCCCAGCAGCGAGTCCGCGACGCCACGCCCTACGCGCGCGAGCTCACCCAGGCCGTCGAGGCCGTGGTGAGCCGTTCGGCCCAGATCGATCATCCGCTGACGAGCGAGCATGCCAACCCGGCCCGGGCCGCGGTCCTGATCCTGACCAGTGACCGCGGCTTCTGCGGCGGCTTCAACGCCAGCGTGCTGCGCGAGGCCCAGGGCCTGCGCGCGCTGCTGGAAGGCCGCGGCATCGAGGTGGTGCCGTACGTCTCGGGGCGCAAGGGGATCGGCTGGCACCGGTTCCGCCAGCGGGAGATGGCGGCCGAGTGGAGCGGTTTCTCTGAGGTCCCGGCGCAGCGGAACGCCGCCGAGATCACGTCCGTGCTGCTGGAGGCCTTTAGCCGGCCAGCGAGCGAGGGCGGCGTGGACGAGCTTCACGTCGTCTACACGGAGTTCGTCTCCATGCTGACCCAGCAGCCCGTCATCCGCCGGCTGCTGCCGCTGCAGATCGAGGAAACCACCGAGCTGCCCCACGGGCCGGTGCCGGTCTACGAATTCGAGCCATCGCCCGGCGCCGTGCTGGACGCCCTGCTGCCGTGGTATGTGGAAAGCAGGATCTTCCATGCGCTGCTCGAATCCGCGGCCGCCGAGATCGCGGCCCGCCGGCGCGCGATGAAGTCGGCGACCGACAACGCCAACGACTTGCTTGAGCAGCTCACCCGCGAGGCGAACAAGGCACGCCAGGCAGAGATCACCCAGGAAATCAGCGAGATCGTCGGGGGCGCCAACGCGCTGGCTGAGACGATCGCAGGGAGTTAGTGAGCATTAACATGACCGCAACCGTAGAGAATCCCGCCGCTGAAGGCGGGAATGCCACTGGCGCCGCCACCGGCCGCGTTGTGCGGGTCATCGGCCCCGTGGTTGACGTGGAGTTTCCCGCCGCGGAGATTCCCGACATCTACAACGCCCTGCATGTGGACGTCACGCTGGGTGACGAGGTACGGACGCTGACCCTGGAAGTCGCCCAGGACATCGGCGACAACGTCATCCGCACCATCTCGATGCAGCCCACCGATGGCCTGGTCCGCGGAGCGGCGGTGGCGGACACGGGCAGCTCGATCTCGGTCCCCGTCGGCGATGTCACTAAGGGCCATGTCTTCAACGTGCTCGGCGAGACGCTCGACGTGCCCACCGCGTCGCTGAAGATCACCGAACGCTGGGGGATCCATCGCGATCCGCCGCCATTCGACCAGCTGGAGGCGCGGACCGAGATCCTGGAGACCGGCATCAAGGTGCTGGACCTGCTCACCCCGTACGTCAAGGGCGGCAAGATCGGCCTGTTCGGCGGCGCCGGGGTGGGCAAGACCGTCCTCATCCAGGAGATGATCACCCGGGTCGCGAAGACGGCCGGGGTGTCCGTGTTCGCCGGGGTGGGGGAGCGCACCCGCGAGGGCAACGACCTGTTCATCGAGATGACGGACTCCGACGTCATCAAGGACACCGCCCTGGTCTTCGGCCAGATGGACGAGCCGCCGGGCACCAGGCTGCGGGTTGGCCTGGCCGCGCTGACGATGGCGGAGTACTTCCGCGATGTACAACAGCAGGACGTGCTGCTGTTCATCGACAACATCTTCCGGTTCACCCAGGCCGGGTCCGAGGTGTCCACATTGCTCGGGCGGATGCCCTCGGCAGTGGGCTACCAGCCCACCCTGGCCGACGAGATGGGCCAGCTGCAGGAGCGGATCACCTCCACCCGGGGTCACTCGATCACGTCGATGCAGGCCATCTACGTGCCCGCCGACGACATCACCGACCCGGCACCGCACACCACCTTCGCGCATCTCGACGCGACCACCGTGCTCTCCCGGGAGATCACCCAGAAGGGGATCTTCCCGGCGGTCGACCCGCTGGACTCCACCTCCCGGATCCTGGATCCGGCATACGTCGGACAGGAGCACTACGACGTCGCGCGGGAGGTACAGCGGATCCTGCAGCGCTACAAGGAATTGCAGGACATCATCGCCATCCTGGGCATCGACGAGCTCTCCGAAGAGGACAAGGTCACCGTCCAGCGCGCGCGGCGGATCGAGCGATTCCTGTCTCACCCCATGTTCGTGGCCGAGCAGTTCACCGGCCAGCCCGGCGTGAGCGTCCCGCTGGAGGAGACCATCTCCTCCTTCAAGGCGCTCTCCGAGGGCAAGTACGACCACCTTCCGGAGCAGGCGTTCTTCATGTGCGGCGGGATCGAGGACGTGGAGAAGAAGGCCAAGGAACTGGAGCGGTCGTGACGGAGTCGCGCATGGCGGGCACCGGGCCGGAGTCGCCCGTGGCGGGCACCGGGCCGGAGTCGCCCGTGGCGGGCACCGGGCCGGAGTCGCCCGTGGCGGGCACCGGGCCGGAGTCGCCCGTGGCGGGCACCGGGCCAGAGTCGCGCGAGGTGGCACCGTGACGCTGTACGTGGAACTGGTCGCCCCCGAGGGCGAGATCTGGGCAGGCGATGCGCAGCGGGTTATCGCCAAGACCCTGGACGGGGATATCGGAATCCTGACTGGTCACACGCCCGTGCTCGGCATCATCGCGGAGGGTAGCATCGTGCGGATCCTGCCCGGGGATGACCAGGCGGATGGCGGTGAACTGCTCACCGCGATCGGCGGGGGCTTCCTGTCCGTCGCGGATGACCGGGTGTCGATCCTGGCACGCGAGGCCCGGCTCGGCAGCGACGTCGACCGCGGCGAGGCGCAGGCAGCTCTTGATGCCGCACTGGAAGCCGCCGGCCCGGGCGCGGAAGACAGCGCGGACGTCCGATACCTCAGAGCGCAGCTCAGGGCCGCCGGCGACCGGGCCTGACGAGGGCCGGCTCGGAGGGCTGAGTGGCAGCAGCGCTGGAACTCGGCGCGGTCTGGATTCTCGCCGCCCTGCTCGCCCTCGCCGTGGCCGCCGCGGCGGGCATCGCGATCCGCCGGATCCTGCTCGAGCGGGGCGGCGGGACCGTCGAGTGCGGGCTGCGCCGCAGTCCCGAGCAGAGCTGGCGGCTTGGCCTCGCTGCCTACCAGCCCGCCGAGCTGCGCTGGTATGACGCCTTCGGCGTGCTGCTGAGACCCCGTGCTGTCTTCGCGCGGCGGGCGCTCAGCGTCGAGTCCCGGCGGCCCGCTGACGCCTGGGAGTCGGCCAGCCTGGGCCAGGGCCTGGTCGTGGTGGAGTGCCGCACGGCGGAGTGCGGCGGGCCTGTAGAGCTGGCCATGAGCGAGGCGGCCCTGACCGGGTTCCTGGCCTGGCTCGAATCCGCGCCGCCGGGACGCGGCAACAGCCCCCGCTGACCTCGCGCGGGGTTCCCCTCAAACCGTGGAGACTTCGGTTGTGGTGATCATGGCCGGGCCTGCCGCGCGGATCATCGCCTGAGCAGGCTCAGCGCTTCCCGCCCGGCTTCCACAGCAGGTCGCCGCCCGGCTCGTTGGCCCGGCGGGCCAGGATGAACAGCAGGTCGGACAGCCTGTTCAGATACCGGGCCGGCAGCGGGTGCATGGCGTCGCCATGCGCGGCGATGGCTGCCCAGGTGCTCCGCTCGGCCCTCCGGACGACTGTCCTGGCCGTGTGCAGCAGCGCCGCTCCCGCCGTGCCGCCCGGCAGCACGAAGCTGCGCAGGGTGGGCAGCCCTTCGTTGTGCGCGTCGCATTCCCGCTCGAGCGCGGTCACGTAGCTGTCATCGATCCGCATCGGCGGGTAGGCGGGATCCGTCGTCACCGGCGTGCAGAGGTCCGCGCCCACGTCGAAAAGCTCGTTCTGAATGCGGATCAGCAGCGCGGTGATCTCGCCAGGCAGCCCGCCCATGGTGACGGCGACTCCGATGGCCGAGTTGGCCTCGTCGACGTCAGCGTAGGCCATGAGCCGCGGGTCGGTCTTGGCCGCGCGGCTGGCGTCGCCGAGTCCGGTGGTCCCGTCGTCGCCGGTCCGGGTGTAGATGCGGGAGAGCACTACCGGCGTCTCGCCTTTGTCACGCGCCATGGCTCCACCGTAGCTGGCGCTGGGGAGCAGCGGCCGCCGGCACAGGGACCGCCGCACAGGGACCGCCGCACAGGGGCCGCCGCACAGGGGCCGCCGGCACAAGGCCGCCGCACAGGGGCCGCCGGCACAAGGCCGCCGCACAGGGGCCGCCGGCACAGGGCCGCCGGCACAAGGCCGCCGCACAGGGCCGCCGGCACAGGGCCGCCGGCACAAGGCCGCCGCACAGGGCCGTCGGCACAAGGCCGCCGCACAGGGGCCGCCGACGGGGCTGGCGTTGAGTGGCGGGGCCGCCAGGACGCGCTTGATGGACAGAGTGCTACCTGCAGATAATGTAGCCTAAAATGTAGCGTTCCGTATCAGCTGCGAGCCTAGCTAGCACGTCGACCGCTGCCCGCAAGACTGCGCGATACTTATCTGACCTGGGTATTCACATATTGATGACGATGTGGCATCGTATAAGCACGAAGGGTTATCGGTGACGGTGAGTGATGGCCTGCGAGTAGAGGATTGATTTCGGTCATCAATCTGATAGCCCTGACCAGGCCGTAACAAGACCTGGGGCGGGTTGGCAGTAGCTGACTCGCGGGTCACTTTTCGTTAAGTGCCCAGGTGGTTCTCGGGGGCCCGCCTGACTTGACGAGTGACCCGACTGGGGTGGAGGGCATGCTCCCACGACGGGAGCGCCCTGACAGCGCCGCCGGCCAGGACCGCGCGGACCCGCCCCGGCCGGCGTGGGAGGGCTGGGGGGACCCGCCCTCCCCGCCGGCTCCGCCGGTGCCGCCGTCGGCCGGCCCTGCTCCCGCCTCGCGCCGCTTCCGGCCGGCCCCGCTCCCGCCTCGCGCCGCTTCCGGCCGGCCCCGCTCCCGCCGGCCCCGCTCCAGCCGGAACCCCCGCCATGCTGGTTCACGCCGGTGCTGCCTCCGGTCAGTACTGCCGTCCTGGGCCGGAATCTGGTCACTTCACCCGAGGGCTATGAGCAGCAACCGACGAGTAGGGTATCCGTGGAAGTCCGAACTGTGTTCGGGAGGTGGCCGTGTACGACTATGTCATCGTTGGCGCGGGCAGCGCCGGCTGCGTTCTCGCGGCGCGCCTTACCGAGAACCCGTCAACGCAGGTGCTGCTGCTTGAGGCCGGGCCGCCTGATGACGCGGACGAGATACACATCCCCGCCGCGTTGAACCTGCTCTTCAAGAGCACCTATGACTGGGACTACACGACGGTGCCGCAGCAACGGGCGGCTGACCGGTCTATCTACTGGCCGCGCGGCCGGACGCTGGGCGGCTCATCGTCGATCAACGCGATGATCTACATCCGGGGGAGCAGGTACGACTACGACACCTGGCGGGACGAGTACGGCTGCGAAGGATGGGGCTACACCGACCTGCTCCCGTATTTCCTCCGCGCGGAGAGCAACTCGCGGGGCGCATCGGCGTATCACGGCGCCGACGGGCCGCTGTCTGTGCAGGACCCGAAGTACAAGTCAGCGATGACGGCGGCGTTCGTCGATGCGGCCAGGCAGTGGGGCATGGAGGCCAATGACGACTTCAACGGCCCCCGGCAGGATGGTGCCGGGTTCTATCAGGTCACCCAGCGGAACGGGCGCCGGTGGTCGGCTGCCGACGCCTACCTCCATCCGGCCGCCGGCCGGCCCAACCTGACGGTGCAGACCGACGCGCTGGTGACCGGCGTGGCGATCGAGGCCGGCCGTGCTGTCGGCGTGCGGTACCTGCTGCGCGGGGTAGAGGAGACGGCCAGGGCGGAAGGCGAGGTCATCCTGGCCGCCGGCGCGATTGGCAGCCCGCAGCTGCTCATGCTCTCCGGCATCGGGCCGGCCGATCACCTGGCCGAGCATGGCATCGGCGTGGTCGCCGACAGCCCCGGCGTCGGCGCGAACCTGTCCGACCATCCCATCGTCACGGCGATGTGGCATACCCCCAAGGCGACCGGGCTCTGGGAGAAGGCAGGCCCGAAGAACCTGGCCCGCTGGCGCATGATGCACTCAGGCCCGCTGACGACGAACGTGGCGGAGGCCGGCGGATTCAGCCGCACCGACCCGTCGCTTCCGGCGCCTGACCTGCAGTGGCACGCCCTTCCCACGCCCTACCAGAATTTCGGTCTGACCGACCCGTCGATCCGCGCTCTCTCGCTGCTGATCACCCTGGTGGCCGTCGGCAGCCGCGGCCGGATCACGCTGCGCAGCGCCGACCCGCGGCATAAGCCGGCCATCGACCCCGCCTACCTCTCCGACGGCGCGGACATCGAGCCGCTTGTCCGGGGAATCCGGCTGGCCCGTGAGTTCGCCGCGGCCGGGCCGCTGGCCAAGATCTGCAAGGGCGAACTCGCGCCGGGCCCGGACGCGGCCACGGATCCCGAGCTCACGGAGTTCGTCCGGCGCGACATCACGACGATCTACCACCCGGTCGGCACCTGCGCGATGGGTGGTGACTCCCGGCTGGCGGCCAGCAAGCTCACCAGCGTGGTGGACACCGAGCTTCGCGTCCGCGGCGTCGACGGACTGCGGGTCGTGGACGCTTCGGTGATGCCGGCGGTGCCGCGGGGCAATACCAACGCGCCGACCATCGCGATCGCCGAGCGGGCAGCCGACCTGATCAGCGGCCGCGCGCCGCTCGCCGCCATGGAGCCCGCCGAGCTCGCCCTGCCTGCGTCTGCCGCCTCCTGACCGGCGGGCCGCGGCGGCCACGGCGGCCGCTGGCGCCGCGCTTCCCGGCGAGGACGCACCAGACCGGAGCCTGGCACGGACCGGCAGGCCGGAGCCTGGCACGGACCGGCAGGCCGGCCCGTGTGCCGCCCGGTTCGCCGGGCCCGCGCACAGGCCCGCGCAGCTACTTCCTGTAGCGCTTGCCGTGCAGCATGGTCACCAGGCTGAGGATCTTCTTCATGTCTTCGTCGGTCCGGGTGAACGACGTCAGGTTCACCATCGGCTTCATCCGCTGCCGCGTGATGGCCTTCGGCCGGGAGAACTCCCGCAGCCCGTCCGCGCCGTGAATCCGGCCGAAGCCGGAATCGCCCGACCCGCCGAACGGCAGCGCCGGGACGCCCGTATACGCGACGATTGCGTTGATCGCCGTCATGCCGCTGCGCAGCGCCCTGGCCGCGGCCATCGCCCGCTTCTTGTTCCCGGAGAACACGGTGGCCCCGAGGCCGTACCTGCCGCCGTTGGCCAGCCGGACTCCCTCCGCCAGATCGGCGACCTTCGTGACCGTGACCGTCGGCCCGAATGTCTCGTCGGTCACGGCCCGGCTCTCCTCGGGCACGTCGGCGAGCACGACCGGGCCGATGAATGGCTTCCTGATGCTCGCCATCCCGCCGACGACCGGCCGCCCGCCCCTGGCGAGCGCGTCGGCGATGTGCTTCTCGACGACCTCGAACTGGCCCGGCATGGTCATCGGCCCGTAGTCAGCCTCGCGATCCTCACCAGGACGGACCCCTGCCACTCGTTCCGTAAGCTTCTCCAGGAACGTGTGGTAGACATCCTCGGCGACGTACACCCGTTCTACCCCGATGCAGGTCTGGCCCGCGTTGGAGAGCGCTCCCCAGGCGGCGGCATCCGCGGCGGCGTCCAGGTCCGCGTCGTCCCCGACGATGAAGGCATCCTTGCCGCCGCACTCGGCGACCAGCGGGGTGAGATTCTGCGCGCAGGCCGCCATCACCTTCCTGGCAGTGGCCGCCGAGCCGGTGAAGGCGATCTTGCTGACCTTGCTCCTGGCCAGAGTGTCGCCGGTCACCCCGGCGCCGGTGATCAGCTGCAGTACCGGCTGCTCCGGTACCACCTCGGCAAACGAGCTGACCAGCCAGCCGCCGACCGCCGGGGTGAGCTCGCTGGGCTTGAACACGACCGCATTCCCGGCCGCCAGCGCGTAGACGATCGACCCCATCGGAGTGAACACCGGGTAATTCCACGGGCCGATGACGCCGACCACGCCCAGGGGCTGGTACTCGAGCGTGGCCGCCTGGTTGATGGAGATGAGGCCGCTGCGGACCTTGCGCGGGCGCAGCACCCGGTGCGCGTGCTTGGCGGCCCAGTCGATGTGCACGATCGCCAGCAGGATTTCCAGCTGGGCGTCAGCCAGCGGCTTGCCGGTCTCGGTATGCACGAGCTCGGCGAGCCGGGCGATGTACCTGGTGATATGCGACTTCCAGGCCAGCAGCCGGAGCCGTCGGTCTTTCCACGGCAAGGCCGCCCACCACGCGGCCGCCTGGTGCGCACGGTCCACCGCCGCCTGGATCTCGTACTCACCGCAGACCGGGTAGGTGGCAATGACTTCCGAGGTGGCGGGATTCAGCGTGTCGAACGTCTCCACGGACTTAGCCGGGCCGTGCGTCCAGGTCGTCGTTGCCATTGCCCTCACCATCGTCAAGTCCAGCAATCCTGGCCCCCGCGTGCCAAGTAAATCACCGGGCCAGGCACGGAAGATACCGTTGGGTAGCGACGAGCCCAGCGGCGAGCGGGGAACAGGAGCGGGCCGATGACAGGCACCAGGCCGGGCGGCGCGTCCGCCGGGGCTGACCGCGCTGGCGGGGGGCAGCGGGTGCCCGGCACCGCCGGCGCCGACGGCCGCTGGCTGGCCGAGGCCATCGGGCTGTCCAGGCGCTGCCCCCCGTCCGCAACCGCGTTCTCCGTGGGCGCCATCCTGGTGGCCGCGGACGGCGGCGTCATCGCGACCGGCTTCTCCCGGGAGCGGGATCCGCACGACCATGCCGAGGAGATCGCACTCGCCAAGGCCGCGCTGCCCGGCAGGCTGCCCGCGGCGGGCGGCCGGCGGCTGGCCGGTGCCACCTTGTACAGCTCGCTGGAGCCGTGCGCCGCCCGTGCGTCCAGGCCGCGCACCTGCGCCGAGCTGATCATCGCGGCCGGCCTTCAGCGGGTGGTTATCGCCTGGCTGGAGCCGCCGGTCTTCGTCCGGGGCGGCGGGGCCGCCAGGCTGCGGGCCGCCGGGATCACCGTCACCGAGATTCCCGGGCTGGCCCCGGCGGCCCGTGCCGTCAACGCGCACTTGCTGACCGGCTGACTGCCCGTGACGTCAGGGCGGCACCCGCGCGGCTGGCCGGGACCAGCCGCGCATCACCGCTGGCCGCCACCGCGCGGTCAGAACAGGCGCAGCGCGCCGTCTCCGGCTCCGCGCATGGACTCATAGTCGAGGGTGACGCACCGGATGCCGCGATCCTCCGCGAGCACCCTGGCCTGCGGCCTGATCTCCTGCGCGGCAAAGATGCCCTGCACGGGCGCCAGCAGCGGATCCCGGTTGAGCAGTTCCAGGTAGCGGGTGAGCTGCTCCACGCCGTCAATCTCGCCGCGTCGCTTGATCTCGATCGCCACGCAGCCACCGGCCGCGTCCCGGCACATCAGGTCGACCGGTCCGATCGGGGTGGGGTACTCGCGGCGGATCAGCCGCCAGCCCTCGCCGAGCACGTGCATCTGCGCCGCCAGCAATTCCTGCAGATGCGACTCGACGCCATCCTTGACCAGGCCGGGATCAACCCCCAGGTCGAACGAGGAATCGCTGAGGATCTCCTCCATCTCGATGGTGAGCGTCTCGCCCGATTTCCCGGTCACGACCCACCGGGCCGTCTCCTCCGCCACCCGGCACGGCGGTGACATCCAGTTCAGGGGCTTATAGCTACCGCCGTCGGAGTGCACAAGGACCGACCCGTCGGCCTTGACGATGAGCAGCCGGAGGGCCGAGGGAAGATGAGCACTGAGGCGCCCTGCGTAGTCCACGCTGCACCGGGCAATCACGAGCCGCACGGGAGCCAAATATAGCGTCGGCCACGAGCGTCAGCGGCCGTCACGGCCGCGCCGCGCCGCGCCGCAGTGCCGGCCGTCAGCCAGTCCGGCAATCACGGGTAACGAGCCAGCCGTGCCGATCCCGCCCCGCCGCCCTGATCGGCGGCGGCGCCGCCAGAGCGCGGCCCGCGGAGGTCACGCCGGTCCGGTGATGCCTTACAGTGACGGCCGTGAGCCCACGCAAGGCCCGCCGCCTGCCTGCCAGCCTGCCGCGCAAGCCCCGTGGCGGAGCCAGGCGCGGGGCGGCCGGGACGGCAGCGGGCGCCGGGGGCGACGCTGAGCCGGCGCCAGTCCGGCTGGGCCCCGGGCAAACCCAGGAGTGGCCGGACGGGGACTGGATGGTCCGGCAGGTACCTGGCGCCGCCTCGGCCAAGATGTATCGCTGCCCCGGCTGTGACCAGGAGATCATGCCGGGGACCGCGCATGTCGTGGTGTGGCCGGCCGATGCCCGCGGCGCCGACCAGCGCCGTCACTGGCACAATCCGTGCTGGCAGCGCAGGCCGCGCAGGCCCGCATCCGGCTATCGCGGCAGGACGCGCAGATAAGGCGGCGCAGGTGAGCGAGATAAGGCCAGGCACCGTGCTGCCAGCCGACCGGCAGCCGATCACGATGCGCACGGCCGACGGGCTGATCCTGGTCGGCGAGCTTGCCCGCCCGGTCGGCCGGGCACCTGCCGCGACGCTGATCTGCCTGCATCCGCTGCCCACGCAGGGCGGCATGATGGACAGCCACGTGCTGCGCAAGGCCGCGTTCCGGCTGCCCGCGCTCGCGGATCTCGCGGTGCTCAGGTTCAACACCCGCGGCACATCCTCTGATCACGGCACCAGCCACGGCGAGTTCGGCGACGGCGAGGCCGAGCGGCACGATGTCGCCGCCGCGATCGCCTACAGCGTCGCGGCCGGGCTGCCCCGGCTCTGGCTGCTCGGCTGGTCGTTCGGCACCGAGCTGGCGCTGAGGTGGGGCAACGACCCGGCCGTCGAGGGGGCGATCCTGCTGTCGCCCGCGCTGCACCGGGCAACTGACGCCGACCTGGATGCCTGGGCGGCGTCCGGCCGTCCGCTGGTGGCACTGATACCCGAGCTCGACGACTACCTCCGGCCGGACGCGGCCACCGCGCGATTCGCCCGCGTGCCGCAGGCCGAGGTGATCGCGGTGAACGGCGCGAAGCACCTCTGGGTCGGGGAGCCATATGTCCGTATCGTGCTGAATGAAATTGTGCGGCGAGTAAATCCTGGCGCCTGGCCGCTGCCCACCGAGTGGAAGGACTGAGCGTGAGCCTCTTCGACCTGACAGGCAAGAACGCGTTCGTCACCGGCGCGTCCCGGGGGATCGGCCGGTCGATCGCAGTCGCCCTGGCCGGCGCCGGCGCCGACGTTGCCCTCGTGGCGCGCAGCGAGCACGGGCTCGCCGAGACCGCCGCGGACATTGCCGCGCTCGGCCGCAAGGCGTTCGTCATTCCCGCCGACGTCACCAGCCAGGAGGCGGTCGATGCCGCCGTCGCCAGGGCGATCGAGCAGCTCGGGCACGTGGACGTGGTGGTGAACAACGCGGGCGGCTCGAACTTCATGGCCGCCTTCCTCGACCTGCGGCTGGCAGGCTGGGACAAGCTGATGCGGCTCAACCTGGACTCCGCGGTGTACGTCTGCCACGCGGTCGGCGGCCACCTGGTCGAGCGAGGCGAGGGCTCGGTGATCAATGTCGCCTCGGTGGCCGGGCTGACCGGGTCCCCGCTGCTTTCTCCGTACGGCGCGGCGAAGGCGGGGCTCGTCTCGCTGACGAAGTCGCTCGCGGTCGAGTGGGGCGCCACCGGCGTCCGGGTCAACGCCCTGTGCCCGGGCTGGACCGCGACCGACCTGAACCGCCAGCTGTGGGACGACCCGGTGAGCGGGCCGGCCACCGTGGCGACGGTTCCCATGCACCGCTGGGGCCGGGCCGAGGAGATGGCAGGCCCTGCCGTCTTCCTGGCCAGCGCCGCGTCCTCCTACATGACCGGCCAGGTCGTAGTCGTCGACGGCGGCCAGACCATCACGGCCTGACCCGGCGTGCGGCGGCCCGCATCCCCTCGGCGCGCAAGTGCCCGGTCCCTTGGAGCACGGGACCGGGCACTTGTCATGCAGGGCGGTGAGCCGTCACTTCGTCCACCATTCGTCCTCGTCAGCGGACTTCGCGGACTTCGCACTGACCGACTGCTTCGGCGCTGGCGCGTTACCGGACCTGCCACCGCTCTGGCCGCCGGCCGGAGCCTGGCCAGACGGCGGCGAGCCGCCCTGCCGGGTAGGTGCTGGCGCCGGCTGCGACCCGCCGTTGGCCGGCGTGGCGGTCACCGCCTTCGCCGGTGACGGCGACACTGCGGGCGGCGGCGGGCTCGGCTTCATCGCGGCGCCGAGGCCCGACATCTGGGTGCCGAGCAGCTGGCTGATCTGCGCGAGGTGAGCGGCGACGCTCTCCTTCTGCTTGTTCAGGTCATCGACGTGCCGCTGAGCGCTGGTGCGGTGCCGCTCGGCCTCGGCCTTGGTGTCGGCCAGCAACTGATCGGCCTGCGCCTTCGCCTGCGCGACGATCTGGTCCGCGTTCTTCTTCGCGTTGGTGACCAACTGCAGGGCGTGCTGATCGGCGTCCCGGCGGGACTGCTCGGCCTGCGTGCTGGCCTTGGTCGCCCGCTGCTCGGCCGTGGCTGCCCGCTGCTCGGCTTCGGAGACCAGCTTCTGGGTCGCGGCCTGTGCCGCGGAAAGCCGCTCGGCCTCCTGCCGCTCGGCCTCCTCCCGCCGCGACGCGAGCTGGATGTCGAACTCGGCCTCGGCCTGCGCCCGCTGCGCCTCGCTCTCCTCCAGGATCCGCTGTGCCTGGCTGCGCATCTCGTCAGCCTGCCGCTTGGAGGTGGTGAGGATCTCGTCCCGCTCGCGCTTGGACGACGCCTTCATCTGCGCGACCTCGCGCTCCGTGGTGGTGCGGAGCTTGGCGATGTCACGCTCGATGGAGGCGCGCTTCTCGGCGACCTCATGATCGGCGGTCGCGCGGAGCTTGGCCACCTCACGCTCGGTGGTCGAGGTCAGCTCATCCGCCTCGCGCCGGGCGCTCGTCCTGATCGCGTCCGCCTCGCGCTCGGCCGACGACCGCAGGTCGTCGGTCTCCCGCTTGGCGTTGGCGCGCAGCTCGGCTGCCTCGTTCTCGGCCGCCGCACGGACCTCGGCCGCCTCGACCTTGGCCTTGGCGTTGAACTCGTTAGCCGCGGACCTGGCCTCGTGCAGGATCTCGTTCTGCTGCTCCTCCGCGAGCCGGAGCAGCTGCTCGATCCGCGAGCCGAGACCCGAGTACGTGGGGCGCTCTTGCTCCTGGATCTGCCGATGCGCATCGGCCAGCTCCCTGTGCAGAGCCTGTACCTGGTCACGGTGCTGACGCAGCTCGCTGTCGATCTGCTTCAGATGCTCGTTGACCTGGTGCGGGTCATAGCCTCGCATGACCCTTGCGAAGTCGCGCTGCGGGGTTTCCTCGAAGAAATTGCTGAGCTGAGCGTCAATATCGGGCTGCATGTCGCCTAATCCTGGGTAGACGGGAAGATACGCCGACCGGGCCCTGCACCTCGCTACTGTCCCCGGACTGCCGGCACCCGTGGGCCGAAAGCCCGGGCTGGCACGGAAGGCAGCTCGCCCGGTGCCTGGCAGCGTACCGGTCTGCTGAGCGCTTGGCGGCCTGTTCGCGTTCGCTCACGCTGTAGATCCGCGTTCCTGCCCGTATGACATCATTTTGTCCGGTAAATCCTCACTATTTGTCGGTCCTGCACCAGTTATGGATGGGCAAATCAGGGCAACCATGGACGCAATCCTGCGAGTCGACGGCGTGATACCCGTCGGGCGGGGTAGCAGCCCGGGCCTGGCGGGCCCGGAAGTGCCTGTGCTTCGGGGCGGGCGCATGCTGCAGGCGAGCCTGGCTGGCCGCGCCCGGCGCCCCGCGCCGCGGCTTGCGGCTCGCGGCTTGCGGCACTGAGGATGGCGGGCGGGGCGGGCTTGCGCGCGGGCCCGCGGAGCTGAGCCTGGCGGGCTGGGCGGGCAACGTCAGCTGTCTGCCGCCTGCACCAGCTCGGTCAGCACGCCGCCGACATCCGCCGGATGCAGGAAGGCGATCGACGCGCCCATGGACCCGTGCCGCGGCCGCGCGTCCAGCAGCCGGACCCCGCTGGCTCCGATGGCGGCGAGCGCCGCGGTGATATCCGTCACGCCATAGCCCACGTGATGAATGCCCTCGCCGCGGCGGGCCAGGAATCTCCCGACCGGAGTGTCCGGCCCGAGCGGTTCCAGCAGCTGCACCCATGACATCCCGGTGGCCGCTGACATCCCGGTGGCCGCGCCGGTGACCTGCAGCATCGCCTCCCTGACACCCTGCTCCTCGTTGACCTCCTGGCTCACCAGCCGCAGCCCGAAAACGGATTCGTAGAACGCGATCTTCTCGGCCACGCTCCGGCACGCGATCCCCACGTGGTCTATGCGGGTCAGCACCGATGTCTCCCTCCGGCGACGGCTCGGGTCATGGGTATCGTTTCAGGCATGCGAGAAGCGGTCATTGTCGGCGGGGCCAGAACGGCGGTCGGGCGCCTGCTCGGCTCGCTCGGCGATTTCAGCGCGGCCGAACTCGGCGGCATCGTGATCAAGGCGGCGCTCGGCCGCGCTGGCATAGCCGGCGACCAGGTGGACTACGTGATCATGGGCCAGGTGCTGCAGGCGGGGGCCGGGCAGATCCCGTCCCGGCAGGCGGCCGTCGCGGGCGGCATCCCGATGACGGTCCCGTCCATCACGATCAACAAGGTGTGCCTCTCCGGGCTCGACGCCATCGCGCTGGCTGCCCAGCTGATCCGGGCAGGGGAGTTCGAGCTCGTCGTGGCCGGCGGCATGGAGTCGATGACAGGGGCCCCGCATCTGCTCCGGGGGGCCCGCCGCGGCTATCGGTTCGGCTCGGGTGAGCTGGTCGACGCGATGGCGCTGGACGGCCTGACCGACGCGTTCGACCACGTGTCGATGGGCGAGTCCACCGAGCGGCACAATGCCAGGCTGGCCATCAGCCGCGAGGAGCAGGACCAGTTCGCCGCGTCGTCGCACCAGCGGGCCGCCGTGGCGATCAAGAATGGCCTGCTGGCCGAGGAGATAGTCGCCGTGCCGGTGCCGCAGCGGCGGGGTGAGCCGGTGATCTTCGACACAGACGAGGGCGTGCGCGCAGACACCACGGCGGAATCGCTGGGCAGGCTCCGCCCGGCGTTCGCCAAGGACGGCACGATCACCGCGGGCTCGGCGTCCCAGATTTCGGACGGTGCCTGCGCGGTCGTGGTCGCCTCAGCCGAGGCCGCTGCCGCCCGCGGCCTGCCGGTGCTGGCCAGGATCGGCGCGCACGGCAATGTGGCCGGCCCGGACAACTCGCTGCAGTCGCAGCCGTCGGGCGCGATAAGGCACGCGCTCGGCAAGGCCGGGCGAACGGTGCCGGAGCTGGACCTGATCGAGATCAACGAGGCGTTCGCCGCGGTGGCCATTCAGTCCATGCGGGACCTTGGCGTCGGCCCGGACCGGGTCAACGTCAACGGCGGCGCGATCGCCATCGGTCATCCGATCGGCGCGTCGGGCGCGCGGATCGCCCTGCACCTTGTCTATGAGCTGCGCCGCCGGGGCGGCGGGCTCGGCGCCGCAGCGCTCTGCGGTGGTGGCGGCCAGGGGGATGCGCTGCTGCTCGAGGTGCCGGCGCCGGATCGTGCCTGACACCCGGCCGGCCGTGACCGCGGCGGCCGCGTCCGCCGGGCCACGAGGCGGCCGGCGGCCGCCCGCCGATCCCGACGCTCTCATCGCCCGTGCCCGGGCCGGCGACGCCCGTGCGCTCGCCCGGCTGATCTCGCTGGTGGAGAACCGCTCGCCCGGGCTGCGCGCGGTCATGAAGGCGATCGCCCCGCATACCGGGACCGCACGGGTGATCGGCCTGACCGGTCCCCCCGGGGTCGGGAAGTCGACCGTGACGGGCGCGCTGGCGGGTGCCTACCGGGCGGCGGGGCTGCGGATCGGCGTGCTGGCCGTCGACCCGACGTCGCCGTTCAGCGGCGGCGCGCTGCTCGGCGACCGGGTGCGGATGCAGGACCACGCGACCGACGACGGGATCTTCATCAGGTCAATGGCGAGCCGGGGGCATCTGGGCGGGCTGTCCCTGGCCACCCCGCAGGCGCTGCGGATCCTGGACGCGGCGGGATTCGACCTGGTCATGATCGAGACGGTCGGCGTCGGCCAGGCGGAACTAGAGATCGCCTCGCTAGCCGACTCGACGCTGGTGATCGTCGCGCCGGGGATGGGCGACTCCATCCAGGCGGCGAAGGCCGGCATTCTCGAGATCGCCGACATCCTGGTCGTGAACAAGTCCGACCGGGCCGGCGCCCAGGAATCGGTCCGTGACCTGCGCACCATGCTGGCGATGGGGCACTGGGCCGAGGGGCAGTGGAAGCCCCCCATCGTCAGCACCGTCGCGTCCGCTGGCACCGGCATCGACGACCTGACGGCGCGGATCGAGGCGCACTGGTCCTGGCTCGGCAGCTCGGCCGAGCTTGCCGCCCGGCGGCGCGCCAGGGCCAGGGAGGAAGTGGCGGCCATCGCCATCGCCGTGCTGCGCGAGCGGATGGGCGGGCTGCCCGGCGACTCCAGGCTCGATGACCTGGCCGGCCGGGTCGCGGCCGGCGAAATCGACCCGTACTCGGCCGCCGACGAGCTCGTCAGCGGCTAGCGCCCGGCGGGTCGCCCGGATCGGAATCCTGGCCGGCTCGCGGCAGCCGGGCGGTACCGGCCTCTGCCGTCCCGGCTGGCTCAGGGTTCTCGGCGGCGGGGGCCCCGGCGGCGGGAGCTCCGGGCGGAGCCGGATTCCCGGCAGCGGCAGCCGCTCCGGCAGCCTGAAAGGCTGCGGCGGACGCGGCCGTCCCGGCTGGTACTGATCGGTCCGGCGCGGCAGCGCGCTCGGCATCGGCAGCCGCCGCGATGATCGCGCTCTGCAGCACCGACTCGCTTCGCAGCCGTGCCTCATAGGCGTGCTTCCCGCCGCGCACCCCGAACAGCCGTTTCGTGATCACCAGGTACAGCACAAGGGCCAGGTTGACCAGGAAGAACAGCACCCGCGTAGCGGTGATCTTCGCAGTCAGGTCGTAGATCTCATACGGCAGGAAGACCGACGTGGCCACCATGGCGAAGTACTCGCCCCAGCGCTTGACCAGCCAGAGCCCTACCCCCTCGATCAGCTCGATCAGCACGTAGACCACCAGGCCGATCACGAGATAGTCGAGGATGCGCGGGCTCAGCGTGAAGGCGCGCTGGATCAGGCCGACAAGCTTGGAGTGATTGATGTTGAAGCCAAGCTCGCGGAACAGCGCGCGAATGACCGGGAGCTTGCGATCGAACGCCGCCTCGATCGACAGGCGCGATTGCCTGTACTGCCATACGCCATAGGCCAGGATGGCGAAGACCACCGCGCGGAGGAAGCGCTCGATGGCGAAGATGCGCAAGATGAGGGTGCTGCGCAGCTCCTTGTCGCGCCGGGGTTCCGGGGCATCGGCGGCCGGGCCAGACGCGGCCGCCGGACCCGGCACGAACGTCGCGCAGCGCAGGCAGCGCCAGGCCAGCCCATCGGCAGTCGGGGCGCTCAGGCGCTCACGGAGCTCGGGCTCGGCCGGGGCATAGGTCACATGCCCGGAGCGGCCGCAGCCGAGCAGGCTCCAATCCACGCTCCGCAGCCTACGGCAGCACGGGCCGCCGGATTGCGCTGGCGGCCTGGCCCAGCAAGGCCGGCCCAGCGGACCGAGACCAGCGAGATGAACGGAGCCCCGCTGCTGCTGTGCAGGCGGCAATATGCCGCCGGATACTGCCCAGGTGCCGGGCTCAGGTGCCGGGCTCAGGTGCCGGGCCCGGGTGGCTGGTGATGCCCGAGGTGCTTGTAGTGCGCACGGTGCGTGCGGTAAGCGTTCCGCCCGGTGGATGAGGGATTGGTATGCGCCGGCGCATACCCAGCTCACATCCATCAGGCGGAGCGCCGTTCCATCACATCCGGGGTGAGCGGGCGCCGCGCCCCGGCCGCCCGCAGCGGTCCTGCCTGCCGCCATGCACGCTACGAAACTGGTCAGGCCCGGACGATGATCCCGTACGCGAGCGTCAGCATGTCGTCACAGATCAACGAGAGTGCGCCGGTGTCGCGTCCGGTCGCGACGATAGCGGTGTCCCGGCCAAGGTCCCTGATGGCATCGGCGAGCGCTGCTACGTCCCTGGCGACCAGTCCATCCAGCAGGCTGTCGAGTAGCAGCAGGTCCGGCTGGTGCACGGCGGCCGTGGCCAGCCGGACCCTCCGGCCGATCGCCTCGGGCGCCGCGCGCAGCGGGACTTCGGCCCACGGGGCCAGCGCGAGCCGGTCCAGGATCGCCGCGGCCAGCAGATCACGGTCGCTGGCGGGCAGCCCGGTCGGCCTGGCGGCGTGGCCGACGAGCCGGCGGATGCGGACAGCCGGCTGCGGCTTCACCGCCCTGCGGGCGACACCGACCCTGGCACGCACGGCGGCCCGGCCACGGCCGGTCGCCATGTCCTCACCCAGTACCCGCAGCTCGCCATGCGCCGGGCGGGCCTGCCCGGCCAGCAGATCGACGACCGCGGTCCCCTCGGCCTGGCTGCCGACCGCGATGCCGACTGCCGTCCGGCCTGCCGGGGTGGCCGCGATGCGGAAACTGGCAGCCCGGAGCACCCAGGCCCCGCCGCGCCGAACCCCGACGCCGGCCGCGAGCACGGGAGTCACCGCTGCCAGAGCGTGACCGGACACCCGCGTTGTCCCCCGATTCATCGGCCACCCGTCCCCGCCCGGCAGTCTAACGCTGTCGTGACCTGTTGTGGGGGAGTTGTTTACGCTCAGTTACCGCGTCGGCCGGGGGCTTCCGGGACCGCGGTCAGCCGGCGGTACGGTGTGCGTGTGCGGAAGCCGCTGGATCTGCCGTTTGATCCGATCATGCGCGCCGCGGAGATCTGGGAGCGCAGGTTCGGGGACTCGCGTGCCATGGCCGCCGCTACCTCGATCATGCGGGCGCAGCAGATCCTGCTGGCCGAGCTTGACGGGCAGCTACGGCCGCACGGGCTGACCTTCGCGCGGTACGAGGCGCTGGTCCTGATCAGTTTCAGCCGGTCAGGCGCGCTGCCGCTGCGGCTGATCGGGCAGCGGCTGATGGTGCACCCGACCAGCGTCACCAACATCATTCACCGGCTGGAGCGGCAGGGCCTGGTCGTCCTGCGGCCGAACCCGAAAGACGGCCGCGGCACCCTGGCCGAGATCACACCGGAGGGCCGCAGCCTGATGGAGCGCGCGACCAAGGACCTGATGGCCGTGGAGTTCGGCGTGGGCGGCTATGACCCCGGGCAGCTTGACGAGATCTTCGGGCTGCTCCGCGGGCTCCGGGTGGCAGCCGGCGACTTCGCCGGGCCGGCGCCTGCTGCCGCCGGCGACGCCGGCACCGGAACCGGCACCGAACCCGCCGCCGCCCGTCCCCCGGACACCTGATTCCCCCGGCTGCTTAAGGTGATGGATCTCGAGATCGCGCACCTTGCACGGTCCGCGATCTCGAGATCCATCACCTTGCCGGGGCCGCGTCCGGCCAGCGTCCGGCCCGCGCGCCCGTGCCGCACGAGCCGGCCGTGCGCGCCCGGCCCGCGCGCGTCGGGCCGTGGGCGCAGTCGCCTACGACAGGGTTAGCCGCTGCTGACGAGCGATAGCCGCCAGCTGCTGCCGCCGTCGTCGGTGATCAGGACCTCGTGCAGGCCGGCGTCGGCAGGCACCGCGACGCCGTGCTGGCCGTCGGTCATGCCGACGTAGGAAAAGCCCTGCTGGCCCGCGGCCGCACCCGGCGGGCTGCCGTACACCTGGCGCCAGCTGCTACCGCCATCGGCCGAGAGGTCGATGCAGGTGGTGGTGGCGAGCACGACGAGGCCGCCCTGTGCGGCAGCGAGCGACGTGGCGATCCCCGGGCCGCTTACCCGGCCCGCCCGCTGCCAGTGCTTCCCGCCGTCCGCAGACGCCCAGACGTTCTTGACGTACAGACCGCCGGCCGCAGGAGCCGCGCTCGTGCACGCGACGAAGAGCTCGTTCGAGCCGGCGGTGAACGCCGCCCTGGCCGGCTGGCCGCTGCCGGGGACCACCGCCGACTGGCACGGGGCCTGGCCGTTCACCGTCCACGGCCCGCCGGTCAGCGGGCCGCTGAGCACGGTCCCGGACGGCGCGAGCACATAACCGGTCCCGGCTTCCGGGTTGGCCACCGGACCCGCCACCAGCACCAGGCTCGCGGCCGGCGGCGGGACCCCGGCAGCCCCGGCTGCGGCGGGCCTGAGATCGCCGGCCACGCCGGCCACGGGCTGCCAGCCGCCGCCGGCCGCGCTGGAGGAGAGCAGCCGGAAGCTCGTGCAGTGCGCGGCGAAGTCCGCGCCGGTTCCCGAGCAGCTGGCGAACAGCGCGAAAGCCCGGTTGCCAGCGGTCTCCAGGCTGGTCACCCGCAGGCCGCGGGTTGACTCCTGGGTCCAGTGCGCGCCGCCGTCGTGGGTCACCCACAGTTCCGGGCCGAACGCCCAGCCGGTGCGGGTGTCGAGGAAGCGGAGACCGCTCACGCCCGCCGGGCCTGCCGGTGCCCCGGTGACCGGCGCGCTGACGCCGTACCAGGTCCTGCCGTAGTCGGATGTCCCGGCCAGCGACGTGCAGTCCGTCTTGACCGGCGGGCCGCAGTTGCCCGGCGTCCCGGCCTGGCCGATCACCGCCCCCATGTGCGTGCCGATGAACGTGACCGAGGTAGGGCGGAACCTGGCCGGCACCGGCTGGCCGGACCCGCTGGGGGACAGCGAGGAACCGGCGGTCGGCGTCGGGATGGCCGAGGACGAGCGCCCGGCCGTGGTCCCGTGGCCCCCGCCAGGGTTGCTGGGCGTCGGCGCGGGGAGCGTCGGGCTCGTTATCGCGCTGCTCTCGGCCTGGCCGGCCGGATGGCTGAACAGTGACCCGGCCACCCGCGGCGTGATCGCGAGCCCGGTGACGAGCACGGCCGCCCCGGCCGCTGACGCGATCGCCCGGCCGGCCTTGCGGCGCCTGGCCCGCCTGCTGACCCGCTCGAAGGTTCCCGGCGGTGGCGGGAGCGGCTGGACGTCGGCGTCCAGCCAGGAGTCAATCTCGTCGCGGTGGTTACTCACCGGCATTCCCAAGGGCGGCCTTCAGCCGGGCGCGGGCGTGGTACAGGTCGGCCTTGATCGTTCCCTCTGGCCGGCCCAGCATGGCTGCCACCTCGCGCACCCCGAAGCCGGCGTAGTAATGCAGCAGGAACGCGCTGCGCAGCTGGACCGGCAGCGTCTCGATCAGCGCCCGGACATCGACGTCCTGCGCGGGATGGCAGGCCGGGTCCGGCGGCGCGGTAGCCGTCAGCGTGCGGATGGCGCGGCGCTCCCGTCCGGTCTTGCGCCAGTGGTCCCTGACCAGGTTCGTAGCGATCATGTACAGGTAGCTGTGCGGGCTGTCAAGGCCCGACCAGCGGGCCAGCAGCCTGGTGAACGCCTCCGAGGCGATCTCGTGCGCGGTCTCGTCGTCATCGACCAGCCTGCGGACCCATCCGGCCAGTCTCGGGTAGCTCGCGTTGAAGAGATCCTCGGCCGCCGCGCGGTCGGCTGTGCGGAGCCTGGCCACAGAGCTTCCTCGCCTCGCCGCCTGCTCCGGCGGCGCGACCCACGGTCCCAGCGCCGTCGCGGCGTTTCCGAGGACCGCTGTCCTATCCACGCCGCTCGCGCAATATCGCATACGTTCTACCACACATCCTGCGTGTCACGGCTGAGGCCGGGCCCGGGTTCCGATAGCACCCCGGCACTCACTGAGACGGCGCAGGGCGGCCCGCGGTTGCAGCGGCGCCGGCCTTTCGCCGCGATGGCCGGAGCATAGACTGGGGACTGGATAGTAGGACGTCCTACTAAATCGGCTCCGGTGCGCGGGAGGAACGTCATGGATGCTCACGGCACAGCGGACCAGGCTCGCGAGGGCAGGCAGCGGTGGCAGCGCCGGTACGACGAGGCACGCAAGCGCGACGCCGACTTCAGCACGCTGTCCGGGCTCGAGGTAGACCCTGTCTACGGGCCGCCGGCCGGCGCCGTGATCCCCGGCTTCGAGCGGATCGGCTGGCCGGGGGAGTATCCCTTCACCCGCGGCCTGTACCCGGCCGGCTACCGGGGCAGGTCCTGGACGATCCGGCAGTTCTCCGGGTTCGGCAATGCGGCGGCAACCAACGAGCGGTACAAGATGCTGCTGCGCGGCGGCGGCGGGGGCCTGTCCGTCGCGTTCGACATGCCGACCCTGATGGGCCGGGACTCGGACGACCCGCGGGCGCTCGGCGAGGTGGGGCACTGCGGGGTGGCCATCGACTCGGCCGCGGACATGGACATCCTGTTCGACGGCATCCCGCTCGCGGACGTCACCACGTCGATGACGATCAGCGGCCCCGCGGTCCCGGTGTTCTGCATGTACCTGGCCGCGGCTGAGCGCCAGGGGGCCGGGCTCGGCGCGCTGAACGGCACCCTGCAGACGGACATCTTCAAGGAGTACATTGCGCAGAAGGAATGGCTGTTCCCGCCCCAGCCGCACCTGCGGCTGATCGGCGACCTGATGGAGTACTGCACGCGCCACATCCCGGACTACAAGCCGCTTTCCGTGTCCGGCTACCACATCAGGGAAGCCGGGTCGACCGCCGCCCAGGAACTCGCCTACACGCTGGCTGACGGCTTCGGCTACGTGGAGCTCGGCCTGTCCCGCGGGCTGGACGTGGAGGTCTTCGCGCCGGGGCTGTCGTTCTTCTTCGACGCGCACATCGACTTCTTCGAGGAGATCGCCAAGTTCCGGGCCGCGCGCCGGATCTGGGCGCGGTGGATGCGGGACGTCTACGGCGCGCGCACCGAGCGGGCCCAGTGGCTGCGGTTCCACACGCAGACCGCCGGCGTGTCGCTGACCGCGCAGCAGCCGGACAACAACGTGGTCAGGACCGCGGTCGAGGCGCTGGCCGCCGTCCTCGGCGGCACCAACTCGCTGCACACCAACGCCCTGGACGAGGTGCTCGCGCTGCCGAGCGAGAAGGCGGCGGAAATCGCGCTGCGCACCCAGCAGGTGATCATGGAGGAGACCGGGGTCACCAGCGTGGCGGATCCGCTCGGCGGCTCCTGGTACATCGAGGCGCTGACCGACCGGCTGGAGGCCGAGGCGGAGGAGACCTTCGCCAAGATCCGCGGGATGAGCCCGGATGGCTCGATGACCGGCGGGATCCTGCGCGGCATCGAGGACGGCTGGTTCATGGCGGAGATCGCCGAGGCGTCCTTCGCCTACCAGCAGAAGCTGGAGAAGGGCGAGAAGCGGGTCGTCGGCGTGAACTGCTACACCGAGACCGTCGAGAAGCCGGTCGAGATCCTGCGGGTCAGCTACGAGGTGGAACGCGATCAGGTACGCGAGCTGGCCGGCCGCCGGGCCGGCCGTGACCAGGCCGCTATCGATGCGGCGATGGCCGGCCTGCTGGCCGCGGCGCGTTCCGGCGCGAACATGATCCCGGCGATGCTGGACGCCGCCCGCGCGGAAGCGACGCTCGGCGAGATCTGCGGGGCGCTGCGCGAGGAGTGGGGCGACTATTTCGAGGCGCCGGCCTTCTGACCGGCGGGCGGCTTCGGGGCACCGGCCGCCTGCCCGCGGCCCGGCGGCTAGCCCGGCAGGTCAGACGGAGCCGGCGGTGCCCGGGCAGTCCGGCCGATGGGGCAGGATGTAATCATGCAGCAGTCGCGGGATTTCTCCCTCCATGGAGCCGTTGACCTGGGGGCGCGGCAGGCCGCCGCGCAACGCCGGGAGAAGGCGTCCAGGCCCCCGGCCGACGGGGCAGCGGACGCGCAGGCCGGGCACGTCATCGAGGTAACCGACGAGACGTTCAACGCGGACGTCCTCGACCGTTCCCGCAACGTGCCCGTGATCATGGATCTGTGGGCCGAGTGGTGCGGGCCCTGCAAGCAGCTCGGGCCGGTGCTGGAGAAGCTCGCGGCCGAGGCGGACGGCGGGTGGGTGCTCGCCAAGGTTGACATCGATGCCAACCCGCAGCTGCGGGCGGCACTCCAGGTGCAGAGCATCCCGATGGTCGTGGCGGTGGTCGGCGGCCAGGTGCTGGACGGATTCCTCGGCGCGCTGCCCGAGGCCCAGGTCCGTGACTGGGTCAGCCACGTGATGGCGGCGGCGCAGCAGCTCGGGCTGGCCGGCGGCGCGGGCGCCGGGAGCGCCGGCGGCGCGGACGGGCCGCAGGGCAGCGCGGTGCCCGGCGGCCAGGAAGGCCCTGGCGCCGCCCGGCCGTATCCGCCGGGGGCAGGCCCGATGGGCCCTGGCGGCCCCGGCCCTGACCCGATGGCCGACCCGGCGTTCGGCGAGGCGCAGCAGGCGATGGAGCGGGGCGACCTGGACGGCGCGGCCGGCGCGTTCGAGAAGGTGCTGGCGGCGACGCCCGGCCACCCGATCGCCACGCTCGGCCTCGCCCAGGTGGACCTGATCAGGCGGGTCAACTCGTATGACCAGGCCAAGGCCAGGCGGGACGCGGCCGAGAACCCGGACGACGTGGACGCCCAGTGCCGGGTTGCCGACATCGACCTGGCGACCGGCCGGATCGAGGAGGGGTTCGACCGGCTGCTCGGTGCCGTCCGGAGAACGACCGGAGATGATCGCGACCGGGCCAGGGTGCACCTGGTCAGCCTGTTCGACGTGTTCCCGCCCCGGGATCCCCGGGTGGCGAAGGCGCGGGCGAAGCTGTCCAGCCTGCTGTTCTGAGCCGCCGCCTCTGAGCCGCCGCCGCGCCCGCCGCCCGCACCCGCCGGCCGGCCGGGGTCAGCGGCCGGGTGAGTCCCGCGGGTTGGCGTCGGCCAGCCGCTCCAGGGCCGGCAGCGCCGCGGCGAGCGCGGCCAGCTGGTCGGGCGAGAGCATCAGCAGGCTGTCGGCGAGCACGACCGTCGTCTCCTGCCGGATGCGCTCCAGCGCCGACTGGCCCAGCGGGGTGATGGACAGGGTGCTTGCCCTGGCGTCGCCGGGCACCGCGCACCGCTCCACGTAGCTGAGTTCCTCGAGGGCGGTTACCAGCCGGGTGAGCGTCGACGGCGCGATCCGCTCGGCAGCAGCCAGGTCACCCAGCCGCAGCGGGCCCGCTGACTCGACGGTCGCCAGCGCCGCGAGCTGGGTCGGCGTGAGCCCGGCGAGCTCGTGCCTGCGCAGCCTGCGGGATACCCGGGCGATCGCCACCCGCAGCCGGGTGACGTCGATCTGGGGCACGTCGGCCAGCGCGGCTGTGCCGTCCCTGGAGCCTGTCTCGGACACACTTGAAGGGTACGTGCTCGCGACTGGCGCAGGGGGCTGCCTGCGGCCAGGCCGCCTGGCGCATCATGGAGTCATGGAGGATGGTGCCCTGGGGGGCAGGCTGCTCGTCGCGACGCCGTTGCTCGGTGATCCGAACTTCCGCCGCACGGTGATCCTGATCGTCGAGGACCAGCCGGCCGAGGGCACCCTGGGCGTGGTGCTGAACCGGCCGACCGAGGTGCCGGTGGGACAGGTGCTTGAGCCATGGACGGAGCTGGTGACCGGGCCGTCGGTGCTGTTCAAGGGCGGTCCGGTCGCCCCGAACAGCGCGCTCGCGCTCGCCCTGGCCCGCGGCGAGGATGAGCCGCTGGGCTGGCGGTCGCTGGATGGGTCGTCGGTCATGTCCAGGGTCGGGCTGGTGGACCTGGAAGCGCCGCCCGAGCTGCTGGCCGGCGGTGTCTCCTGCTTCCGGGTCTTCGCCGGCTACGCGGGCTGGGGGCCCGGCCAGCTGGCCGCGGAAATCGACGAGGGCGCCTGGTACGTGCTGGCGGGCGAGCCGGCGGACGCGTTCTTCACCGAGCCTGACCGGCTGTGGCAGGCGGTCCTGCGGCGGCAGGGCGGTGAGCTTGCCCTGGTCGCCACCTTCCCCGAGGATCCCGCGCTCAACTGAGCGGCCCGGCGGCGGCGTAGACTCCGTGAGCGTGAGCACAGAGATCCTTCCCGATACCGATACCCGGCAGGACACCGGCACCCGTCCCGATCTCTCCCATGGCGACGGCGATCACGAGCGGTTCGCGCACTACGTGCAGAAGGACAAGATCGTCGATAGCGCCGTGAGCGGCACTCCGGTGATCGCGCTGTGCGGCAAGGTCTGGGTGCCGAGCAGAGATCCGAAGCGCTTCCCCGTTTGCCCGGAGTGCAAGAAGATTTACGAGTCGCTGCCCGACGGTGACGACTGAGCTGCCGGCCGGCCCGGGGCGGGATGCAACAAGGGCGGCCTAGCCGCCTGGCCCGCCCGCGGCAGCGGGCCTGGTTCCGGCGACGACGGTGGCGTTCAGCTGGCCTGAGCTGGCCACGTGCGGGATCAGCCCGCTGCGGGTGACCGCTGCCACGGCCCGCGGTGCCTGCCGCTCGCTTGTCTCGAACAACAGGTGGCCGCCCGGCGCCAGCCACGTCGGCGCGGCTGCTGTCACCCGCCGCAGGATGTCGAGCCCGTCCGCGCCGCCGTCCAGCGCCACCCGCGGCTCGTGCAGGCGGGCCTCCGGGGGCAGCATCCCGACCTCCTCGGTGGGCACGTAGGGCGCGTTGGCGATGAGGATGTCGACCCGGCCGCGCAGGGTGGCGGGCAGCGGAGCGCAGAGGTCACCCTCGTACACCTGACCGCCCGCCGCGGCGACGTTGCGGCGGGCGCATCGCACCGCGGCACGGTCGATGTCGACGGCGTGCAGCTCAACCTGGCCCAGGATCGCGGCCAGCGCGGCGCCCGCCGCGCCCGAGCCGCAGCAGAGGTCAACGACGACGAGCCGCGCCCGGCCGGGGGCCTGACCGCCGGGGCCGGCCCGGCCGGCTGGGTCAGCCGGGTCAGCCGGGTCGGCTGGGTCAGCCGGGCCGGCTGGGGCAGCGGCCTGGCGGGCGAGCGCGGCGGCCTGGCGGGCGAGCGCGGCGGCCTGACGGACGAGGAACTCAGTCCGCCGGCGGGGCACGAAGACCCCCGGGTCCACGGCCATCCGCAGCCCGCAGAACTCCGCCCAGCCCAGGACATGCTCCAGGGGCTGTCCGGCGACTCGCCGGTCCACCATGTCGGCGAGACCGGCCGGCGTCCGGGCCTCGGCGAGCAGCAGCCGCGCCTCGTCCTCGGCGAAGACGCAGCCGGCCGCCCGGAGCCTGGCGACGATGGCGGATTCGGAAAGCGGCGACGGGAAAGCTGGCATCAGGGCCTTTCGCATGCCCGGGCGGAGGGCCGGCGGCGCACCGCCTTACTCGCCGTCCGGCTCGAAGATCGTCGGGATCGCCGGGTAGCCGCGGGAGAGCCGGAGCGCGTGCGTCGGCAGTTCCGCCAGTGCCTCCCGGTGGCGGGCCCTGGCGGCCTCCAGCGGCTCCCTGCCGACGATCTCGCCGCCGCGCACCAGCCGGCGCAGCAGGGCGCGGCCGAGGTCAGGGCCGGGCGGCCGGTCGGTAATGCGCTCCGCGATGGCTGCCCCGCCCTCGCTGGCGCGCGCGGCCCACTTGCGCCCGCCGCGCCCTGGCTTTCCGACCGAGCGCTTGGCCACCGGGCGAAGCTGGCCCTCGGCATCGCTGCTGCCGCGGCGGGCGCGGCCGGGCTCGCTGGCCCCGCCAGCGCGCGCCACCAGCTTGTACACCAGTGCTGCCGTCGGCACGCCAGAGCCGGTGACCAGCGAGGTTCCCACCCCGTAGCCGTCCACCGGGGTAGCGGCAAGGGCGGCGATCGAGTACTCGTCCAGATCGCCGGTCAGCACGATCCTGGTCCGCTCCGCGCCGAGCGAGTCCAGCAGCGACCGCACCTTCCTGGCGATAACCGGCAGATCGCCGCTGTCGATCCGCACGGCGCCGAGGCCCGGGCCGGCCACCGCCACGGCCGCGCGCACCGCCTCGGCCACGTCATAGGTGTCGACCAGCAGCGTCGTGCCGCCGCCCAGCGCCTCGACCTGCGCGGTGAAGGCCTGCCGCTCGCTGTCATGGACCAGGGTGAAGGCGTGCGCACTTGTGCCGCTCGTCGGCACGCCATAGGCCTGGCCGGCCCGCAGGTTGGAGGTGGTGGCGAAGCCGGCGATGTAGGCGGCCCTGGCGCTGGCCACCGCGGCCAGCTCGTGGGTGCGGCGGGAGCCCATCTCGATCAGCGGCCTGCCGTCAGCGGCGGTGACCATCCGGGATGCCGCCGACGCGATCGCGCAGTCGTGGTTGAGCACGGACAGCGCCAGCGTCTCCAGCACGCAGGCCTCGGCGAAGGTGCTTTCCACGACCAGGATCGGCGATCCGGGGAAGTAGCAATCGCCTTCGGCGTAGCCCCAGATCTCGCCGGAGAACCGGTACGACTCCAGGTACCTGAGCGTGGCGTCGTCGGCCACGCCGGTGTCGCGCAGGAAGCCGATCTCGGCGGGACCGAACCTGAACTGCTCGAGCGCGTCAAGCAGCCGGCCGGTGCCGGCGACCACGCCATAGCGCCTGCCGCTGGGCAGGTGCCGTGCGAACATCTCGAAGACCGCCCGCCGCGCGGCGGCTCCGCTGCGCAGCGCCGCCCGCAGCATGGTCAGCTCATAGTGGTCGGTGAGCAGGCCCGTGCTCCCGGCCCGCGCTGCTGCCGGAGCCGCGGCCCGCGGGTCCGCTGCCGTCCCCGGGGGGCCCGCTGCCGTACGGCTGGCGGCTGTCGCGATCCGGTCAGCCAGGTCATCTGCTGTCACGGGGGAAGCCTACGGACCCGCGAGGGAGCGCGCCCGGCCGGACGGCGCCGCCGAAGGAGCGGCGACCCTGACCTTACGGACGGCGCGCCGGATACCTTTGGTGTACGGCAAGATATTCGTCGGCGGCTGGCCGAGCGGCACCTGCCGCCCCAGGGCCGGCCTGGGCTGCGCCGTCGCGAGGTCACTGTGACCTGCGCCGATGGGCCGATGTGACCGGCGCGCGCTGTCCTGCGAGACTGGGAGACTGGAGGGCAGGGAGGTGAGTTGTCCGTGAGCGTGGCGCCTGCAGAAGTAGAACGGCCGGAGACCGGCGAGAGAGCGGTCCCGGACATGCCCTGGGTCACGATCGTCTGGAATGACCCGGTCAACCTCATGAAATACGTGACTTACGTCTTCCAAGCCGTGTTCGGCTACCCGAGGCCGAAGGCGGAGAAGCTGATGCTGGACGTCCACCACAAGGGCAAGGCGGTCGTTTCGGCTGGTGCCAGGGAGGCGATGGAGCGGGACGCCGAGATCCTGCACGGCTACGGCCTGTGGGCCACGGTGAGCCACGACTCGTGACCGGCAAGGGCAGGCGGTCCCATGGCGCCGATGGCCGCGACCTGTCCCTGCGCGGGAGCGAAACCGAGCATGCGGAGGCGCAGGTGGCACGATTCCGCGCTACCCCGGACGGCGTGACCGCCCGGTTCGCCGCGCCGCAGGCGAGAATCGTCCGCGACCTGGTCACCCAGATCGCGGTGCTGGTCAGCGGCGACGAGCCGCCCGGCGAGCCGGGTGATCTCGCGGCCGAGCTCGGGCTCAGCGAGAGCACCGCGCTGCCGGACGATCCCGTGCTTGCCCGCCTGCTGCCCGATGGCTACGCCGGGGACCCGGAGGCCGCGGGCGAGTTCCGGCGGTACACCGAGCAGGGGCTGCGCGACGGCAAGGTCGCCGCGGCCAGGACCGTGCTGGACACGCTGCCGGCCAGGGGCGGCCGCGTGCGGCTGACGGAGGCCGACGCGCAGGCCTGGCTGCGCGCGCTGAACGATGTCAGGCTCGCGCTCGGGGTGCGTCTTGGCGTTACCGACGACTTTGACGAGCCGGGCAGCGAGATCGACCCCTCCGATCCGCGTTCCGCCTATGTGTGGGTCTACCACTGGCTGGCGTACCTCCAGGAGAGCCTGGTGGACGCGTTGTCGTGAGCGCGGACGGCGCCGGTTACCCTCGCCTCCATGCTGACGATCAGTCAGGCGCTCCGCGCGAAGATCATTGCGCACGCACGGGCGGATCATCCGGACGAGGCGTGCGGGGTGATCGCCGGCCCGGCCGGGAGTGACCGGCCAGCGCGGTTCATCCCGATGGCCAACGCCGAGCGGTCGCCGACCTTCTACCGGTTCGACTCGATGGAACAGCTGGGCGTCTGGCGCGAAATGGACGACAGGGACGAGGAGCCGGTCGTCATCTACCACTCCCATACGGCCACCGAGGCGTATCCGTCGCGCACGGACATCGCCTACGCGAGCGAGCCGGGCGCGCACTATGTCCTGGTATCTACGCGTGAGCCGGACCAGGCGGAGTTCCGCTCGTTCCGCATCGCCGACGGCTCGGTCACCGAGGAGCCGGTCCGCGTCGTGCCGGACGCCGGGGAGCCGGCCGGCCCGGTGGCGGAATGATCCCGGCGCGCCCCCGGTTGGGACGCTAGGAAGCAGCTGTCGGCTGGCGGCACGTGCACACCCATGGAGCGTTACTGATGGCCATCGAGGTCCGCATCCCGACGATCCTGCGTAATTACACTGGCGGGGCCAAGTCCGTCGAGGGCTCAGGTGACACCCTGGCCGAGCTGCTTGCCGACCTGGAGTCACGTCATGGCGGCCTGCAGGAGCGGCTGGTGGATGACACCGGGCTGCGGCGCTTCGTGAACGTCTACCTGAACGACGAGGACGTGCGCTTCCTTGGCGGGCTGAGCGCGCCGGTCAAGGACGGCGACACGATCACGGTGCTGCCCGCCGTGGCCGGCGGGATGCGCTGAAGGCCAAGGCGGCGGAGCCCGATGCGCTATGACTCGCTGATCGACTCGGTCGGCCGTACGCCGCTGGTCGGCCTGCCTGCCTTGTCGCCTGGCCCGGAGGTGCGGCTGTGGGCCAAGCTCGAGGAAAGGAACCCGACCGGGTCGGTGAAGGACCGGGCGGCGCTCTTCATGGTCGAGGCGGCCGAGAAGGACGGGCTGCTCGCCGCCGGGACGACGATCCTGGAGCCGACCTCGGGGAACACCGGGATCTCGCTGGCGATGGTGGCGCGGCTGCGCGGTTACCGGCTGGTCTGCGTGATGCCGGAGAACACCTCCGCGGAACGCCGGCAGCTGCTGGAGATGTACGGCGCGTCGATCATCTCCTCGCCTGCCGCGGGCGGCTCCAACGAGGCCGTCCGGGTGGCCAGGCGGCTCGCCGCGCAGAATCCGGACTGGGTGATGCTCTACCAGTACGGCAACGAGGCGAACACCCGGGCGCACTACGAGACCACCGGGCCCGAGCTGCTTGCCGACCTGCCCGGGATCACCCATTTCGTGGCGGGTCTCGGCACATCCGGGACGATCATGGGAGTCGGGCGGTTCCTGCGCGAGCGGGTTCCCGGCGTGCAGATCGTCGCCGCCGAGCCCCGGTACGGCGAGCTCGTGTACGGGCTGCGCAACATGGACGAGGGCTTCGTGCCCGAGCTTTACGACGAGTCCGTGCTGACCTCCAGGATCTCGGTGTCCTCGCCGGATGCCCTGCGCCGGACCCGCGAGCTGCTCGACCGCGAGGGGATCTTCGCCGGGATCTCGTCCGGCTGCGTGCTGCACGGGGCGCTGGCCATGGCGGCGAAGGCGCAGTCCGCGGGGGAGCGGGCCGACATCGCGCTGATCGTGGCCGACGGCGGCTGGAAGTACCTGTCCACTGGCGCCTACGCGGGCACCGTGGCCGAAGCCGAGGCCCGGCTGGAAGGCCAGCTGTGGGCATGACCGCAGGGCGGCGCATGACGATCTTCGATGAGGCAACCGCGATCAGGCAGGCCGGGGCCGGCCGCTACGAGGTGCGGCCGGACGAGCGGTTCGCGCTGGTTGCGCCCGGAGGCGGGACGCCGCCCGCTGTCAACGGCGGCGTGCTGATGGCCACGGTCCTGCGCTGCGTCCTCGATTCCTCGCCCCATCCGCACCCGGTGGCCACCAGCGCGCATTTCCTGCGCATCCCGCAGCTGGCCCCGGCCCAGGTGGAGGTGACCTGGCTGAAGGAGGGCAGGACCGCGGCGACGGCGCGGGCCAGCCTGATCCAGGACGGCAAGCCTGCCCTGGAACTGACCGTGACCACCGGGACCGTGCCGGCCGCCGCCCCGGATCCGGGGAACGGCGGCGCCCCGGGGAGCAGGGGCGCCGGCCCGGGGACTGGCGGAGACGGCCCTGGCGCGAGCCTGAGCTGGACGGGCGCGCCGCCGGTCCTGCCGCCGATCGAGGATTGCGTCGATCTCGGCGCGTGGCCGGGGACGGTCGGCCCGGACGGGGTCGTCGGGTACGCCGGGCACGTCGAGATGCGGCTCGACCCGGCGACGACGGGCTGGCGGCACGGCAAGCCGGCCGGGATTCCCGAGATGCGCGGGTATTTCCGGCTCCGCGAGGACAGGGACCCGGACGCCTACCTGCTCGCGCTCGCGGTGGACGGGATGCCGCCCGTGGTGTTCGGCCTCGGCGCGTCCGGCTGGGCGCCGACAGTCGAGCTGACCTGGCACATGCGCGCGGTGCCGGTGCCCGGCGTGCTGCAGGTCGTGGCCAGGTGCCGGCATGTCAGCGGCGGCTGGTTCGACGAGGAGGCCGAGGTATGGGACGCGGCCGGCCGGCTGGTCGCGCAGAGCCGGCAGATTGCCAGGGTCGGCCGCGGCGCGGTGAACGGCGCGGCGGGCGGCCGGTAGCTCAGGGCACGCTCTTGATCTGCCAGACCAGGGCAGAGCCCGCCGCCGCCACGAGGGCCGTCGCGGCGAACAGCGTCCGGTAGCCGCCCAGCGAGACCAGCGGCGCCGCGATCAGGGCGCCGATGGCCGCCGGGCAGACGATCGCGATGTTGATGATGCCGAGATCCTTGGCCCGGTCCCGTGCGTCGGGCAGTACCTGCGTGATCAGGGCCTGGTCCACGGCAAGGTACGCGCCGAAGCCGACGCCGAACAAGACAGCCGCGCCAAGCGCGGCGTTCCAGGTCTCCACGAACGTCAGCAGCAGGGCGGCTGCCCCCATCAGCGCGCCGGAAATGGTGACGATCATCTTCCGCTTGCCGATCCGGTCGGAGATGACCCCGCCGACGATCGCGGTCACGACCACGCAGACGGTATAGATCACGATCAGGATCAGCAGCCCGTCCTTGGCCGTATGCCCGGGAAACAGCCGGGCGTAGTGCACCTGGTCGCGGAGGAAGTACAGCAGGTAGAGCGTTCCCATCGCGATCGCGAGCGAGGCAAGAAAGCGCGTCACCCATGCCCAGGCGAAATCTGGGTAGCCGCGCGGGCTCAGCCAGTAGGACCGGGCGAGGTGGCGCCAGGAGAAGGCGGGCCGGTCCTTGCTGTCCAGCGCGTGATCGGGCGTCAGCAGCACGAACGGCAGGGTCAGCAGGACGAGCAGCGCCGCCAGCGAGTCGTAGCCGCTGGTGACCTTCGTGAAGACGTCGACGACCAGCACGGTGCCGAGAACCAGGCCGAGCGCCTGCGGCATGCCGACCCAGCCGGCCACCGTGGCGCGCTGGCGGACGGGCACATGGTCCGGAATCGCGGCGCTCAGGCTGGCGTACTCGGCGTTCTGGAATGCGCTGAAGAGCACCCACAGGATCGCCACCCCGGCCACCGTCGTCTGCCTGGCCAGGACGGCAAGCGCGGCAGCGCCGAGCACGGCCATGCCGAGAGTCCAGCGGTGCCTCCTGCCGCGCAGGGAGCCGAGCGCGAACCCGTGCGTGGTGCGGTCCGACAGCGCGCCGGCCAGCGGCGTCGCGATGCCGGAGGCGATAGCCCCGACAGCGGAGACGACGGCGAGAGCGAGGATCTTGTGCCTGGGCGTGATGTCCTGCAGCTGGATGGGGATCAGGACCTGCAGCGGCGTCAGCGACGCCATCCACATGCCCAGGCTGGCCAGGCTGAGGCCGGTGATCCAGTGGCCCCGCACGTGCTCGGTGGGCTCGGCCAGCGCGCGGGAAAGCAGACCGGGCCGATCGGTCATCTGATCCGCCATCACGACTCCGCAGAGGTGGCTGCGCCCGCCCCGCCTTGCCGGAGCCGGGTACCTTGGATGGATAATGTCGCGTTCGCGGCCCCATTGGTAGCTGCCGGTGCGGGAATCACTGCTGGCCGACGCCGCCCGTGCCTGGGCCCGCGGCCTGGCCGGACCGGGGCGCGCCTAGCATGGATGACCATGCGGCTGACCGTGATCGGATGCGCTGGCAGCTTCCCCGGGCCCGATAGCCCGGCTTCGGCCTACCTGGTCGAGGCCGACGGCTTCCGGATGCTGCTTGACCTCGGCAACGGGGCGCTCGGCGGGCTGCAGCGGCACGCCGGCCTGTTCGACATCGACGCGATCTGCCTCAGCCACCTGCATGGCGATCATTGCCTGGACATGGCCGCCTACTGGGTGGCCAGGACGTACGCCCCGGACGGGCCCAGGCCCCGGATCCCAGTCTATGGCCCGGCCGGCACCGCTGACCGGCTGGCCAGCGCGCAGGGCACCAGCCTGGCGCGGGCGATGCCGCCGGCCTTCGACTTCGAGACGCTGGTGCCGGGCGCCAGCCGGATAGGCCCGTTCAAGGTCACGGTCGATCATGTGAATCACCCGGTCGAGACCTTCGCCTTCCGGATCGAGCACGGCGGCCGGGCACTGGCCTACTCCGCCGATACCGGCGAGTCGGACGCACTCGTGCGGCTTGCCCGCGGCGCCGACCTGCTGCTCTGCGAGGCGTCCTTCGCCGACGACCCGGCTGGCCCGCCTGACCCGGCAGGCCCGGCTGGCCCACCGGGCTCGCCCGCCGGGCCCAGGCAGCCGAACCCGCCGGGCATGCATCTCACCGGCAGCCAGGCTGGCGAGCATGCGGCGCGGGCTGCCGTCGGCCAGCTCGTGCTGACGCACCTTGTCCCGTGGAATGACCAGGCCAGGACGCTCGCGGAGGCAACGGGCACGTTCGGCGGGCCGCTGTCGCTGGCCGCGGCCGGCCGGATCTTCGACCTGGCCGGGCCGGGGGAGAACATTCACGCGACACGCTGACGGGCCCGGGCAACAGGGGCGCGGGCGCGGCACCTAAACTCGGCTGGCATGCGCGTACTAGTGACCGGCGGCGCCGGCTTCATCGGCTCACACCTGACCGACGCGCTCCTGGCCAGGGGCGACGAAGTCAGCGTCATCGACGACCTGTCGGCCGGCCGATCGGCCCGGATCAGCGAGCGCGCCACCTTGCACAAGCTGAGCGTCACGGAGGCGGCGCCGCTGCAGGCGGTGATCGGCCAGACGAGGCCCGAGCTGATCTGCCATCTTGCCGCCCAGATCGATGTCAGGTCCTCGGTGGCGGCCCCGGCCAGCGACGCGCAGACGAATGTCGTCGGGACGGTGAACGTACTCGAGGCGGCGCGGATGGTGGACGCCCGGCTGCTGTTCTGCTCGAGCGGCGGCGCCCTCTACGGCCGGGATGCGCCGATTCCGTCGATGGAGGACGTTCTGCCGCTGCCGGAATCGCCGTACGGCACCGCCAAGTACTGCGCCGAGCAGTATGTCGGCCTCTACAACCGGCTGCATGGCACCAGTCACTCCGTCCTGCGGCTCGCCAACGTGTACGGCCCGCGGCAAGATCCGACCGGCGAGTCCGGGGTGATCACGATCTTCTGCGCCCGCCTGCTGGCCGGCCAGCGGCCCACCATCTACGGGGACGGCACGCAGACCCGCGACTACGTGTACGTAGGTGACGTGGTCGCCGCGTTCCTCGCGGCCGCCGGCCACGGCCGGCCGGGCACCTGGAATATCGGAACCGGCGCCGAGGTCAGCGTGCTTGACCTGGCCAGCATGATCGGCGATGTGGCTGGCCGCCCGGCGGATCCGGAGTTCGCCCCGTTCCGCACCGGCGAGCTGCAGCGCAGCGCCATCGCGGTGGAGCGGGCCAAGCGCGACATCGGCTGGAGCCCGGCCATGTCGCTTGCTGACGGCATCCGGGCGACCTACCAGTGGATCGCGGCCGGCGCACCCGACCGGGCCGCCTACTGAGGCTCCCGCGCCCGGCCGGGCCGGCCGGTGCGGCCGGCGCTAGGCTATCCCGCATGCCCAGACCCGATGGCCGCAAGCCCGATCAGCTGCGCGAAGTCCGGATGACGAGGGGCTGGCTCGACCACGCGGAAGGCTCCGTGCTCGTCGAGTTCGGCCGCACCCGGGTGCTCTGCGCCGCGAGCGTGGCCGAGGAACTGCCGCGCTGGCGGCGTGGCAGTGGCCTGGGCTGGGTCACCGCCGAGTACGCCATGCTGCCGAGATCCACGAACACGCGCAGCGACCGGGAGTCGGTGAAGGGCCGCCCTGGCGGCCGCACCCAGGAAATCTCCCGGCTCGTCGGCCGGTCCCTGCGAGCCTGCATTGACCCCAAGGCACTCGGCGATAACACGATCGTCATCGACTGCGACGTGCTGCAGGCGGACGGCGGCACCCGCACCGCCGCGATCACCGGCGGGTACGTGGCGCTCGCCGACGCGGTCGGCTGGCTGCGCGGCCGGAACCGGTGCAAGGGCGACCCGCTCGTCGCCTCGGTTGCCGCGATCAGCGTCGGCATCGTCGACGGGCAGCCCAGGCTCGACCTGTGCTACGAAGAGGACTCGGCCGCGCAGACGGACATGAACGTGGTCTGCACCGGTGACGGGAGCTTCGTGGAGATCCAGGGCACGGCGGAGCGCGAGCCGTTCGGCCGTGACCTGCTCGACCAGCTGCTCAGCCTGGCCGTGACCGGCTGCGCCGAGCTGACCGGCCGGCAAGCCCGGGCACTGGCCAGATGACGGCGAGGCTGGTCCTGGCCACGCTGAACCCGCACAAGATCATCGAGCTGGAGCGCATCCTGGCCGATGGCAAGGTGGCGGCCGACCTGGTCGGCCTCGGTGAGTTTCCCGGCGCGCCCGGTGTCGCCGAGACCGGTGCCACCTTTGCTGCGAACGCCCTGCTGAAGGCAACGGCGGTGGCGCAGTTCACCGGGCTGCCGGCGGTTGCCGACGATTCGGGCTTCTGCGTCGACGCGCTGAACGGGATGCCCGGCGTGCTCTCGGCCCGCTGGTCGGGCAAGCACGGGGATGACGAAGCGAACCTGCAGCTGGTGCTCAGCCAGCTCGCCGATGTGCCGGATGAGCGGCGCGGCGCCCATTTCGCCTGCGCGGCGGCGCTCGTGCTTCCCGCCGGGCGCCAGCACGTCAGCGAGGGCACGGTGCACGGCCGGGTAACGCGGCTGCCGCGCGGCGAGCACGGCTTCGGCTACGACCCGATCTTCGTCCCGGACCGCTCCGAGCTGACCACGGCCGAGATGACCCCTGAGGCCAAGGATGCCATCAGTCACCGCGGCCGCGCGCTGCGCGCGCTCGCCCCGGTGATCGCCGCCCTCCTCGGCGGCTAGCCGAGCCCGCCGAGCGAGCCGAGGCCGGACGGCGTGGTGGCGACCTGGCTGGCCGGCGGTAGCTGGATGCTGACCGGCTGATTGATCGCCGTGATCACGATGGTCGTCGTGATCCGGGTGCTTGAGCCCGCCTCAGTGGTGATGATCTTGCGCACCTGGTGCTGGCCGTCGATCCAGGTATCGAAATGCGCGGTCCTGATGCCCATCGACTTCAGCATCGGGCCGGTAAGCGAGCGCAGGCTGGCCGGGACCTTGGCGAACGCCCTTGAGATGGGATACGAGCCGGCGTAGTGAGTCGTCTGGACGCCGTTGATCACCTGCGTGCCGATCTTACGCAGGTCCGCCGACGCGGTCAGCATCGAGGTCTGGGCCAGCGGGTTGGCGTTCTCTATCCCTTGCAGCAACTGGCTGATCATGGCGCCGCTGCCGTGCAGCCGCCCGGCGTCGGAGACCTTGAACCACGGCTTGCCGGTCATGGTGCCGAGCGCCGCCAGCTTGAGGTACAGCGCGTGACCAGTGATGATCTCGTCCACCGGCAGGGCCTGCCCGCCGACCGAGAGGTTCAGCCTGACCTCGCCGAGCAGGCTCGGCTTCAGCCTGATCTGCATGGTGCCCGACGTGTTCGCCGTGGCGATGCCCGTAGACCGGGTATGCAGCGAGAGCGCATAGGAGTTCACGTGCCGGGCCTGCCTGGCCGCGAGACCGATGGCCTTTCCAGCGGACAGCGGCTGCTGGGCACCCGGTGCGGCCGCTTTCGGGCTGCCCGAGCCGCATCCGGTGAGCAGGATCAGGACCGCGCCGCTGGCAGCCACGGGAGCGGCAATGCGCCGGAACTGGCGGCGGCGGGGGGAACTTATGATCTCAGAGCGTCCATAAGGGAGCAGCACGGGCACATGCTAGGGGGTGCGACCAGGAGCCGCAACGCGATGCGTGCTGCGGGGTACGGTAGGGCGAGCACAGTGGCGGAAGGGAGCATGAGTGACTGAGGACCGGCTGGCGGCGGGCGACCTGGCGCCGGATTTCACCCTGCCGGACGCAGACGGCCGTGAGGTCAGCCTGTCCGCGTTGCGCGGCCAGCGGGTGATCATTTATTTCTACCCGGCCGCGATGACCCCCGGCTGCACGAAGCAGGCCTGCGACTTCAGGGACAGCCGCAATGACCTGTCGGACGCGGGATTCGCGGTGCTGGGCATTTCCCCGGACCCGCCGGCCAAGCTGGCCAGATTCGCTGCCAAAGAGGGGCTGACCTTCCCGCTGCTGTCCGACCCGGACCGTGTGGTGCTGAAGGCGTACGGCGCCTATGGCGAGAAGATGCTGTACGGGAAGAAGAACGTTGGCGTGATCCGGTCTACCTTCGTGATCGGGACGGACGGCCGGATCGAGAACGCGTATTACGGCGTGAAGGCAACAGGCCATGTCGCCCGGCTGCGCAAGGAACTGGGCGTCTGACACCGGCCGGCTCGCTGGCGCCCGCGGGCCGCGGGATGATCAGCCAGCGCCGCCCATCCCGTCCGGGGCCGTAGTCCAACGGCAGAGGCACAGGACTTAGGATCCTGCAAGTGTGGGTTCGAATCCCACCGGCCCCACCAGGTGATGTCTCAAGACATCGGAATGACCCCGAACCCACGTTCTGGTTCGGGGTCTTCGGTTACCGGGTCCGGGGATGGGTGGTTCCGGGCGGGTTTCAGGGCGGCGCTCGGCGCTCCGCCGGCCCAGGACTCATCGCGATGCCGGGGGCTGGGGCACGCCCTGAGTTGAACCTCGCGCGTCGGCGGGACGTGTGATCAGCAGACGCGTGAGCGGACAACGGCGTGACCGTGCTGTCCGCGTGCCCCGGAAAGAGGTGCGAGATGCGCAAGATCAGCTGGCTGCTGGGCATGATAGGCGGCGCGGCCCTGGTGAGCGTGGCGGCGGTGCAGGGCGTCGCCGCCTCGACAGGCCCCGGCCCGGCCACGATCCTGAAGTTCGACACGATGACGCCGGTCACCGGCCCGTACGTAGGTCCGGCGAACCCGGTCCGGGGGGTACCAGGCGGCGGGCTACCTTGGATGCTCACCGCCGGGAACGGCTCCCTTAAGCGCGACGGTCACCTCCTGGTGAAGGTGCGCGGGCTGGTCCTCGCCGACCAGCCGCCCGTGCCGGCCGCGCTGCAGGGCACGAACCCGTTCCCGGACTTCCGGGCCATCGTCAGCTGCCAGAGCATCGGTGCCGGAGACACGGCCACGATTGCCAACATCAGCACGGGCGACTTTAAGGCCGACGCTGCCGGGGACTCGAAGATCGATGCCAGGGTAAACCTCCCCCACCCCTGCATAGCCCCGGTCATCTTCGTCACCGGTCCCACCGGGGTCGGGGTCTGGTTCGCGGCGACCGGAGGCTGAGCCTGACAACTGACAGGACTGCCCGCGGCGTGCTGGTGCAGGCGAGAATGGCGGCATGCTCGCCGAGGTGATCCGGTACCTGGAATGCCCCTATTGCGGGGCGGGCATGGTGGACGCCGGCGCCGCGCTCCGCTGCGGTCGCGGGCACGCGTTTGACATCGCGCGGCAAGGCTATGCGAGCCTGCTTCCGGCCGGGGCCAAGGGCGGCGGGGGCGACACGGCGGCCATGGTGCAGGCCCGCGCTGACTTCCTGGCGGCCGGCCATTTCGCGAGCCTGGCTGACGATCTGGCCCGGGCGGCGGAGGAGGTGGCAGGTTCCGGGCGGGTACCGGGCTGCCTGGTGGACGTGGGCGCGGGTACCGGCTATTACCTCGCCGCGGTTCTCGGCCGACTGCCCGAGCGCGCCGGACTTGCCCTGGACATCTCGAAATTCGCCGTCCGGAAGGCCGTCCGTGCCCACCCGCGGATCGGGGCCGTCGCCTGCGACGCCTGGCGCAGGCTGCCGGTTGCCGACGCGGCGGCGGCGCTGGCGCTGAACGTTTTCGCCCCGCGCAACGGCGCCGAGCTGCGCCGCATCCTGAACCGGGCCGGCCGGCTCATCGTCATCACGCCGAACCGGGAGCATCTCGCCGAGCTGACCGGGCCGCTCGGCCTGCTGGCCGTCGACCGGCGCAAGGATGAGCGGCTCAGCGCGACGCTGAGCCCGTTCTTCACGCTGGCCAGCCGCCACGAGCGCCGCGTGCTGCTCTGGCTCGATCATCACGCGGCCGACCTGCTCGTCGCGATGGGGCCAACCGCCTGGCACGCGGAACCGGCCGCGCTCGCCGCCCGCATCCGGCAGCTTCCCGACCCGGTGGCCGTCACCGTCGCGGTGACGGTGTCGGTCTTCGAGCCGCTGGCGGGCAGCGCACCGCCCGCGCCGGCTACCACGCCTCGATCAGCCGCGGCAGCTCGGACAGCCGCTGGATGACGGCGTCGGGCCGGGCGCCGTCGTAGGGTGGTACGTCGCTGTGCGGTATCAGGACAGCCCGCATGCCCGCGCTCTTCGCGCCGTGGACGTCGTCGTAGGGCCGGTCGCCAACGAAGACGCAGGCGCCGGGCTCGGCGACGCCGACAACGGCCATCGCCGCCCGGAAGGCCTCCGGGTGCGGCTTCGCCCAGGGGATCTCGCTGCTGTAGACGGCGCCGTCGATCAGGCCGAGTAGCCCGTCCCGGCGGAACACCTCCTCGTGCCAGCTCCGCGGCCACATCGTGTTGGACAGCACCCCGATCCGGATCCCGCGCTCACGAAGGCCGGCCAGCAGCCCGGCTGCCTCAGGGTCAGTGAAGGTGTGCGGCTCCCAGGCGCGGGTGTAACTCGCCAGCAGCTCGTCCGTTGGCGAGATACGCGCCCGCTCGAATACCTGGCTCATGGTCGAGCTCCGGTGCTCACGTTCGGACTGCTGCCACAGTTCCTGCTCGGCCGCGAGGATGGCCAGCGCGGCCTCGGCCGCCTGGCCTGCCGGGAAATGGCCTGCGCAGACCGCGTGCCAGAGCGCCTCGTGATCGACGCTGTGCCAGGGCGTGAGGGTGCCGCCCCAGTCGAAGATGATTGCCTCAACTGCCACGCCCAGATCCTATGTCGGCTGCCAGCCGGCCCTCGGATGGCCGGCCCGCGGGCCGCGCCGGGGCGCGGGGCCCGGCCGTGCGCGGCCATTCCCGAATTAGGCATTGCGCTCCGGGTGGCAGGCGGTCAGGCTGATATGCGCCAAGGCGAGGGCAAGGGTTGGTTCTCGCGCCGCCTGGTCGTCGCCTGCAGTTTGGTCCAGTCCCTTAGCGTGACCGGCTGGAATGCCCGGCAGAGTGGCCGGAAAGGCCGGCCGGAAGAGGAGCATCGGATGCACCAGCAGCAACCTGGTCGGCAGCGACGGCCAATGTTCAGGGCTGCCGCCGTCACTGGATGCGGGGCGCTTGTCAGCGCGCTTTGCATGATCGGAGTCACCTCGCCAGCGATGGGGTCGGCCGGCCGCCCGGCGGCCGCCCGGCAGCAAGATCAGTCCAATGCGTGCCAGCTGGGCAACGGCATCAAGCACGTCGTCGACCTTACTTTCGACAATGTGCATTTCTTCCGCGATAACCCGAACGTCCCATCCGACTTGCAGATGATGCCGAACCTGCTGAACTTCTTCACCAGCAATGGCACGCTGATGTCCAACAACCACACGCCGCTGATCGCGCACACGGCCAACGACCTGCTGACGACCGCGACGGGCCTGTACGGCGACCGGCAGGGCATGCCGATCAGCAACAGCTACCAGGCCTATAACACGGACGGCACGACTGACCCGGCTGGCTCCTTCGCCTACTGGACCGACCCGGTGTTCGACACGGCCAGGACGCCCAACCCGGGCCACGACACTAACCCGTCGATGGTCTTCTCGAAGACGCCTCCCGCCACTACGTCGCCGGCTCCCGCGCCTGACACGATCACCCCGGCTCCCTGGGTGCCGTTCACCCGGGCCGGGTGTGATGTCGGGCAGGTCTCGACGGCCAACACGGTCCTGGAGAACACGGCCGTCGACATCCCCAAGGTGTTCGGCGCGAACTCTCCGGAGGCGCAGCAGCTAGCCGCGGATAGCGATTCCTTCAAGGACGCCGAGGTCGCGGATTACGTCGGCATCGCCGTGCATTGCGCCCAGGGCAGCAAGTTCTGCTCGACCGCGCAGGGAGTCAAATTCGGCCAGACCTCGCCGAGTCCCACCGCCGTCTCCGACCTGCTGCCCGATGAGCCGGGCGGCTACAGCGGGTTCCAGGGCCTGTTCGGCCACCGCTACGTCGCGCCGCAGCTTGGCGCGGGGACGCCGAACCTGTCCCATAACGGTTTCCAGGTGACAAACGACGCGGGGAATCTCGTCGACCTGAACGGGAACCAGATCAACGGCGCGTTCCTGACCGACCATCCCGGCTTCCCCGGCTTCGGGCCGATCAACGCGTCGCAATCGCTTGCCTATACGGCTGACATGCTCGAGTCCGGCCTGCCCGTGGTGAACTTCTACGTGGCCGACATCCACGGCAACGAGCACATTCCCGGCGTTAGCGCCTGCGTCGGCAAGCCGGCCGCGCTCGGCAGCGGCGACCCGTGCTACGTCGCACAGGCGCAGTACTACAACGACGCGTTCGGGGCGTTCTTCAAGCGGCTGGCCGCGGACGGGATCACCTCGCAGAACACCTTGTTCCTGATGAGCTCGGACGAGGGCGACCACGAGGTCGGCGCGAACGTCGGCCGGGCGATCGAGCCCACGCCGGCTAACTGTGACGGCGCCACGGTCAGCGGAACCACGGTGACGCCGGACGTGCCGTGCACGTATCCCGCGGGCTCCTTCGGCGAGCTCAGCGGGAACATCACCGGCCTGCTCGCCACGCAGAAGAGCAACACGACTCCGTTCAGCCTGGAAAGTGATTCCGCGCCCGAGTTCTACGTCACCGGCAATCCAGGCCATGATGCGCCGGCGGTGCGAACGCTAGAGCGGGACGTGAGCGGCCTGACCGCGAGCAACCCGTACACCGGCACGACCCAGCCGATCACGAATTATCTCGCTGACCCGACCGAAGAGGCGATCTTGCACATGGTCAACGCCGACCCGGCCAGGACGCCGACGTTCGCGATGTTCGCCAGGCCCGACTATTTCCTCACCCCGGGCAGCCCGACGTGCAGTCCGTGCGTCACCCAGGACACGCGCTTTGCCTACGATCACGGCGACTATGCCGCGGAGATCAATACCAATTTCTTCGGCATCGCCGGGCCTGGCGTCCGGAACCTCGGCGTGGACGGAACGGCCGCCGCTGACGGACCGAACTCGGCGGGCCCGAACAGCGGGCAGGTCACGGTACCGGGCAGCGGGACCACGGGCACCTGGATCGACGAGACCGATATCAGGCCGACTCTGATCTACCTGACCGGGCTCAAGGATGACTACGAGCATGACGGAAGGGTGATCACGCAGATTCTGAGCAGCCCGAACCAGGCACTGCAATCTCCCGGGGCCGCGGTACTCGGAGCGTGCTACAAGCAGCTCAACTCGAGCGTCGGCACCTTCGGCACGGACACGCTGGTCGCGGCGACCGGCGCGATCGAGAGCTCCAGCCCGGGTGACACGACATACCTGCAAGCCGACCAGGCACTGCGGAAGCTCGACCTGGCCCGGGATGCGCTGGCAGGCCTGATCAAGGGCAAGTTCGAGGCAGCCGCCTTCGGCAATGTCCCGCTGCGTGGCGTCACCGGCCTGACCCTTGGCTGCAGCGCCCTGCTGCACCGGGCGCATGACCTGGCCAGCTCTGGCTGACCGGCGGCGCCCAAAGTTAGTCAACGGCGGTCCCCGGTGCATCGCGCCGGGGACCGCCTGCATGACGTCGGCCTGCCTGCACCGCGCGGAACGTGCCCGCTCCCGCCGCGTGCGCATCGACCCGGTGGTGCTAGCACGAGTTCCCGGCAAGGTAGCTGGCCACCTTTGCCGGTGTGCCCCGGCCCGGGAGACTGCGAAGGGGAGGTTGTCGTGCGGGTTATCGGCATCGTGCTGGGCGCCGGGTTCCGGCGCGGGCAGCGGCGGTGACCGCCGGCGGGCCGGTGACTGGCCCGGGGCGGCTGGGCGCCTTCCGCTCGCTGACGGGCAACCGGGCACTGGCGCGCGTGGTGGGCGGGTACGCGCTGTTCATTCTGACCGAGTACTCGGTGTGGGTTGCCATGCTGGTGTATGCCTACAGCCGCGGCGGCGCCACGACGGCCGGGCTGGTAGCGGTAGCGCAACTGGTGCCGGCCGCGGTCCTGGCCCCGGGCTGTTCGGCCTGGATGCCGAGGCTCCCGTGCCGGTCGTGGAGATCGCGCTGCTGCGCGCAATCCCCCGGACGGCGACCGTGACCGCGCACACTGCCGCAACCGTGTACGAACTCCACCGGGAGCCTTTCCTGACCGCGGTGCTCGGCCATGCCGCCACCCAGCGGCATGCGGGCCGCATCGCCGACACGCGGCTCGCCGCTGGGGCCGTGCCTGGCAGCGACGCGGCTGCGGGGACATAGGCGCCACGGCGCCGGGACCGCCTGCAGGACCGGGAAAGATCTGCCATTGTGACCTTTGCGGCGCCCGGCGGGCCGGCGGCGCGTCCCCGGGCGCGACCTGGAACACTGGGCGCAACGCTGTGGCGCCAAGGAAGCCACAGCGAAGGAAGGACGCTGGCGATGGCTGATCCGGAGGGCGCGTTGGCGGTGCAGGGCACCGTCGCGGTGGGCGGCACGGTAGTGCCCCGCAATGACCCAGACGCGCTGGTCGCCGAGATCGAGCGCACCCGCGAGAACCTGGCGCGCACGATCGATTCACTGGCGGAGCGGGTCAGCCCGGCCAACAGCGTGCGCCTGCTGCGCGCCCGCGCCGCTGAGCTGGCCGCTCGTCCCGACGTGCGGCTGGCAGCGGCGGCGGTCGGCCTTGCCGTGGTCAGCCTGACCGTCTACCGCATCTTCGGCCGCCGGAAGTAGCAGCCGGCCGCCGGCGAGCAGTCGTCAGAGGAACGCTTTTCCCTCACCGCGGTACGTCGGCACGGTCGCGGTGATCACGCCGCCGTCGATCAGGTGCAGTTCACCGAACCGCTCGCACAGTTCGCCCGCCTTGGCGTGCCGGAGCCAGACCCGGTCGCCGATCCTGAGGCCGTCAGCGGCGCGGCCGAGCAGCGGGGTCTGCACTTCTCCCGCGCCCTCGTCCTTGTCCAGCCGAAGTCCGGCCGGCAGGAACGGCCGCGGCAGCCTGGCGGCGTCGCCGGCCCCGGACGCGAGGTAGCCACCGCCGAGCGCGGTGACCACGCCGGGGCCTGGCCGGCGTACCACGGGCAGCGCGAACAGCGCGGCCGGCCGGCCGGTGAAGCCGCGGTAGCTGTCGAAGAGGCCAGGGTGGTACAGGCCGGACCCGGCGCCGATCTCGGTCACCGCGGGCTCCGCCGTCGTCTTCTCGACCGAACCGGTGCCGCCACCGTTGACGAACTCCAGCGGCGTCACCGCGCGGACCGCAGCGGTGATGGCTGCCCGCCGGACGGCTAGTTCCGCACCGGATCTGCGCTGCATGTACCGGATAGCCCGGCCGTAGAGCGGCCGCCCGGCCGGGTTGTCCCCGACACCGGCGATCTGGCCCTCGTATGCCATCAGGCCCGTCAGCCTGAGCCCGCGCCGGCCGGCGATGTCCCTGGCGAGCTCGGCCGCGCCGGCCGGGGTGCGGACCGGGGACCGGCGCGCGCCGACGCGGATCCGGCCGCCCAGGGCGATGTACGACGTGTCGATGTCGATGCAGACCCGGACCACGGCGGGCTCGGTGACGCTGGCGACGGCCTTCTCGATCAGGTCCAGGTGCTCGGGGCAGTCGACCATGACGGTGATCGCCGCGGCCGCCGCCGGGTCGCCGGCCAGCTGCCCGAGCGCGCCGGAGTCCGCGGTGGGGTAGGCAACCAGGATGTCGTCACTGGCAGCGGAGCCGGCCAGCCAGAGCGCCTCCGGCAGCGTGTAGGCCATGATGCCGCGGAATCCGTCCATCGCCAGCACCCGGCTGATCACCTCGCGGCACCGGACGGATTTGCTGGCAACCCTGATCGGCTTGCCGCCCGCCCGCCGCGCCATGGACGCGGCGTTGGCCCGCAGTGCCGCCAGGTCGATGACGGCGAAGGGTGGCTCGAGATGCGCGGTGGCGGCGTTGTAGCGCCGCAGGTCGCTGCCTGCCGCAGCTGTCATCATCCGGTGTCTTTCGTCAGCTCGGCGTAGTCGGCGGGGGAGAGCAGCCCCGGCGGCAGCTCGCCGCCTTCGGCTGCCAGCCGGACCCTGAACAGCCAGCCTGCCCCATAGGGATCAGCGTTGACCAGCCCCGGATCGTCGTCAATCTCCTCGTTGATCTCGGTCACCTCCCCGTCCACGGGGGAGTAGATATCGCTGACCGACTTGGTGGACTCGACCTCGCCGCACGGCTCGCCTGCCGTCACCGCCGCGCCGAGCGCGGGAAGCGAGACGTACACGACGTCGCCAAGCGCGCGCTGCGCGTGATCAGTGATGCCGACCGATGCGGTGGCGCCCTCGATGGCCACCCATTCGTGCTCAGCGGTGTAGCGCAGTCCTGGTGGAACGGTCATGCTCGCCTCTCATCTTTCGAAGTCAGGCCGGTTATCTGCGGACTCGGGCCGGGTCAGCCAGGCCGGGCCGGATCAGGCCGGCCGCCGGTAGAACGGGAGCGGTACCAGCACGGCAGGCTCGGCGCTTCCCCTGATCTCAACGGCCAGCCGCTTGCCGTCGGCATCGTGGTCCGCCTGCAGCGCAACCTCCGGGTCGAGGTAGGCCAGCGCGATCGGCCTGCCGAGAGTAGGGGACGGCGCGCCGCTCGTGACGGTCCCGCAGGCCTGGCCGTCCCAGAGCACGCGGTACCCGTGCCTGGGTACCCGCCGCGTCTGGCCGGCCAGCCCGGCGAGCACGCGGCGCGGCGCGGCCTGCGCCCGCTCGGCGAGCGCGGCGCGGCCGACGAAGTCACCCGGCTTGTCGAACTTCACCACCCGCCCCAGGCCAGCGTCGAACGGGGTCACGTCGGGGCCGAGCTCGTTGCCGTAGAGCGGCATGCCGGCCTCGAGCCGGAGCGTATCGCGGGCGGCGAGGCCGGCCGGAGCAAGACCGCGGTCGGCTCCCGCCTCGCTCAGCGCTGCCCACAGCCGCTCGGCGTCACCGGGCCTGACGAAGATCTCGAACCCGTCCTCCCCGGTGTAGCCGGTCCTGGCGAGCAGTGCCGCCGCGCCCGCCACCTCGGCCGGGTGCCCTGTGTAGTACCGGATCCCGGCTAGCTCGGCGCTGGTCAGCGTGGCCAGGATGGCGGCGGCGTGTGGCCCCTGGACGGCGATCAGCGCGTAGTCCGCCGTCTGGTCCGTCACGGTGGCGGCGCCGCGGCCGGCCCGCTGCCGCAGCTCGTCGTGCACGACCCCGGTGTTGGCGGCATTCGCGACGACGAGGTACTCCTGGTCGGCCAGCCGGTAGACGATCAGGTCGTCAAGCACGCCGCCGTCCGGCGCGCAGATCATCGTGTAGCGGGCACGGCCAGGCGCCAGCGCGGACAGGTGGCCGACCAGCGCGTAGTCGAGCGCTTCGGCCGCTTCCGGGCCGGTGACGGTGATCTCGCCCATGTGCGACAGGTCGAACAGCCCGGCCGCGGTACGCACCGCCCGGTGCTCGGCCAGTTCGCTGCCGTACCTCAGCGGCATCAGCCAGCCGGCGAAGTCAGTCAGGGTCGCGCCGAGCCGCTCGTGCACGCCGGTCAGCGGCGTCCGCCTCGGTCGGGTGGCTTCGGGATCGGTCATCTGCGGCACTCCCAGGGGCCTGGCCGGACATCGGCGAATGCAGCCGGCGCGCCGCCGCGGTGATGGCCCGGCTGGTAGGCCAGGGCGCCCGGTGCGGGTCAGCCTACCGGGAGCGGTCCCGGCGTGATATTCGAGATACATGGAACTGCTGACCGAGGACGAGATTGCCGCTCAGCTCAGTGGCACGCCCGGCTGGGCCCGCGAGGGCACCAGCATCACCCGCAGCGTAACCCGCGAGGATTTCCGCGCCGCGATGCTCTATGCCGGTGCCGTGGCGTACCTGGCCGAGGAAGCTAACCATCATCCGGACATCCTGATCCAGTGGAACCGGGTGACCATGACGCTGTCCACGCATTCGGCCGGCGGCCTGACCGCCGCAGATTTCGGCCTGGCCGGACGGATCAGCGCGCTCGGCTGAGCGCGACAAGGACACGGCGCCACCGCCGGGCGCCGCCCGGCGCCCGCGGGCGGCCCGCTCGCCTCCGCCCGCGGGCGGCCCGCTCGCCTCCGCCCGCGGGCGGCCCGCTCGCCTCCGCCCGCGGGCGGCCCGCTCGCCTTCGCCCGCGGGCGGCGCCACGCCCCCGGGTGGCGCCACCCACCGGACGAAGGCCCCCCTCCGCTTGCCGCGACCTTCGTCCGGCGGCTGGCGACCTGGCCCGGCGCCGGCGCGCTGACGCGCTGACGCGGACGCACGCGCAGCCGCTGGCCCCGCCGTGGCCGTCAACGGCCACCGACGAGAGTCCCCCTCCGCGACTCACGGTTCCCCCGGTGCCCCCGCGGCGTCCCTCCCCTGGGACCGGCTCACCGTGCCTAGAGCGCCTCGTGGGACTTCAGTTATACACGCTGTACTGTATCGATTACAGCTAGTTATAGAATTGATCGCAAAGCCGCCCTGGCGTGACTGTCCGCAACCGCCCGGCGGTCCCGGGAAGGCTGCCGCCGGAGGATCCGTTAAACGCTGAATTCGCAGGGCAGATGCTTGATGCCGTTGATAAAACTCGACAGCAGCCGATCCGGCTCCCCGGCAGCCCGGATGCCGGGCACCCGCTGCAGCAGCTCGCGCAGGATGGCCGTGATCTCCCGGCGGGCCAGGTGCGCGCCGAGGCAGAAATGCGGGCCAGCGGCGCCGAAGCCGACGTGCGGATTGGGTGACCGGGTGATATCGAACCTGCCTGGGTCGGCGAAGACCGTCTCGTCCCGGTTGGCCGCCCAGTAGAAGAGCACGGCCTTGTCGCCCTCGCGGTAGGCGTGCCCGTTCATCGTGTAATCCCTGGTCAGCGTGCGCCGCATGTAGATGACCGGCGAGACGTACCTGACGATCTCCTCGACCGCGGCGCCGATCCGGCCGTCGATGTCGCCGAGCAGCATCGCGCGCTGGTCGGGATAGTCCGTCAGCAGCATCAGCGCGTGCGATATCGCGTTGCGGGTGGTCTCGTTGCCTGCCACCACGAGCAAGATGAAGAACGAGGCAAGCTCGGCCGGCGTGAGCTGCTCGCCGTCGATGTTGGCGTTGGCCAGCGCCGATGTCAGGTCGTCGGCGGGCCGCTCGGCGCGCTGCGCGGCCAGGTCGGTGACCAGCGAAGCCAGTTCCTGGCCGGCGCCGAGGATCTGGGTGATGGCCTCGTCCAGGTCCTCGCTGATGAACTCGGGGTCGGCCCCGGACAGGATGATGTTGGTGTTGCGCAGCACCATGTCGTAGTGCTCGCCGCCGATGCCCATCATGTCGCAGATGATCTTCAACGGCAGCCTGGTCGCTACCTTCTCGACGAAGTCACCGGGCCCGCCAGCCAGCAGATCATCGACGATGGCCGTGGCGGTGCGCTGCACATCTGCCTCGAACCTCTGAATCATCCTCGGGGTGAACGCCCGGGACACGATCCGGCGCAACCGGGCGTGCCGCGGGTCGTCCATGTTGATCATCGAGCCGAAGTACTCGTTGAACTCGACCGGGAGATCCTCGACGCTGGTGGCCCCGCGCCCGGAGCAGAACACCTCGGGATTCCGGCTCGCCTCAGCCACGTCCGCGTGCCGGACCAGCGCGTAGTAGCCGCCGTCCGGATTGGCGAGCGGGGATTCCGGCTCGGCGAAGTACTGCGGCTGGCCGAGCGAGCGAAGCCGGGCGAAGTCGTCGTGCCGCCGTGTCAGGGGCCGACCCCAGAAGTCGTTGCTCGACAGGTCGATGTCGGCGAAGGCTGGCATGCGGTTCGGTGTGGTCACGGGGCGACCGCCTTCCGGCTGAGACTCCGCTGTCTTCATACCGCATGCCGGTGGCGCCGGCCAATCGCGGCGTGTGCGGCCGCGGGCCCGGCGGCCGTCGCCGGCGCATGGCCGGCCGCCACCGTGACCACGCGGTCCGCTGGGCCTAACGGCCGGCCGAACCGCACATCCACGGGCTGCGCACGGCCGCCGGGTAACCCGGGCTGCCCGGTCCGGCCGGCCCGTGCCGGGCGGCGGTCGCCACCGCGATCGCCACCGGCAGCGATACGCCGCTGATGTCGGCCACCGTGCAGGCGATGACGGCACCGCCGGTGCGCAGCAGCACCCAGCGTTCCGTGGCGGTGGGGTCGACGACGAGGTGCGGTGCCCGCGGATCCGGAGCCGGCAGGCAGGCGGCGATCGCCCGCAGCCGTGCGTTCAGCGTGGCCCGGGGCTCGCCGAAACGCCGGGCAAGCTCGGCGCGCAACCCGGCCAGCCGGGGATCGGCCGGCGGCCCGCCCAGCGCCGGGTCGGCGGCATGCCAGCTGCCGACTGCGCGGTCGCCCGACACGCTCAGCGCGAGGCCCTCCAGCTGGCCGCGGCCGGCCGCGACATGTGCCCGCCCGGGTCCGGACCCGGACGCGGCGCAGTCCGCCGCGCTGCGCCCGGCAGGCTCACCCGGGCCGGGCGCGGTGCGCTCACCGCACTGGACGCTGATCCGGACGGCATCGTCCAGGCCGAGTTCCACCGCGCTTCGCTCCAGGTAGACAGAAAGCAGCGGGGGCGGCCAGGCGCCGGTGCGGGCCAGCGGCCCGGCGTCGGTGAGCCGCAGCCCCCGCCAGCTGACGAGCAGGTTGCCGGCCGCGTCGACAGCGTCGACGTCCCATCCGTACTCAGCGGGGAGCGCGCGTCTCCTCGCTGCGGTCCGGCCTTCCGGCCGGGGCTGCGGTACAGGCTGCGGGGACGGCGGCGCCGCCTTCCCGGCTAGCGCCTCAGCCTGTGCCGCGGCCCCGGCGGCGGCCCCGGCCGGACCGGCGGCCCCGGCCGGACCGGCGGCCCCGGCCGGACCGGCGGCCCCGGTCAGCGGGACGGCGACCGCCCGGATTTCCACCGCGCCGCTCGTTTCCCCCCCGCTGAAGGTCACGGTGTCGCACCCGGCCGCGACCAGCCGCCGGTGCGGGACGCAGGCCTGCAGCACGTGCATGGTCGCGTCGTTCAGCCCGGGGCTGCCGAGGACCAGCGGCCCGCCCGCCTGCTCGCCGCCAGGGGCCGGGCCGAACCATGGCTGGTCATCCCCGCCCCGCAGCAGCGCCCGGCAGGACCACGGTGTCACCTCGGGCAGGAACGCCACCCGCCGGAACCGCCCCGACTGGAAGCAGATCGGCCCGTAGATTTCGGTGCCGTCGACGAGTCCCGCGCTGCCGACGTGGGTGGCCGGGCCCTCGCCGGCGGCCGGGTCGCCGGGGTCGCGGAACAGGCTTGCCCGCGCGCGATCGCCCGGCGGGCAGCTGAACGCCGCCCGGAAGTGATCGACGATGAACCCGCTGTCCGCGGACCGCAGCGCGGTGCGCACGGTAGGGCCGTCGCGCCGCGCGCAGACCCGGATGACCGCCTGGCCGTCCGGCTGGCCAGCCGGGATGACGACGGGCGCGATCATGGAGACGCCGGCCGCGTGGCGCACAGGACGGCCTGCCAGCGCCGAGGCCGCCTGCGCCATCGCCTCCAGGGCGATGGCGGCCGGCAGCACCGGGATGCCGTCGACCCGGTGCTCGGCCAGGTACGGGTCGGAGCGCAGCGAAAGCCTCGCATCGCAGACCAGCTCAACGCCGGGGTAATGCACCCGCGGCAGCTCAAGGAACCGGCCGCTGGCGCCTTCGGGCAGCGGCGGCCCGGCGTCGGCCACCGCTGGCGGGGCGGTGCCGCCGACCCTGCCGTGCACGGCGACGTGCCCGGGAAGCCCGGGGGTGGCCAGCATCTTGAGCAGCAGGCGGGAGCCCTGCCTGATCGGGATGGGCTGGATTCTCTCCCTGGCCAGCCCGGCGGTCAGGTCGGCGCGCTCGCTGAACCCGGTGCCGGACCACCCCGGCCAGTCCACGTGCAGCGCCCGGCAGCCGCTGATGGCGTCGGACAGCCGCTGTGCCTGCTCGGCGAGGCACCCGCTGGCGAGCGCGAGCAGTCCCTGCCCGGCCATGCCGTACCGGGCGATAACCGAGCCGAAGGTCACGATCAGCCGCAGCCGCTCGGTCCTTATGCTGCTCACCAGGTCGCGCAGGCCGGTCGTCTCGGTGGCGGCATGGGCGAGGAACTCGGTCTCGGTCAGCTCGGCGACCAGCCGCGGGCGGCCCGCCCCGGCCGCGTGCCCGACCGCCGTCACCGGGCCGAGCCTGCGCTCGATGCGCTGCATCGCGGCCGCCATGTCCGCCGGATTGGCCACGTCGATGACCTCGAACGCGATCCGCGCGCCGGCCGAGCGCAGCTGCTCGAGCCCGCGCACGACCGCGCGGTCCTCCGCAGGGCCCGCCCGGCCGATCACGGCCACCGGCGCCCCGCAGCAGGCCAGCACCTGGGCGAGTGCCAGCCCGGCGCCCCTGGTGCCGCGGCTCACCAGCACCACGTCGGCAGGCCCGAGCGGGAACGCGCCGCCCCCCGGCACCCCGGCCACCGCCATGACCGGCTCCCGCGGCCGGCCACCGGTGTCGATGCACAGCTCGCGGAACTGGCCGGGCACCGTGGCCGCGTACCGGCGGGCGGCCCGCAGCCCCTCGGCGCTCTGCGGTACCCGCAGCAGCGTGATGCCCAGCGCCGGATGCTCGGCGTGCAGGCTTGCCCAGAATCCGGTGAAGCCGGGCCCGTGGCTGATCACGACCAGCTGTCCCGTGCTGATCGCATCCGCCGCGGCGCTCAGCGCGGCGGCGCGGGCACCGGGGTCATCCGGGTCGCCGACGACGGCGAGCGTGCGCCCCGCGGCCGGCTCGTCGGGGAAGAGATCATGAACAGCCTTGATGAACGGATGGCTGGTGGCAGCCCGCACCCGCCATGGCCGGCCATCGCCGGGGAGAACCGGGCGGCGCGGCGGTTGCAGCTGCTCGGCGTAGCAGCGGGCCCACGGCCCGATCCCGGTGACCTGATCATCACCGGGCCCGGTGCCGCCCGGCCCGGTGCCGTCCGGCCCGGTGTCGTCCGGCCCGGTGTCGTCCGGCCCGGTGCCGTCCGGCCCGGTGTCGTCCGCCGCGGTGCTGCCTGGCCCGGTGCCTGTTCCCCGGCCGGGCTGGCGCCGGGCGGTGCCTGTTCCCCGGCCGGGCTGGCGCCGGGCGGTGCCTGTTCGCGGGGCGGGCTCCGCTGCCGTGCCGGAATCAGCCTCCTGGATGGACTCTGCCGGCTGGCTGACGGCCGGCGCCGGTGCGGCCGTCGGCTGTCCGGCCGGGGGCTGTCCGGCCGGCCATGCCTCGCGGAGGTTACTGAAACCCTGGCCGGCGGTCCTGGCGGCGGGAACAGTCAGCCTGCCCGCATGCCCGGACGGCTGAGACTCGCATGGGCTGGCGATGAAGACGCGCTCCCGCCAGATGTCGATCGGCCGCGCGGGCTCCCCGGCATGCAGCGCACCCGGACGACCGAGCGCTCCCGCCGCGAACAAGGCGGCGGCCGCGCGCGCCGCGCCGTGGCTGCCCCGGTCCGCTGACCCGTCACCGCCGCCCGGCGCGCCGGTCAGGCCGGCCAGGCTGACCATCGGCACCTTGGCATACCGTGCCGCCGCGGCGGCCAGCGACCGCCCTGGGCCGGCCTCGACCAGCAGGTCGGCGCCTGCGGCACCGTCAGCCAGCGCCTCGTAGAACCGGTGCCTCGAGTCGAGCTGCGCGCACAGGGCGTCGACGATGTCGCTGGCCGAGGCCAGCGCGCGGCCGGTGCCCGCCGAGATCAGGCGGCGCCGTGGCCCGGCGAATACGAACTGGGTCAGCAGCGCGCGCAGCTGCGCGGACCGCCCCTCCAGGGCCCAGGCATGATCTCCGGGGGCGTCCATGATCTCCCTGCAGCGCCAGGCGAGCCTGGTCGCCTCCGTTTCGGTCAGGCAGGCTGCCCAGGCCAGGCCGGTGATCTCGCCGAGGCCGTGGCCCACCGCTGCGGTTGCCCGCACGCCGAGCTGGTCCAGCCAGGCGAGCGCGGGCCAGGCCAGGGCCGGCCGGGCCGGTGCTGGGGGCTCGCCCGCGGCCGTGTCGGCCGGCTGCCCGCAGGCCGTGGCCGGTCCGCCGGAGTCCGCCGGGCGGTGTCCGCCGGCGCTATCCTGCACGGGCCGGCCGTCGCCGGCCGCGGCCTGCCCGCTGGTCCCCCCGCCGGGCTGGCCCCGCCCCGGCACGGGATCGTCGCCGCCGGACAGCAGCAGGGTGACCCGCCCGGCTGCCCCGTTGGCTGCCACCAGTCCCGGCCGGATGACAAGCACGCCGTCGGCCAGGTCGGCGAGCAACGCGACGGCCTCGCGCGCCAGCCTGGCTAGCTGCTCTTGCCTGCTGGCCACGAGGGCCACCCGGACTGGCTCTCGATCCGCGGCGTCGCGGGCCAGCTGGCAGGCGAGGTCGTGCAGCTCTGCGTCCGTCAGCCAGGGCGCGATGTGGGCGAGCCTGGTGAGGCTGGCGGCCAGGCCGGCCCGGTCGGGTGCGTGCAGCAGGTAGGCGAAGGTCCTTGCCGCCGAGCGGATCTCCGGCTGCGCCCGCGCGGCCGGGACTGCGGCAATCACGGCCGGCGCAGCAGCCGCGGACGCTCGCCGCGCCCGGGGCAGGCCGCGGAACGTGCGGTCATGGCGCGAGGCCCGGACGGGCTCGCTGCTGAGCACGAGATGAACGTTGACCCCGGCCGGGTCGATCGCGCTGACCGCGGCGATCCGGGGCCCGTCCGGCCATGGCGCTGGTTCCGCGGGCAGCCGCAGCGCGGCGTCCCCGGCCCGCAGCAGCGGATGCGGGGTGCCGGTGCCGGTAGCGGGCGGCATGACGTCGCTGCTCATCGCGAGCACGGTCTTGATCAGGCCGGCCACGCCGGCCGCCGCTTTGGCAAGACCGATGTTGGCGGTGATCGAGCCGAACGCGGCGACCCGCCGCGCGTCCCGCCGCAGCTCGGCGAGCGCGGTGAGCTCGGCGAGGTCACCGGGCGCGGTGGCTGCCCCCTGCCCCTCGATCAGCCCTACGTCGGCCGGGTCAATGCCGGACTGCTGGTAGGCCCGGCGCAGCGCGAGCAGCTGGCTGTGCGGATCCGGCACCTCCAGGGCCGGCTGGCCGGCCGATGACATCCCCCAGCCGGCGATCTCGGCGTAGACCGGCAGGCCGGCCGAGCGGGCATCGGCGGCCCGCATCAGGACCACCACCCCGCAGCCCTCGCCGGGCAGGAACCCGGTCGGGTTCTCGTCGTAGACGCGCACATCGGCGGCGGCGAGCAGGCCGGCCTTGGCCAGCCCGACGAGCTCGAACGGGTCAAGGCTGACATCGACCCCGCCAGCCAGCGCGACATCAAGGTCCCCGGTGGTCAGTGCCGCGCATGCGGAAGCCACCGCCAGCAGGGAGGAAGACGAAGCGCCGTCGACGGCGTAGCCGCCGCCCCTGAACCCGAAGTAGCCACAGATCCTGGCCGCGATCGAGGCCGGTGTCGTGCCGGCCAGGGTAGCCGCGGTCACCTCCGGAAGCGGGGTGAGGTACCGGGCGGCCGCGAGCCGCAGTACCGGCATTCCCTGCTCCCTGGACAGGCCGGATTCGATCATCGCGTCGGCCAGCACGCGCCGGACGTAGGGCCAGCGCAGCCGCAGGGCCGAGGCACGGGAGACGTCTCCGGTGAGGGTATTGCCGATCACGACACCGACCCGGTTCCTGGCCAGGCCCCTGCCCCCGGCGAACCCGGCGGCGGCGAGCGCGCGGGCCGCCGTCTCCAGAGCGAGCCAGTGCGCGGGATCAGCGGACCGGAAGTCCGGCGCCGGCACGCCGAACGCTGCCCAGTCGAATTGCCAGCCCTCGATCAGCGCGGCCCGCGTGCTGTAGGTCGCGTCGGGAGTCGCGGGATCGGGACTGTAGTAGTCGGCGAGGTCGAACCTGCACGGCGGCAGCCTGCGGAACGCGCGCCGCCGGGTCAGGACGAGATCAAGCAGTGCAGGCGGATCGTCGGCGTCGGGAAACCGGCACGCGAGGCCGACGATGGCAACGGACTGGCTGGCCGGCGAAGGCCCGGGCGCGTCAGCCATGACCGGGCCCGGCAACTCCGGCCACGCCAAGCCCGGGCGTGATCGGGCCGGCCAAGACCGGCCACGGCCGGGCCGAGAAGCACGCGACTGACCCCGGTGAGGCCGCCACCCGGCCGCCGCGCGCCGCGGCTGGATTTAACCCGCAATGGTGCGGCCATAGTCGCGCATACCGCCCGAAAGCGCGCGCGAATGCCCCCTGGCACCGAACATCCATTGTTCCCCCGGAACACGCATGATTTCCCCGTCGCCCGCCCGGCCGCGACTACGCCCTGACCCGGGGCCAGCGAGATCGCCGGCCTTCCCCCCGTGCAGCAAGCTCCGCGGCGTGGATAGCGGAGACGACATTATTGGCGGCAAGCGCTTTGGTCAAGATGGAATCCGGCACGCGCTATTTGAGGCTGATGAGAGCCCATGAGAATTGGCTGGCGATATCAGCGGGCACGGCCGGCCAAACCCCGGGTAGCGACATGCCGACATTGGGGATCAACGTATGCGAACGGGCATTGAGGTTTTCTCAGCGAGGGTGAGCCGGTCGTCCGGGCCGTGAGGCGGCATCCGGGTAGGCACGCGAGCATGCCGCTGGTTCCCGAGCAGGCACACAGCCCCGGTGGAGGGGAAGTCTGGCTGAAGATCGTCTTCTCCGGGGAGGCTCCGCGTGATCTCCTATCGCGTCGTGCTTGAATGTTCCCTCCCGGTTGGGGTTGTTTGTGTTCGGGGTGCTGGGCGAGCGGCGCCGGGAGATCGGCAACCGGAGCGGGACCGGGGCGCAGTCCTTCTGGCGGCAGGCGGTGTTTGCGCTGGCCTGGTTCCTGGACCGACCCGGATGTGGCGTGGGCTGCGTCGAGAACATCCGGGTTCAGAATTCGGTGGCTGCTTCGCCGAATTCAGTTGTTTTCAGCCGTCCCCTGTCCGGGATGGGCCTTTGGGCGCCGCTGGTAGCCGCACCTGGACGGTGAGGCCGCCGTCCTGCCGGGGTGTGGCCTGGACGTCGCCGGCGTGGGAGTGGGCGACGGATCGCACGATGGACAATCCCAGGCCGGCCCCGCGGCCTGGCGACGACGCCGTAGCGGAGTCGGCGAGGCGTTCGGTGGCGCGCAGGCGCCGGAAGGGTTCGAACAAGCCCGGGACTTCATAGGGCGGGACGGGCGGTCCGGTGTTGCCGACGGTGAGGTGCGCCCGGTCACCGGCGGTGCCAGTGATCAAGGTGATCTCCCCATGGGCGGGCAGGTTGTAGCGGATGGCGTTGTCGACCAGGTTCTGCATGAGCCGCTCCAGCAGTACCGGGTCGCCGGTGACTGGGGCGGGCCGCAGGTCGGCATGGATCTCGATGCCGGCGGCGCGCGCCGCAGCTCGGGATTCGGTGCTGATGTGCCGTGCGATGTCAGCGAGATCCAGGGGGGTGGGGTCGGCGATGCCTTGTTCGCTGCTGGCCAGGGTGAGCAGTCCGTCGATGAGCCGCTCGTGACGCTGGTTGACAGCGAGCAGGATGCTGCCAAGCTGGCGGAGTGCTTCATTTGCCTGGGAATTGTCGAGCGCCACTTCGATGAGCGTCCGGTTGATCGTCAGTGGTGTGCGCAGCTCATGAGAGGCGTTGGCGACGAACCGTCGCTGGCTGTCAAACGAGCGGTCCAGCCGTTCCAGCATGGCGTCGAAGGTGTCGGCGAGGTCTTTGATCTCATCGTGAGGGCCGTCCAGGCCAATGCGTTCGTGGAGGCTGCGGCCGGCGACGCGCCGGGCGGTGGCGGTGATCTGCTGCAGGGGATGCAGCGCCCGTCTTGCCAGGAGCCACCCGAATCCGCCAGCGATGACGCCGACGGCCCCGAGCGCAACGAGCGAGGCAACGAGCATGGTGTTGAGGGTGTCGTCTCGGTCCCGCTCGAGCTGAGCGCGCAGCGCCTTCTGGGCCTGGTGGGCAGCCTGTTGCGAGCCTGGTTCGGTGGTCGCCGATGTTGGCAGGTGCTCGGTGGTGCCGGCCCGCGCTGTCACCTGACGGTCTAGGGCCGCCCCCATGTAGAAGTACATGACTGCGACCAGCACCGCCCCGGCGAGGAGGAACGCTGCGGCGTAGAGCAGGGTTAGGCGGACCCGGATCGTGGAACGCCACCAGCGCCAAGGAGCGGTCATGGGATGCGGTATCCGGCACCGGGAACGGTCTCGATGACGGACGGGTCGCCCAGCTTCCGGCGCAGCATCATGATGATGAACCGGACGACGCCGGTGAACGGGTCGGCGTGTTCGTCCCATGCCTTCTCCAGCAGCTGCTCGGCCGAGACCACGCCGCCGTCGGCCCGCAGCAGCTCGGCGAGGACCGCGAACTCCTTGCGGGACAAGCCGACTGGCTGGCCGTCTCGGGCCACCGTGCGGCGATGCTGGTCCAGGCGGACGCCGGCGCGTTGCAGGACCGGGGGTGCAGCGGGCCGGGTTCGCCGGCCCAGCGCCTGGATGCGGGCGGCTAGCTCGGCAAACGCGAACGGTTTGGTGAGGTAGTCATCCGCCCCGAGACTCAGCCCGGCGACCCGCTGGGTGACCGCGGTGGCGGCGGTGAGCATGAGGATCCGGGTGTCGGCGCCGGACTCGGCCAGCGTGGTGCAGACCTCGTCGCCGGACACGTTCGGCAGATCGCGGTCGAGCACGACGACGTCGTAGTCGTTGACGGCGAGCCGTTCCAGCGCGGCGTTGCCGTCGTAGGCCACGTCCACGGCCATCGCATGCCGGCGCAGTCCGCCGGCAATGGCGTCGGCCAGCAGTCGTTCGTCCTCCACCACCAGCACTCGCACCACCCCATCTTGCCTGGTCACAGTGTTAGGACGCTGTTAGGGAATTCCCTAACAGCGTTCTCACACCCGAAGGTGTTCGCTAGCCCCATGCTGACATTCCCTACCCGATACCTGATTGCTCTGCTCGGCGCCCTCATCCTGCTGGCAGCCTGCAGCTCGTCGCCGAGCAACGAGAAGGCGCCTGCCACAGGCCAGGAGCAGGCGCTCAAGTACGCGCAGTGCTTGCGGGCCAACGGCGTGCCCGACTTTCCCGACCCGGACCCCAACGGGGGGTTCAGCGGTCTGAGCCATGAGAAGGCAAACGATCCGAAGTTCCAGGCCGCGGTGGAGAAATGCCGCGCCCTGGCCCCAGGCGGCCAGCATGAAAACTTCGGGGACCCGATCTTTGTGGCACAGGTGCGCGCGTACGCGCAGTGCATGCGGGCCAACGGCGTGCCCGACTTCCCCGACCCTGACGCCCAGGGGCGGTTGCGCGGCGTCGGCCACGAGCAGCAAGGCGACCCCAAGTTCAATGCTGCGATGCAGGCCTGCCGCGCAAAGCTGCCGGGCGGAGGCGAGCATCAATGAGGCGCAAGCCCCTGATCGCCGGCGCCGCGGTGGTGATCCTCGGCGGGGCGGTCGCCGGATTCGTGCTGGCCCGGGGATCAGGCGGCCGGGAGCCGGCAGCCAGTTCCGCGTTGCCTGCGGCCACCGCGAGAGTCACCAGGACGACGCTCGCGGAAACCAAGACGGTGCCGGGCACGCTCGGCTACGGCGATCCGGCCCCGATCAGCGCGGCCGGGAGCGGGACACTGACCTGGATCGCGCCGGCCGGCTCGACGGTGAAGCGGGGCGGGCCGCTGTTCAAGATCGACGAGCGGCCGGTCGTCGCGCTCTATGGATCGCTGCCGCTGTATCGGACGCTGCGGGACGGCACGAAGGGTGCCGATGTCCGGCAGCTGGAGCGCAACCTCGCCGAGCTGGGCTACACCGGATTCACCGTCGACGACACCTACACCGCGGCCACCGCTGCGGCCGTGCGCAGCTGGCAAGCCGGCCTCGGCCTGCCCGGAACTGGAACCGTCGAACGGGGTCAGGTGGTGTTCACGCCAGGGGCGGTCCGGATCGCGGCGCACACGGCCCGGGTCGGCGACACCATCGGTGGCGATACGGGCGGAGGCGGTGGCTCCGTCCTCAGCTACACCGGCACCACAAAGCGGGTCACCGTCAAGCTCGAGGTGGCCGACCAGGCTCTCGCCGTCAGGGGCCGCACGGTGACGGTCACGATTCCCGGCCGGGGGACGGTGACAGGAGAGATCTCCCAGGTCGGCACCGTCGTCACGGCGCAGGGCACTGCTTCAGACGGCACGACCCCTCCAGATGGCACGAGTTCGGCGGCCTCCGACCCGAGCATCGACGTAAGCGTGACGATCGCCGGCCAGAAGGCTCTCGGTTCGCTGGACGCCGCTCCCGTGGATGTCGAGTTCGTCAGCAATAAGCGCGAAGACGTGCTGGCGGTGCCGGTCGCCGCGCTGCTCGCGCTGCCCAAAGGCGGCTTCGGCGTCCAGGTCGTCGACGGCGGCAGAACGCGCATCGTCGCGGTGAAGACCGGAATGTTCGCCGCCGGCCAAGTCGAGGTCACGGGTAAAGGCATCGCCGAGGGCGTGCCGGTGGGAGTCCCGAAGTGACCAGCTCGGCAGAGGCGATCGTGACGCTGCGCGAGGTCGGGCGCGAATACCCCGGCAGGGTGACCGCGCTCCGCGACATCGACCTGGACATCTACCGTGGTGAGCTGGTGGCGATCGTCGGGCCTTCGGGATCCGGCAAGACCACGATGCTCAACGTGATGGGCACGCTCGACCGGCCGAGCGCCGGGCAGGTCCTCATCGACGGTTTCGACATTGCGGAGCTGTCCGATCGCGAGCTGTCGGCGCTGCGGGCGTCGCGGATCGGGTTCGTCTTCCAGCACTTCCACCTGGCGGCAGGCGTCTCCGTCCTCGACAACGTCGCCGACGGCCTGCTCTACGCTGGCACCGGCCTGCGCGAACGCCGGGAACGCGCCGAAGCGGCGTTGCAGCGGGTCGGGCTCGGACGTCGGCTGACCCACCGCCCGCACGCACTGTCCGGCGGCGAAAAACAGCGCACCGCAATCGCGCGGGCTGTCGTGTGTGAACCCGCGCTGCTGCTCGCCGACGAGCCAACGGGCGCGCTGGACAGCCAGTCGGGAGAAGGGGTGATGCGGCTGCTGCTCGATCTCAATGAGATAGGCACGACCATCGTCGTGATCACCCACGAGCACATGGTCGCGTCGCAACTGCCCCGCCAGGTGTCCATGCTGGACGGCCGGGTGGTCGGTGACCGGACGGCGGTGGGGCTGTGACGACAACACCGCAAGCCGGCCGGCTGAGCCCACCCGACGTGCTGCGGCTAGCAGCGTACGGGCTGCGGGCCCGCCCACTGCGCGTGGTCCTCTCAGCGCTGGGGATCGCGATCGGGATCGCAGCGATGGTCGCCGTTGTCGGGACCTCCACCTCCAGCCGCGCCAAGCTGGACCGGCAGCTGGCTGCGCTGGGCACGAACCTGCTCACCGTGGCGCCAGGCCAGACCCTGTTCGGCGAGAAGGCCACGCTGCCTGACCAGTCAGTGGCAATGATCAGCCGGGTCGGGCCGGTCGAGTCCGTCGCCGCGATCGGGCAACTCCCCGACGCGAAGGTGTACCGCACCAACAAGATCCCGGCCCCCCAATCCGGCGGGATCGGCACCTACGCAGTGCGCACCGACCTGCTCAACACGGTGGGCGGCACCGTGGCCTCCGGAACCTGGCTCAACGCTGCAACCGCGCAGTACCCGGCCGTCGTGCTCGGGGCCGCAACCGCCGAGCACCTCGGCATCACTGCCGCCAGCGCAAACATGCAGATCTGGCTCGGCGGGCGATGGTTCACCGTCGTCGGCATCCTGGACCCGGTTCCGCTCGCGCCCGAACTCGACTTGGGCGCGCTCATCGGCTGGCCGGCCGCACAACGCTATCTCGGCCTCGACGCCGACATCACCACCGTGTACACCAGGACCGATCCTGACACCGTCGAAGCCGTTCGCGAGCTACTCGCCAGGACTGCCAACCCGGCGCAACCCAACGAGGTCGACGTGTCCCGGCCCTCCGACGCGCTCGCCGCCCAGGCCGCCGCCGAGACCACGTTCACCGGCCTGCTGCTCGGCCTCGGCGCCGTCGCTCTGCTCGTCGGCGGCATCGGCGTCGCCAACACCATGGTGATCTCCGTGCTCGAGCGCCGCGCCGAAATCGGGCTGCGCCGCTCACTGGGCGCCACCCGACGACACATCCGCATCCAATTCCTCACCGAGTCCCTCCTGCTGTCCGTCCTCGGCGGCGGCGCAGGAATACTGCTCGGCGCCGGCGCGACGGCCGGGTACGCAACACTGCAGGACTGGCCCACCGTCGTCCCCACTTGGGTCATGGCCGGGGGCATCACAGCAACCCTGATAATCGGCGGAGTAGCTGGCCTCTATCCCGCCATTCGCGCGGCGAGAGTCTCCCCCACCGAAGCGCTCGCCGCCACCTAGAACCTAAAGCGAGGTTTCTCAGCGAGGTGATCCGGTCAGCCGGGGCGTTAGTGGGACAGCTATGTAGACACCACGACGTGCCGACCCGGCGGGCGCGATGATCTCGATCAGCCGGGCGGGACCGGGCCCGGGATTCCAGAAACGTGCCGCCTACGGGGTCAGCGTGGAAACCTGCGACGAAGCGCTAACCGCGATCGCCAGGCCAGGTACCGCCAGCGTGCAGATCATCCTGAACGCGTTCCGGCGCAAGCCGCTGGAGGCGGCGCTGCCCGCCGCGCAGGCCGCCGGAGTGGGGATCATCGCCCGCGTTCCGCTCGCCTCCGGGCTGCTGTCCGGCCGGTACTCTCACGACACCTCGTTCGCCGCCAGCGACCACCGCACCTACAACCGCCACGGCGAGGCGTTCGATGCCGGGGAGACCTTCTCCGGAGTCGACTTCGATACCGGCGTCGACGCGGCCAGGGAATTCGCCGCCCTGGCCCCTGCCGGGGGCACCCCGGCACAGGCCGCGCTCCGCTGGGTCATCCAGCAGCCGGGCGTGACCACCGTGATCCCGGGAGCGCGGAACCCCGAGCAGGCCCGGCAGAACGCCGCCGCCGCGGACCTGCCACCGTTCACCGCCGGGCAACTCGGCGCGGTCGAGCGCCTCTACGACCAGCGCATCCGGGCCCAGGTTCACGATCGCTGGTAACCGCCGACAGCGCACGCGCCTGGCAGGGCTGCCTGGCCGGCGGATCGCTGAGTCCCGCGAAGGTGATCTGCGCCGTTCTCGCAGGGCGCCCGTACGCTGTTCCCGCCAGCAGGCACTCATCGAATATGTGTTTGAAGGATGGCCTATACTGTGGCCATGACGAGCGCATTCCAGGGATCGCTACTTGACCTCTCGGACGAGGTCGTGGTCGGCCCGCTGGGATCGTCGTTCCGGCGGACGGCCCTGGCCCGCGGAGCCTGGATCGACGTGCTGCCCGGCTGGGTCACCGGTGCCGACGCCCTGCTCCACCGGCTGGTCGGCGCCGTACCCTGGCGGGCCGAGCGACGGCAGATGTACGACCGGGTGGTGAACGTTCCCCGGCTGGTCTGCTTCTACGGGGAGGGCGCGCCGTTGCCCGATCCCGCGCTCGGCGAGCTCAGGCAGGCGCTGAACGCGCACTACGCGGCGGAACTCGGCGAGCCGTTCCTGACGGCCGGCCTGTGTTTCTACCGGGACGGCCGGGACAGCGTCGCGTGGCATGGCGACACCACCGGCCGGGGCCGCAGCAGGGACACCATGGTCGCGATCGTCTCGATCGGCACGCCCCGCGCGCTACTGCTGCGCCCGCGCGGCGGCGGCCCGGCACTCCGCCACGATCTGGGTCACGGTGACCTGCTCGTGATGGGCGGCAGTTGCCAGCGCACCTGGGAGCACTCGATCCCGAAGACCGCGCGCCCGGCCGGGCCCCGGATCAGCATCCAGTTCCGCCCGCGCGGGGTCCGCTGACCCGTGCGCGATGCGGCCATGCTTTGTGCGCACGGCCGTCTTTACGTGCGCTACCCTGGCATCATGCTCCCTAGCCGGCTGTTCCTTACCTAGCCGCGCCGACCGTCGTTGGCGCGGCTGCCCCTCGTGACCGAGGGGCATTTTGTTTGGAAATCAGGGCAGGCCGGCCGCCGGGCAGCACGTCCCGGGCCAGGCGGCATCCGGGGCCGACCGGACCGATCACATCGCGAGGAATCATGACAGCCGCCGACAGCGCGGAGCGGACACAGCATTTCGATCCGCGCGCGATCCAGGAGAAGTGGCAGGCCCGCTGGGAAGCGCTGGACCTGTTCCGGGCGAGCGACGACCCTGCGGACGACCGGCCGCGCACCTACTTGCTGGATATGTTCCCGTACCCGTCGGGCGACCTGCACATGGGCCATGCCGAGGCCTATGCCGTGGCCGACGCGATGGCGCGGTACTACTTCCACCGCGGCCATAACGTGCTGCACCCGATCGGCTGGGACGCCTTCGGGCTGCCCGCCGAGAACGCGGCGATCAGGAACAATTCTCACCCGGCCGACTGGACTTACGCGAACATCGAGACGCAGGCGGCCTCGTTCCGCCGCTACGCGGTGTCCTTCGACTGGTCCCGCCGGCTGCAGACGTGCGATCCGGAGTACTACCGGTGGACCCAGTGGCTGTTCCTGCGGCTGCACGAGCGCGGGCTGGCCTACCGCAAGGACGGTTACGTCAACTGGTGCCCGGTGGACCAGACCGTGCTGGCCAACGAGCAGGTGATCGGCGGCAGGTGCGAGCGCTGCGGGTCCGAGGTCATCCGGCGGGTGCTGACCCAGTGGTATTTCAAGATCACTGAGTACGCCGACCGGCTGCTGGCGGACATGGCGCCGCTGGAGGGCCGCTGGCCGGACCGGGTGCTGCTGATGCAGCGCAACTGGATCGGCCGCAGTGACGGCGCCGAGGTCAGGTTCGCCATCGAGGGCCGGGACGAGCCGGTGACCGTGTTCACCACGCGGCCGGACACGCTGTACGGGGCCACGTTCTTCGTGGTCGCGGCCGATTCTCCGCTGGCCGCCGAGCTATGCGCGCCGGAGCACCGGGCCGACCTGGATGCCTACCTGACCGAGGTGGGCAAGCTGACCGACATCGAGCGCCAGGCCACCGACCGGGAAAAGACCGGGGTATTCCTCGGCCGGTACGCGATCAACCCGGTGAACGGGGAGCGCATCGGCGTGTGGGCAGCGGACTACGTGCTGCCCGACTACGGCACCGGGGCGATCATGGCAGTGCCCGCGCATGACCAGCGGGACCTGGATTTTGCCAGGAAGTTCGGGCTGCCGGTGCGGGTCGTGGTCGAGACCGGCCTGCCGGATCCGGCCGAGACCGGGATAGCCACCTCTGGCGAGGGAACGCTGGTCAACTCGGGCCCGATCGACGGGCTGCCCAAGGCCGAGGCGATCGCCGCGATCAACGAGATCCTGGCGGACCGCGGCCTCGGCCGCGCCGCCGTCAGCTACCGGCTGCGCGACTGGCTGGTCTCCCGCCAGCGGTTCTGGGGGGCGCCGATTCCCGTCGTGTACTGCGCCGCGTGCGGTGAGGTGCCCGTCCCCGACGAGCAGCTGCCGGTCGTCCTGCCCGACCTGCGCGGGCAGGACCTGGTGCCGAAGGGGGTCTCGCCGCTGGCCGCGGCCACCGACTGGGTGAACACCGAGTGCCCCAAGTGCGGCGGCCCGGCCAAGCGCGACACCGACACGATGGACACGTTCGTCGATTCGTCGTGGTATTTCCTGCGGTACTGCTCGCCGCATGACGAGCACGGGCCGTTCGAGGTCGATGCGGTGCGCCGGTGGTCGCCCGTCGACTTGTACGTGGGCGGCGTCGAGCACGCCATCTTGCACCTGCTGTACAGCCGGTTCTTCGTCAAGGTGCTGAACGACATGGGGATGCTCGACTTCACCGAGCCGTTTACCCGGCTGATGAACCAGGGTCAGGTAATAAATCAGGGCAGGTCGATGTCGAAGTCACTGGGCAACGGCGTTGATCTCGGCGTGCAGCTGGCGGCGCATGGCGTGGACGCGATCCGGCTGACAATGGTCTTCGCGAGCCCGCCGGAGGACGATATCGACTGGGCCGACATGAACCCGGAAGCCTCCGTTAAATTTCTTGGTCGTGTCGCGCGGCTTGCGGCGGAAGCGGGCGCGGCTGCTCCCGGGCCGCCCGCCGGGGCTGGCGATCTTGAGCTGCGGAAGGTGACGCACCGCACCATCGACGAGGTCACCAGGCTGGTCGAGGCCACCCGGCTGAACGTGGCGGTGGCGCGGCTGATGGAGCTGGCCAGCGCCACCCGGCGGACCATCGACTCCGGGCCCGGCGCAGGCGACCCGGCCGTGCGCGAAGCGGCGGAAACACTGGCCGTGCTGCTGTCCCTGTTCGCGCCCTATACCGCCGAGGAGAGCTGGGAGCTGCTCGGCCACCAGCCCTCGGTGGCGCTGGCCGGCTGGCCGGCCGCCGACCCGGAGCTGCTGGTCCAGGACCTGGTTACGTGCGTGGTCCAGGTCAACGGCAAGGTTCGTGACCGGCTGCAGGTGCCGCCGGGAATCGGCGAGGACGAGCTGAGGTCCATCGCGCTCGCGGCGCCCGGGGTGACCCGCTCGCTGGCCGGCCGTGGCGTGCGCACGGTGATCGTCCGGCCGCCCAAGCTGGTCAACATCGTGCCCGAATGACGCTTGCCTGGCGGCCGCCGAGGGTGGCGGTCTACACCCCGGGCGGCACGATCTCCATGGGCCGCGGGCCGGTCGTCGTCCGGTCGTCGTCACCGGCACGCTGCGGCAGCGAGCCGGCCAGGCGCCTGGCGTCAGAGGTCAGACCCGGCGGAGCACGGCGACGACGCGGCCGAGGATGGCTGCGTCGTCGCCCGGGATCGGCGCATAGATGGGGTTGTGCGGCATCAGCCAGACGTGGCCGTCGGAGCGCTTGAACGTCTTGACGGTCGCCTCGCCGTCGATCATCGCCGCGACGATGTCGCCGTTCTCCGCGACCGGCTGCTGGCGGACGACCACCCAGTCGCCGTCGGCGATCGCGGCGTGGATCATCGAGTCGCCGACGACCTTGAGCAGGAAGAGCGTTCCCTCGCCGACGATCTGCCTGGGCAGCGGGAAGATGTCCTCGATGGACTCCTCGGCGAGGATCGGGCCGCCAGCCGCGATCCGGCCGACCAGCGGCACGTAGGCAGCCTCCTGCGAGGCGATGTCCATCTGCGGCTCGGTCTCGGCGTCAGGCTCGGGCCGGACTGCCGGGTGGCCGGGCAGGCGCACCTCCACCGTGCGCGGCCTGCCCGCGTCGCGGCGCAGGTATCCCTTGCTCTGCAGCGTCGACAGCTGGTACGAGACGCTGGAAGTGCTCGTCAGCCCGACGGCCTCGCCGATCTCACGCATGGACGGCGGATAGCCGCGGCGCTGCACTGACTCGCGGATCACCTGCAGCACTTTGCGCTGGCGCCAGGTCAGCACATGGCCAGGATCGGGGCGCTCGGGGAGTTCGGTCACGATCGCGGGGGCGGTGCCCTTCGGCTTTCTCCCCGGCCTGCCCTTAGGCCTGGCGACGGGTTCAGGGCCGCTGCCGTTCGCAGTCGAGGCCTGCTGCGCAGTCCCGTCCTCGTTGCTGCTGCTCATCATCGGGCCTCCGGCTCGGAGATTGCGGTCAGGGCTGACGCTAGCGCTTGCGGCCCCGGATCTCAAACATCTGTTCGACGGTTTCGGAAAGTGTCGGACCCCTGCGATAAGACTGTACCGTATCTTCGTTCGATCGAACGAGATTGCGATAGAACAGAGGTACGATCGAACTGCCGTTCGGGCTAGGAGGTTTCGATGAGCGTGCTGGGCGCGGCGGAGCAGGACAGAGCGGACGTGGTCACCGTCGAGATCACCGTGCCGCGGCCCAGGCCAGGTGCGCCTTCTTCCGTGGCCGCCGGCTCTTCCCCGGCCGGCGGCTATGGAAGGCGCGCGGCCGGCGGGCAGCAGCGCCCCGGCCGCGGGCAGCACTCGGCCGCTCATTCCCCGGCCCCGGGCGGGCATGCGCCTGGTCACAGGGAACTGCGCATCCGGCAGGTTCGCGTCAGCGAACTGCACGTCCGTGAGCTGCGGACGGAGCAGCGGCGGCAGGCCGAGCCCGGTGCGCGCCAGGCCCGCGGCCGGGAAGCGCGCGGCGGGGCGGCCCAGGGCGGGGCAGCGCGCGGCGGGGAGGCGCGCTCGCTGACGGTGCGCACCAGCGAGGTGCGCGCCCGCATCGTCCGTGCCCGGGGCATGACTGCCCGCGACGCGAATGCCCGTATCGTGCGTGCCCGCGTCGTGCGTGCCCGCGTCGTGCGTGCCCGTGTCGTCCGCGCCCGCGACATGACGGCCAGCGACGTGAATGCCCGCGTCGTCCGCGCTCGCGTCGTGCCCGCTCGCGAGGCACGCGGCGGCGGGCCGCTGGACGGCCGGCCGCGCAGGGCAGCCGCGGCCGGAACATCAAGGCGCGGGCGTGCCGGGCGGATCAGGCTGACCAGGCGCGGCCGGATCGTGTTTGGCTGCCTCGCCATCATGGCGGCCACGGCGATCGCCACCGCCGCGCTCATCTGGTTCGGCGCAGTCGGCGGCGCCCAGGCGGCTAGCGGTGCTCAGGCGGCCAGTCACGGCCAGCCGCTTGCCGTCGCCCATCGCGGCCTGTTCCAGGTGGTCGTCCGGCCGGGGGAGACGCTATGGTCCATTGCCCGCCAGGCGCAGCCCTCGGCTGACCCGAGGATCGTGGTCCAGCAGATCATCGACGTCAACGCGCTCAGCGGACCGACGATCCAGGCGGGCGAGTTGCTATGGGTGCCGGCCGGCTGACCGGCGGCCGTGCTCCCGGCGGCCGTGCTCCCGGCGGCCGTGCTCCCGGCGGGCGTGCTCCCGGCGGGCGGTCGCGCCCCGATACGGCGACACGCCGGCGATCGCCGCACCGGCCTGATCTACCAGCGACTTCAGCGAGACGTGCGGAGCCCACTTGCGTCCGGCGACGGGCTAGACCACAATATCTAGTAGTTACACGGCTGTAGTTTTTCTACAGGTTGTGTTCACAAGGATCGGTTTTCGTCGTGCCGGGGGAGGTGCGATCGCATGTACTGCCCGTACTGCCGGCATCCGGACAGCAGGGTCATCGACAGCCGGACAGCCGACGATGGTGCCGCGATCCGCCGCCGCCGGTCCTGCCCGGCGTGCGGCCGCCGGTTCACCACCCAGGAGACGGTGATCCTGATGGTGGGCAAGCGCAGCGGCGTGACCGAGCCCTTCACCCGCGACAAGATCACCCGTGGCGTCCGGCGGGCTTGCCAGGGCAGGCCGGTGAGCGAGGACCAGCTCGCGATCCTGGCCCAGCGGGTGGAAGACACGATCAGGGCCCGCGGCTGCGCCGAGGTGCCCTCACACGAGGTGGGCCTGGCTATTCTCGGCCCGCTCCGCGAGCTTGACGAGGTGGCGTACCTGCGGTTTGCCTCCGTCTACCGGGGGTTCGAGTCGCTCGCCGACTTCGAGGAAGAAATCGCCGCGCTGCGGTCCGGGCGCGAGCAGCGACGGCGTGGCGATGACCAGGACGGTAAGTTCCCGGCCGATGGGGCACGGCCGGGCCCGGCCCGGGCAGATCTGCTCCCCGCCGGGTCGCAGCGCGCCCCGGCGAAGCAGGAACAGCGGACCGGTGCCCGGTAAGGCACCGGGCACCAACAGCAAGCCAAACGGGACAGGGCCTGGCCGGGCCCGGGACGGATCCACGGGATCCCTGAAGGGGGAGGACATGACCGAGACGGCGAGCGGGTCATCGCGGCACGGCGGCAAGGGCGCCCGCAAGGGACTCACCATGCGCCGTATCCACACCCGGGCAGGCGTCCACCCCTATGACGAGGTCACCTGGGAGCGCCGCGACGTCGTCATGACGAACTGGCGGGACGGGTCGGTCAACTTCGAGCAGCGCGGCGTGGAGTTCCCCGACTTCTGGTCGGTCAACGCCGCCAACATCGTGACCACCAAGTACTTCCGCGGCGCGCTGAGCAGGCCTGAGCGCGAGCACAGCCTGAAGCAGCTCGTCGACCGGGTGGTAGGCGTCTACGTGGCGGCCGGCCGTGAGCACGGCTACTTCGCCTCGGCCAAGGACGCCGAGATATTCGAGCACGAGCTCGCATACGCCCTGATCCACCAGGTCTTCAGCTTTAACTCCCCGGTCTGGTTCAACGTCGGGACCTCCTCGCCGCAGCAGGTCTCCGCATGCCAGCCCTACAACGCGCTGGTCAGCACCACGGCCGGGCTGATTCCGATCGGCAAGCTCGTCGAAGACGACGCCGTCGGGACCAAGGTCCACGACGCGCACGGCACGACCCGGATAGTGGCGACCAAGGCCAACGGCGTCAAGGAAGTGCTGCGGCTGCACACCAGGGCCGGCGACACCCTGGACGTCACCCCGGATCATCTCGTCTGGCGGGCCAACGACCTCGTCATCGGCGAGTTCACGGTCGCCGGGTTCCTCCGCCCTGGCGACTCCCTGCTGCACGTGGATCCCGACGTCGGCGGATCGGACCGCCGGCTGGCCGAGATCAGCAGGGTCGAGCGGCTCGGCGAGATGGAGGTCTACGACATCCAGACCGAGAGCGGCGAGTACCTGGCCGGCAACGTCCGGGTGCACAACTGCTTCATCCTGGCTGTCGACGACACGATGGACTCGATTCTCGAGTGGTACCGGGAAGAGGGGCTGATCTTCAAGGGCGGATCTGGCGCCGGGGTCAACCTGTCCAGGATCCGCTCGAGCAAGGAACTGCTGTCCTCGGGCGGGACGGCCAGCGGCCCGGTCTCGTTCATGCGCGGCGCTGATGCCTCAGCGGGAACGATCAAGTCAGGCGGCGCCACCAGGCGCGCCGCGAAGATGGTCGTGCTCGACGTGGACCATCCCGATGTCGAGGAGTTCATCGAGACCAAGGCACGCGAGGAAGACAAGATCCGCGTCCTCCGCGACGGCGGCTTCGACATGGACCTCGGCGGCAAGGACATCACGAGCGTCCAGTACCAGAACGCGAACAACTCGGTGCGGGTCTCCGATGAGTTCATGCGCGCGGTCGAGGACGGCAAGCCCTTTGACCTGGCCGCCCGTCAGACCGGCGAAACCGTGGCCACCGTCGACGCCAAGACCCTGTTCCGCAAGATGGCCAAGGCGGCGTGGGAATGCGCCGACCCCGGCATTCAGTACGACGGAACCATCAACGACTGGCACACCTGCCCGGAGTCCGGCCGAATTACCGCAAGTAATCCGTGCTTCCCCGCGGATCAGCGGGTCGTCACCGACCAGGGCCTGATCCGGATCGGCGACCTGGTGGCACGCGCGGCGGCCGGCGAGAGCTTCGCCGTTTACACCAACGACGTCACGTCGCGGTCGGCTCCAGCGGACCGGGTTGAGGCGACGATCCCGTCCCGTTACCTGGTCACCGGCACTAACGAGATCGTCGAGCTGCGGTTCTCTGACGGCTCCCGGCTGCGCTGCACGCCCGGCCACCGGATCTGGACGGCCGACCAGGGCTGGGTGCATGCCGAGGATCTGACCGTTGACCACCGGGTGGTGCGCTCGCTGCAGTACGCGGACCGCGCTGCAGCGGATGCCCGGATCCCGGCCAGGGCCCTGGCAGCTGCGGCGTCGGCGCGATCGCGCAAGCCCCTTGGCCTGCCGGTGAAGTGGGACGAGGAATTCGGGCATTACCTCGGCTGGCTGGTCGGAGACGGCTGCGTTACCGACCAGAATGCCGTGACGGTCTACGGCGGTGAGGATGACCGCCACGAGGCCCTTCCGCGTCACCAGGAGTTCATCGCGCGGATCACCGGTTTCGACGCGAAGCCGAGCATCCAGGCGAACGGCACCCGGCAACTCCGGGTGACCAGGGACGCGTTCATTGCCTTCGTCCGGGCGCTCGGCGTGTCGTCAGGCCGCGCACCAGCCAAGCACCTGCCCGACGCGATCTACGAGGCGCCGGAGGAGGCGCTGATCGGGTTCCTGCAAGGGCTTTTTGACGCCGACGGCTGCGCGGTGAGCATGCCCAACGGGACCCGGTACGTCGGGCTTGGCAGCCGCTCGGAGGAGCTGCTCCTCGGCGTGCAGGAGCTGCTGGCCTCGCTCGGCATCGCCAGCCGGATCTACCAGAGCGGCCCTAAGGAGCGGAGCTTCAGCTACATCCGCAAGGACGGGTCGACGGCGAGCTACGGCTCTGACGGCCCCAGCTTCGACCTGCGGATCACCGGCCGGTCGCTGCGCGAGTTCGGCGCCAGGATCGGCTTCAGCCTGCCCGCCAAGGAGCGGAAGCTGCTCACGATCATCGCGTCGACCACCTGGTACGACACGGACGAGACCGTCCGGCTGGTATCCCGCGAGGCCCGCGGCTTCGAGACCACTTACAACCTCACCGAGCCGCGCAACCACTCCTACATCGTCGGCGGTACCGTGGTCGCGAATTGCTCCGAGTATGTCCACCTGGACAACTCGTCCTGCAACCTGGCCAGCATCAACCTGCTGAAGTTCCTCCGCCAGGATGACACTTTCGACGTCGAGCGGTTCCAGCGGATCACCGAGCTCATCATCACCGCGATGGACATCTCGATCTGCTTTGCCGACTTCCCGACCGAGAAGATAACCGCCACCACCCGGGCCTACCGGCAGCTCGGCATCGGCTACGCCAATCTCGGCGCCCTGCTGATGGCGACCGGGCACGCTTACGACTCGGACGACGGCAGGGCGATCGCCGGCGCCATCACATCGCTGATGACCGGGACCGCCTACCGCCGCTCGGCGGAGTTGGCCAAGGTCGTCGGCCCGTACGACGGCTACGCGCGGAACGAGACCGCGCACAAGCGGGTGATGGCCAAGCACGCGGAGGCCAGCGCCAGGATCCGTCCGCTGGGCGGCATCGACGACGCGATTCTCGCGGCCGCCAACCACGCCTGGCAGGACTGCCTGGCGCTAGGTGAGACAAATGGGTACAGAAACGCTCAAGCTTCACTACTCGCACCAACCGGAACAATCGGACTTATGATGGATTGTGACACAACTGGTGTCGAACCGGACCTGGCGCTGGTCAAGTTCAAAAAGCTGGTCGGCGGCGGGTCAATGCAGATCGTCAACCAGACCGTGCCCCGTGCCCTGAAGAACCTCGGCTACCAGCCGGAGCAGGCCGAGGCGATCATCGAGTACATCGCCGAGCACGGGCACGTCGTCGACGCCCCGGGCCTGCGGCGCGAGCACTACGACGTGTTCGACTGCGCGATGGGCGAGCGGGCGATCAGCCCGATGGGCCACGTCCGGATGATGGCCGCTGTCCAGCCCGCCCTGTCCGGCGCCATCTCCAAAACGGTCAACTTGCCAGAAAACGCCACAATTGAGGACATCGAGAAGATCTACTTCGAGGGCTGGAAGCTCGGGCTGAAAGCGCTGGCGATCTACCGGGACAACTGCAAGGTCGGCCAGCCGCTGTCGGTATCGAAGCGGAAGCCGGCCGAGGTGGCTCAGTCGGCTGAGGCGGCTAGGCCCGCCGCCCCGCATGAGGTCCGCCCGGTCCGCAGGCGGCTGCCCAAGAAGCGGTCGGCCACCGTCACCCGGTTCTCGGTGGCGGGCGCGGAAGGCTACATGACCGCATCGGAGTACCCGGACGACGGCGTCGGCGAGGTCTTCCTCAAGCTCGGCAAGCAGGGATCCACCCTGGCTGGCGTCATGGACGCGTTCTCGGTGGCGATCTCCGTGGGCTTGCAGTACGGCATCCCGCTCGAGTCGTACGTCGCCAAGTTCACCAACATGCGGTTCGAGCCGGCCGGCGTCACCGACGACCCGGACATCCGGATCGCCAGCTCGGTGATCGACTACATCTTCCGCCGCCTGGCGCTTGATCACCTGCCCTATGACCAGCGCGCGGACCTGAGCATCCTGTCGGCATCCGAGCGCTCGGCGGTGCTCGCCGGGGAGGATCCCGCGGTGTCAGCGGACGAGCCGGACCCGGTGGAGATGGCCCAGTCCGTGCCGGTGGAGCACGCCCAGCGTCACGCGGAACAGGCTCCGGTGCCGCGGCCTGCCGACGCCGGCCAGCCGGCGCAGCCGCACAGCTCGACGGAGCTCATCGAGTCGCAGCAGGGTCGCAGCGCCGACGCGCCGCTCTGCCTGACCTGCGGCACGAAGATGCGCCCGGCCGGAAGCTGCTACGTCTGCGAAGGCTGCGGCTCCACCAGCGGCTGCAGTTAAAAGTGAGCGGTATTGCATCAGGTGCAACATCCGGCACGCTTAGCGGGACGGCGTAGCCGCAGGTAGAAGGGGCGACCGGGAGTTCATCTCCCGTTCGTCCCTCTGGATGAGATGCCGTTCGTTAGCTTATTCAACAATGTTGCGTTAAATGCAACAAGAAGATGGGCGTTGCGCCTCAATGTCCAGGCCCGCCCTTTTCGATCAGGCGCGCTGTCCACCCAAGCCTCTAGGGCCTCACCCTGGGAACACTCCAGGCTGACGAGCATCCATACGTCGCTGGCCGCGCCGCGAGCAGGCGTGGACTGCTCGTTCGGCGCGCACTGGGCAGGCCGGTCTCGTCCCGCCTCGCGGAACCTCTGGCAAGCACCGCTCAGGTGCCGCAAATGAAGCCGGCGAAGCACGGCCCGGCGAGGTTGTTTGCGTCTGAGTGATGCTGTCCGGTGGCATCAGCATCAGCACCGCCGAACGCTGGTCCCAGTGGGCCAAGCGAGACTGGCCGCCTACGTCGGCCAGCGCGCCGCCGACGACGACGAAGACATTGACAGCCGGAAACATACTAACTAACCCGCTAAACATGCTAAACGGCGCTAGGATTAGGTCGTTTAGCAGGTTGGTTAGGAGGTTCCTTGCGCAGCTTCGCTGACCTTAACGCTCTCATCGGGCTGGTGCCAGCCCAGGTCGTCACCCGGCTCAGCGCGATCGACTTCGGCCGGGGCTCGGAGGCGCTCTACCGTGACCAGATGCCCGGTCTGCTCACCGAGCTCGCCGACCGGGCCCGCGTCCTCAGCATCACCGCCTCATCGGCGATCGAGGGCGTCATCGTCGCGGACGCCGATCGTGCCCAGCGGATCATCGACCGGCGGACGACGACGCTGCGCAATCGCAGCGAGCAGGAACTGGCGGGCTACCGCGACGCCCAGGATTACCTGTTCCGGGAAGACTGGCGCCCGCCGAGCGCCGGCCTGATCCTGCACCTGCACCGGCTGCTGTTCGCGCACACCGCGATGCCTGGCGGGGCGTTCAAGACAGAGGACAACCTGGTCGTGGACCGCTCGCCAGACGGCTCCACGACCGTCCGCTTCAAGCCCGTGTCCGCCGCGAGCACCCCGTTCGCCATCGACGACCTCATCGAGCGCTACCAGCACGCGGTTGCGGCGGGCGAGCACCATCCGGTACTCCTGTCCGGGCTGTTCATCCTCGACCTGCTCGTCATCCACCCCTTCGAGGACGGCAACGGGCGAGTGGCTCGCCTGCTCACCGGCGCCATGCTCAGCGAGCACGGCTACACGGTGGGCCGCTACGTGAGCCTTGAACAGGCGATCGCCGAATCGGCTGACGCTTACTACCAGGCGCTCTTGGACTCCACCCACGGCTGGCATGAAGGCACCGCCCACCCGTGGCCCTGGCTCGGCTACTTCACCAGCGTGATCGCCGGTGCCTACGCCGTCTTCGCAGATCGCGCGGCCGCGGCCCAGACCCCCGGGACCAAGCAGCACCGCGTCCGCGAGCACATCCTGCGCCACTCACCGGCCACGTTCCGCCTCGCAGACATCAGGACGGCAGTGCAAGGTGTCAGTGACCAGACGATCCGGCTCGTCCTAGAGCAGCTGAGGAGCGAAGGCAAGGTCCGGGCCGACGGAACCGGCCGCTCCGCGACATGGACACGGACGAATACCGCACGCTCCGAATAAGTACTCTGCGCCAGCATTATGGGCCAGTCTTAGGAGAGATTTACCCTGAGTTCGCTTCCCCAAGCTGCCTGATGCGCTGGATGCAACAATGCTCCCGAGGTTTGCTACCGGTGGTAGCATAAGTTATGAGCGCTGACCCAGTCCACGCTGAAGAGCAGGACGAGCATCACCTGGTTGCGCAAGTAAAGCATGCTGGTGCGGCCCGCAAAGTCAGCGTGTCAATGCCAGAGGACCTCACTGCCGCCGTCCAGCAGCGCGTCGGGCGCGGGAAGTTCAGCCAGTACGTGACCGAGGCGGTGACCCGCCAACTCGAGCTGGACCTGCTCGCCGAGTTGTCGGAATTGCTCGCTTCCGAGCATGGGCCGGTTCCCGAGCAGGACCTGGCAGAGGCGCGGGCTGCCTGGCCGGACGACGAGTAGCCGTGGGCGGGACGCTGGTCCTCGATAGTGAAGGGCTGTCAAAGGCGGCGGCGGGTGACGTGCGAGCACGTGCCCATTTGGACACCGCCCGTGCCCGGCGCGCGCGGGTCATCGTGAGCGCGATCACCCTTGCCGAAGTGCTCAGGGGCAGTCCGCGTGATGCGACCGTGCACCGCGTGCTATCCAGAATTACCGTCGTGCCAGTGACTGCCGAGATCGCGTGCCGGGCCGGTGAGCTGCTCGGGGCGACAGGCCTTTCGGGTCATCGTTGTGCCATCGACGCAGTGGTGGCTGCCACTGCGCTTGAACTGGAACGCCCGGTCGTGTTGCTGACCAGCGACCCTGACGATCTGAGCAGGCTCGTCGAAGAACCAGAGCGGCCGAAGGCGCAGCGAGTCGCTATCGTCCGCGTTTAAGCACGCGCGGCCCTCACCCGGCCGCATCAGCTCGATCTGGACACCCTCCTGCCCGCTTGGGTCGATCTGCCGGCGAGTCTGCTAACGGCGGAGTGCGCTGAGGGTCTGGTCGACGTGCTCGGGGGTGTTGAATAGGTGCAGGCACAGGCGCAGGTTGCCTTCCCGGTAGGCAGCGTCGATGCCCACGCTCGCTAGCCGCTCGCAACGCTCCCGGCTGGCACCGCCGGCCTCCTCGAGAACGACGAGGGTCGACCGGCTCGGTCCGCTGACGGGGCTGACGAGCCGGTAGCGGTCCGGGTCGATCCCGGCGATGAGCCGGCCGACCAGCTGCTGATTCCAGTCGGCGATGGCCTCGACGCCGGTGTCGGCCAGCAGCTGGAGAGACGCCGTCCATGGCAGGACGTCAAGGAAATTGGCCGGGCAGAAGACGTCGAAGGCGCGGACGCCCAGATCGTCGCGCAGGCTGGTGTCGCGCATCTGGTCCAGGCCGCGGCCCGCCTGCATGGCCAGCCAGTACGCCTGCTGGGGCTGCAGCTGGTCGCGCAGCCGCGGATGCAGCCAGGTGAACCCCGTGCCGTACGGGCCGCAGAGCCACTTGTAGCCGCAGCACGCGACCGCGTCCACCGGCGTGCTCGTCACGTCCAGCGGCCGCGCTCCGAGCGCCTGGGAGGCGTTGACTACCAGCAGCACCCCGGCCTGCCGGCAGACCGTGCCCAGCGCGTTCAGGTCAAGCGCGCGGCCGGTGAAAGAGTCAACCCAGGTGACGGCGCATACTCGGGTCCGGTCGGTGATGGCGGCGGCGAGCTCGCCGGCGGTCAGCAGGTCACCGGCTGGATGCAGGGCCGTGGTCGTGACCCCGCGGTCGCTGAGCCGCTGCCAGGGCAGCACCGTGGCGGGATAGTCGCCGGCCAGGACCAGCACCTCGTCGCCGGCCCGCCACGGCAGGCCGTTCGCGACCAGGTGCAGGCCGTATGACGTGCTGTTCCCGAGCACGATCTGATCGGGCGGCGAACCGACCAGCCCCGCGAGCAGCGTGCGCAACCGCTCGGGAACCTCGTCAAAGGCGTCATCGGCGATCCGGTGCGGCGCCACCTTCAGCGCCACGGCATCCGCTGCGGCGACAACGGCGGGCTGGGGCAGCGGGCCCTGGTGGGCCGTGTTCAGCCATATCCGGCCGTCGAAGGGACCGAACTGGCTGGCCGCCGCGCTGACCGAAGACGGCGGGAGCGGGACGGAATCGGCCATCCCGCTATTGTCGCCAATCGCTGGGGTCAGTCCGCTGCGGGCAGGCCGCCCAGTCCTCGGCGGTCAGCGCGAAGCGCTCGTGGTCCCGCCAGGCGCCAGCCACCATCAGGTACTGGGGCGAGAAGCCCTCGTGCCGGAACCCGAGACGCGTGACCAGGGAGATCGACGGCTTGTTGGACGGCTGGATGTTGGCTTCGAGGCGGTGCAGGCCCATCGCGCCGAAGGCGATGCCGATCACCTGGGCGAGGCCATCGCGCATCAGGCCGCGGCCGGCCTTCCCGGCGAACGCTGCGTAACCCAGGTAGCCGGAGGCGAAGGTTCCGAGCACGATCTCGTTGATGTTGACGAAGCCGGCCAGACCGCCGTCGGCCGTGTCGATGACGAGGAACCCCGCGTACTCGGGCTTGCTGATCCGGTCCAGGTACTGGGCGTAGCGGACGGCCGTGTCCGGCGGCTCGATCCAGGGCTCATGCAGGTCCCTGCTCCCGCGTACCGCGGCGACGAAGGCCTCCTCGTCGGCCGGCGTCGGCTGGCGGACGAGGGTCGCGGCGGGCACGGAGTCCACGATGGCCGAGGCGCACAACGGCAGTCAACCGGGCCAGGCCCGGATGATGAGGATGGTAAAGAACCGGTCACGAGAAACCTGGCGGAAGGCATGGCGCGGGCGGGCGCCAATACGCGGCCGGTGACGCACGGAATGTGCCAGATTGGCTATCGGGCCAGGCAGCCGGATGACGGTGCCGACCGGGCACGCGCCGCCGAGGCGGGCGCTGCCAGCGGGCATGGCGCCGCCAGGATGACCGGCGGTGCGGGCGGCGAGCGTGGGCCGCTGCCACGGTGGCGAGCAGCTGCGCGGCCCGATTGCGCTGGTCATCGGGTCCTGCTCGCGCTGCAGCCGGTCCAGGGTCAGGCCGCAGCAACGCGGCGGTCACGGGAGGCCGGCCGGGTCGCCTCCCGGCGAAATGGGCAGGACGGCCCGGCTACCGCTCGTTATTCATCGGTTACCTGATTATCAGGGTAATACACCGCCGGAATGCTGACCGGACAGGCCGGATTGATGACCATTCAGCCAGGCAGCGCCATTAAGAAATTGGCCGCGGAAATGCGACGGCACCGGGTAATGCCGGCGCGCGGGCTCGCTGGCTACCCGGCCGGCGGGGCGCCCTTCACCCGGCGGCCGGCGGTCCAGACCCCGGTCACATGGCGGGGACTGGCGAGGATCGTGATGTCGGCGAGCGGGTCGGCGTCGAGCGTGATGACGTCCGCGTCGTAACCGGCCTCGAGCCTGCCGCTGCGCGGTGCCTGCGGGCCGAGGGTCAGCGGCGCGGTCGCGGTCGCCGCCTCGATCGCCTGCAGCGGCGTCATGCCGAGCGCGACCAGGTGGGGCAGTTCGGCGCCGTTCTTCCCCCACGAGTTGGGCAGGTCACTGCCGGTGAGGCCGATGTCCGTGCCCATCGCGATCGTGACGCCGTGCTCCAGCGCCAGCGCCACCGCGCTGGCGTGCACGTCCGCGATGACGGCGAGCTTCGCGGCGGCGTAGTCGGGCACGGCTGTCAGATTCGCCAGGATGTCCTCGATGATCGTCCGGGTCGGCACCAGGATGGCGCCGGTCTCCTTCATCGCGTCGCAGCACTCCGCGTCGAGGTAGGTGCCGTGCTCGATGGTCCGCACGCCGGCCTCCAGCGCGGCGATGATTCCCGGCTTGCCGTGGCAGTGCGCGGCGACCGCGCGCTCGGCCAGCCCGGCCACTTCCACGATCGCGCGCAGCTCGGTGTTCGTGAACTGCTGATGGACCGGATGGTCGACCTCGGAGAGCACCCCGCCGGACGCGCAGATCTTGATCACCTTCGCGTTGCGGCGGAGCTGCTCCCGGACGGCGCGGACGCAGCCGCCCGGGCCGTCGGCGAGCCGCAGGACGCCGTCGCGCAGGGCGAAGTCCTCCATCCAGGCCAGCGGGTACGAGTGCAGGTCGGCATGACCGCCGGTGGTGCTCAGGACCGCCCCGGCGGCGTAGATGGCCGGCCCGTCGAGCACTCCCTCGCTGACCACCCTGGCCAGGTCGATGCCCAGACCGCCCACCTCCCGCACCGACGTGATGCCGGCATCGAGCGCGGCCCGCAGGTCCCGCGCGCTGCGGACGGCCCGCAGCGCCAATGGCTCAAGCGGCATTTTTGCCAGGTCAAAGACGCGGGAGCCGAGGAAGTGCCCGTGACAGTCCCACATGCCCGGCATAACGGCGGCGGCCTGGTGGGTGTCAGCTCCGGGGGTGGCCGGCGCCCCGGCGGCCGGTCCCGCATAGCTGATCCGCGAGCCATCGAGCACGACCACGCCATCGGTGACCGGGTCGCCGGCGCCCGGAATGAGCAGCCGCGCCTGGATCCTGTCCATGATCACTCCTCGGGTTCGTCAGCGAGTGCGGGCCGGTTCCTGGGCCGGTTCCTGGGCCGGTTCCTGGGCCGGTTCCCTGGCCGGCGCGGGCCGGATGCGGCGCCGCGCAATGGCGGCATTCCGGAGGCTCAGATTGGTTCCTGCCCAGGCCGGGACCCGGCCAGCACGGCAATTTCTCTGCGGTTATCTGAATGTGTGCCTTCGAATGCAGTCGGTGATGCGCTATACAGGTCTAAGTGCGAGGGAACGAGAACCGGCCATCTGAGGGGTCCCCGTCCCTGCCCGGCTGGCGGACGGCGCAGGACGGGATTGCCCGCATTCGCCGAATGCTGTCAGCCGCCCCGCTCCCCGTCAAGATCGTTCTGATCGCCGTCCTCGTTGTTGCCTTCCCCGTCGCCATCCCAACCGCGTTCTCGATCCTGCTGGTCGGCGCGCTGATCTACGCTCCCATCGCACTCGCCTCCGGGCGCCGTTCCGTCGCGGCATCGCTGTCTGTCGCGGCATGGGGCATCGCGCTGGTAACGGCATGGTCCGCGCGCCAGGGGACCTGGATGCTCGCGCTCCTTGTGCTGCCACTTCTGGTGGCGGCGGCCGCGCACGCTGGATCCCTTGGCCGCTGGTTCGTGCCGTGCCGGACGGTCGCCTGGGCACTCCTGTGGGCGCTGCCAGTGGGACTGCTGGCCAGCCTGCTGCATACGTACCAGTCCGTTATCGGCGCCGCCCTCGCCTACCTGATCGCCTGCATCGTGCTGGGCTGGCGGCTGGCCAAGTCGTGGCAGGACGCGCGGCAGTTCGGCCGCCAGCAGGCGCGCGGCGGGGCCCTCGCCGCGCCGCATGCCTGGCCGGCCACCAGGCCGCCGCGAGACGGCCGCGCCGTTCCTGGCACGGACAGCCGGGTGGCGCTGGCCGGCGACCTGGTGCGCGCCGGGCAGCCCGCTGACGGCCCGCGCAGCCAGCAGCCCGCCGCTGCCGCGCGTGAACGGCCGCCCGTCGACCGGCCGCCGGAGATCACGGTTGACGAGGCCATGGCCGAACTCGACGCCATGATCGGGCTGACCGCGGTCAAGGATCAGGTGCGCTCGATCGCCGCGTCCATCGAGGCTGCCCGTCGGCGCGCGCTGGCCGGGTTCGGGGCCGAGAAGCCCATGCAGCACTTCGTCTTCCTCGGCCCGCCGGGCACCGGGAAGACCGCGGTGGCCAGGATCATCGCCAAGATCTTTTATGCGTTCGGGCTGCTGGAGACGCCAGCCGTGGTGGAGGCGCACCGGGCCGACCTGGTCGGAGAGTACCTGGGCGCGACCGCGATCAAGACGAACGAGCTCGTCGACTCGGCGCTCGGCGGCGTGCTGTTCATCGACGAGGCGTACAGCCTGGTCAACGAGGGCGACGGGCAGGGCGACCGGTTCGGCAACGAGGCCGTCCAGGCGCTGCTCAAGCGGGCCGAGGACGACCGGGACGACCTGATCATCATCCTGGCAGGCTACGAGAAGCAGATGGAGAGCTTCCTGGCCACCAACCCTGGCCTCACCTCCAGGTTCGCGATCAGGGTCAAGTTCCCCGGCTATACCCCGGCCGAGCTGCTCGCGCTGGCCGACTCCGCGCTCGAGCGCCGCGGCGAGCTGCTGGATCCCGACGCCAGGCCGGTGCTCTGGCGGATGTTCGAGGATGTGGGCCGCCGCAAGCTGGCGGATGATCTCGGCAACGGCCGGTTCGTCCGCAGCCTGCTGGAGAAGGCGGGCCAGGCCAGGGACGTGCGGGTGATGAGCGCGCAGGTCGAGCCATCATCCGCCGACCTCGTGACCATCGAGGGAACCGACCTGGAGCATGCGTTTACGGAGCTGACCAGCAGATTCCGCGGCTACAGCGAGACGCCGTCGCTGGAGAGCGCGCTGGCCGAGCTGGACGCGCTGATCGGCCTCGAGCCGGTGAAGCGGCAGGTGCACGAGATCGCCGCTCAGCTGCGGGTGGCGCGGCTCCGGGACCGGCAGGGCCTGGCCAGCCAGCCGCCGGCCCGGCATTTCGTCTTCACCGGCCCGCCGGGCACCGGCAAGACCACGGTCGCCCGCATCCTGGGCCGGATCTTCGCCGCGCTGGGCCTGCTCGTCCGCCCCAGCGTGGTCGAGGCGCACCGGGCCGACCTGGTCGGCGAGCACCTGGGATCGACCGCGATCAAGACGAACAAGCTGGTGGATTCCGCGCTCGGCGCCGTGCTGTTCATCGATGAGGCGTACTCGCTGTACAACGATGGCTATTCCGGCGGGGACGCGTTCGGCTCCGAGGCCGTGCAGACGCTGCTCAAGCGCGCCGAGGATGACCGCGACCGGCTGGTGATCGTGCTAGCCGGCTACACCCCGGACATGGACCGGTTCCTGCGCAGCAACCCTGGCCTGGCGTCGCGGTTCAGCGTGCGGATCGGCTTCCCCAGCTACTCGCCCACCGAGCTGGTGTGGATCGCGGAGATGATCGCCCAGCAGGCTGGAGACAGCTTCGCGGACGATGCGCTGCCGGTGCTCGACCAGATCTTCACCCGCGCCTGCGCCGAAGGGCGCATCGACGAGCTCGGCAACGGCCGGTTTGCCCGGTCGCTGTTCGAGCGCGCATGCGCGGCCAGGGACCTCCGGGTGGCCCATCTGGGCGATGCCGCCAGCGCCGCGGACCTGACCACGGTGGCCGCCGCCGACCTGGCCGCGGCCTACCAGGAGATCAGCGACTGAGGCTGAAGCTGACTCGCTTCCCGCCGGACATGACGACCGGACATTACGAGTCGTACATCGCCGGTGCCCGCGGTTTCGCGCGAGCCGTCACCCGGCCGGCGGCCCGTATCCGCCGCCGCCCGGCGTCTCGAGCACGAATATGTCTCCGGCGACCACGGCCACAGAATCGCATCCGCGCATCGAGGTAACCGAGCCGTCGGCGTGCTCCACCCAGTGCCGCCCGAGCGCGCCCGGCTGCCCGCCCGCCATCCCGTAGGGCGGGACGCGGCGGTGGCCGCTCAGCGTGGTGACGGTCATCGGCTCCAGGAAGCGGAGTTCGCGGCGTCCGCCCTCGCCGCCGGGCCAGCGCCCCGCCCCGCCGCTGCCGTGCCGGATCGCGTACCGCTCAAGCCGGACCGGATAGCGCCATTCCAGTACCTCGGGGTCGGTGAGCCGGGAGTTGGTCATGTGGGTCTGCACCACATCGGTGCCGGCGAAGTCAGGCCCCGCGCCCGATCCGCTGGCCACCGTCTCGTAGTACTGGTGGCGCTCGTTGCCGATGGTGACGTTATTCATCGTGCCCGAGCCTTCAGCCATGACGCCCAGCGCCGCGTACAGGGCCCCGGTGATCGCCTGCGAGGTCTCCACGTTGCCGGCCGCCACCGCGGCCGGGTACTCGGGCGCCAGCATGCATCCCGGCGGGATGATCACGCGGATCGGCTTGAGGCAGCCGGAGTTGAGCGGGATGTCATCGGCCACCAGGGTGCGGAACACATAAAGCACGGCCGCCATGGCCACCGACGACGGCGCGTTGAAGTTGCCAGGCAGCTGCGCCGAGGTGCCGGTGAAGTCAACCTCGGCAGAGCGGGACGCGCGGTCTGCCCGGACCGCGACCTGGATTACTGCCCCGTTGTCGAGCGGGTGGGCGTACTCGCCGTCGGTCAGCCTGGTGATGACGCGGCGCACGGCCTCCTCGGCGTTGTCCTGGACGTGCCCCATATAGGCCCGCACCACGTCCAGCCCGAAATGCGCGATCATCCGGCGGAGTTCCTGCACCCCCTTCTCGTTGGCGGCGATCTGCGCCCGCAGGTCGGCCAAGTTCACCTCCGGGTTGCGGGACGGGTGGGGGGCGGAGCGGAGCAGGTCCAGCGTCTGTGCCTCCCGCATTACCCCGGCACGCACCAGCAGCCAGTTATCGATGAGCACCCCCTCGTCCTCAATCCGGGTGCTGAACGCGGGCATCGAGCCCGGCGTGATGCCCCCGACCTCCGCGTGGTGGCCGCGGGATGCCACGTAGAAGAGAATTTCGCTGCCGCCGCCGTCGAACACGGGGGTGACCACGGTGATGTCCGGCAGATGCGTCCCGCCGTGGTAGGGATCGTTGAGCACGTAGACGTCGCCGGGCTGCATCCGGCCCGCATTACGCCTCACGATGATCTTGATGCTCTCCCCCATCGAGCCCAGGTGCACCGGAATGTGCGGGGCATTGGCGATGAGGCCTCCGTCGGCGTCGAAGATGGCGCAGGAGAAGTCCAGCCGCTCTTTGATATTGACCGAGTGCGCGGTGCTGCGCAGCCGCACCCCCATCTGCTCGGCGACTGACATGAACAGGTTGTTGAAGATCTCCAGCATGACCGGATCCACCGCCGTCCCGGCGAGACGCCGCTCCGGCCGCGCCGCCACGCGGGTGAGCAGCAGGTCGCCGAGCCCGGTCAGTTCTGCCCGCCAGCCTGGCTCGGCCACTGTGGTCGCGAAGTCCTCCGCGATCAGCGCTGGCCCATCCACCCGCTGGCCGGGCCGCAGGTCCCGGCGGCGGACGAGCGGCACGTCCACCTGCGCGCCAGCTACGTACATCGCCACGGTGGCTCCCGCGCCGCTCACCTGCCCCGGCCCCTGGGCTGGGCCGCCCGGCAGCTGGCTGCCCGACGGCTGGCCGCCCGGCGGCTGCGCGGCCGGCACCGCGGACGCGGCGACGAGCTCAACCGACACCGCCTCCACGAGGATCGTCTTGCCGCGCATCAGGAAGGAGAAGTGCTGCCGGTAGGCCTGCTCGAAACTGGCGACCATCTCGGCCACACCGCCGAGCGGGACCGGCAGCGCGGTGTCGGTCCCGTCGTAACGCAGGTGAGCCCGGCGGGTCGGCCGGGCGCGGCCGGGCTCGATCCCTTGCTGGGCCAGCTCGGCGAGCGCCTCGGCTTCCAGGCGGCCGGCCACCTTGTCCAGTTCCGGGAGCAGCGGGGCGGCGAGCGGTGCCTCCACTGCGGTCTCGCGCATCGCGGTCACGTCTGCCAGTCCCATCCCGTAGGCAGACAGCACCCCGGCCAGCGGGTGGATGAGCACCCGGGTGATGCCGAGCGCGTCGGCCACAGCACAAGCGTGCTGGCCGCCCGCCCCGCCGAACGTTGCCAGCACGTACCGGGTCACGTCGTAGCCGCGCTGAACGGAGATCTTCTTGATCGCGTTCGCCATGTTCGCCACCGCGATCTCCAGGAAGCCGGCCGCGACCTGCTGCGGCGAGGGGGTAGAGCTAGCCCGGGCGGCTGACCCGGATCCCGGCGAGGGCGAGGGCGAGGGGCCGCCGGCCGCTTCCCCGATCTGCCGCGCCAGCGCGGCGAACTGTTCCTGCACGATCCCGGCATCCAGGGGCTGGTCCCCTCGCTCGCCGAACACGCGCGGGAAATGCGCTGGCTGGATCCGGCCGAGCATGACGTTGGCGTCGGTGACCGTGAGCGGGCCCCCGCGCCGGTAGCCCGCCGGGCCTGGGCGCGCCCCGGCCGAATCCGGGCCGACCCGGTACCGGCTGCCGTCGAAGTGCAGGACTGACCCGCCGCCAGCGGCAACCGTGTGGATGCTCAGCATCGGCGCCCGCATCCGCACCCCGGCGACCTGCGTCTCGTACTGCCGCTCGAACTCGCCCGCGTAATGGGACACATCGGTCGAGGTGCCGCCCATGTCGAAGCCGATCACCTTGCCAAAGCCCGCTGCCTGCGCCGTCCGGGCCATGCCGACGATGCCGCCAGCGGGCCCGGACAGGATGGAGTCCTTGCCCCGGAACAGGTGGGCATCGGTAAGGCCGCCGCTGGACTGCATGAACTGCAGCCGGACGCCGTCCAGCTCGCTGGCGACCTGATCCACGTAGCGGGCGAGGATGGGGGAGAGGTAGGCATCAACCAGCGTGGTGTCACCACGGGACACCAGCTTCATCAGCTGGCTGGTGGCATGCGACAGCGACACCTGCGTGAACCCGGCCCGGCGGGCGATCTCGCCGATCCTGGCCTCGTTCGCCGGGTATCGGTAGCCGTGCATGCACACCACCGCCACCGACCGGAAACCCTCGTTGTAAGCCGCTCGGAGGTCGCACGCCACGGCACCCTCATCCAGGGCGGTGATGACCTCGCCGCGGGCTCCGATCCGCTCGGTGGCCTCGATCACCCGCGAGTACACCATCTCCGGACGGACGATCTGCCGGTCGAAGATCCGCGGCCGGTCCTGGTAGGCGATCCGCAGCGCATCCGCGAATCCGCGGGTGATGACCAGGACCGTCGGTTCGCCCTTGCGTTCCAGCAGGGCATTGGTCGCGACCGTGGTGCCAAGGCGGACCGCGGAGATCCGTTCGGCTGGAATGCGAGCGCCTTCCGGCACGCCGAGCAGGCGCCGGATGCCAGCGACGGCGGGATCGGTGTAACGGCCAGGGTCCTCGGACAGCAGCTTGTAGACGGTGAGCGTGTCATCCGGGCGGCGCGCGACCACGTCGGTGAACGTGCCGCCACGGTCGATCCAGAACTCCCAGCCGCGGTCCGCCGATGGCGGGAACCGGCTGGTCAACCGGGCTCCTCCGGGGGCAGTTCCGCGAGCGCGGTCGCGATGTCGTTCTCGTTGTCCCCGGCGGCCGTGATGACGTCGATGAGCGTGTGCAGGACCGAGTGACGGTCCTCGCCCAGGTCCAGCAGCCGCTGCGCGGCCTCCCACAATTCGGGCGGATCGCCGCGCCAGAGCCGGTCGGCGACGGCCAGGTGCCGGTCGATGTGGCTGTCATCGCCCCGGCTGGCCGCGGGGTCATCGTGGTCGGCCGCCAGCAGCGTCCTGCGGTCAGCCGGGCTGGCCGGATCGAGGGCGCCCAGATCGGTGCCTCGGTAATTGCCCATCAGCACGGGGAAGGCGAACGCCCGGCGGGGCAGGGCCTCCAGGTCGGAGTCCGGCAGCAGCCTTGCCACCAGGCCGGCCTCCAGGCCGAAGGCGGCCGGGTCATGGTAAACCCGCGTGAACGTGCCCATCGAGTCGAAGACCGCGTCCAGCGCGCCGCCGATCGCCGCATCGCTCAGCCCGGTGCGCGATCCTGCCCAGCGGACCCAGGCAGCGAGCACGTGCGGCATGGCGTGCTGCTCGGCGGGCGACAGCACCACCCGGCGCGGCAGCCAGTCGAGCAGGAACGTCTCGGCCTTCGCCGGGCTCACCCGCAGCGGGCGGCCGAAATCCCGGTCACATCCGTAGTCGACGATGTGGTCGACGCACCTGCTCGCGGCCGTCCGGTCGGACAGGTCCTCGGCCTCGTCGGAGGCGAGGAACTCGGCGACGAGCATCGCCCGCCGGTCCTTGCGCCATGCCTGCCGCCGGGCGGCCGCGCCGCCCCCGCTGCCCCCGGGCGGCCACGGCACCGCTCCGCGGGCCGGCGGCAGCGTCCGTACCCGGGCCCTGATGAACGCGTGGTAGGACGGGAATGACGCGCTGACCGGCGGGTCGGATGCCGCGTCGGTCACCGCGAGCGCGGATTCGAGCAGCCGCCGTGCGAGCGGCGGGTCCAGCGGCGCGAAGCTGGGCTGGCCGGGGGTGCCGCCCGCCGGGCCGTTCGCGGGCCCGCCGGCGGCCAGGTCGTTCGCGGCGCCATCGACCGGGTTGCCCGGCTGCTGGCCGCCGCTTTCCCTGCACAGATCGAGCAGCTTGCCGACCTGAGAGGTGACCCAGCCGTCCCTGGCCATGCCGCCAGCGTTGTAGTCGACGATCACCACGAGCGCGTGCGGCTCTTCCCCCGCGTAGCTGAAGACGCAGACCACCTCGTCGCGGTCGCCGAACGCATCCGAGTTGACGTAGCAGTCGGTGGCCGCCACCGCGCCCACGTGCTCTGCCCAGCCAGGGCGGGCGACGCCGCGCTCCATCAGCGCGAGCGCGGCGCGCTCGGCCCTGGCGGCCTGGCGCGGCGTGCCAAGGCAGGCGATACCGGACAGCAGCGCAAGCGCCGCCGGGCTGCCCTGCTGGGCCGCGTAGGCGACAAGTCCCTCGCCGACAAGCTCCTCGATGTCCGCCTGCCGCCGCCGGATCGGCTTTGCGCCCGCCCGTCCGGGCTGCTGTCCCCACCAGGTGCCCAGCATCTCGCTCACCATCAGCTCGGCATCGAGCGGGCTGCGCACCGCCAGCAGTTCCCTGGCGGCCCGCAGCATCTCGGCGAAGAGCGCGTTCGGCGGGGGCGCCGGAATGCCCGCGCGGCCCGACTGCGGCCCAGGGGGACCGGAATGGCCCGAATTACCCGCCCCGTCAGACGGCGGCTTACGACGGCTCTGCGGGCTCACCCGGACAGCTTTTCAGATCCGCGCCGCGCGATGCCACGCCCGGCCACGGCGCGCCGCCCGTTTCTGTGCGAGCGCACCGGTTTCCGGCAGTCAGCCCGGCCCGGCGTCGGGCCGGCCCGGGTAGCGCAGTGGTGAAGGCCGCCGGGCGCCAGAACGTATTCGCGGCGGCATGCCAGGACGCGATGGCCTTGGCAGCCCAGTCCGGCGGGCGCGTGCTCTGCTCTCTGCATCCGTAAAGTGCCCGTCGCCGATCGGGGAATAGGGGCGTGACTCCGCCCCATGGTGCCATAGATGGATTAGTCCGGTAGCCGTCCTGACACGGTGCGATGTAGCCGGCCTTGACGGCTCAGCTGGCGGCCAGGCCACCGCCCCTGTCGTCGAGCGGTGCGCGTTCTGGCCGGTCAGGCCCATGCTGGTGACGGCCAGGGGAGCCGCGCAGCGGCCACCCCGGTGGCCTGCTGGCCGGCCAGGGCCGCTGGCGGGCTTGCCGCGCCCCGGCCGCCGGCGCCGCCGTGCTGGCATCGGCGTCACGTAGTTGTTGCCGGTAGCCTTCTTGTGCTCGTTGTTGCCGCTAGCCTTCTTGTGTCCGCAGTGAGCAGGAAGGAGCCGTTCATGGCACGTGCACGCTTGGCGCCGGGGTGCTCGCGATGAGCACCGGTACCTCGGTGCCGAGGCCACGCGTGTCCGGAATGGACGTTTCCGACTCCGCCCTGCTCGCCACGCTGCTGCGCGAGGCGCCGATCGGCTTCGCCTTCTTCGGTGCCGACCTCTGCTTCCGCCGGGTCAACCAGACCCTGGCACGGTGGCACGGGGCCGACCAGGCGGAGCACATCGGCCGGCTGCCATCGCAAGTATGGCCCGAGCAGCTGGCCGACCGGGCCGAGTCCGCGATCCGGCACGTGCTTGCGGAAGATCAGCCGCTGTTCGAGTCCGACCAGCCCATCACGTTCCCGGTGACACCGCCGGGCGCGCCCGCTGCGACGCCGGCCGTGGCCATTCACGAGGCCCCGCAGGCGGCCAGGGCGCGGCGGGACAGGACCGATGCCGCAGCGCAGCAGATACGCCACTGGGCCTTCTCCTGGTTCCCCTCACACGACCCGGACGGCGATATCACCGGGGTCGCCCTGATCGCCGTCGACATTACGGACCGGCAGAACTCCGAGGAGGCTGTCAGGCGCAGCGAGGAGCGCTACCGGTCGCTCGTGCAGGCGGGCGCGCAGGTCGTCTGGGTGACCACGCCGACCGGCGAGATCGCCGAGGATTCTCCGGAGTGGCGCTGGATTACCGGCCAGACGGTGGAGGAGTACCAGGGCAGCGGGTGGCTGGACGCGATCCACCCGGAAGACCGCGAGCGGGTGGAGCGGGACTGGCGGGACTGCGTCCAGACCGGGAAGGTCTTTGACAGCCGCTACCGGGTACGGACCAAGACCGGTTCGTACCGGCACTATGACGTCCGCGCTGTCCCCATCGAGCGGGACGGCAAGATCGTCGAGTGGGTCGGCGCCAGCACCGACGTGACCGGCCAGCGCGAGGCAGAGGAGATGCGGGGCCGGCTGACCGAGCAGCTCTCGGCGGCGGCGCTGCGCACGGCACGGCTGCAGCAGGCCACGTCGATGCTGGCCGAGGCGCTCACCACGGAGCAGGTGGTGGAGGTGATCACGGAGGTCGGGCGCTCGGCGATCGGCGCTGACCGCTCCGTGGTCGCGTTGCTTGACCCCGAGCGGCTGCGGCTCCGGACGGTCACCCCCGGCGGGATGCCGGACGGGCCTGCCGTGCTGAGCGGCGACATCCCGCTGGACACGCCGAGCGTGATGACGGCGGCCATCCTGGCCCGGCGCCCGGTGCTGGTGGAAAGTCCCGATAGCCTGCGCAGGCAGTTCGATGGCGTGACGAACGTCGACCTGTTCCTGCAGCACAGCGACGAGCGGGCGTGGGTCGGGCTGCCGCTGATCGCGGCCGGGGCGCCGCTGGGCGCACTGCGGTTCTCGTTCACCAGGCCGCGGCAGATCACCGAGGAGGAGCGGGTCTTCCTTGAGGCCCTGGCGGGGCAATGCGCGCTGGCGATGGAGCGCGCCACGCTGTTCGAGCGCGAGCACACGACGGCGGAGACACTGCAGCGGAGCCTGCTGCCTGACCGGCTGCCGGTGGTGCCCGGCATCGTGCTGGAGGCCAGCTACATGCCGGTCACCAGGAACATGGAGATCGGCGGCGACTGGTACGACGCGTTCCGGCTGCCCGACGGCAAGCTGGCGGTGGCCGCGGGCGACGTGATGGGCAAGGGCCTGACGGCCGCGGCGGGCATGGGCCGGGTCCGGAACGCGCTGCGCGCCCTCGCGCTGACCGACCCGCGGCCCGCTGCCGTGCTGGCCGGCCTTGACCGGCTCTTCGTCGCGACCGAGCTTGAGGAACAGGTGACCACCGTCGCCTATCTCGTCGTGGATCCAGAGACCGGCGACGGGATGGCCGGCAACGCGGGTCACCTGCCGCCGCTGCTGCTGTCCGGCGACGCCCCTCCCCGGCTGGATCCGACCGAGGCGGGAACACCGCTAGGCTGGGCCAGCCCGCGGCAGCAGTATGCGTTCCGGCTGCCGCCAGGCAACACTGCGGTGCTTTATTCCGATGGACTTGTGGAGAACCGGAAGCGCGGCCTAGACACCGGCCTGGACGAACTGGTGGCGGTGGCAGCGCAAGCTCCGGCGGAAGTGGTGGAAGATCCGGCCAGGCTCCTCGGCTACCTGGTAGAGCGGATGCTGACGGGTTATGAGCAGGACGACGACGTGACCGTGCTGGTGCTGCACATGCCGCGGCGCGATGGGGTGGCGCCGGCCAGCAAGCCGGCGGCGGCTGCGGCCGCGAGGAGGAGTAAGGCGTGAATAACGCGGGAATCATGTCCGGCACGGGCCCGCCGTGGGGCAGGCCTTCGACCGGCCGGGACTTGCGGTGGTACGACGTACCTCCCGACTCCGCCTAAGGTGGAGGGAGGGAGATCAGCCGATCCGGGCCGTAGTGCCGCCTGGCAAGAGCCCGGCGCCCGGCATCGTCCCAGCAGCGAGACCCGCGCGGTAGGGTCCATTTCCCCGCCATACGCACGCAGGAGAGGGTGTCCGTGTCGCTTGCCAGTCCGGTCAGCCGTAGGTCGAGCGCGCCGTGGTGGGCCGCCAGCCAGCGAAGGAAGGGGTGACTGTGGTGGCAAGCGCTGCAGGCTCCGCAGCGCGGAGGCAGCCGAGGACTTCCAGCCAGAACGGGCGGTTGCCCGCGCAGGCATCCCAGCGACACGGGCCTGGTGACGCGGCGGTGGCGCTGGTGGAAGACGACGCATCGGCGGAGAGCCAGCGAGCCTCCGCATCGGCAGCCGCCGCCAAGCATGCCGACGCCGCCAGGTCACGGAGATCTTCCGGCCGGCCCGCGGCGGCGGCCGGCGACGACAAGGCCGATCCGGCTGCCGCCGCGCCGCCGGCCGGCCCGCAAGGTGATGGCGGCCAGGATTCCGGGCGCGGCCGGAAGGCGGCAGGCCAGCCTGGTTCTGCCCGCCGGCCCGACGCTGCTGCCCGCTCAGGGACGGCGGTACAGGAGCGTTCCGGCGGTGCGCGGGCCGGGGGCACGCCGGAGGACGACGGCGCCGGCCAGGGTGAGGCCGCATCCGCTGGCCAGGCCGGCGGGCCTGACTTCGGCGGCCCATCGGATGACCTGGAGCTCGAAGCCGACGTAGAGGTTGACGTGGAGGCCGACTTCGACGTGGCCGACCTCGCCGCTGTGGCCGAACTTGAAGTCGACGTTGAGGTCGACCTGGAGGACCTGGCCGATCTCGACGACGAGGATGAAGACCCTGCCGCCGTGCTGGACGCCGATGCCGAGCCGGCCCCGGCGGATGCCGGTGACGGTGACGACGCGGCTGAGGCCGCCGTCGGGCCGGATGCGCCGGCCAAGGGGCAAGCCGCCGCCGGGCCCGCCGCTGCCACCGCTCCCGCTGCCAAGCCAGCCGGCGAGGAGGGCGAGGACGAGGCGTTCGTCTACGGCGATGACGACGAGGACCTGCCCGCGGCGCAGGTGGCCGCGGCCGGGGCCACGGCCGATCCGGTCAAGGACTACCTGAAGCAGATCGGCAAGGTGCCGCTGCTCAACGCCGAGCAAGAGGTCGAGCTGGCGAAGCGGATCGAGGCCGGGCTGTTCGCCGAGGAGAAGCTCGCCGAGGGCCGGGGCACGCTGCGGCCTGATGCGCGCGGCGACCTGGAGTGGATCGCCGACGATGGCCGCCGGGCCAAGAATCACCTGCTGGAGGCGAACCTGCGGCTGGTGGTGTCGCTGGCCAAGCGGTACACCGGGCGGGGGATGCTGTTCCTCGACCTGATCCAGGAGGGGAACCTCGGCCTGATCCGCGCGGTGGAGAAGTTCGACTACACCAAGGGCTACAAGTTCTCGACCTACGCCACCTGGTGGATCCGGCAGGCGATCACGCGGGCGATGGCCGACCAGGCCCGCACCATCCGCATTCCCGTGCACATGG
>WNGF01000827.1_pt1 | contig 111079 bp, 65 predicted proteins | sample 5400641 | NCBI WGS metagenome assembly WNGF01 (sample SAMN13153371, study PRJNA577476) | soil metagenome | isolation source: 80 cm soil or saprolite under grassland replicate 2 | place: USA:California | collected 2016-06-15 | reverse complement strand
TATGAGAATGCGAACGTGATCGAGGTCGATCCGCGCGATGAAGATGCGATTACGAAAATCAACGCGGAGCGGACCGCGCAATTTGTGACGGTAAGAGACGATGTTGATCTTGCGGCGATTCCAGCGTTCCGGCTTTTGGTAGCGCGATTGCAGGCGCGGCATCCGATTCTGTTGAAGGATGTCTTGCATTGTAGGGCGTCTGTATCAAACGCCGGCGTTTCACAGAGCGGAGCCGCTGGGACGCGAGCGACACAGACGGGAAGCCCGAAGGGTGAAGATCGCGGGAGCGAGCAAATCAAACGCCCTACAGATTTTCTCGAGACGCTCCTCACGGCATCCACGAACATCGGCTCGCTCGTGTGCGATGGAATCGGCGATGCGATCTTGGTGCAGGTTGAGGAGGCACCCGGACAAGCGCTACGTTTGAGTTACAACATTTTGCAGGCCGCTGGCTCGCGGATTTTCAAAACTGATTATGTCGCCTGCCCTTCCTGCGGCCGGACGCTATTCAATTTACAAACCACAACAGCCAAGATCAAAGCGGCGACGTTGCATCTCAAAGGAGTAAAGATTGCCATCATGGGCTGCATTGTGAACGGCCCGGGTGAAATGGCGGATGCCGATTTTGGATACGTTGGCGGCGCACCGGGCAAAGTGAATCTCTACGTCGGCAAAACAGCGGTGAAATTTAATATCCCCGAAGCGGAAGCGGTCGATCGACTGAAAGACTTGATCCGCGAGCATGGCAAATGGGTTGATCCGGTGGCAGAAGCGACGCCCTTGGAAGCGGTTTCATAACACGGCCCGCGCGGGCGGACCGGACAGGAACTATGTCCCGTCAATACACGCTGCAACGCGCGCCAAGATCGACGGCAATCCATGTCGATTACGCAGCGGAGCTGAACGAACAACAGCTCGCGGCGGTAACCGCTCCGCCCGGGCCAATCCTTGTGATTGCTGGCGCAGGCTCGGGAAAAACGCGCACCCTGACTTATCGGGTAGCTTACTTGCTCGAAAACGGGATCGATCCGCGAAACATTCTGCTTCTCACATTCACGAACAAAGCTGCGCGGGAAATGCTCGCCCGCGTCGCGAATTTATTGCCGGTCGATGCGAGCGGACTTTGGGGCGGAACATTTCATTCGGTAGGAAACCGGATTTTGCGCAGGCACGGCAGCGCGCTCGGTTACTCGAGCGGATTCACCATTATGGACCGCGAAGATCAAAAGGATTTGATCGACACGGTCGTGGCCGGTGCGGGCATTGATCCGAAGGAAATCCGCTTCCCGAAAGGCGACGTGCTCGCGGAAATCTTCAGTTTCGTGGTCAACACCGAGAAGCCGCTGGAGGAATTGCTCGCGGAGAAGTTTCCTTATTTCCTACCACTACTCGATAAGATTCGAGATGTTCACGAGCGATACGAAAAAAAGAAGAAGGCGACGAACTCAATGGATTTCGACGACCTGCTTCAAAAGACATTGTCGATGTTTCAGCAGCACGAGCGAATCGCGCAAGTTTATCGGCGGCAGTTTCAGTTCATTCTCGTGGATGAATACCAGGACACGAACAAAATTCAGGCTGATCTGGTGGATCTGCTCGCCCGTGACCATCGCAATGTGATGGTGGTGGGAGACGACGCGCAGTCGATCTACTCCTGGCGCGGCGCAAACTTCCAAAATATTCTCGAATTCCCCAAGCGTTATCCGGATGCGCAGGTGTTCAAAATCGAAATGAATTACCGCAGCGTGCCGGAAATTCTGGAGGTGGCGAACGCAGCGATTGCCGCAAACCTTCAACAATTCCACAAACATTTAAGCGCAACGCGCGAATCAAAAGTGCTAAAACCGGCTTTAGTGGCGCTGAACGATGGCGCAGAGCAAGCGCAGTTTGTGGCGCAGCGGATTCTCGAATTGCGCGATGAAAATGTCGATCTCAACGACATCGCCGTGCTTTACCGCGCGCATTATCACGCGGTCGAATTGCAATTGGAGCTTTCCCGCCGCGGCATCCCTTATCAAATCACCAGCGGCATTCGATTTTTCGAGCAGGTGCACATCAAAGACGTGACTTCATTTATCCGTTTCGTGGCAAATCCGCGCGATGAAGTCGCCTTTAACCGGATGGTGAAATTGCTTCCCGGCATTGGCAACCGCACCGCGGAGAATCTTTGGCGCAGTTGGGAAAACGCGGTTTTAGCCGCGGGCGTTGACCGCCGCACCGAACAAGCGCCTTCCGGGGTCAGCGCCCCCGGCTACAACTTTGGGCAACCTCTCGAAGCGATGCACGTTCCCGCCAAATCAAAGAAACTGTGGACGCAGCTGGCGCATACCCTCGATGAGATCGCACCCGGCGGGCAACCTAATCCGCCCTCGGGAATGATCACATCGATCGTAGAGGCGATTTACGATGATTACGCCAAAGTGAACTTCACAAACTACGAACTGCGCCGAGAAGACCTCGACCAACTCGCAGTGTTCGCTCGTCAATTCAAGGACGTGCACGAATTTCTTTCCCAGTTGGCACTGATCAGCAACGTCGATGCGGAGGCCACGCCAGTTCAGGGGAGCAACAAGGAGGCGGTCAATCTGTCCACCGTGCACCAGGCGAAAGGCCTCGAGTTTCACACGGTTTTCGTGATCTGGTTGACCGACGGGATGTTCCCAAGCAGTCGCTCCCTCAACACGCGTGACGTGCTGGAGGAAGAACGGCGTTTGTTCTATGTGGCCATCACGCGTGCGCGCGACGAGCTTTACCTTACTTATCCGCAAACGCGCTTGGCCGGAGGTTACGGCGACGTGTTCCAGCGGCCTTCGCGTTTTCTACAGGAAATTCCAAACGAGCTCGTCGAAGACTGGCAAGTAAGGAGAAAATGACAAAGCCCAAATGACGAATGACGGAGGAAGCCCAAATGATCGAATGACGAAGGCTGCTCGCGGATTCGTTTGTCATTCGTGCTTCGTCATTCTTTCGGGCTTCGTCATTCGCCATTCGTCATTTTCTTCATGACTCTCTCACCGGAGAAAAAAATCGCTGGAATCCTGGCGCCGCTGTTTGCATTACGCGGTGAGGATGATTTGGGAATCGGCGACACCGGCGCGTTGCGGGAGTTCATCGATTGGGCAGCGGGAATCGGATTCAAGCTTGTTCAGCTCCTGCCCATCAACGAGATCGGCTCCGACAACAGTCCGTACAACGCCATCAGCGCCATGGCGATCGAGCCAACAACGCTGCATCTTGCGCCCAACTCACCGCACGATTTAACGCGCGAGGATTTTGATGCTTCACTCGCTGAAGTTGATGTTACGAGTCTGCGTCGCGGCGCGGTAAAGTACCGACACGTCAAAGGATTAAAGTGGCGCTTGCTGGAGAAAGCATTTGCGAATTTCTCTACTCACGCCAGCGCAGAACGGCGATCGGAATTCCGAGCATTCTGCGAACAACAATCGGCGTGGCTCTCCGACTACGCACTTTTCCAAGTTCTGATGGAGGCGAATGACGACAGCGCCGCATGGAATCGATGGCAGCCACAACATCAGACAATCGAAAAAGCACGCGGATGGCTGAACGATCTGCCGCACGATCGACGAGCAGCGCTGACGAGGCGGCAAAGTTTTTTCTGTTACGTGCAGTGGATCGCCCATCAGCAATGGTGGACGATCAAATCGTACGCCGAAGAAAGCGGCGTGGCGCTAATGGGCGATATTCCCTTCGGCGTTAGTTATTGCAGCGCCGACGTTTTCGCGCACCCGAATGAATTCATGCTCGACTGGTTCGGTGGCGCGCCTGCCGAACCTTACTTCAAAGACGATGCGTTCACGCAAAGATGGGGCCAGAACTGGGGTATTCCGCTCTATCGGTGGGAGAAGATGCGCACAAACAACTTTCAATGGTGGCGCGAGCGCGTGCGCGCTGTCCGGCGCATCTTTCACCTTTGTCGGATCGATCACATCCAGGGATTTTATCGCATCTATGCCTTCCCATGGCAGCCACGAAGGAACAAGGAATTCCTTCCGCTCGATTGGCACCAAATGCTGCAACGAACCGGAGGCCGCGCGCCGCATTTCGTTCCCCGAGACGACAACACTCCCGAAAACCGCGAATTAAATAAACGAGAGGGCGAAGAATACCTACGCGTGGTTCTGGAAGAAGCGGGCGCCGCGCGCGTGATCGGCGAAGATCTGGGCGTTGTTCCCGAGTATGTGCGGCCCAACTTACGGTCGCTCGGGATTGCCGGATTTAAAATTCCGCAATGGGAATCACACAATGGGATGATCATTCCCGGAGAGGCATATGAACGGCTTTCCGTCGCGACTTACGCGACCCACGATCACCAACCGATTCGCGCCTTATGGGACGATGCTCTCGGGCACCCAGCCCCAAACGCCGAGCAAGCGCGAGCCACGATGGAGAAGATTGCACTGTTCGCCCGCCTGCGCCAAGGCTACGGCGGGCAGGCCGGGCTGAATTCAAAGATCTACGGTCTCGATTTTGAAGAAGACTTTTATCCCGTAATTATGGAAGCGCTTTTCAAAACCAATTCCTGGATTGCCATCGTCATGATCAGTGATCTGCTGGCGCGCACATACCGTTTCAACGTCCCGGGGACAAAGGCAAATTTGAATTGGACGCGGCGAATGCAGCGCTCGATTGCGCAGCTCAGTTCCAGCCGTAAAGAACAAAGGCGAATGCGGCTAATCCAGGAGCTGCTGGTAAAAGCGGGACGCGTCTGAACACGCTTACGCGCTCTTTTCAATGGGCGCGCCGACTTTGTTGCCCCATTCGGTCCACGAGCCGTCGTAGTTCCGGACATTATCGAGTCCCAGCAGATATGTCAGCACAAACCAAGTGTGACTGGAACGCTCGCCAATTCTGCAATAGACGATTGTGTCTTTATCGGGCCCGACTCCGCATTGATCGAAATAAATTTTCGCCAGTTCCGAGGCCGGCTTGAACGTGCTGTCGTCATTAGTGGCGGTCTTCCACGGCATGCTCCTTGCCCCGGGAATATGGCCGCCGCGCAGCACACCTTCCTGCGGATACTCCGGCATGTGCGTGATCTCGCCCCTGTATTCGCCTGGCGAGCGCACATCGACCAGTGGTTTACCGCTTTTGCTTTGCTCCAGCGCTTCATCGAAAAACGCGCGAATCTCTTTGTCGAACCGTTTCTTCGGCACCGGATAATCTGTTGTCTGATATTCCGGAACTTCGCGCGTCATGCCGCGGCCATCTGCTTTCCATTTGTCACGGCCGCCATTGAGGATTTTCACTTTATCGTGCCCAAACAACCGAAACGCCCAGAGCGCGTAGCACGCCCACCAGTTCGCCTTGTCGCCGTAAAAAATACAAGTGGTCTCCGGCGTTATTCCGTGCCGGCTGCACAGCCGCGCAAATTTTTCCGGCGAAACATAATCGCGGATCACTGGATCTTGCAGATCGGCTCGCCAGTCAATATGCACCGCGCCGGGAATGTGCCCGGTGTCGTAAAGCAAGATATCCTCGTTCGACTCGACGATCCGGATTCCCTCGTCCTTGAGATGTTTCTCCAGCCAATCCGTCTCCACCAGTGCTTCTGGATGCGCGTACTGCGTCGGGTAAGTAGCCATAGGAAGAAAATTTCAGACTGCTCTCACGAGCGAGCAAGAGATTTTACGTCGTGCTGAAAGCGCGAGCGTCAGAGCTCTGGCCTCACTGCAGGATGGAATCAGCCGGATAAACCATCCCGTTCTTGATTACGGTAGCGATGTCGGACGTGTGCGCGATGTCATCCAGCGGACTGGAATTGAGAATCACCAAATCGGCGAAATAGCCATTTTCAATCTTGCCGACATGCGCGCCGGTCTCACCGCCGAAAAGTCTGGCCGCGTTCGCGGTGGCACATTGCAGGATTTGCATCGGCGTCAATCCCGCTTCTTTCATTAACTGGAATTCCCGGAACAATGCTGGCCCATGAATCGTGCCGATGTTTCCCGCATCTGTTCCCGCAGCAATCGTGACACCGGCATTCTCCAGCTCCTTCAAATTCGGGAGCGCAACTTCATACGTCTTATTGATGCGATCCAAAGCAGCTTTCGGATCGGCCAGCGCGTCCTTGATTCGCTGTGGCAATTTGTCCTGCGGAATCTTCGTGACGTCGAGCGACGCGATCACTTCGGGATTACCCCACGCCTTTTCTTCAGGCCTCAGATTCAACTGGTGCGAAAATGTCCGGCCGTAGCGTTCAAACACTACCAGCGTCGGACACAAAATTACGTGACGATCTTTCAAGAGCTTCACGAAGGGCTCGTCCACGGGTTTATCGGTCACGCTATGGACGAGAACATCCGCGCCTTCTTCCACCGCCGCGCGCGCGGTTTCCAATTCGGTCGCGTGCACCGCGACGCGAATTTTGTGCGCGTGACTTTCTTCAGTCGTCGCACGCACGATAGGCCGAAACGAATCGACCGGATGCTCTTTGTCCACGATGTACCAGACCTTCACCAGATCGGGTTTTTGCTCGGCAAGTTTGCGAACGAACTCGCGCGCTTGCTCGGGAGTGTCGATCTTCACAATTGGCGGATCGCCCAGATCAAGCTTTTCGCGCGAGACGCTGGAGATTAACGGGCCTGCGATGGCAACACGCGGTGCTTTCTCTGTCGCGTTCGCCTTTTTGCGGACTTCGAAATTCCACATCGGCCCACCCACATCGACCACGCTCGTGATGCCGCAACGAATGTAGCGCGCGAAAACATCGTCGAGATGCGACTTGATCCACCCGACCTCGTCTTTGTACGGTCGAACACTGTTCAAATCGGCGCCATCGGGTCGCGTAAATAAATCTGCCGATTGAAAGAAGTGAACGTGCGTGTCGATGTAGCCGGGCAAAATGAATTTGCCTGCGCAATCGACCTGTTTCCCGAGCGCGATGGAATCCTGTTTCCCCATCGCGACGCGCTCGATCTTGTTCCCGTTGATAACGACGGTCGCATTCGGCAACACTTTGCCGTCGGCCGGATTAATTACCGTTGCGCCGACGAGCGAAATTTTTTCTGCGCGAACCGCTGCGCTGAAAAGTGTGAACGCGATTACAAGCTCAATTCGAAATTTCATTCGAGAGATTCCTCCCAGCCTTCGCATAAAGCTACGGCGCGGCAAGCGACTTCGCTCGGAATGGCAAACGTTATTCTTTCGATTCCGGCACCGCTTTCTCCGCGGCTTTGAAGCCGATTTTGGAATGCGTGCCGTCGCAAAAAGGTTTCTCGGTTGACGCGCCGCAACGGCAGAGCGCCATGCGCTTCTCCACTGGAAATTTATTCCCGTCGGCGTCGATTAGTTCCACTTCGCCCGTAACGATGTAAGGGCCGTTTTTGATTGTCTCGATTGTTACTTGAGCCATAACGCTATTTTAACTGATGTCCGTAGCCGATGGAAATGTTGTGGCGCCGTTTTGTGCTCGCTTGACTTTTTGCGCGGCTTGCGCATTAAGAACGCCGTCGAAAGTCTATGGATCGATTATCCCTTGGGTTGTTGCAGACAGTTTTCTGTGTTGGTCTCATTCTAGTCACTGGTTGCGGTGAGGACCCGCGCTTTTCTGCCAGAACGCAGTATCTGGGGGGCGGTACTTACGGCGGGGCAGCCGCTGGTGCGCCGCGCGACACTGTCTCGTATTGGGACGGAGACAACGCTGGCGGAAGCCCGTCTGTGAAGATCAGCCTCGGCGAACAACGCGCATATTTTTACAAGGGCGGCGTGCTCGTCGGCGTTTCACAACTCTCGACCGGTCGCGAGGGACTGAACACTCCGCTTGGCCATTTTAAAATTATTCAAAAGGACAAAGAGCACGTCTCCAGCTTGTTCGGAGACTATGTCGATTCCGCAGGGAATGTAGTCGTCCCCAACGTTGACGTTAAAAAAGACCCGAAACCACCGGGCGCTCACTTCAGAGGCACGCCGATGCCGTACTTCATGCGGATCGTGTCGGGGACAGGCATGCACGCCGGCTATTTGCCAGGGTATCCGGCGTCGCACGGATGTATTCGCATGCCCGAATTCATGGCTGAAAATTTCTTTAGGTCAGTCTCGGTCGGAACGCCGGTAACGATAACCAATTAGCTCATTCGGCAGGCCCAGTATCTAGGCTTGCAGAAAACTCCCGGCGGCGGCATTCTGATGATCCCGCTGGAAGAAACATGATTGTCATCACACAACCGAACGCCACCGAGGAACAGATCCAGCGGATCGTCACCCGCGTGCGCGAGTTTGGCTTGGAAGCACAACTTAGCCGCGGCGCATCGCGCGTGATCATCGGCGTCATCGGGCCGGAGGCGCTCCTTCGCGAAAAGCCCATCGCCGCGATGGCGGGCGTGGAAGCGATTGTGCCCGTGTTGAAGCCGTACAAACTTGCCGCGCGCGATTCGCGCGGGTCCTCTTCAGTCGCAATCGGCAACGTGCGCCTGGGCGAACATGAGGATGTTGTGCTCATTTGCGGCCCGTGCTCGGTCGAAAGCAGGGAACAAATTCAGTCGATCGCGACGATCGTGAAAGAATCGGGCGCAAAAATTTTGCGCGGCGGAGCGTTTAAGCCGCGCACTTCGCCGTACAGTTTTCAGGGATTACGCGAAGACGGACTTCGCTTCCTCGCGGAAGCGCGCGCGAAAACGGGCCTGCCTGTGGTCACTGAAGTCATGGACCCGCGCGATCTCTCCATGATCGAAAAATACGCAGATTGCCTGCAGGTCGGCACACGCAACATGCACAATTTTTCTCTCCTCAAAGAAGTCGGCCGCAGCAGATTGCCCGTCCTGCTCAAGCGCGGATTCAGCGCCACAATTTACGATTTGATGATGAGCGCCGAATATGTTCTCAACGAGGGCAACTCAAATGTGGTTCTCTGTGAGCGCGGCATTCGTACTTTCGAGACCGCCGCCCGCTATACGCTCGATCTTAGCGCTGTTCCAATCTTAAAGTCTAAAACGCATTTGCCGGTGATTGTCGATCCGACGCATGCGCTCGGCCTGCGTGAGTTTGTGCCGCAGATGTCTCTCGCCGCAGTCGCCGCCGGGGCGGACGCGCTGATGATCGAGGTGCACGATTCCCCGGAGCTGGCCAAAAGCGACGGCAACCAGGCGCTCACGCCGGAAATTTTTGCCGAGCTCATCCCGCGCCTTCGCGCCGTCGCCGCCGCCATCGGCCGCGCGTTGTAGCCGGGATCGGTGATCCCGGCCGACGCGGAGCTTCTTTGCAGCACGCGCGCCGCGCGTCTCTCAGAGACGCGGCTACAACTCTGGAAAAATTTGGCGTAAGCTCTTTAGTGGAAAAATCGATTCGCACAGAGCTTCTGGAACGTGTCGCGACGAGCGAACCGATCGCGCGCAAACTTGGCGCGATACAAGAGGCGCGATGGCCGGTACGATTTTCACACGTTATTGAGCCGGCTCAGGCATTTCTGGCCGCCGTAATCGCGAGCTCGTGGCATCGGCTTCCAGCCGATGATCGACAAGATGTCGATTCCACCATCTGGGTGCTCTGTCCCAGTGTTCATTCTCAAGAGTTGCTTTACGAAAGCGTAATCAACTGGCAGCCAGATGCGCTTTTCCTGCCCGAAGCTGAGCATGCGGCAGTCGAAAATGTTTTGCCCGACCCGGAAATCGCGGCGGAACGGCTGGCATTGTTGATGCAAATGGAGCGCGACAGCGGGCCGCGCATCATCGTCGCGACGCGCGCAAGTCTTGATCAACCTGCGCCAAAGCGCGGCACGCTCCAATCTGCCGTCATCCAACTCCGGCGCGGAGCAAACGCAAAGATGGAAGACCTTCTCGAACAATTCGTGGGCAGCGGTTATGAGCGTGTCGCGCAAGTCACTACTCGGGGACAATTCGCCATCCGTGGCGGCATTGTTGATCTCTACTCGTGGCAGGCGCCATTGCCGTTCCGACTGGAATTCTTCGGCGACCAGATCGAATCACTGCGCGAGTTCGATATCGATACTCAAACTTCAGTGCGCGATTTAAGCTCTGTCGATCTTCTGTTTGGAACGGCGGATGACCAAAGCGGTTTCGTCCGCGATTACCTCGCTCCGAATCATCTCAAGATCGAAATCGAACCGGAAGCAACTTCGAACGCACACGTCCAGATCAGTGAAGGCTGGATTGAAATGGGTCAGGAAGATTTCGGGGGCACGTTTCACGATTGCGATATCGGCGAGTTTGCGGCCGGTGACCTCGTCCTCGCCGAGGCAAAACGCACGCAGTTTGTCGAACGCTTAAAAGAATGGCGCGCGAACAACGCGAGAATCGTCATTTATTTTCAAACCGAGGGCGAGATTGAGCGCTTCCGCGAAATCATGGCGGGCGTCACTGAGGGCGTCGATTTTGTCGAAGGAACACTCGCGCGCGGCTTTTGTTTTCCTGAAGCCAATCTTGTCGTCCTATCGGCTGCCGAGTTATTTGGACGATTCGCAGTCCACGCACGCCGGCGTTTGCGTCGGGCGGAACGCCATCGTGCGCAAATCGATTTCAGCGAGTTGAACGAAGGCGATTTGGTCGTGCATCTCGAGCACGGCATTGGACGATTCCTGGGGCTGCTTCGCCTCCCAAAACCACTCGATGGAGCTCCCACGGCTGCCACTCCAGACGGCACGCAGGAAGTTCTCGCCCTTGAGTTCGCCGATGAAGCGAAGCTGTACGTCCCGCTTGAACAGGCGTACCTCGTTTCCCGATATGTTGGTGCAGGAAAAAAATCACCGCCGCTAAGCTCGCTCGGCGATGGGAAATGGGCCCGCGCAAAAATAAAAGCCGCAGCTTCCATTTTTGATTACGCCGGCAAAATGCTTGCCATCCAGGCGGAGCGGCAAATGCACCCAGGTCACGCGGTCGCCCCAGACAAAAAATGGCAGGCAGAATTCGAACATTCCTTTCCGTTCCGCGAAACGCCGGACCAAATGAAGGCGATCATTGATACGAAAATCGACATGGAGCGTCCGCGTCCGATGGACCGTCTCATCTGTGGCGATGTGGGTTTCGGCAAAACCGAAGTCGCAGTTCGCGCCGCATTCAAAGCGGTGATGGACGGCAAGCAAGTCGCCGTGCTCGCGCCGACCACGGTCCTCGCTCAACAACATTTCGAGGTCTTCCGGCAACGCATGCTCGATTATCCGGTGCGCATCGAAATGCTGAGCCGCTTTCGTTCACAGTCCGAACAGAAGAAAGTGCTAAAACTGCTGCGCGAGGGCGGCATCGACATCATCATTGGCACTCACCGGCTCATCTCCGGCGATGTCGTATTCAAGGATCTCGGCCTGGTGGTAATCGATGAAGAACAGCGGTTTGGAGTTCTGCACAAGGAGAAATTCAAAGAGCTGTTCAAGCTAGTCGATGTGCTAACACTTTCAGCCACGCCGATTCCTCGCACTCTCTATCTCTCACTCATAGGCGTAAAAGACATGTCCACGATTGAGACCCCGCCGCTCAACCGTTTGCCGGTAGAGACAATCGTATCGGCTTACGATGAGCGAATCATTCGCGCTGCGATTGACCGCGAACTGGAGCGGCAAGGGCAGGTCTTTTTCCTGCACAATCGCATCGCAACTATCGAGCGAGCGCGTGATCGAATCGTCCACCTTTGCCCGCAGGCCAGAATTGAGATCGGGCATGGTCAGATGGACGCGGATGAACTGGAAGCTGTCATGGCACGATTCATCGCTGGGAAAACCGATGTGCTCGTTTGCACCACGATCATTGAAAGCGGTCTCGATATTCCGAATGCAAACACCATCATCATCGATCGGGCAGATCAGTTTGGTCTCGCCGACTTGTATCAACTGCGCGGACGCGTCGGCCGAGCCGAGCACAAGGCTTACGCCTATCTGCTTCTTCCGCGCGAAATGATGACAATCGGCGCCGCGCGCAAAAGAATCAGCGCCATCAAACAGTACAGCTCGCTAGGCGCGGGTTTTCGCGTTGCCATGCGCGACTTGGAGATTCGCGGTGCCGGCAGTATTCTGGGCACAGCCCAGAGCGGCCACATCGTAACCGTTGGTTTCGATTTGTATTGCCAGCTGCTCAAGCAGGCGGTGGCGCAACTCAAAGGCGAAAAGCCGCCGCTCCGGCTGGATGTCGATTTACGACTCGATTTTGTTGTCACCAATGAAGCGGAATTTGTTGCGCCAGCATCAACAAGGAGCGGCGGTATCCAGTCCGCCGAAGCGCTCGCCCCCGAGCGCATCCCAGCCTTCATTCCGGTCACCTATGTCAGCGACTCTGCACTGCGGATCCGAGCGTACCGCGATATTGCGGAAATTACTTCGCACGAGCAATTGGAACGTCTGTGGCGCGATTGGCGTGATCGCTTTGGCCCTTTCCCATCGGCAGTTGACAATTTGTTTGCTCTCATCGAAATCAAGCTGGCCGCGGCAAGATCAGGGGCGACCCGGGTGGAAGTGCGCGACCGCAAACTGATGCTGACGCGGCACGGGGATTTTATACTTGTCGCGGGCAAATTCCCTCGTTTAGTTGCAGCGGAAATCGAGCAGCACCTCGGGGAAATCCTGGAGCTGATTAAGAAACTATGAGAGACTTCGTGCGTCCATCTGCAGTTGTTTTGCTGGCGGTCTGCGGGCTTCTACTATTGCCCATTTGTTGCCCTGCGTTTGCAGAGGAACCGCTGGTAGTGGACGGCATCGCAGCGATCGTGAATGGCGATGTGATCACAATATCACAAGTGCGCACTCTATCCGCGCCACGAGAAAAGCAGCTGCGATCGCAATTCACCGGCCAGGAGTTAGAAAAACAATTGAAAGCAACGCGGGACCTGGCGCTGAAAGACCTGATCGACCGGCAGCTTGTCATTCAGGCGTTCAAAAAAGAGAAGTACGAAATTCCAGATCACTTCGTGGATCAGCGGATGCATGAGATCATCCGGGAGAATTTTGGCAACGACCGTACTACCTTTATCAAGACGCTCGAGGCGCAGAATTACACTTTGGGCGAGTTCAGGCAAAAGGAGATGGAAAGCATGATCGTCCAGGCGATGCGCAGCCATAACGTCAAGACGAAAAACATTATTTCACCCACGAAAGTAGAAGATTACTACAGGAAGCATCGCGACGAATTCACCAGCAAGCAGCAGATCAAGTTGCGCATGATCATGATTCCCGGCCAAAAAGATACCGCGACTGCCCCGGCTCAAAAGGCGCTGGCCGAAGAAGTGCTCGGCCGACTGGCCAGCGGCGCAGAGTTTGATCGGATGGCGCAGATTTATTCTGAGGACAGCACTCGGGACAATGGCGGCGACTGGGGCTGGATCGAACCCAACACTCTGGCTGGCCCACTGGAAAAGATCGCCTTCAACATGCCAGTCGGCAGAATCAGTAACATCATCGATTACGCCGGGAATTATTATATCCTCAAAGTTGAAGACAAACAGGGCGGCACGACGAAATCAATCGCGGAGGCGCGGGCTGATATCGAGAAAAAACTGATCCAAGAGGAAGCGCAGCAAATTCAGGAGCGCTGGATCGCCAGCCTGCGCGAAAAAGCCTACATCAAGACGTTTTGATTTAGCGTTGGACGTTGAGCGTTGGGCGTTTTTCTGTCCCCTGCTCCTGCTCGTAATCCCGCTCGTGCTCGATTGAGCAAATTCGATTACGATCACGAGCATGAGCACCCGACCTACGCGTAAAGCTACGGCGAGGCTGGCGAGCACGACCAAGCCGCGCGTTGGCATCACGCTGGGCGATTGCGCCGGGATCGGGCCGGAGATTGTCGAGCGTGCTCTAAAGTCTGATCGCCTTGCGCGCGCAGCCGAATACAAAATCATCGGAAAATATCCTGATTGCACGCCGGGACATCCCACCCGGGCGACTGCGCGGGCCGCTGCGGCCGCGCTCGAAGAAGCAGTTACACTCGCGCGGCGAGGCGAGCTCGATGCAATTGTAACCGGCCCGGTTCACAAAGCCCGGATGTACGAAGTCGGCTTCAGGTTTCCCGGGCAAACAGAATTTTTTGCTGAACGGAGCGGCGTCAAAAATTTCGCAATGTGTCTGACCGGGGGAAAAATCACGGTCGCGCTCGTCACCGCGCACATTCCCGTGGGCAAAGTTGCGCGGGCACTGAAGCAATCGGAGATCGTTCGCGTCGGTCTGTTGCTCGCGGAGTTTTTGCATTCCCGGAGCAAGCGCCCGCCGCGCATTGCCGTTGCCGGGTTAAATCCGCACGCCGGCGAGTCGGGCAAACTCGGGCGCGAAGAAATCGAAATCATCGCGCCCGCTGTGGACGAACTAAACCGATCACCGATCACTAATCACCGATCGCTGTTTTCTGGCCCTTGCTCCCCGGACACGATTTTCCATCGCATGATTGAAGGCGAATTCGACGCGGTGCTTTGCATGTACCACGATCAGGGATTGATCCCGCTAAAACTGCACGCATTTCACGAAGGCGTGAACGTCACGCTGGGCCTTCCTTTTCCTCGCACCAGTCCCGATCACGGCACGGCGTTTGAAATTGCGGGAAAAGGAATCGCACGCCCGGACAGCATGATCGCGGCGATCAATCTGGCGGTAGAGCTAGCACAAAAGCCCAATAAAGTGCGACGATGAAGCAGATCGTGCCGGCGTTTTTCATTCAGCTCGCCCTGGGTTTGTACTCGCCGGCGCACAGCAACGCGGCAGAACCACCAGAAAATAGAATTGACGTGGTTCTGCTCGGCACCGGCTACCCTCGGCCGTATCCAGATCGCGCTGGTCCCTCGACGGCCGTCATCGTCAACGGCAGATATTTTATTGTGGACGCCGGACGCGCAGTCGTGTTGCGGCTGAGTGCGCTGCAGCAGCCAATGCCACAGATCGCGGCGGTGTTCCTAACGCATCTTCATTCCGATCACACCAGCGGCCTGCCCGATTTGTTCAACACGAGCTGGGTGATGGGCCGCAAGCAGCCGCTGCAACTTTATGGGCCGCGCGGGACGCAGGAGATGGTGAATGGTCTGCTTAAGTTTTACGCCGAAGACATCCACATCCGCCGCGATTTAGTCGAGGAGCTTCCGGTGAAAGGCGCGGAAATCGAGGTGCACATCGTGAGCGAAGGAATCGTTTACAAGGACGATGACGTGACGATTACCGCTTTCGGTGTCGATCATCGTCCGGTCGAACCGGCGTTCGGTTACAAATTCGAAGCCGGCGGCAAGATCGTGGTGATTTCGGGCGACACCGCGCCCAGCGATAACCTGGTCAAATTCGCGCGCGGGGCCAATATTCTGGTTCACGAGGTTTACATGCCAGGCTACTTCGCAAAAGCGCGCTCGGTTGAGATGACCCGCGGCGACACCACGAAAGTGACACAGCGCCTGAGCCGTTATCACACCGATGCGGAGCAAGTCGGCAAGATTGCGGCTGCGGCAGGGGTGAAAAAGCTGGTGCTGACACACCTCATCCCGCCCGAGGACAGTGAAAAAATCCGCGAACTCGCGGCCCGAAATTTCAGTGGCGAGATTGTCGCCGCCAAAGATCTGACGCGCGTCCTGCCGTGAACGCGGCGGCAGCAGAAAGAAGAGCCTTAGTAAATTTAGCCCACGAAACACTCGAATAATGCGAGAGAGAAAGGCGCGATCAATTCAAAGCAGGCAAGGCCCTGCTGCTATCCCCCGACTGACGCTGGCCTCTGAAAATTTTCGTGTCCTTTCGCGTGTTTCGTGGGTAGCTACTTTTCTCTTACAAAGCTTTGGCTTTTTTGGCGGAGAACATCTTTCGATTACGATTACGAGCATGAGCACCAGCCTTCGCCTGCCAAGGCTACGGCTTGGCAGGCGAGCACGAAGATGAGCAGGAGCAGGATCAAAAAGTACGTCTCGGTCTTTAACATCGGCCTGCAAAACACGTTCGTGTACCGCTGGAATTACTTCCTGCGCGCTCTCTTCGGCCTGATTCCGCTGGCCGGCACGGTATTTTTGTGGAGTGCAGTGTTCAAGGAGCGCGGCGGCAGCCTTCACGGCTATGATTACGGCTCGATGATTTATTATTATTTGCTCACCCTCCTGGTCAGCAATTTGGTCGTGCCAACAGAAGACGAATGGCAAATTGCCGCTGATATTCGCGAGGGCCAAATCAATGCGCTGCTCACTAAGCCGATGAGTTATCTCGCTTATCGCTTCAGCATTTTTCTGAGCGGCCGCCTCGTTTACAGCCTCGTCACTTTGCCGCCGATCGCGCTCATCTTTGTTTATTTTCGGGACTACATCGCGCTGCCGACCGACCTATTGATCTACCTGTTTACGGTTATCTCCATCCTGATGGCGGCGTTCATTCAATTCTTTATCACCTACAGCCTGGCGATGTGGGCGTTTTGGATTTTGGAAATCTCCACCATCGTATTCATCGTTTATTCGTTCGAATATTTCCTCGGCGGGCAGATGTTTCCCATCGACATCATGCCTTCTGCGGTCCAAGCCGTGATGAAGTGGCTGCCGTTTTATTACGAGCTGTTTTGTCCGGTCGCGATTTTTCTCGGCCGATTAAAAGGCGCCGAGCTTGTGCAAGCGCTGGCGATCCAAACTGGCTGGCTCCTGCTCACCTGGACCTGGGCGCGCTTCATGTGGAAACGTGGCCTTGGTCATTATCAGGCCGTTGGCGGGTAACCCTGGTGTCGGCCGGGTAGGCGCACGCGTCCGGGCGTGCGCTATCCAGAAATTCCGCTACGCTCAACATCGACCTATGGACCTCCTGAAGCTCATCAGCAGCCTCGAAGAACTTATCGTTGAGATCGCCCTGTGGATCATTTTGCTACCGCGCACACTCTGGAGCGCAATCGTTACGCCGGTGAAGCTCGCCCGATATTTCGATCAGACGCAGGAGATTCCAGAGAAGGAGCGCGATGAAAAGTACCTTTCTCCCGTTCTTTTCTGGCTGCTCATAGCGCCCACTTCTTTGATCATCTGGTTAATGCGACAGGATCAAGAGGCCCTCAAGTTTTATGGCGCTCAGCCCAAAGAGCAATTCGGAACGGCCGCCTTCATGCTACTCGGGTTCCCGCTAAGCTTTGCCGCAGTCACCACATGGTTTCGCGGCGAGTCGCTCTCAAAGCGCACACTTGGTCGCGAGTTTGCGCTCCAATGTTATTTTAACGCGCCGATGTCCGCGCTCTTCATGCTTAGTCTCGCTCTGGAACCACAGCTAGGACACAACGTCTCGACGATGTTATTCGGCATCTCGCTCGCATGGTTCTGTATCACCGAAGTTCGCATCGCCAAACGGGACGGGGCAGTGCGTCACCCAATTGTTTTGGTAGCGCTAGGGTACGGATTCGCGGGGTTCTTGATGTTCGCGATAACCCTCGCGATCGAGTGCGCCTTGGTCTTGAGCGGGCGCCTGCCCGGTTTCCGTTGACGGAAGCTGAAACCCTTTGCGCCCCACCTGATACCCAAACCGCTTTGAAATTTGGCTACGCTCATGGAAATAGCACTCAATGGCGCGACTTCACGAGTATCAGGGTAAAGCCATTCTCGCCGCGAACGGATTCAAGATTCCGCGTGGCCGTGCCGTCTCGAGCGCCAATGATGCAGTCGCCGTAGCGAAAGAATTAAGCAGCGAAGTCGTCATCAAAATTCAAGCTTGGACTACCGGGCGCGCGGAGATTGGTGGAGTCGCCTTCGCCAAGAAGCCGGATGACGTGCGCGCTCAGGCCGAGCGAATGTTGTCGATCAACATGGGACAGTTTCCAGTCGAAACGGTCTTGGTGGAAGAGAAAATCGACATAGGTCGTGAGTTTTTCCTTTCATTCGCTATCGATGACGCCGCTCGTGCGCCGGTGATTATTTTCGCTGCCGGCGGCGGTACCGGGATTGAAGAGCGCGCAGCCTCAACGCGGCGAATTACCTCCGACGTGAACCGCGGACCGGCGGATTCGGCCGTGAGCGAAGCCGTCAGCGGGTGCGGCCTTTCGCAGACGCATGCCAAAGAACTCGCCCAATCGATTCGGAAATTATTTGCTGCGGCGCGCAGTGTCGAAGCGCGCTCACTGGAAATCAATCCGCTGGTGCTGACGAAAAATGGCGAGTTTGTCGCCGCCGATTGTCGGATCACGATTGATGACTACGCAGTCGTGCGCCATCCAGAACTTGGAATTGAAATCGCGCGTGAGTTCGATCACCCGCCGACGGGTCTCGAGCGCATCGCTTACGCCGTCGAACAGAATGACCATCGTGGCACATTTTATTTCGCGCAGTTGGCAACTACGGCGCCGAAAGGATCAAAAGGTCTGGTTGGTTTTCATGGGGCGGGCGGCGGCGGTTCGATGGTGTCGATGGACGCCATCGCCAACGCGGGATTCACCATTGCGAATTTCACCGACACCAGCGGCAATCCATCTGCGTCGAAAGTGTATTTCGCGGCGCGAATCATTTTGGCCCAGCCAGATCTGGTCGGCTATTTTGGTTCCGGCTCCGGTGTCGCCAGCCAGGAACAATATTGGTCTGCCTATGGCTTAGCCAAAGCGTTCTGGGAACTCGATCTCAACATTCCGGCGGTGATTCGTCTGGGCGGTAACACGGAAGATCGCGCCGTGGACATTTTGCAGCGCATGTCCAAGCTGCTGCGCGCGCCGGTCGAAGGCTATCGCAAGAGTGACACGCCAGCGTTCATCGCTGCGCGCTTTGCAGAGCTCGTCGCTGATGCACATGGCACCAAATGGAAACCACGCTCGCCGCGCCTGCCACAATTTGTCAAAGATCCCGCGGCCACGATGCTTCCGGTTAAAAACGGCCGCGTTTGGATCGACACCGCGCACTGGCCAAAGATTCGTCCCGCAATTGAAACGCACTCGGGCGGATTAGTGTTCGATCGTGAAGGCGCGCCCGCAGCAGCGTTGCCGAGCGAAGAATTCGCCACCAAAGATTCCGAACTGCTCGCCTGCGACGTCGAATGCCACCTTGCCGGAATCGAAGGCTTCCATTTGGAGCTTGATATTCCGGGATTGGACAAACTGATTGGAGGCGCGCGTTAATGGCAATTTTGATCGACGAGAAAAAGCGCGTGCTCGTGCAAGGCATCACGGGACGCGAAGGCCGGGCGCGGACGCGGCTCATGCGCGAGTATGGAACAAATGTCGTTGCCGGTGTGACGCCGGGCAAGGGCGGTCAAAGTGTGCTGGGAGTTCCAGTGTTCAATACGCCGCAGGAAGCAGTGAATTCGTCGGGAGAAATTGATATCTCTGTCGTTTTTGTGCCCGCAGCAGGCGTGAAGGAAGCAGCGATTTCCGCGATCGAAGCTGGAATCAAACTCGCGGTGCTCGTGCCCGATCGCGTTCCGGCGTGGGACGCGATGGAAATCGCGGCGGCCGCGAAAGCAAATGGAGCGATGTTCCTAGGACCGAACACTCTCGGCGCGCTAAGCCCGGGCAAGGGGGTGGTCGGAATGATCGGTGGACGCGCGGAAAGCGCGCGGCAATGGTTTAAGCCCGGTGTGCCGAAGGGCGTGGGAGTCATCAGTCGCTCCGGCGGGATGGCGTCGAGTACCGGCTATTATCTTGGGCAAGCGGGCGTGCGCATCTCAACCATCGTGCACATCGGTGGCGACGCCGTCATTGGAATTCGTTTGCCGGATGCGGCCTTGATGTTTGAAGACGATCCGCTCACGGAAGCGATCGTTATCTTTGGCGAAATCGGGTCGTCGCAGGAAGAGGAACTGGCGCAACTCATCGCCGATCGAAAAGTCACCAAACCTGTGATTGCATACATCGGCGGCAAGGCTGCGCGCGAAGGCACGCGCTTCAGTCACGCGGGCGCGATCATCGAAGGCGGACGCGGCACGCACGCCGGCAAAGTGAAGGCGCTTCGCGAAGCCGGCGCGACTGTGGTCGATGCGTTTGGCGAACTGCCGGATGCGGTCGTTGAAATTCTCAAGAAAACAAAAGGAGACAGTCTTATGAGTGAAGCGGACAAAAACGCGGTGTGGAATACCGCCATCACGCGCGTGGAGTCAAACAAAGTGGCGGTGCGCGGATATGACATAGCCGAGCTTATGGGGCGCGTCTCATTTGGCGCTGCGGTCTATTTAACTTTGACCGGCGAATTACCATCGTCGGCCGTCGCGCGTTTGATGGATGCGATCTTAGTGTCGTCAATTGACCACGGCGCGACACCTCCCAGTGCGTTAGCGGCGCGAAGCGTTGCGTCCACTGGCGCGACGTTGAGCGCGTCAGTCGCAGCCGGAATCATGTCGATCAATCGACATCACGGCGGCGCGATTGAAGATTGCGCCCGGCAACTCAAAGCAATTGCCGATCGAACCACGCGCGAATCGATTTCGATGGATGAAGCCGCTACGCGCACGCTGGCCGCGATGAGGGAAGCGAGTGAACGCATGCCGGGATTCGGTCACCGCCTCCACACTAAGGATCCGCGCACCGCACGTTTGTTTGAACTTGCGCGCGAAGCTGGCGTGGCTGGCGTGCATATGCAGGCGGCGCGCGCTGTTGAGAAAGCGTTCGCCGACGCGAAGAAATCGCTGCCCATCAACGTGGACGGCGCCATCGGCGCGATTCTCGCCGATCTGGGAATGAATCCCGCCGCGTTTAACGGCATTTTCATGATCGCACGCACGCCCGGGTTGGTGGCTCATGTGATCGAGGAGCAAACCCGGGAAAAGCCGATGCGTCGCATTGATCCCGTCAATCACGGCTACGACGGACCACCCGCCAGAACCCTAACCACGAATTCGCCTTCGCGGGAGGCCACGGCGGACAACTGAGCACGAATGAGGACGAATTGATGGCACGAGTTGGTCATCAGCATTCGCTGTTCGTGTCTGATTGGTCATGAAGTTCGGCATTAAAGAACTCGCGAAACAGTTTCTGCCGGTTATGCGGGTGAAATAAGAATCACACTCCGCGGAAAAGGCGGCGGCGGTGTGAGAGCGGTGCGCGTCATCGGGAGAAAGTCTTGCACTGTGGCAGCCGGGGGCAGGCAAATGAGTAATTCCTTAAGAGACTTATCCCTAAAAACTCTTCGTTTGAGGGAGATAAATAAAAGTGCTTGCTTCTTAAGATACTCAGCCCCAAACTCCTCCGCCAGAAACAACGAACCCCTGCTATGAAAAACAAATCCACTTCGCAATCCTCACCTGCCCGCCGCGACCTCGGCGAAGGCGGGTTCCTTAACCTTCGGGTCTTACTCGCTTCAGTGTTCTGCCTCGCCGGCGCCTTTTTGGCGCTGCTGGGCCTTGGCGCATTCTCCGCACAAGCGCAGCAAAGCCATGGAATTATTTTCCAGTCCACTGATCCCCTAGTCCCTGCCATGTTTGACTGTGCTAGAATCCGTGAGTTGGGAATAGACAAGCAAGAAAACATGCGCGCCGGCGCCATCATGATCTACTGCGGCGAGGCGCAGGGAGGCGCGGCTTCCCCCGCACAAAGCTTCTCCCAGTTTGTGCGACAACTGCTGGGCCCCCTAGTATATGGTACCGCCGATGTGGATCTTGTCACCGGCACCGAAACTTATCCCAATGTTACCCAGTCAGAGACATTCACCGCGAGCAACCCAGATAACCCGAACCAGATCGTTGTCGCCTACAACGATTCTCGGGGCCGCAATGCCGTCCCGATCAACATCTCAGGCGCATCGGTCTCCACCGACGGCGGCACGACCTTCACCCGGCTCACCAATGCCAGCGGGCAAAGCCCCTTCTCCAACACCGTCGGCGACCCCGTTATCCTTTACAACCGCCCAACCGGCACGTGGTTCACCGTCTGGCTCGATGGCGGCTGTGGCAGTCAGGGGCTGGGCGGGTACAAGTCCACTACTCCGTGGAGCCCGAATAGCTGGAGCCATTACTGCATTCACAATAACAACAATGACGACCGAGAGTCTGGCTGGGCCGACAACAACACATCGTCTCCATTCTACGGACGGATGTACGTCTCCTGGAACGACTTCAATATCGGCGGGGGCGCCATCTTTGTCCGCTACTCGACTGACAATGGTCTGACTTGGACGAACGCACGACAGGTCACTACTGGCTTCTTCCGCAACGTCCAGATCACCGGTGACCTCGCCACAGGCGCCGTCTACATCGCCGCCATGGACGAGATGGGGGGTGGCCTCGGCAACCGCGCCAACAAGATGTACAGGTCCACTGACGGTGGTAACAGTTGGACGAACACTTACACCGGTCCTACCTTTGCCGGGCCAGGCCGCGGCGCTTCGGGCTATTTCGCCACCATGTACAACAATCCTGCTTATTGGCGACACATGGGCTGGGGCGAGCCTGCCGCCCTCAACGGCGTCGTTCACTACGTTTATGCCGCCCGCAATACCAGCAACGGCGATCCCGGCAACGTTTTCTACATCCGCTCCACCGATAGTGGCGTGACTTTCAGCGCTGCCTTGATGCTCAACACCAACACAGACGCGACGAAGGCGCAGTGGCAGCCCAACGTTTCGGTCAGCTCGACTGGCGACCTCTTTGCCGTCTGGTACGACGAGCGAGAGAGGACAGCGGCGAGTTGCCAGCCGTCCAGTCCCAGCACGCCTTGTTACCGGATGTGGGCGCGCAGGTCCACTGACAACGGCGTGACTTGGTTGTCTGACATGACCTTCTCAGACGTAGTCACACCACTACCCTTGCAACCCGATCCGGGCATCCAGGCGACCTATGTGGGCGACTACGACTACGCTACCGCACCGGCCAACCAACACCTCCATGCATGGGTGGACGGGCGTGTCACCATCAGCGGCAATTCCCAGCAGGATGCCTTCCACGACAGGCAGTCGGTAGGCGCGGCTTCGCCTACGCCGACAGCGACGCCAACTTCAACACCAACCCCCACTGTCGCTCCGAGCTCAACTCCTACAGCTACGGCTACGCCAACTGCAACTGCAACTGCAACGTCGACTCCGACACCTACGCCGATATCTGGGATTACACTTAGTGCGCGGGGCTACAAGGTGCGAGGTCGACAGACCGTGGACCTCACCTGGAGCGGGGCGACTTCGACCAACGTCGATATCTATCGCGACAGCGGGTTGATCGTGACCACCGCGAACGATGGTTTCTACACCGATTCGATTGGCAGCCGCGGCAGTGGCACCTACACATATAAAGTTTGCGAAGCGGGCACTCAAACCTGTTCGAACGATGCGACGGTGACATTTTGACGTTTCGCAAGCCGTAGCCCGTAATTCCAAGCTTGCCGCACGGTAGCCGTCGCGAAGGCGGGCCAGCGGCGATCATTAAATTAGCGATCGGCAGTGAAGCCACTGCCGAGTCGCTCGCTCTGGATCAGGACGAGCGGTTACCGCATCCATTCTTCGGCCATTCCCGAGCAAAAAATCCGAAAAATTCACGCATAAGCAAAAATAATGATTGACACACTTCTCGCCTCTCACCTAGGCTCTCCATCTGCCATCTCGGGTTTACCGCAGAGCGAAACAACTCCACTTCATCTATGAAAAAGAAATCCACCTCACAATCAGCCTTTTTTAACGTTCGTGTTTTACTTGCCTCTGTTTCTTGCCTCGTCGGCGTCTTTGTAGCGCTGCTGGGCTCCGGCGCGTTCTCGAACGTGTTCGCCCAAGCAAAGGGCGCGAAAAACAATCACTCCCCAACACAGGACGCCCCCGGCACACAGACGCCTGAAGTCGTGCGCATGGTGGGTCCGGCTGTCGTCACGAACCTGCGAGATCTGCCTTACGTTGCGCCAACGGAAATTGAGCACGAGCCGCTGATGCGCTATCCCCACCTGAAGACAGGAGCACAGGAGCCGAACTATCCATCGTTCCAGGCGCTGTTGAAAGGAATTTTTCAGTCCATACCCAATATGCCGCCCCCGCTGCTCACATTTGACGGAATCAATCTCTCGACGAGCGGGTGCGGTTGTTATCCGCCCGATACAAATGGCGACGTAGGCCCGAATCACTACGTGCAAACGGTCAATACGGGATTCAGAGTGTTTGATAAGTTGGGCAACCCGCTCGCCCCCTTCACCACATATAACTCGTTCTTTGCCCCTTTAGTTGGTACCCCCTGCTCGAACCTGAACCGCGGGGACCCTTTTGCGTTTTACGATCATGTGGCTGACCGCTGGGTGGTGAGCGACTTCGCGTTTGCCTCATTTCCCGGCACCAACTTCTATGAGTGCGTCGGTGTATCTCAAACTCCTAACCCTACGGGGGCTTGGAATCTCTATGCCCTGCTAGTGGATGCGACGAACTTGGACGACTACCCAAAGATGGCGCTGTGGAATAATCCGACGCCCGGCGGCGCTTACGAGCTGACGGTGAACCTCTTCCTCAATGGCTCAACCTTCAGCGGCGTGAAAGTTTTTGCCCTAGATCGCGGGTCGATGCTCACTGGCGGACCCGCCAACGCTATTGGGTTTCAAATCCCGATCGCTGGATTGGGTGCTTCCTATAGTCTGGTGCCGGCCGGCTTTCGCACTGGCAACCCGCCTCCTTCAGGTAGGGATGAATTTCTCCTCGACGTGGACAGCCCGGCCAGCAACCCCACCATTTTGACCCAGGTCAAGGGCTGGCTGTTTCATGTCGATTTCGTCACCCCGGGAAATTCGACCTTGGGCATTGGCGCCAACCATAGCCCGAATGCCCTGATCACAGTCAATCCGTTCGTCGAAGCGTGGACAAATACCGCTGGTTTCCAGATCGTACCACAGCAGGGCACGGCGGTGAAGTTAGATAGCTTGGGCGACAAAATCATGACGCCGCTTGCCTATCAGTTTCGCAGCGGCGTGGAATCCTTGTGGGCCAACCAAACCACACTGCTGAATTTCCCCAATGGGCCGAGTGTCGTGACTTGGTATCAATTCGATGTCACCGGCGGCACCTTCCCTCCAACCCCTGTACAACAACAGGATTGGAGCAATGGCGGCGATGGTATATGGCGCTTTATGCCCAGCATAGCCGTGGATAGCAGCGGCGACACGGCCATTGGCTATTCCGTGTCGAACACGACACTATTCCCCGGTATTCGTTATGCGGGGCGTCTAGCCGCCGATCCGCCAAACAATCTCGGACAGGGCGAAGCTATAATGACCAATGGTGGTGGTTCCCAGCTGGGTTCGGCCGGGCGCTGGGGCGATTATAGTATGACCACTATCGATCCTTCGGATAACATGACCTTTTGGCATACCAACGAGTATTACACGGCGACCGCGAACGTTAACTGGTTCACGCGCGTCGGGAAATTCAACTTTGTCGGCGGCGGCATAAGCCCGACGCCGACACCGACCGCTACGCCGGCGCAGTGCAGTTGGTCGGCCGGGCCGGACATGCCTACCGTATTGATCAGAGCGGTTGGCGTGTTCTTCCCAGCCGACGGCAACTTTTATACTGTAGGTGGTCGTACCTCAGATTCTGGAGGCTCTGACTTCCAGCATGTGCTTCAGTACAACCCCGGCACCAACACCTGGACCCAGAAGGGTGTGACATTGCCAGACAACACGATGAACAACATGGCCTGTGGCGTGCTCACTGTCTCGGGCACTCCTTTGATCTATTGCGTGGGTGGCTCCGCAGCTGGGCAGACCACAGCCACAGCACGCGTGTTCTTCTACAACCCGGTCACCGACACGGCGACCGTCCTTACCGGTCCAGACAACTGGCCTGGCGATGCCGCAGGCACGATTCTACCAGGTGGGTTTTCGGTGTTTAACAACAAGCTGTACATCCTGGGCGGGTTCGATATCAACGTAGCCTCTACCAACCAGATATGGCAGTTTGATCCCACTGCTGCCGTAGGCTCCAAGTGGACACAAATGGTGAACACGCCCGAAGGGGTCATGTACGCACCGACATGCACTATAAATGGCATCATCTACCTGGCAGGCGCATCGGACTTTCAGGGAGGTACCGTAGTGGACACTACCAACTCGTTCAGCTTTAACCCGACCGCCAACACCACCGGCTCGATAGCGCCCATCCCAAGGGCTACAGGCGAGACACGTGGGCTTACCTTCTGCGACAAGATGTATGTCATGGGTGGTGGCAGAGTCGCGCCTAATCCCTCTAACGAGGTGGACATCTACGATCCGGTTAGCAATACCTGGTCACTAGGCACTCCATTCGTCAACGCCCGGCGCAACTTCCCTACGGATACGGACGGCACCAACCGCATCTGGCTGGCAGGCGGGTACGAGCCCAGCAGCCCTGCGGCCGACATGGAAATCTTCAACTGCCCAGTGAGTCCGTGTGTATCGCCCTCGCCTACACCCACGGCAACAGCGACGGCTACGCCTACCGCGACAGCAACAGCAACAGCAACTCCGACACCAACAGCTACTCCGGCGCCGAGGGCTACTCCGACGCCGAGACCTCAGCCGACTCCCCGCCCGCGCCCGTAGCGGGGAAAGCTAATAACTGTGATTGGAAAAACGGGAACTCGCGAGACAAACTCGCGAGTTCCCGCCTGAGAGCAGCCCGCTTTCGCTGGGAGGACGCGTCACTCCCGCCCTCGCCCGGGCTACGGCGGGCAGGCTGCCCGCGCGGGCCGACTTTTGTAAATCCCTTGCGGCGGGCCCCGATCCCTCGGGACTCGCCCTACCCAGTGGACCGGCCCACCGCGGCGGCCGATGGCAGAAAGATTATCGCAGAAGCCCAAATACCGGGCGGCACGAGCGGCGATGGCCAACGCGCGGGGCTATCTCCATCACCAATCAACCGTGCGGCTGGCACGCCCGGCGATCGCGCCCTACCAGTGGCTGATCGCCATTCACTACTAGCTAGTGTACTCTTAGCTCGAGGCTATCGGGGCGAGGTCGTGGACTTGGACGAGGCCTGGGTGTTGGAGTAGGCCTTGCCGTGGGTGTAGGTGTTGGCGTCGCCGTTGGTGTTGGCGATGGTGTTCCACACGGCTGGTAAAGAACCACATCGTCCACCCACTGCCCGGTGGTGTCGCCAGGAGGGTTAAAGCCATCCTGGTGCACCAGGAACTTGATACGCACGGTCTGGCCCGCATACGAGCTCATGTCCACTACCTCGTTGGTCCAGTCCGCAGTATCACACAGATGGTAGATCGTCTGCAGGATATTGCCATTGCTATCGGTGATATAAGCATCCTGCCAGTCGAACGTAATGCTGTCATTAGTGCAGTCCATGTGCCAGAAGCTCAACGTGCTCGTACCAGCAGGGACTGCGAACTGCTGATAGAAGGAGCTGTCTCCCAGTGGCTCGTTATTATTCTCCTCGCAATAGGTGTTTTGTTGTGGGTTGCCGCCTGCGAATGCGGAATGAGTTCCGGTGTGTGCAAAGTTCGTGGCGACCACCGGATCGTTGACGTGGCCGTCAATTACCCAGGGTGGAAAACTGCCGGTCTCAAATCCTTCGTTTTGAATTATCCCGCTATCACACGGTGTCGCAGTTGGCGTTGGAGTCGGTGTAGGCGTGGATGTAGGTGTAGCTGATGGGCTTGCTGTAGGTGTCGGAGTTGGAGTCCCCCCGCCGCCGGGCAGAGGGAAAACGTACGCGCCGCGACTGCGCGTCCAGACCGAGAGCGTGGTAGCGCCGCGATCTATTTGCATGTCCCACACCATCGCGTGCGGGATGCCGTTCTCGAAGCGTTGCCAGGTTGGAGATGCTACCGTTATGTCGTCGGTATAGTAAACTCCCCAGTCGGTGCCGGCAAAGACCTGTTGGGCGTTATTCGGGTTAACCATAATCGAATCCACCGGAATATCCGGTAGATTCCCGGTCTTGTTCGCCCAGGTAAAGGAGCCACAGTCAGCAGCGCAGGTTACCTGGAAAACATGACCCGGTGTGCCCGGCGTGTTGGCATTGAAGCCGCCTACGGCTGCGTATCCTACGGGCAGATTCACGGCCGACACGGTGGGATCAAGCGCGATGCCCAGCACTGGGCGCAAAGGCACAACGGTGTTATTGCCAGTGACATCCACCCAGTTGGCCTGTGATTGAGTGCCGGTGCCGAGGTTAAAGCCAATCCAGACATTCGCGTCGTTGGTGCCAACCATGGCAACGCTCTGATACTTCGGCGAGTACTTGACCTGGTTAATGAACGAACGATTGCCCAAGGTTTGCTTGGTCATGTTTTGGTTAATGGGGTTGTTCGTTATATACCAGTTCGATGAGGTGAACCCGCTGTTTCCGCCCAAGATCGTCTCCCACACTCTGGTGGTGGCTGCAATGAGATGGCCGCATCCGCCGGGAACACCGGCTGGCGGACAATCATCGCCGCCTGGGATGCCGCCATGGAAAAGATCGTACGGCAGAATGAATGACCTCGTATCGCCGCTCCAGCTGCCAGAGCCGCCGGAGACGTTGCCGCTCCAAGGGGCATTCTGAGCCGTGCAGTTACTGACGCAGCGATGAAGCATGCCGCTATTGTTACCCTGCCAGAAGCGCAGACTGGTTCCTGTGCCTACGGGATCGATTCGTGAGTAGAACCCGTCTCCGCCAACGCCCAACTGCCATAGCACAGGCCCCGTGGGTGCACCGGTGAAAGTGACGGAGCTTGAGCCATTGTCCTGCGCGCCGCCGCTTGCCTCTGGAGAAGCCGCGTTAGCGAAGTTGCCGCTGATGTCGCCGGAGTAAAACTCAATCGTGTTAATATCCGTGTCCATGTTAAACCAGGTGGGATCCTGCGTCTGGTTTACGACATCCGCATTGATGGTTCCGTGCGTGCCGCCATCGTTTCCGATTAGCAAAATGCTGGACGATCCGGGTAGGAAAGCGAGCGCATGTTGATCCACGTGCACGGGACCCGCGCTCCCGCTGTAGGAATACCCGCAAGTGGTATCATTCCACACGTTTCCTGTGCGCGTTGCAAACCAGACCTCGAACGTGTCGAAGAAGACCCGGTCGGGGTTATTCGGATCTACGGCGACTCCCTGGTCGTACCAGTTCTGTGGATAGTCGCCGGCACCATTTTGACAGTCTCTGAGCGCGCCGCCTTGAGAACCCTCCATGTAACTCCAGCTTGTGCCACCGTCCGTGGTAGCCCACGCGCCGATCTGGCAGCCAGGGGAGTTGCCGCAACCACCATTATTGTTACCGACAATCGATTGTACTTGGGCGTAGATGTAATTCGAGTTACTCGGCGCGACAGCAATGTCGATTCGACCCAACTGATTGCCGGTGTTGATGTCAACAAAAGGCGAGCCGCTTCCCGCATTCATGGGTGCCCCTGTCGTGTACGGGCTGCCGGTAACCTGATTGCCGAATATGAATCCGTTAGCATTACTGGCGATTGAAGAGAAGCTCGGGCAGCCGCTCGAACCCATCGTCGCACTGTAGAGGCCGTTTGCGCCGTTGTTGCCCAAGTCATATTGGACTGTTGTGGCAAACCCGCGGGTGCCGATCCCGGCGATGATCCGAGTGTTACCTCCCCCCATGTCACTTAACTCTAGACCTGTAACGTCCTGGCGTTGGGTGCTGAAGTTGTTGGTAAAACATGGCCCAGTCCAGTTGACACCACCGTCATACGAGAAGTAGACACCCTGTTTGGTGCCGGCTACCACCTTGTTGCTGTTGTTCGGGTCCACGCGGACTTTGCCAACTGCGTTGTATTGTGGGAATTGCCCCGAAGGTTCAACATAAGCCATCCCGAATACGTTCGCACCCAGTACCGTCCACGTGGCGCCCGCATCGGTGGACTTGAGAATGCCCTGGCTCCCCATGGAGAAGGAACCGAAATTGAGATCGCCCGTGCCTGCATAGACGGTATTATGATTGCTGGGATCAATGACAAGAGTGTCGATGGCAGTGGTGGAAATCAGCGGATCATCGGTCACAACGGTCCATGTCGTAGAGCCGCTGCAGCAGTTGGTGGTTTTCCACACACCGCCGCCTACTGCGCCGGAATAAGCCACGATGCTGCCATTAATGGTGGTCGTTGGATCGACTGCAATCGCGTTAACTCGCCCTTCGGTCGTGGTGTAATTGTAACAACCCGAACAACCGGTCATCCGCTCCGGTTGCGGACCGAGCGCGGTAAAATTGTTCAGCGTAAGACGCAGTGGATTGGCCGGGTTGAGCTTCAGATAAAGTCCAGCCGGGACGCCACTCGGCATTCGGGCATGTTGTGCAGCCGCGGCGCGCACCCATGCCGGATTAAAGCGGCCGGTAGGAAATGTCAGACGATCGCGCCAGTATTGTTCCAAGTGTGCCAGACGAGCAGCTTCGTCCTGTGAACTGGCGCCGGGTACAGGCATGTAGCGCTCGGGCTGAGAGGCGCGGCGCAGCGCGCCGTCCCTCCCTGCAAAGATCGCAAGCGCGACCCCAGAGAAACAGAGAGTTAATCCGAGCAGCGAGCGGAGATTAATGAACCCGCCTTCAGTGAAGCTACGGCGGGCACGTGCGGACCGAGTGGAGAATTTCGTTTTCATTTTTTTAGATGTGGGATTTACGTGAGCGCAATCTTGAGGAGTCGAGACGCTGCTGCCCTCGCTGTGCGCGGTGTGGATGCTTTGTGTCAGAAGACCTCAAGATGCAGGGAAAGCCGTTTTAAATGTCGGGCCGGATTTGGTCAAGCTTTTTCAGGCCGAAACGCCAATTCGTCTCCCTTGACGCAAGTCGTCGTCTTTAGAGGTAGTTGCGCCTGCTGCGCAATCACGACTACACGCGGCACGCCTGCCGCTACAGCGCGGCCTACGGCGCACGAATGATATTCGAGCGAGGTATTACCAAATCTTCCACCACGGCTTTGATGGCGTCGAAGCCGGACGCGGCACCGGGGTCGGGCGCAGCCTTGGTATCGGATGCTGCCTCGGCGTTGGTGTGTGTCTTGGCGTTGATGTCGGTGTGGCTGTAGCAGTAGGGCTCGCCGTTGCCGACGGTGTAGGTGTGGGTGAAGCTGTTGGAGTCGGCGTGGGCGTTCCGCACGGCGCCAATAGCTGAACGTCGTCCACAAACATTCCGGTGAGATCGCCGAAGTCATCCAAATGCACCAGGAATTCGACGCGCACGGTCTGCCCCGCATACGGCGTCATGTCCACGTCTTCGTTGACCCAAGCCTCCGTATCGTTACACTGGTGGAAGATCGTTTTTAGGATGTTGCCGTTAATATCCGTGATGTAAGCGTCCTGCCAGTCGAAGTCGATGGTATCAGTGGTGCAGTCCCAGTGCCAGAAGCTCAATGTGCTATTACCAGCTGGTACCGTGAACTGCTGATAGAAGGAGCTGTCTCCGGGGGTTTCAAAGCCCGGGAAGCCACAATAGCCGTCGATTGAGTCTCCGACGAATCCGGAGAAGGTTCCGCTGTGCGCCTGGACGTTTGTTACCACCGGCAGGTTGTCATTGTTAAGAATGACCCACGGTGGGAAGCTGCCGGTCTCGAATCCACCGTTTTCGATTATCCCGCTGTCGCACGGCGTGGGCGTAGAGGTTGGCGTTGCCGTAGGGCTCGCTGTTGCCGACGGTGTTGGTGTCGGCGATGCTGTCGGTGTCGCCGTAGGTGTGGGTGAAGCTGTCGGTGTAGGCGTAGGTGTAGGTGTAGGCGATTGGCACGGCACGAGTGCAGCAGTGAGGGCTCGGCATTTTGTCCGTCGGCAGGGGCGCAGTATCTTGCCCGGTGTGCGCCGGCCTCCGGTGGGATCGCAGATATTCTGGGTAAATATGGTGTCGTCTCGCTTCACCCCGACCACCAACTGGCTGTCGTTGGTAGCCGGTGCCCTGACCATATGGGTGTAGATGAAGCGGAAAGGCGGCGTGCCATTCTCATACAAGGCTATCTCGTAATCTAACAGGTCCGTGGTCTGATTGAAGTACTGAGTGCGAAATTCCACGTAGAAGACGCGGTTGGGAGCAGTGCCGGTGGTGGTGGTAAAAATGCCGCAGTCAGTGCAAGCCGTGGTGCCGCATCCGGTGGTGCACTGGTCGGCCCAATAAGGAGCCAGCACATAACTACCCTGTGTACTCGGCCAGCAGGTGATGCCAGAGTCGTCGTATGGCGTCCCGAACGTCAGGTGGCCGTTCGACCCTGCCGTGGCGCTCGTGAAGGTCTGGTCATACAGAGTCACCGGGAAAGGCAGTGCAATTGTGGTGCCGCAGTTATCGCAATGGCTGCCGATGTCGGTGTCACCCGGCACGAAGGGCGAACTGCTCAAAGCCAAGGTGTACGACGGTATGCAGGCGGCAGGCGACATGGGCGCCGGCACGAAGTTCGGCGACGCGCTTTGGACTTCGGAGGTGTTCACGACTCTGCCTCGCGTTCCAGTGCTTCGCTGCGCCAGCGCGAATGGGATCGTGCAGACGGCGAGAAGTGAAAGCAGGATCAATGCGCTCCAAAGTAGATGCGCTTTAATGGTGGGGTTAATTTGTTTTTTCATTTTTTTGGTCCTCGTGATTTTTGAAATTGAGGGATGCCATCCGGGCTTGTATGTAGCGGCATCCCGCTGCGATGTCTTGAAAGCCCAACCGCGGAGATCGAGTCCCGAAAGCGGCAGATAGATCGGATGTCTCCATTACTGTGTCACCATTCTCTACGGATTCTTTTAGGTGAAGTTTCGAAAAAAGTTGAAAATCTGACCTCAATCTTCCCAGCCATCGTGGGCAATACCTCTGTCTCGGGTGCCTCTGCTGGCGGGGGGGTATAGAAAGTCGGGTTTGCGCTGGCACAGCGCCCGAGAACGCCGAAAACGTGTCAATTATTATTTTGGCAATTCCTTAAGAAAAGTTTTGACGCGTAAATTTCACCGTAGCCGCAACCGATGACCTAGGGATTTAGACCTAAGGTGGAACGCGTTGTCCCTCGGCACGCCGTCGCCACACCTGTAGAGGGCAGCTACAGCATGATGAGCTTGCAGGCGGCACGCCTGCTACTACAGCTGTGGCCGGGAACTCGCGAGGTTTGCTCGCGAGTTCCCGCCTTAAGGACTTACAAACTCCGTTCCGGCTTACGGACGAGGCGCCGGCGTCGGCTGCGGCCTGGGCGTCGGCGTAGTTCTGGGCGTGACTGTAGGCGTTGGCGACGCAGGAGGCTGAGTCGCTGTCGGCGTCGCCGTTGCAGTAGCTGTCGGAGTTGGTGTAAACGTGGCTGTTGGTGTCGGCGTCGGCGTGTGAGTAGCCGTTGGGGTTGGAGTAGGCGTAAACGTGGCCATAGCTGTGGCTGTCGCTGTTGGCGTAGCCGTCGGCGTGTGAGTAGCTGTTGGAGTTGGTGTAGGCGTGAACGTAGCTGTGGCTGTGGCCGTGGGCGTGGGCGTGAACGTAGCGGTAGCGGTAGGCGTAGGTGTGAATGTAGCTGTAGCCGTCGGCGTAGGTGTAGGCGTGCCGCACGGGGGCTCGGTGAAAACCAGTTGCAGACCGTTGGTTATTGTGCCGGCCGTGTTACACTCAAACTGAGTGAATTGGCCGCTCGGATCTTTCTGCACGCCAACCGTCGCACTTGAGCCGCCCTGGGCGACCTCACCGAAGACCAAGTCAAAGCGATTCTGGCCCTCATACAAGCGCACCTCAAAGTTGGCCCGCGTCGTATTGGCACCAAAGTACACCGTCCTCCACTCGATGTTAAAGATCCGGTTGGGTGCAGTGCCCGAGGTCGAGGTGAACACACCGCAGCCTACGCCGGGGTAACCCGTGCAGCCAGTGCCCACCTGGTCAGTGCGCAGGTCGTCCCACTGCGGCATGATCGGGTAGCTCAACGTCGCCGAAGGCAGCGGACAGGCATTGGTCAGAAGGTTGCTATTGCTGACGAATTGCAAGTTGCCATTGGAGGAGATATTGGCCCCGGTAAAGCTTTGGCCGTAGAGCTGATAGGTGAACGGAAGCGAGACAAAGGTTGTGCCGTCGTCTGTGTGATTGCCGGTATCGGTCGTGCCCGGAACGATGGTTCCCGATCCCACTGTAAATGTGTAGTAGTCCGGTGTGCAGTTTGGCGTTGCCGTAGGTGTAGGTGTTGCTGTCGCGGTCGCTGTCGCACTCGGCGTTGCCGTTGGCGTGGGCGAAGGCGAGCCGCACGGCACCAATAGCTGCACATCGTCCACATACATCCCGGTGAGGTCACCAAAGGCATCCTGATGCGCCAGGAACTTGATGCGCACGGTCTGTCCGGCATACGGCGCCATGTTAACCGTCTGGTTGACCCAGGCTTGGTTGTTAGTACACTGATGGAAGATCGTTTGCAGGATAGTGCCGGAGCTATTGGTGATATAGGCATCCTGCCAGTCGAATGTAATAGTGTCGGTAGTGCAGGTCCAGTACCAGAAGCTCAACGTGCCTCCACCAGCAGGGACTACGAACTGCTGATAGAACGAGCTGTCCCCGCCAGGCTCGGTCCCGTTGCCACAAAATTGCGGTGGGTTGCCGCCTGCGAATCCTGAAAAAGTCCCGCTGTGCGCCTGGGTGTTGGTTACGACCGGAGAGGGGCTGGTAGCATCAATGACCCAGGGTGGAAAGCTGCCGGTCTCGAATCCGCCGTTTACAATTGTCCCACTGTCACATGGCGTTGGCGTAGGCGTTGGCGTTGGAGTTGGAGTAGGCGAAAGCGTTGCACTTGGCGTAGGCGTGGGCGTCGGGCCAGCGAACTCTCTATCGGTGAAGGCGTCCTGCTGGGATGCACTGTTGATGAGCACGCGTCCGTCCACCCACGAAGAGACATGCTTGCTGGCTATCGCGGAGCCGTAGTCGTAGTCGCCGGCATAGCAACCTACCACGGAGCTGTCGGGTTGTGCCGGCAGCGGGCTAACTACGTCCGAGTAAGCCATGTCAGCCTGCCAGGTTACGCCGTTATCGGTGGACTTGCGCCCCCACATCCTGTAACAAGGCGTGTTGACGCCAGGCGAGCAACCCGTGCCTTCACGTCCGTCGTACCAAACCGCGAAGACGGTCAGGCCCGGGCTGACTGAGAGGTTAGGTTGCCACTGGCGAGTGGTCGTGGCATCGGTGTTTAGCTTCAGTGGCGCGCTAAATGTCACCCCGCTATCAGTCGAGCGGATGTAATACACATCGCCCGCGTCGGCGCCGGTGCCGTGTTGTGCATAAACGTAGTGAACGACATGGTTGTATGCGGCAGGCTCACCCCAGCCCATGTATCGCCAGTAACCAGAGAACATGGCGGCGAAGTAGCTGTTGGTGCTGCAGGTGGTACCATCGCTGGGCCCTGTGAAGGTGGGGCCGGTGTAGGTGTTGGTCCAAGTGGTGCCGCCATCAGTGGACCTGAACATGAGGTTGGAGCGAGGCCCGGCAGTGCCCCCGCCGCCTTCGTTCATGCCAGCAATGTAAACATCGCCCGTAACGAGATCGCCAGTGATCTGCACGTTGCGAATGAAGCTGGCGGTCACGCTAACCGGTGCACTCCAAGTGACACCGTTGTCAGTCGAGCGCGTGACCTGGAGGGCACCGCCACCTACAGCGAAGTTGTTGAAGGAAACGTACATTCGCCCGTAGAAGGGGGAGGAGGGGTTCATGTCGCTCCAGCCAGACTCGCGGTCGCCGGCGCCAGCAGCAAGATTGGCAACGCATGGGCCCACCGCCCAGGTGACGCCGCCGTCAGTGGATGTCCAGTCGCCGATGCCCTGGCCGCCGCAGCCGGTAGCGAGAAAGATAGCGTGCCAGGTGGCGGTCGGGCGGTTGTAAAGAGCGACCGGGTCGCCGAAGTTAGTCCCATGGCCAGTCGCAAAGGGGCTGGGGTTGAGTCGGGTGAAGGTGACACCGCCGTCGGTGGAGTACGATGCGCCGGAGTAATTGGCAGAGGCGGTTCGTGAGTCGTTGTACGTCACGACGATGTTATTAGGGTTGTCCGGGTTAGCCCAAGAGAACGTCTCGGACTGGGTAACGTGTGGAGAGGTTTCGCCGCCGGTGATCAGGTCAACGTCTGTGCCGCCGTAGGTAAACGGCGCCAACGGCCTTTCTAGCAGTCGTGAAAAGGCGCTCTGAGGTGGAGCCGAGCCGCCCTCTGCAAGGCCGCAAGCAATCATGATGAGTCCGGCCCGAAAGTTCTCCTGCTTATCGATGCCCTTCTCGTGAATCTGGGAACAGTCAAATCCCGGCGGCAGCACACTGAGATCGATGAAACTGCCGGCGGGGTTGTACTTCTGCTGTGCTTTTCCAGACCCAGCAGTGGACGCAGCCGTACCGCGTCCGAAAGGCGTCGCCGCGAGAAGCGCCAAAGAAAGGCCAGTCGTGATGATCAACAGGCCGAGTAAGACACGCAGATTAAAAAATGCCGAGCTAGCGGAGAATTTCTTTTTCATAGTTTAGAGGAGGTAGCGACATCGCGCCGCGATGTCTCCGGAGAACTTTCGGGACGGCGCAGCCGCCCTACTCGTTTTCGTTTTGTTCTGGTTCGTATTCAGAAAATTTCTTGGGTGGACAGCCCTTTTAATTGAGGCCCCGAAAACATGTCCACACTATTTTTTGAAATTTCTGAAAAAAGCGGCGCCGGCGTCGGACGCGGCAGAGCCGTGGCTACAGCGGATCACTTCTCACTGATCACTTCAGAATCAGGGCCTACGGCCTCGGCGGCGCAGTAGGGCGAGGCCTGGCCGTTGGCTCAGATCTTGGCGTCGGTGTCACCCTGGGCGTGCCAGTAGGTGTAGGTGTCGGTGAGGGTGTGGCTGTAGGAGTAGCGCTTGGCGTAACAGTAGGTGTAGCCGTTGCTGTAGCTGTAGCCGTAGCCGTTGCTGTAGCGGTGGGAGTTGGCGTCGGTGTCGGGCTAGCTGTAGCCGTCGGCGTTGGTGTGGCTCCGCCTGATGGCGATACGCGCACGAAATAAACGTCTTGTTCATGCTGGCCCCTGCTCGGGTTAAAGTTGAACGTGGCCGAATACGCCACGTCGCCACCGGTATTATCCGATACGATGGTGATGTAATCGCCGATCTTACTTTGTTGTGGCCAGCCCTCGAGAGGATTGAACGGGGCGCTCACCGCGACATTAGGCGCCCACGTAAGGCCGCCGTCGGTGCTGTAGGAATAGAATAACTGCGAGTCTGTGTTGTTTGCCGCATTGCGCGTGTCATACCACACAGAATCGATCCGTCCGTTGGGCGCAACTGAAAGTGTGCCGAACCAGTGCCACTTGCTTGGGTTGACAGGATCGTCATTAATCCGAACCGGCGCGCTGAAGCTGGCGCCGCCGTTCGTGCTGCGTGCGAACATCACGTTGGTGCCGCCGCCGCCGAAGGGTTGCACGCTGGCGATCATATAAATGTTGTTGTTGGTCGGTCCACCTGAGCGGTCCACCGCCAGGAAAATCTGTCCTGCCAAGCCGCCCGGATTAACCGTGCCGCCGTAAACCAAGCTGCCGCCCATATTGACTGTGGTAACCTGGTCAAATGTTGGCGTGACAGCCGGATTCTGCGCGTTAGTAGAGCGGATACACCAGAAGCTGCTCCCCTCGTCTCCACCACCGATATAGAGGTAACCGTTGCTAGCCACGTCGAGTGTTCCCCACACAGGACCGTTGGGAATGTTGATCGGACTCATCCAGGTGGCCCCGCCATCGGTAGAACGGCTGAATTCTCCGAAGTCGCAAGCGAAGAAGCCCGTCCAAAACTGATATTGGAAGCCGTGCCCCATGCTGGTAGGAGTCCTATCGACCGTAAACCATTCCTTATCGCCGCTGTGCGCCGCTCCGTCGGGCGACCGCTCTGTCCAGGTTTGTCCGCCGTTTGTAGAGCGCCAGATATCGCCACAAAATGTGTTTACTAACAGGCTGAGATAGAAAAAATTCCCGGTGTCATCGGAGTTGGTTACTGGATCACTGCGGAAGACGCCGTTTTGCAGAACACCGGGGAAATGCCACGTGATACCGGCGTCTGTGGTATAACCGTAGCCGGCCTGCCGGAAGTTAGACGTCCACGTGTTAAATTGCCTCCAACCGATTGCGACCTTGTTGCCGTTCGTCGGGTCAACTGAAATCGACGGCTCGTTCGCGGCATCGCCGACGATGTTGTTCCCATTTGCATCGACGTTCACCTGGTAGCTGACGGAGTAGCCGTACGGGGAGATCATTCGCGGTGAGGTTTCCAGCCGGTAAGTGCCCGGCGGCGCAGGCGGCATCCCGGGTTTTTCCAGTGGCTCGGTCATGCGACCTTCGCGTGGCAGCGCTTGTCCTGAAGCGGTGAGCGAGGCCAGTGAGAGGAGAAAAATGAAAAGGCTGGTGGTTGAAACTGTCGAGGATCTCATTATCGCATTAAGTTGATTGGGTGATTGAAGCGCCCGCCTGCGTCGTTATGCGAAGCATTTTGGGCCGGTTAAACCGTCGAGGCGATTCGCGATGCTCGGTCGGCAATCTCGAATCGCCTCGCTGGCGCGCTTCCCTTAGTCCACGACAGCGAGGTTGTCGAGAAATATTTGCGATTATTTGGTAACAAGATTGAAACCTGAGTTTCGGCCGGCGCTGCGTTGCAGATAATCTCCTGTAGAGGCAGCCGTGCCGGCTGCAACTTGCACGCGACACGCGTGCCACCACAGTTTGACCGTCACAGGCGGAACCGCCGCCGCGGCGACTCCGCAACGCGTTGGCACAAAATGCGGCTTTTGCCGCCTGGCATTACTCAGTCTGTGGCGTGTCCCTTAAAATTCATCTTGCGCCTGCGGCGATGACATCGTCTTCAGGAGAAGCCGATCCACCTTGGCAGAACTTAAGCCGGTCTGGGCAGGGGCGTCGGACGGCCCCTCGGCGTTGGCTCAGATCTTGGCGTCGGCGTCACCCTGGGCGTGGAAGTGGGTGTTGGTGTAGGCGTGGAGGTTGGTATAGGAGTAGCGGTTGCCGTAGCCGCAGGTGTAGGTGTTGCCGTTGCTGTTGCTGTTGCTGTGGCCGTAGCGGTCGCGGTTGGTGTTGGAGTAAACGTCGCTGTAGCTGTCGGGGCCGGCGTGAAGGTGGCTGTTGGCGTAGGCGTTGGAGTGTGAGTAGCTGTTGGAGTTGGTGTAGGCGTAAATGTTGCTGTCGGCGTCGGCGTAAACGTAGCTGTTGGTATTGGTGTCGGCGAAGCAGTAGGCGTCGGCGTGGGAGTGGCTCCGCCCGTCGGCGATACCCGCACGTAGTAGACGTCCTGTTCGTGTTGTCCCCTGCTCGGGTTGAAATTGAATGTCGCTGAATACGCCACGTTGCCGCCGGTGTTATCCGACACGATGGTGATGTAATCGCCGATCTTGTTCTGGTTCGGATAACCTTCCTGTGGATTAAACGGAGCGCTGACTGCGACATTAGGCGACCAGGTGACGCCCGCGTCAGTGCTGTAAGCATAGAATAGCTGCGAATCAATGTTGTTTGCCGCATTCCGCGTGTCGTACCAGACAGCGTCGAGGCGTCCATTGGGCGCTACCGCGAATGTGCCGAACCAGTGCCACTTATTCGTGGTGGCATCGTCGTTGATCCGGTGGGGGGTGCTAAAGGTTACGCCGCCGTCGGTGCTGCGCGCTATCATTACATCTGTGCCGTTGGTGTAGCTGGGTGGTCGCACACTGGCCAGCATGTAAATATTGTTGTTTGTCGGGCCGCCTGAGCGGTCAACCGCCAGGAATATCTGGCCTGTCAGCCCTGCCGGATTAATATTGCCGCCCACCAGGCCGCCACCCAGATTGACTGTCGTAACCTGATCAAAAGTGGGTGTCACGCCCGGGTTCTGTGCGTTGGTCGAACGGATGCACCAAAACGAGCTTCCACCGTTTCCGCCGCCAATGAAAAGATAGCCGTTGGTAGCAACGTCGAGTGTTCCCCAATGGGCAGAGTTAGGGAGACTAAGCGGGGCCTGCCACGTAATCCCGCCGTCTGTGGAGCGACTGAACAGTCCGCTAGTACATGTGGCAGCGGGGCTCCAAGCCTGGTATTGGAAGCCGTGGCCCGTGCCGTTGGTCTTGTCGATGGTGAACCATTCCTTATCGCCTCCTCCCGCGTTTCCGTCCGGTTGCAGTTCCAACCAGGATTGGCCGCCGTTTGTTGAGCGGTAGATGTTGTCGCAAAATGTTTGCAGCAGGCTGAGGTAGAAAAACGTCCCGGTCTCATTGGAGTTCAACACAGGGTCGCTGCGGAACACGCCCGGCTCCAAGACACCAGGAAAGGTCCACGTGAGCCCGCCATCAGTAGTATAGCCCCAGCCGCCTTGGCGGAAGTTAGAGGTCCAGGTATCAAATTGTCTCCAGCCAATGGTCATTCTGGTGGGGTTGGTTGGATCGACTGCAATCGATGGCTCGTTCGCCGCATCGCCCACGATGTTTTGGTGGTTCGCATCAACGTTCACCTGGTAGCTAATGAAGCCGCCGTACGGCGAGACCATTCGCGGCGATGTTTCCAGCCGGTAAATGTAGGCTGGCGGCATATCGTATTTTTCGAGGGGCTCGTTCGGGTTCAGCTCCCATGTCGCTGTTTGGGCTGAAGCGGTGGCGAGGGCGGTTAGCGAGGCCGAACAGATCAATTGTTGTAGCCGCCTCGCTGTGTCGAGGCGCTTCCATTTTCTTGTTCCCGAACACGGCGGCACAGCGCCGTGGCTACAACTTAGGCTTGCGATACAAACTGCAGAATATCTCATGTGAAGTGAAGCGGGTTGCGTCGTTGAGGTGTGAGCTATTGAATCATCGAAGCGATCCACGACTTGTCCTATTTCGAATCACCTCGCAGGCGCTTCTCTTAATTCAGAACACCAATCTTGTCGAGATTTATCTGGCAAACATTTCGTAACAAAATTGAAAAACGGGCATCGGTGGAACGCGTTCTCCGTAACGCGTTGGCACACATCGTCACTTTCTGTAGAGGCAACCGTGTCGGCTGCAATCTGAGGAGTCCGCAGGCGACACGCCTGCGACTACAGCCATCGTCTTCGGACAAGCCGATCCACCTTTGGAAACTACGGTCTTGGCACCGGCGTTGGACGCGGCCTAGCCGATGGCTCAGACCTCGGTGTCGGAGTTGGCCTCGGCGTGGGAGTTGGTGTCGGTGTGGAAGTAGGAGTGGCGGTTGCGGTTGCCGTCGCTGTCGCAGTAGCTGTCGCTGTGGCCGTGGCTGTCGCTGTGGCCGTAGGTGTTGGTGTTGGACTAGCTGTAGGCGTGGGCGTCGGTGTGCCGCCGCCCGTTGGAGATACTCGCACGTAATAGACGTCTTCTTCGTGTTGTCCCCTGTTCGGGTTGAAGTTAAAAGTGGCAGAATATGCCACATTGCCTCTCCCATTGTCCGAAACAATGGTGATATAGTCGCCTATCTTGTTCTGATTCGGATAACCTTCAAAAGGGTTAAACGCATTGCTTGCAGCGACGTTAGGCGACCAGGTAACTCCGGCGTCGGTGCTGAAGGAATAGAATAACTGCGAATCGGTGTTGTTCGCCGCGTTCCGCGTGTCATACCAGACGGCATCAAGCCGTCCATTTGGCGCTACGGAAAATGTGCCAAACCAGTGCCACTTGCTAGGATTAACCGGATCGTCATTGACTCGGTGCGGCGCGCTGAAGGTCAGTCCTCCGTCGGTGCTGCGCACAAACATCACGTCGGTGGTGCTTCGCCCGGGCGGCACCACGCTGGCCAGCATGTAGATGTTATTGTTAGTCGGTCCTCCGGAGCGATCAATAGCCAGGAATAACATTCCATCCAGTCCTGCTGGATTGATTCCCCCGCCACCGAGGTTGCCACCCATGTTGACGGCAGTGCTTCGGTCAAAAGTTGGAGTCTGGCCCCCGATCTGCGCGTTGCTCGAGCGCTCGCAATAGAATGTGGTGTTTCCTTCGCCGCCGACGAACAGGTTGCCATTGGTGTCCACGTCAAGCGTTCCGTCTGTAGGCGAGTTAGGAATATTAATCGGCGTCTGCCATGTGACCCCGCCGTCGGTGGAACGTTGAAATTGCACGCCGCCGCCGCTACAGTTAATGCCGTCGTCTGACTGGTATTGGAAGCCATGCCCCGGACCGGCGGTCTTATCGATGGTGAACCACTCCTTGTCGCCTCCACCCGCGAGTCTGTCAGCTTGCAGCTCCGTCCAGGATTGGCCGCCATTTGTCGAGCGATACATGTTTTCGCAAAAAAACGAGAGGTTTACGTCCGACTGGAGACTGAGATAGAAGAAGTTCCCTACCTCATTGGAGTTTGTCACTGGATCACTACGGAAGACGCCGTTTTCGAGGACGCCGGGAAACGTCCATGTTACGCCGCCATCGGTGGTGTAACCCCAGCCGGCCTGCCGGAAGTTGGAGGTAACGCTATAGAACTGTCTCCAGGCGATTGTCATCTTATTGCCGTCTGTAGGGTCAACGGCGATCGGGCACTCGTTTGCAGCGTCGCCGATGATGTTCTGGCCATTCTGATCGACGTTTACCTGGTAACTCGTGAATAGGCCGAATTGCGAGATCATTCGTGGCGAGGTCTCTATTTTCCGAGGGGGAGCAGGCGGGTTATCGTATTTTTCCAGCGGCTCATTTCGGGGCACCCTGTGTGTGGGCGCCAGTTGGGCTGAAGCGCTGGCCAGCGAGGCTAGGAAGACCAGAGAAATCAATTGCTGTAGCCGCCTCGCTGTGTCGAGGCGCCTCTGCTGCGTTGCTACCCGGCACGGCGGCACAGCGCCGTGGCTACAACTTAGGCTTGCGGTTAAAACTGTAGAAGATCTCATATCGGATTACGTGGGTTGAGGCATTGAGCCGTTGAATCATCGAAGCGATCCACGACTTGTCCAATCTCGAATCACCTCGCAGGCGCTTCTCTTAATTCAGAACACCAATCTTGTCGAGATTTATCTAGCAAACATTTCGTAACAAAATTGAAAAGCGGGCATCGGTGGAACGCGTTCTCCGTAACGCGTTGGCACACATCGTCACTTTCTGTAGAGGCAACCGTGTCGGCTGCAATCTGAGGAGTCCGCAGGCGACACGCCTGCGACTACAGCCATCGTCTTCGGAGAAGCCGATCCACCTTTGGAAATCAGGGTCTCGGCGCAGGAGTAGGACGAGGCCTCGCTGTTGGCTCAGGCCTTGGCGTGGGCGTAGGTCTGGGTGTGGACGTAGGAGTAGGTGTTGGCGTTGGTGTAGGAGTCGCACTGGCCGTGGGCGTCGATGTAGGTGTAGGTGAGCCGCACGGCATATAAAGAGCCACATCATCGACATACATCGCGGTGAGATCGCCAAAGGCGTCCTGATGCACCAGGAACTTGATGCGCACTGTTTGCCCCGCAAATGGCGTCATATCCACCTGCGTATTGACAAATCCGCTCGTCTGATCACACACGTGGAAGATCGTCTGCAGGATCTGGCCATTGCTGTTGGTGATGTAAGCGTCCTGCCAATCAAACGTAATCGTGTCAGTGGTGCAGTCTTGGTGCCAGAAGCTCAAAGTACTCTGACCAGCTGGAACTGTGAACTGCTGATAGAAGGAGCTGTCGCCTTGCGCCTCGGTCCCACTGCCGCAGATTGGGTTGCCGCCGGTGGCACCACCCACGACTGCGGAATAAGTGCCACTATGCGAGTTGGTGTTGGTGATGAACGGCGTGGGATTGGTGCTGTCAATTGTCCAGTTGGTCAAGTTACCGGTCTCAAATCCGCCGTTTTGGATTACCCCAGTGTCACACGGTGTAGGCGAAGGCGTTGGAGTAGCTGTAGGCGTCGGTGTCGGCGTTGGGGTAGCCCCTTGTCCGCCTGGGAATACCCGCACATAATAAACGTCTTCTTCGTGCTGTCCCCTTTGTGGATTGAAGTTAAAAGTGGCCGCATACGCCACATTGCCACCTGTATTGTCTGACACGATGGTGATGTAATCCCCTATCTTGTTCTGGTTCGGATAGCCTTCAAAAGGATTAAACGGTTGGCTCACCACGACGTTAGGCGACCACGTAACACCGCCATCGGTGCTAAAAGAATAGAACAACTGCGAATCGGTGTTGTTCGCAGCGTTCCGTGTGTCATACCAGACGGCGTCGAGCCGTCCATTGGGCGCAACCGAAAATGTGCCGAACCAATGCCACTTGCTCGGGTTAACCGGATCGTCGTTGATTCGGAGCGGCGCGCTAAAGGTTAGTCCTCCGTCGGTGCTGCGAGCGAACATCACGTCGGTCGTGCTTCGCCCGGGCGGCACCACGCTCGCCAGCATGTAAATGTTATTGTTAGTCGGGCCGCCGGACCGGTCAATAGCCAGGAATAACTGGCCGTCCAGCCCGGCTGGATTGATTCCGCCGCCGCCCAACACGCCACCCATGTTGACTGGCGTTACCTGGTCAAAAACCGGCGTTTGGTTCCCGATCTGCGCGTTGCTCGAGCGAATGCAGTAAAACACATTGTTAAAGTCGCCTTCGCCGCCAAGAAAGAGATTTCCATTCGTAGCAACGTCCAAGGTTCCCAAATCGGCTGAGTTAGGAACAGCGATGGTCGCCTGCCAGGTGACCCCGCCATCAGTGGACCGGCTGAATTGGCCGCTGCCGCTGCAAGTAGCCGTGTCCCAAGATTGATACTGGAACCCGTGCCCCGGGCCGCCAGTCTTATCGATGGTAAACCATTGCTTATCGCCTCCACCCGCGAGTCCGTCGGGTTGCAACTCGGTCCAGGATTGGCCACCGTTCGTTGACCGGTACATGTTTTCACAAAATGTCTGGAGCAAGCTAAGGTAGAAGAAGGTTCCTGTTTCATCCGAGTTCGTTACTGGATCGCTGCGAAAAACTCCCGGTTCCAGAACCCCGGGAAAGGTCCAGTGGACCCCGCCATCGGTGGTATAACCCCAGCCGCCCTGCCGGAAGTTCGACGTAACACTGTTAAACTGCCTCCAGCCGATTGCCATTTTGTTGCCGTCCGTCGGGTCAACCGAGATTGAACATTCGTTAGCGGCGTCGCCGACGATGTTGTTGCCGTTTGCATCGACGTTTGCCTGGTAACTGATGAAGACGCCATACGGAGAGACCATTCGTGGAGAAGTCTCCAGCCGGTAGATGTACGCAGGCGAATTGTCGTATCTTTCCAGTGGCTTTTTGGTGTGCGGGTTCCACGTGGGCCCTTGCGCTGAAGCAGTGGCCGCCGCAACCATGAAAACAAGACAAATTGATTGTTGTAGCCGCCTCGCTGTGTCGAGGCGCCTCTTCTGCGTTCCCATATGACACGGCGGCGCAGCGCCGTGGCTACAACTCAGGCTCGCGGTTGAAACTTTGAAACAGCTCATGTCATTTCGCATCGCTAAATTGTTAAATCGTTGAAGCGCCTCCTCGCGAAAGTCTTCGACGCATGGCCGAAGGCTTTCGGAGTTAACGCGATGTTATTGCCTGCAATTAACCTCAACTACGGCCTTGGCCGCGGCGTCGGCTGAGGCCTTGGTGTGGGAGTTGGCCTCGGTGTTGGTGTTGGCGTTGGAGTCGGTGTAGCTGTAGGTGTTGGTGTAGCGGTAGCAGTCGCCGTCGCTGTAGGTGTCGCAGTAGCTGTCGCTGTCGGACTTGGTGATGGTGTTCCGCACGGCGCGTACAGCACTACATCGTCCACCCACTGCCCGGTGGTGTCGCCAGGAGGGTTAAAGCCATCCTGGTGCACCAGGAACTTGATGCGCACGGTCTGCCCCGCATACGGCGCCATGTTCACCTGTACGTTGGTCCAGTCCGCAGTATCACACAGATGGTAGAGTAATGCTGTCATTAGTGCAGTCCTTGTGCCAGAAGCTCAGCGTGGCGCTAGCAGGCACCGGCCCGAACTGCTGATAGAACGAGCTGTCTCCCAGGGGCTCGTTATTGTTCTCCTCGCAATAGGTGTTTGCTTGTGGGTTGCCGCCTGCGAATGCGGAATGAGTTCCGGTGTGTGCAAAGTTCGTGGCGACTACCGGATCGTTGGTGTGGCCGTCAATTACCCAGGGCGGGAAGCTGCCAGTCTCGAATCCTTCGTTTTGGATGAGCCCGCTATCGCACGGTGTCGGTGTCGAGGTGGGCGTAGGTGTTGGACTTCCCGCCCCGCATGCAGAAGCTGTAGCTGTTGGTGAGGGCGTAGGACTCGGCGTCGGTGTTGGTGACGGGTTTCCTACGGCGGCTAAGATATCGACCCGGCCCCAGCCATATACGTTGTTCGGGGGACCGGCCGCGCCGCATTGGGTGTTAGCGATGTGAACAGCCGCGTTATTCAAGGCATCACGACTTGCGGTAATCTGGTGGCGCAGGCTTGGCAGCGCGCACCACAGCAACCCCATTGCGCCGGCGATATGCGGAGTGGCCATGGACGTGCCGCTGGCTGTGGTGTAACAACTGTCACAGGAGTTGGTAGCCGAGCGCGTGCCTGTTCCAGGAGCAGTGATATCAGGCTTTATCCGGTTGCTGCCGTCCCTGATGACAGGACCGCGGCTGCTAAAAGAAGCGATTGTATCGCTACCAGTAACCAGAGCCCCTGCGGTGTAGGAAGCTGCGTAGATCGCTGGCGGATCTGACACTGTGGAGCAAGCCGAACCGGAGTTACCTGCTGCGACCACCATCTGGATACCAGCAGCAGCTTGAGCTTCCACCGCCACTCGCAGTTCATCGCCCGTCGTGCAGCCTTCCGAGACCGGGCAACCCCAGGAGTTTATTGTGATATCGGGCGCCTTCGTCGGGTCGCCCTGGGCTGGCGTGCAGTTGAGGGGGTAAGGCGCCAGGAAAAATTCCATGCATTCGATGTACCTGGCCGGTGTGCCGTCGCCCTGGTCCATGTTACGGCAACCGATCCACTTCGCGCCGGGCGCCATACCAATCTGGTTACCCATGCCATCATCACCAATTGCGGTGCCAGTGGTGTGAGTGCCGTGGAAGAAATCATCGCAAGGGAAAGGCGAATCGTTGCCGCAAGGGTTGCCTACGCTATCGTGGATGGAGTCGTGCCAGTTGTAATTGTGATTGGCAGCCACTCCGTCCCAGCCGCGATAGTGCGGCTTGAGCGCGTTATGCGTCCAGCGCTGGCCGGTATCGGCGCTGGCAATGACGATGTTCTGCCCGGTGTAGCCAAGCGCCCAGACTTGCGGAGCGTGCGTATAATTGATTCCCGGTTCGATTGTGGCCGGCGTCTGAGGTCGCGAAGGCTCTTTCTCGACAGGGCCAGGTTGAGGCAGATCATTGTGTATAGTCGGATTTCCTTCCACTCGCGCCACATCCGGCCGAGCTGCCACAGCTTCGGCGATCTCGCGATTACCCTTCACTAGAATTGCATTAACAATGTAGAAGGATTGATGCTCGATGGCGCGTTCACGCAACCATTGCAGAATTGGCTCCTGAGTCCTCTGAGCCTTATTCAATAGAGTGTTATACACGTAACGACCCTTTTCGGCCTTAGTCGGCAGACTGGCCGCGCCGCTCAGGTTCGCCTGATCAGCGAGCACAACCAAAAATTCAGCCTGCTGCCCATTGGCGGTGTGTTCCATCACCCACGGCGCAACCTTGTTCGCCGCGGCGAATCCGTCCCGTGGCGGACTCGCTGGAGCCGACGCCGTCCGAGGTTGTCCGGCAGCTGCCGGACCAAGCGCAAACAGGACAACCATGATTCCCACGAAACAAAGCAGAACGGCAAGTAAAACGCGGAATTTAAAGAACGCAGACTGGGACACAGATTTCTTTTTCATTGGATAAAGTTTGGGCTTTTTGTTGGTTTTCGTCGAAACGCCTCGAGGCGCAACAACGCGATTTCTCCTTTTCCCTTTTTGTTAATTTCCCTCGGTTCCTAGAGTGGAACGCCCTTTTAGCAAAATCGGCGAAGGAATGTCAACACTATTTTAAGTTTTTTCACCACAAATGGACATCAATTCGACACGAATCGATTCGATCTCCTGCTCTTACTCGTTTCTGCGCCGGACGCGCCTGTTCTATTTTCGTCTGGCAGCGCCGGACTTTGGGAGTGCGCGCTCGCCGCGGCGAGTCGCTTTTTTGGGAAGTGGCCACTCGATTGAAAGCGATGCGAGGACGCGTCGCACTCCACAGCGCTTCGCACGAAATATCGTAGGAGTTGTTGCGACTGTGATTCGCCCGCCGGGATCACCGATCCTGGCTACAACTAATCACCCATCACCGGTCACCGATAACTAGAAATTTTCGCTGCGGCGAAAATTTCTAGGGCCTGGACGCCGGCGTAGGCCGCGGCCGCGGCGTCGGGTGAGGATGAGCGGTAGGCGTGGGCGTAGCTGTTGCCGTTGGGGTTGCGGTTGCGGTGGGTGTTGCGGTGGCGGTCGCCGTCGCTGTAGGCGTTGGCGTTGGCGTTGGCGTTGGTGATCCGCCGCTCACGGCGGCAAAAATATCCACCCGGCCCCAGCCATACACGTTGTTGGGCGGCCCCGCATCGCCGCATTGCGTCGAGGCGATATGAACAGCCGAGTTATTCAAGGCATCACGACTCGCAGTAATCTGGTGCCGCAGGCTCGGAATAGCTGACCACAATAACGCCATGGCACCAGCAATATGTGGAGTAGCCATGGAGGTGCCGCTGAAATTTGAATATGAACTATCGCTGGCGTTGGTGGACGAGCGCGTGTTTGTGCCAGGAGCACTGATGTCGGGCTTGATCCGGCCGCTGCCGTCGGCAATAACCGGCCCGCGGCTGCTAAAGCTAGCAATAGTATCGCTGCCAGTAACCAAAGCTCCTGCCGTGTAAGTTGCCGCGTAAATTCCCGGCGGATTTTCCACGGTGGAACAAGCTGGCCCGGCATTTTGCGCTGCAGACACCATCATGATGCCGGCAGCGGCTTGTGTTTCTACAGCCGCTTGCAATGTGTCCCAGGAACAACCTTCCGATGGCGGACAGTGCCAGGAGTTGTTTGTAATGTCAGGGGCTTTGGTCGGATCGCAGTCGCCACCGCCGATGCGGCAAGGCGCAAGGAACCACTGCATACACTCGATGTATCTGGCCGGAGTGCCGTCTCCCTGGTTCATGTTGCGGCAACCGATCCATTTCGCGCCGGGCGCCATACCGATTTGGTTACCCATGCCATCGTCACCAACCATGGTACCGGTGGTGTGCGAGCCGTGAGCGCTGTCATCGCAAGGGAAAGGCGAATCGAAGCCGCAAGGGTTGGCCGCGCCATCGTGAATGGAGTCGTGCCAGTTGTAATCGTGATCGGCGGCAACTCCGTTCCAGCCGCGATAGTGCGGCTTGAGCGCGTTGTGCGTCCAGCGAACCCCGGTATCGGCGCTCGCAACGACAATATCCTGCCCCGTGTACCCGAGCGCCCATACCTGAGGCGCATGGGTATAATTGATTCCCGGTTCGATCGTCGCGGGACGCTGGAGGTACGGAGGCGCCTCAGCAGAAGGACTCGGTTGAGGAAGCCGATTTTGTATATGCGGATTGCCTTCTATCCGCGCCACGTCCGGCCGGGCTGCCAGCGCCTGGGCAATCTCGCGAGTGCCCTTCACCAAAATCGCGTTGACGATGTAAAAGGAATGATATTCGAGGCCGCGGTCGCCCAGCCATTGCAAGATCGGTCCTTGCGTGGTCTGGCTTTGGTTTAACAGGCTGTTATACACGTATCGTCCCTTTTCAGCCTTGGTCTGCAAGGTGGCAGCATGGCTAAGGTCGGCCTGGACAGTGAGCACAACGAAAAACTCAGCCTGCTGGCCGTTGGCGGTGTGTTCCATCACCCACGGCGCAATCTTTTGGTGGAACGCGTTGTCTTCAACGCGTTGGCTAAGTAACGCGGCTTTGCCGCCTGATCTTGCGCCTTCGGCGATTGCTCTGCCATCGTCTTCAGGAGAAGCCGATCCACCAACACGCTCGGTCTGCCCGACCAGGCGCGGGGAGGCGATCGCTGCTATGGCAGTTAGTGCAGCTGCTACAATGAACAATGAACAAAAAATACGCCGCCATCGTGACAGCGTGAAGATGGAACCAGGATTTGGGTTTGTGGTCATAGAATTGCCGGTGCGTTTGTTTTGGTTTGGTTGGTCGTAAACGGACGCTGAGACAACGCTTCTTAAAGAAAGCGCAAAGGCCTGTCAACTTTTTCCCGCAAATTTTATACTTTTGCCTCCGCTCAAAGGTGGAACACGTTGTCCTCAACGCGTTGGGAAAAATGGGCTCTGCCGCTTAGTATTTGCGCCTTCGGCGGTTTCTTTGCCATCGTCTTCGGAGAAGCCGATCCACCTCAATGCTGCGCGAATGGATCAATTACCCAAGGCCAATCTTCCGCTCTAGAGCACAAGCCAGCCACCACTGGATTTTGCCGGATGTAATTCATCTTTTCTGAAAGTTGCGTGCCGCGCTCATCAGCTCGCAGCCGATGATCGAAATATCCTTCCTGCCACCCGACTTCATTGGTTCGCGCATGAAAACGTTTCCAACCTCTGATCATTTCGCTCATCGATTTATCGCGCGCGAAAGATAACAGCGCGTGCAAATGATCAGGCATCAAAATAAAGAGTGTGATGTGCCATCGCATCCTCGCTTCGTAGAACTTTACCGATTCCAAAATCGATTGCGCCAACGGTGGATCGGTTAATGCCTTTTGTTCCTTCTCACGATCAAGCGCGACGCGAATGTGAAACAGCGCGCCGGGTTCAACCCAGTGCGGCACTCTGTGATGCAGGCGCTCCGGGAACCCGCGATAAATTTTCATTCTTGTGAGTCTAACCAGCGAACCCGCGATGTCTGAGTAAATATTTGCAGGCGCAACGCGTTGGGTTTGCTAGGTGGAACGCGTTGTCCTCAACGCGTTGGCAAACTAATGCGGCTCTGCCGCCTGACATCTTGCGCCTTCGGCGATTTCTTTGCGATCGTCTTCAGGAGAAGCCGATCCACACTCAGGCAGGGGAACTCGCGAGTTTCTGCTCGCGAGCTCCCGCCTTAAGAGTTTCCAACCTAGCGCACCGGCGGACGATGCGGCGGCTGTGGCCTGGGCGTCGGCGTAGTTCTGGGTGTCACTGTGGGCGTTGCCGACGGAGGAGGCTGCGTCGCTGTCGGCGTGGCCGTTGCTGTTGCCGTTGCGGTTGCGGTTGGCGTAGCTGTCGGCGTGAATGTGGCTGTGGCCGTTGCTGTTGCCGTTGCGGTTGGCGTAGCTGTCGGCGTGAATGTGGCAGTAGCGGTCGCCGTAGGTGTGGGACTTGCGCAGCCACCGCCGATAGCCTCAGTTTCTGCGCTGGCGACTGTGGTCGAGCCGTTGAACCCACCGGCGGCGATAATCAGGCTGTTACCGATAGCCCCTCCGCTCGTGAACGACCGCACCACGTTCATGTTCGGAGAAGCCGTCCACGTGTCAGTGACCGGATCGTAATATCTTCCACTATTGGAGGTGGCCGGTTGCCTCGGCTCCTTAACGCCCTTGAGGATTGCCAATGGGAAGGCAGCTTTGTCAGACGCGACTGCGCTAGCCCCCACGAAGGGATTGCCTCCACCGAAGACCCATAGCCTGCCCGACGCAGCAGCGCTGCCAGGCACATTGTTTTGGAACGCCGCCGGCTCATTGGCCTTTGCCGTGTAGGCGTTCGCAGCCGGATCATACTCCCAGTTAAGATCGATGATCAGATTGGCAGCGTCGCGCCCGCCGGCAATGTATAGTTTGTTATTGATGACGCCGAAGGCCATGCCACCTGCTGGATGCGGGAATGGCGCGGTCCCTGTGAGGTCGGTCCATGTGTTCGTCACCGGATCATATTGCCACGTGTTAGGCTGAGCACTGGTCACCTGGCCGGTGTTGTACCCGCTGATGATATAAATCTTGCCATTGCTGGAGCTGTAGCCGCCAGCTGCAAAGCTGCGCACATCCGGCATGTTGGCGCCCGTAGTCCACGTGTTCGACGCAATGTCGTAGATCCGGGTGATGTTATAGTTCGTTCCACTGACGGCGTCTTCACCGCCGAACACGTAAATCTTGTTCGTGGTCGGGTAATAGATTGCCGTAGCCATGATTGCTGCCTGTGGCATGTCTGCCATTGGAGCCCACGCGTTGGCTACAGGATCAAACCGATTGACGATCGCCAGGGTCTGCCCCTGACTGAAGGAGTAGCCGCCGGCAGCATAAAAGTAGGTGCCGTCGGAGGCGCCGGCGGCGCCATACAAGTCAACGGGCATGTTTGCCACCAGCGTCCACGGCCCGGGCGTGCCTCCCGGTGTGCACGTAGGCGTGGGGGAGGGCGTTCCTGTGGCTGTGGCCGTCGCTGTTGGCGTCGGCGTCGGAGTTCCGCAAGGAGGCGTTATCAGCCACCTCCCGGCGTTCACTATCACGCGCCCAAACGGTCCGTTCCAATTGTCAGCAAGATCACCCAGGTAAGCGTTAATGCCGACACCGGTGTGGCCGTTGTTCGTCTTATAGGCAACCAACTGCTCGTTGTCCTGGTATAGCGCCACCGACACCGCCCCAGCACTGAGGGTGACACTGTGCCGGTAGAAGGCGCACAGCGACCCGGCGCTGATGCCCTGCATCAGCGGATGACCCGCATTGTACGTGCCCAGGCAACTCGTGCTGAAGTTCGTCGGCGCAGGACTGTTGAATGGAGTGTAGCCACCGGTGATCCAACGCCCGTCCAAGCCGAAGGGCGGGCCAAACCAGTCGAAGTTCAGGCCCACCACTATGCCCCCTACATCGGCGTAGTCGGCCAGCACATTACCCATCGCTACGGGATCGCTATACGTGCTGTTGGAGAAGGCGACCACAACGTCGTACTGTTGTAACTGACCCAACGTGGGGGTGTCGTTTTGGGCATCGAAGTAGTCAACCGTTGTCACACCCGGCTCGGCCGCGATCTGGTCGTGTAGCGTAACCGGCTGCACTCCTAGATCGGAATAAGCGATGAGCACCCGGATCGCACCCGGCGTGCAGGTGGGCGTGGGAGATGCCGTTGTTGTCGGCGTCGCCGTTGGTGTTGGCGTTGGCGTTCCGCACTGCCCTGGTAGAGACACATCATCCACGTACATCCCGGTGAGATCGCCGAAGGCATCCTGGTGCACCAGGAACTTGATGCGCACCGTCATTCCCGCATAAGGCGTCATATCCACCGTCTGGTTGATCCACGTCTGCCCATTTAAAGCCTGATGAAAGATGGTTTGCAGGATGGTGCCGGAGCTATCCGTGATGTAAGCATCCTGCCAGTCGAACGTAATGCTGTCAGTGGTGCAGTCCCAGTGCCAGAAGCTCAACGTGCCTCCGCCACCAGGGACTGTGAACTGCTGATAGAATGAGCTGTCCCCAGCGGCCTTAGTCGCGAAACCGCAATACGTCGGCGGGGCGCCGCCTGCGAATCCGGAAAAAGTCCCGGTGTGCGCCTGGGTGTTGGTGACTACAGGCGAGCCATTGCTAGTGTTGTCGATGAGCCAGGGTGGGAAATCACCGGTCTCGAATCCTCCGTTAACGATCACGTCACCCGGCGTGCAGGTGGGCGTGGCAGTTGCAGTTGCTGTGGCAGTTGCCGTAGCAGTAGGCGTAGCCGAAGGTGGAATCGTCGGCGTTGCTGTCGGTGTCGCCGTTGCTGTCGCCGTCGGTGTTGGACTAGGAGCTCCCCCGCAGCAGAAGATTTCCATCGAGTTGGTTGGCGTGGTAGGAGCATAACCGCCTGCCAGCCAGATGCGGCAAGTGCCGTCGGTGTCGGTTGGGAAGTTGCGTCGCGCAGTCACGAACGGCGTGCCTACTGACCAGGTCCCGGCAATAGGATCGTAGATGTCCACCTCGTTCGAGGGGTTAGGCGCAGTTCTGCCACCGCCCATCACATACATCTGGCCATTGACGTTAAGCGCCCGGGTCTCGCCTGTGGCCCTCGGTATGTTGGCAATCGTGCCGATAACATCCCCCACCGGGTTATAGACAAATGAGTCCGCAGCGTCGGTGATAACGCCGCCCGAGATGGCGGCGCCCCCACCCGTGAAGATGAGGGTGCCGATTGTCGTGGTGGGTATATAGCCGCGCGGAACAGGTAGAACAGCTGCCTTCTGCACCCAGACGTTGGTCGTGGGAGTAAACTCCCAGATCTCGTTGGTCGCGCTTCCGGCTGGGATGTTGAATCCGCCCAGGATGTAGAGCTTGTTCTGGAAGACACTGAAGCCGCCGGGCAGAGTCGTTGTGCTGGCGCCCGGCCACGGAGCAGCAACCGTGCTCAGCGTGTCGGTGACAGGATTGTAACGGAAGACGCGACCGGTAGCTGTCGTCTGCCCGGCTGCCGAGCCGCCCACGCAATAGATGTAAGGTGTTCCGGCATCGGTGAGCACACCGCAAGCCATGTTGTTGACCTGGTTATCGAGGTAAGTGGCTCCCTTGGTGGTCCAACTGTTAGCCACCGGATCGTATTCAAACGGATGAGTGAAATCGCTGCCGGCCGCGTCGGCACTGCGCCCGCCCATGGCATAGAACTTTCCGTTGGCCGGGAAAAACACGCCAACCGAGCGAACGTCGACGAAAGGCATGTTGGCACCAGCAGACCAGCCCGGCACGCAAGTGGGTGTAGGAGTCGGCGTCGGCGATCCGCACGGCAGCAGTGTGTAGACGAGGTAAGCACCCGACACTACACCAGGAGGCGGATTGGTCCCCGTAGGATCACACCCTACCTCTGTGAAATTGGTCGTGTTCTGCTGCACTCCTACCGTGAGGGCGCTGTCTGTCCCTCCGACGTGGCTGGTCACTAGCGAGTAGGCGACATCGTAGCTCCCAGGGGAGGGAGGCGTCTCATACAGGATCACCTCGTAGTCCAGATTGGGAGTGGGATTCCCCGGGTAGTAGGCATTGCGATACTCCACGTAGAATTTTCGGTTAGGGGCAGTGCCTGTCGTGGTAGTAAACACTCCACAAGCGGGACATGTAGAAGTGACCGGAAACTGGTCTACCCAGTAAGGACCTATGGCGAAGGTAGCACTAGCCTCCGGCAGGCAGGTGATGCCAAAGCCGTTGTAGGCCGTTCCGAAGGTCAGGTGGCCGTTCGACCCTGCGGTAGCGGACGTGAAGCTCTGGTCGTACAGGGTGACAGGGAACGGCAGGGCAATAGTGACACCACAGTCATCGCAGTTGATGCCGATGTTAGTCACGCCTGACACGAAGGTGCCCTTGCTTGCGGTGTACGTATAGGACGGCGTGCAGATTGGCGTTGGCGTAGGCGTCGATGTCGCCGTCGCAGTTGCAGTTGCTGTCGCCGTTGCCGTTGGCGTTGGCGTCGGCGACCCGCACGGCACCAATAGCTCTACATCGTCCACATACATCGCGGTGTCGTCGCCGAAGCCATCCTGGTGTACCAGGAACTTAATGCGGATGGTCTGCCCCGCGTAGGCCGCAAGGTTCACCGTCTGTTGGATCCACGTCTGCCCATTTAAACACTGATGGAAGATCGTTTGCAGGATGGTGCCGGAGCTATTCGTGATGTAAGCATCCTGCCAGTCAAACGTAATCGTGTCAGTGGTGTAATCCCGGTGCCAGAAGGTTAGTGTGCCTCCACCAGCAGGGACTGTGAACTGCTGATAGAATGAGCTGTCACCAAGCGGCTCTACCCCGGTGACATTGCCCGCCCGTGCTGAAAACGTTCCAGTATGCGCTTGCTCCGTAGTGACTACTGGCGAGTTGTTGGTACCATCGATGACCCAGGGTGGGAAGGAACCGGTCTCGAATCCGCCGTTAACAATCAGATTAGTCGGCGGGCAGGTGGGGGTAGCTGTAGCCGTGGCAGTGGGTATCGCCGTAGGTGTTGACGTTGCCGTAGCCGTCGGCGTAGCTGTAGCCGTTGGCGTCGGCGTGCCGCATTGCCCCGCCGGGCGCAGATCGTACAACGTCGAAGGCCCGTTGGCATCGGTCTCTACGACCACGACGTGGGCGCCGGCTGGCAGGCCTGAATGGTTAGCGTGATTGCCAAAGTTGCCCGAAAACGGATTGGGCACACCGGCCACCATGGGGCTGGACGTATCCACGATGAACTCTTGCGCATTCAGGTGCCAATTCGCCAGGCCGCCAAACGGCATGGGATAAGTAACACCTGTGGTCCCTTGGATAGCGCCCTGCACCCACACCACGCCGCCTGCGTTAACATAGGCTTCCAGTAGCGGTATGGCGTTCGTATAGGAGGGTTCGAAGTCACTGACGAAATGATCGTCCCAGTTGAGAACGACCACGCGATAACTGCTGAGGTTAAGGGTAACCAACTCTGTCGGGACATGCACATCAAACGTGTGCCCGGCATTAGTAATGGCGGTCTCAACGACGGTTGCGCCCCATGGATTGTGCGTCTGGAATATGGCGTAGTCGTTCGGCGCACTGTGGCTATTGGCGAAGGTGTAATTAACGGTGTTGCTAGCCAGCGTGGTAAAGTTATTCGGCCCATACCCGAGAGCTATTCCGGAGCCAACCAGTAGCCCGGGGCACGGCGTGCCGGTAGCTGTTGGCGTGGGTGTTGTTGTTGGCGTCGCTATAGGTGCCGTAGGGGTTGGCGTCGGCACCCCGGCACAGGTGAACCTTACTCCCAAACCGGAAGAGAGGCTGCCGGCGGTGTTGCACGCAAACTGAGTGAAGGCACTCCCGGTGTCGCGCTGGACGCCTTCGGTGGAGCTGCTCCCAGTCTGAGCCACCTCGCCGTAGATGAAATCAATCAGACCCGACGTTCCTTCATACAGTCGCACCTCAAAGTTGGCCCGGGTCGTATTGGCACCAAAGTACACCGTCCTCCACTCGATGTTAAAGATACGATTGGGCGCAGTGCCACTAGTGGAAGTAAAGATGCCGCAGCCGCCGGGATAACCCGTGCAGCCGGTGCCCACCTGATCAGTGCGCAGGTCGTCCCAATGCGGCATGATCGGGAAGTTGAGAGTAGCTGAAGGCAGCGGGCAGGCATTGGTCAGAAGGCTGCTATTACTGACGAATTGCAAGTTGCCATTGGAGGAGAGGTTGGCTCCCGTGTAGGTCTGGTTATAGAACTGGACGGAGAACGGCAGAGTGATAGGAGTTGTGCCGTCATCGGTGTGATTGGTCGTATCAGTTGTGCCCGGGACGATCGCGTTCCCCGTGCTAGTGCTGAATACATAACTGTTGCAGGGTGTTCCGGTTGGCGTCGGTGTAGATGTCGGTGTAGGAGTAGCGCCTAGCGTCCCGATGAGCCGGAACATCTGATCTGCCTCACCTGGCGGGCTGCCAGTGCAGGTACTCCTGACGCCCCAAGTGAGGCAGCCTACACCAAAGCCGCCGCCCGGGTTTTGCCAGGCCGCGGGAGAGTTAGCCTGCACAGTCCGGTCGGTCCAACCCCACTGGCCGTTTGGCGTAAAGTCCTGCCGGGCCTGCACCGAGACCCAATACGTGCCTGGCGTTAGCACGGCCGGTACCGTCAGGGTTACCTGGAAGACGCCCGAGCTGTTGACGTAGGGCTGGGCCATCGCCGTGTACACGTTCGCCCCAGGCAAGCCGCCACTATCGCTATAGAAGAAAACGTGGAAAGAGGCGGCCGGGCCAGGTCCATTGAAATAGACGCCCTGCGCGTCCACTTCGGTGATATTCCAGGTCTGACCGCCGGGCACGACGAAATCGTCGGCGGTAAAGTCGTCAAAGGCGTTGTTGGCCGCCTCGAAATCCTGCGACCCAGTGCTGACCGTTCCGGGGTTGTTTAACTGGTCGTAGAGAGTCACCGCCGGAAGTTTCGGCACTGGCGGGATGCTCATCGGGCCAACGAGGCCGGGTTGGCTTGTTTTTGTGGGAAGCTCCGACTGACCGGCGGGCCGCACCTGAGGCTCGCGCGTCCGAGCGCTTGAGTAAGGGAATTTTGGAATCTGCGACTGGTCGGTTCCGGAAATGTTCGCTGCAGCGACATCTGGCTTGGCCACGCTTCGCTTGGTGGCCTGTCGTTGCGCCAGCGCGAATGGAATCGCGCAGACGGCGAGAAGTGAAAGCAGGATGAGCGCGCTCCAAAGAAGGTGCGCCTTAATAGAGTGTTTAGTTTGTTTTTTCATTTTTTTAGGGCTCTAGATTCTCGGAGTCGAGGGAAGCAGTCCGGTGCTCGGACTTCGGGGGCATGGACATATGGGGAGCACGCTTTTAGCAGAAAGCGAAAAATCGAGTCAAGACATTTTTTAAATTTTTATTCATATCCCGAATTTTTGAACCGAAGTTCTCGAAAATCTTCCCGACGTGGAAAGAATTCTCGGAGCAGCTTGGTTCATAGGAGTCGCTTTGTTAGGGAATATCACAGCGGACGCTGTTGCCGCCTGGCTACGCAGATCTTGCGAAAAACTGTGCAGTTCTTGTTCGGCAGCGCGGCTATGGTTCCGACCTGCTCTTCCTTTGGCCATTCTTCACCGGAATTTGCCGGCTAAAGGCAGCCGTGTCCGCCAGTTGGACGGACTCGTCCCGTGGCGAGTCGGCTGCATGACTTCGCAGGCGATACGCCTGCCGCTATAGTTATCGTCTTCGGGAGAAGCCGATCCACCTTTAACGCACGGGAACGCGTTGTCCCCTGCTCTTTCTGTAGAGGCAGCCGTGTCGGCTGCAACCTGCACGCGACACGCGTGCCGCTACAGTTCAGTTGAGCTCGCAGGCGACACGCCTGCCACTACAGTCACGCTCGATCAATAACCACGATTTCTCCCTGGTATGGCCAGTCTTCTGCGGCCTTCACAAGGCCAGCCCGAACCGGATTGTCGCGGACGTAGTTCCATTTCTCGGCATAACTTTCGTCGCTGCGCAAAATGTGATCAAAAAAAACCGGTTGCCAAAGTCGCGGCGATTCTAGCGCGACAGACATCGCGCGCTTTAAACCACCAGTCCACGACGACAGCACGAAGTTTGGATCGCCGCGGACAAACAAATGCACATGATCCGGCATGATTACATATCGCCCAAGCGCAACGTTAAACTTCGCGATGGCGCAACAGGTGTATTGCTCAAGGGCAAGCTGAGCACGATGCAGCGAGGGAACACGTTTGCGGTCGCGGGTGGCAAAAGTGACGAAGTAAAGTGGTTGATTGATGTAAACTAGATCAAGGCGACGCGGGCGATCCTTAATCATTCCTTCCACTGTAGAGGCAGCCGTGTCGGCTGCAACCTGCACGCGATACGCGTGCCGCCACAGTCTTAATCTCGCAGGCGACACGCCTGCCACTACAATTCAGTTGGGTTCGCAGGCGACACGCCTGCCACTACAATTCATCCGATCCACCTCAGGCGGGGAACTCGCGAGTTGGTTTCGCGAGTTCCCGCCTTAAGAGTTTCTAACCTAGCGCACCGGCGGACGACGCGGCGGCGGTGGCCTGGGCGTCGGCGTACTTCTGGGTGTCACTGTGGGCGTTGCCGACGGAATAGGCGTCCCTGTCGGCGTAGCCGTCGCTGTAGGCGTCGGAGGAGGCGTAGTCGCCGTTGGTGTTGATGTTGCCGTTGCCGTCGGCGTAGGAGTAAACGTAGCCGTCGCTGTAGCTGTGGGTGTGAACGTGGCTGTCGGAGTTGGGCTGGCAGCACAACCACCGCCGTTGCTGCGATGATATACATCAGCGAGGAACTGGAAGGTTGCTCCGTTAATGCCGCCTACACTCCAGATGTCCCCTGCTCCGTAGAAGCCCGCCTGGTTCGCCTGACGGTTAGGCTGTGGCAGGTTAGGAGGCGACGTCACCCAGGTTCCCGCAGGCCAGCCACTCAAGTCTAGCTCATCTACCTCATTGGTCGAGTTGAAGAAAAGACCATCGCAACAGAGATCGCCGCCCAGTGCATACAACTTGTTCGTTCCGGCATCGTAAGCGAGACCGAAGTCTGATCTGCCCATGGGGAACGCCGGGCCATTTTCCCACACCCCCGGTGCTGAACTCATGTTCAGACGCGTTGTGGTGGTCAAACCATTAGGCGCACCGCCGGTCCACCCACCCACTACATACAAGTATTGACCTATCTGCTGATAGCCTGCCAGTAGATAACCATTTGGCGCTGCCGTTCCGGCCGACCACGTATTGGTACCTACGTCATATACCTGTACCGCGTTGCTGAAGGAGGTGGTGCCGCCCGCGACAAACACCTTACCATTGAAGGCGCCCGAGGCCGAGCCGTAGTGATCCCCACCGGGTACGGAAGCCAGTGGTGTCCAGGTGTCAGTGGCGATGTTGTAGGATGCGAAGCCACTGCCGGTGTCTCCCTCCGCACAGTAAACAATGCCAGTAGATTCCATGAGCGCACAGGTAGGCGCTTCACTGGTAAACGGCATCGGTGCGCGGGCTTGCCACATTCCGGTGGCGAGATCCCTGCGGTTGACGGCGCTCTGGCGGGTGCCGTCCGACACTCCACCGAAAACATAGAAGTGGGTGGCCGTCTGGGCGAAGCCATAGCGCACGATGGTCATGGGGTACGGAGTGGCCGTTATCCATGGCCCGGGTGTGCCTCCTGGTGTGCAGGTGGGTGATGCTGTTGGCGTCGGCGTAGGTGTGCCGCCACCGCACAATCCTGTTATGGTCACGGTATAAGCTGGGCAACCTGCATTGGGAGTAACTTCGTTTACCACCACCACCAAGGTTCCCCCGGCCGGAACATCAACCTGGAACGCTTGTTCCGGATTCGGGCTAAAGCCTGAGTCTCCGATCCAGTTAGTGCAGATGTTGTTCGGATCGAAGCTGCCCAAATAAGCGGCGGTGAAGATGAAGTTGGTGCCGGTGCACGCCGTATTCGTATCAATCGTCACGCACTGAGTCGAGCCGGTCGTGTTGGTGAACGTGTAGGAATCGTAATGGCGCGGAGTTGGATCACCAAAGATCGCGCACGTCGTACTCGCCGGACACGTTTGCGGAACACCACTGCGGAAGAGTCGATCAACCTGTGTCGGATCGCTGTTGTCGATGCTTCCGTTAATTACGATCGGCGTGCAGGATGCCGTCGCCGTCGGTGTCGCCGTCGGTGTCGGGCTTGGTCCGCAGCCGCCGCCCGGTCGTAGATCGTAGAGGGTCGGCTGCCCGGTGTTCCCGCTAATCACGACAACATGCGCGCCACCCGGCAGCCCTGAGTATGACACGTGACTGGCAAAGTTGCCGGGAATGGGATTAGGCATGCCGGTCATCATCGGACTGGCTGGATCGACCACCGGGTCGCTGGAAGCGAAGTCTGCAGCATTCCCCTGGCCGCCGAAAGGCATGGGATAAACGTCCCCTGGGCTGCCCTGAACGGCGGCTTGCACCCACACCACGCCACCGGCGTTGATGTAGGCTTCCAACGCAGGGATGGCAGCCGTGTAAGGCGCGATGAAGTCACTGAGGAAGGTGTCATCCCAGTTAAGAACAACTACGCGATAATCGCTGAATGGGAACCCAGCCAACTGCGCAGGTGTAAAGGTAGCAAAGGTGTGCCCGTTAGCTGTAATAGCATCCGTAACGATGTTAGAGCCCCACGGAGAGTGCGTCTGGAAGACCGCGAACTCGTTCGGCGCTGGCTGGCTATTGGCAAAGGTGTAGTTAACCGTGTTGCTAGCCAAAAGCGGGCCCCAGCCGTTGGGCAGATAGCCAGTGGTCATTCCCGACCCGACCAGCAAGCCGCCAGCACCGGGCGTGCACGTTGGCGTAGGAGTAGGAGTAGGACTAGGTCCGCACACCCCACCGGGTAGAGACACATCATCCACATACATTCCGGTCAGGTCGCCAAAGGCATCCTGGTGCGCCAAGAACTTGATGCGCACCGTTGTTCCCGCGTACGGCGCCATGTTCACCGTCGTATTGATCCAGGTGTTCCCATTTAAACATTGATGGAAAATCGTTTGCAGGATGGTGCCGGAGCTGTCAGTGATGTAAGCATCCTGCCAATCGAACGTAATGCTATCGGTGGTGCAGTCCCAGTGCCAGAAGCTCAGTGTGCCTCCGCCAGCAGGAACCGTGAACTGCTGGTAGAAGGAGCTATCCCCGCCCGGCTCGGTCCCATTGCCGCAATATTGTGGTGGGTTGCCCCCTACGAATCCGGAAAAAGTCCCGCTATGCACCTGGGCGCTGGTCACTACCGGAGAGGGGTTGGTAGCATCAATGAGCCAGGGTGGGAAGCTGCCGGTCTCGAATCCGCCGTTAATGATCACGTCACCCGGCGAGCAGGTTGGCGTCGGCGTTGGCGTGCCTCCGCCTCCTATCGTCCCGTTAATCCGGTACACCTGGTCGGGTCCACCTGCATTGGGAATACAGGTCGTCTTTCGTGTCCAAGTGGGGCAGATGCCGAAGCCGCCGCCTGGGTTTTGCCAGGCTGCGCCGTTGTTAGACTGCACTGTGCGGTCGGTCCAACCCCACTCGCCGTTCGGGACGAAAGTCATGTTGGCTTGGATCTCGATCCAGTACGTGCCGGGGCTCAGAACTGCCGCAGGTGAAAGGTTTACGGTATAGGTGGTGCCGACCACCGAATATGACTGGTTCAGTGTGCTGTAAACTTGCGTGCCGGGAAGGCCGGCATTATCAGCGTAAACGAAAACGTTGAAACTGTTCGCAGGTCCGGGGCCATTGAAGAATACCCCATCGGCATCGATCGATTGCACATTCCAAGTCTGACCTCCGGGCACGACAAAGTCGTCGGCGAGATCGGAGCTGAAGGTGGGAAAATCGGTGAACGTCGCCGATAAGGTAGCGACGGCAGAAGCATTGTTGTACTGATCGTAGAGAACTACCTGCGGAGCCTTTGGCATCGGCAGAATTCTCAGCGTCCCCATTCCGGTGGGGCTGGTGCTTTGCGGAACTTGCGAGATTCGTTTGCCTAACTTAGCGACTGCTGCCTTTTGCGAATCGCGCGTACGAATGCTGGAGTACGGGAATTTAGGAGCCTGCGCTGACAAGGCGCGCACGTCGTAGGGAAGATTAGAATCGACTGTGCCGGGCTTCCGCTGCGGGCGTTGCGCCCCGGCCAGGGAGGCCGGTGCACCAGACTGCGCCGCGGCATTGGCCAGATTCACCGTGGTCGTCGCTTTCGGCTGGGCCGCGCTTCGCTTGTTTGTATTCCGCTGTGCCAGCGCGAATGGGATCGCGCACACAGCGAGAAGCAGAAGCAGGTAAAACGCGCTTCGGATAAGATGCGCTTTGATGGTGGGATTAATTTGCTTTTTCATTTTGGTTTTGTCCTTGTTCGAATCCTGATTTCCTGAGTTGCAGAAGTATATTTTGCGACCGGACACCCTTTTTAGTCAGGGACACCAAAAAATGTCAATACTTTTTTGGTAACAATTTTTGAAGCCGCGGATTCGCCTACGCCAGGGCGACTCCGAAAGTCTTCGCGAGCAGGCGGCGGGACAGCCCTGACACCAAGGCGCCTGAGGTGGAACGCGTTGTCCTCAACGCGTTGGCAAACAAATGCGGCTTCGACGCCGGATATTATTTGCGCCTTTGGCGATTTTTTTGGCATCGCCTTCGGAGAAGTCGATCCACCCTTCGCTAAGTGTGCACAGGTTGACAAGAGAAATGCGGTTTTGCCAGGTGGAACGCGTTGTCCTCAACGCGTTGGCTAAGTAAAGCGGCTTTGCCGCCTGAGATTTGCGCCTTTGGCGACCCATCTGTCATCGTCCCGCCGCGGCGGGCCGATCCACCTTTAGCTGGCCTTTGCCACCTCAGGCGGGGAACTCGCGAATTGGTTTCGCGAGTTCCCGCCTTAAGGGTTCCAATTAGCGCTACGGGCGAGGTGCCGGAGTCGGCTGGGGTCTCGGCGTCAGAGTAGGCCTCACCGTCGGAGTCGCTGTTGGCGTTGGAGGCGGCGCCGTTGCCGTTGGCGTGGCCGTTACAGTCGCTGTTGCTGTCGCTGTCGCTGTTGCTGTAGCCGTTGCAGTTGCTGTCGGCGTCGCCGTGGCGCACGGATTGGGGACGATCACCGCTTGGGACAGGTAGTGGTTGTCTGGCGCTGGAGCCAGCGGCGTATAGGTATTCGCCACTGGGTCGTATCGCAGCGTATCTGCATGCACGGTGCTCCCATCATAGCCGCCCCCGATATACACATAGGTGCCATCGCTGACAGCAAATGGTCCACGGGCCAAATAAGGCAGTGGAGCTTTTATTGCCCAACTGCCAGTCAACTGTTCGTTGACATTAAGCGGGACGCCGGGCGGGTTATCACCGCCAGGGGCTACGATGCTGGTGTTATCCACTGCTCCTCCATAAAACCATAGCCGGGCGAAGTTCATCGACGGCCCGGTGGTCCAGCTGTTAGCAACCGGGTCGTAGATTTGCGTGATAGTCAGCGGGCTCGGGAAACCGCCTCCGAACAGGTAAAGTTTACCTTGGTACACCGCGCTACCCGGTGCTGTGACTGGAGTGGGCACGACCGCTCCGGTGGTCCACGTATTGGACGCGATATCGTAGATGTATAGCGTGTTCAATTCGGTGGAGCCATCGTTACCGCTGGCAATGTATAACTTGCCATTGATGATCCCGAACCCGGGCAGGAACAAAGCCTGCGGCAGGGGCGCGCCGTTAGTCCACGTATTGGTGGCGATGTCGTAGATATAGAGCGTGTTTACCGCCGCCCCATTGTAGCCGGCTGCCACGTAAATCTTATCATTCCAATACGCCGTGGCGTGGTCACTTAACATCGTCGGCAGCGGCGCCCCAGTAGTCCAGGTGTTAGTAGCAATATCGTAAATCCTGGTGGTGTCGGTCTGGGCACCGAGGGTAAATCCGGCAATGTTATAGAGCTTGCCCCCGCCTGGAGTACAGCTAGGCGATGCTGTTGGCGTCGCAGTTGCTGTTGGTGTCGCAGTTACTGTTGCCGTGGGTGTTGGTGTAGCCCCAGACTGACAGAACACTTCCGTCGAGTCCGTCGGGGCTGAAGGCGCATAACCGCCAGCCAGCCAGATGTGATCTGTACCGTTGGTGTCGGTGGCGAAGTTGCGCCGGGCAATAACGAACGCTGGAACGGGAGAATTTACTGTCCAACTGTTAGTGCCCGGATCATACGCGTCCACCTCGTTCGAAGGATTGGGCGCGACTCTGCCTCCCCCCATCACCAACATCTTGCCGTTGAAAGTAAGACCACGCGTCTCGCCCGTGGCCCTCGGGATGAGAGCTATCGAGCCAGTGGTGTTAGTTGTCGGGTTGAAGCTGAACGAGTTAGTGGTATCGATCACCGTGCCACCGGAGAAATCCGATGCCCCTGCCAGGTAGATGATGTTACCTATGGTGCAGGTGGGCGCGTACATCACCCCTTCGGGCGCGTTCGTCATCTGTGTCCACTTGGAGCCTACGGCCTGAGTAGGATCAAACTGCCAGATCTCGTTGGTGGAGCCTACGTTGATATTGAACCCGCCCAGTATGTACAGCTTGTTGTTATACACGGCAAACCCGCCGGGCAGGATCGTGCCCGCGGCATCGCCAGGCCAGTTGTCGCCACTGGCGAGATACACTAACGAATCGCTGACCGGATTGTAGTAGAATACGCGGGCTGTAGCCGTGGTCTGCCCAGCTGCCGAACCGCCCACACAGTAGATGTAGGGAACACCTCCCAGGCTGAGCACGCCGCAAGCCATGTTGTTAACCTGGGCGTCGGTGTATGTGGCGGACTTGGTAGTCCAGGTGTTGGTGGCCGGATCGTATTCAAACGGGTGGGTGAAATCGCTGCCCGCAGTATCCGCGCTGCGGCCGCCCATCGCGTAAAATTTCCCGTTGGCCGGGAAATAGACGCCAACGGAGCGGACCCCCACGCTGGGAAGAAGCCCTCCCGCCGACCAGCCAGGTGTGCATGGCGGCGTACCTGTTGGAGTGGGCGTAGGCGTGCCGCACGGCGCGTTCGCAACCTGAACGGTGTCGAGGTACAGCGTGGTATCCACGCCGCCCTGCACCATTGCCTTGAAGCCTGCCAACCCCCCTGAAGGTGCTGCCGCCTTCGTTACAACTGGGCTGCCATAAGTCCAACTATTGGCGCCGATACTATAGATTTCGACTGATACCGGCAGCGGCACCCCTGTGAAGAAGGTCGCATCGCCACCCATTACCGCGAAAAGCTGGCTGCCATCGGGAGATGTCATCAGCTCCTCGCTGGTGCGCGCTGTCTGAAGCGGAGCCATCGTTGCCCAGGTGTTCGCCGCGAAATCATAGCGATAAACTGTGGCGACCGTCACACCGGCGATCCCGCCCGCGTAATAGGCAAAGTTGAACGCGACTGTAGCCCGGCCATACGTAATGCCGACAGGCATCGCTGCGCCGTTTGACCAAGTATTGGTAGCTATGTCGTAGATCGTAACCGTGCTTTGCGGACCGGGATTGCCACCGAAGTTGTAGATCTTGTTATTGAAAGCCACGTTTTGTCCCGACTGCGGGGCTGGCAGAGGCGCGCCGGTCGTCCAGGTATTGGACGCGATATCGTAGATGGCGTTCTCGGTAATATGTGAGCCGATGTAGCCGCCTGGGACATAGATCTTGCCGTTCCAGTACGCTCCCTGGATATTGCCTTTGGCGGTTGGCATGTTGGCGAGCTGTGTCCAGGTTTGCGTTGCGGGAGTCCAGCGCCAGAGGTCATTGAGGAAGCCGCCGGTGGACGTCTGGCCGCCGTACACATAAACGCACGTTCCGTCGGTCGTGCCGCCAGCGCGATAGCGGGCGCTGGGGCCAGTCGTGGAGGTACTCCAAGTGCCAAGACTACAGCCACCGGCCGGAAGCATCGGTCTTAGCAGACTCTTCAGCGCATTAGCGCCGGCGGCGCCGCGCCCGTCTATGGAAGACTGCGCTCGTAAGGCCAGAATGTTGCGAAGCCCAGACCGGCTGAAGGTTTGGACAGAATCGGCACTGGCCGAAATGACATCAATACCTGGACCGGTCACGGCCCCAGCGGCAGGGGGTGCATTCTGTAGCGGATGCGTATTGCCAGTGAAACTTGGTTGGGCCGCTGGATTGGCCACGGTTCGCTTGCTACCGCTGCGTTGCGCCAGCGCAAACGGAATGGCGCAGACGGCCAGAAGCAGGAGCAGATAAAACGCGCCTCGGAGAAGATGCGCTTTGATGGTGGGATTAATTTGCTTTTTCATTTTGGTGTTTGTCCTTGTTCGAATTCTGATTTCCTGAGCTGCAAAAGTATACTCTAGGGGCGGGACGCCCTTTTTACTCAGATACGCCAAAAAATGTCAATACTTTTTTGGTAACAATTTTTAGAGCAGGCCTGCGATCGCCACGGCGAGCTACTCCGGGACAAAAATTGAACAGAAGGAAACGAAGGTAACGAAGGTTTGCCAAATCAGATTACCGGCTGTTTCCTTCGCTGGATTCTGTAAAAGTTTTTCTCCATGCACCCATCGTATGAGAAAGCGGACCGCCTCAGCGGCGAGGTCATTGGAGCCGCGATCGAAGTCCATCGCCACAAGGGACCAGGGCTGATCGATCGATTTACGAACGCTGTCTGCTGCGCGAGCTGGAACTGCGTTCCATTTCCGCTACCGCGCAGAAGATAGTTCGTGTGGAATACAAGGGTCTTATTTTTGATGAGCCGCTGCGCTTCGACCTCCTCGTGGAGGACGGTTTGCTCGTCGAGTTAAAGGCCGTGGAAGTTTTGCATCCTTCAAGCAAGGCGCAGCTTTTTAGCTATATGAAATTGCTGAGCGTTCCGATCGGATTGCTGATCAATTTTCATGAACCGGTCCTGAAGGACGGCATTTCTCGAATGATTCTGCCTGGAGCGAACAAGACACAAGGAACCGGCGGGGAAGTTTCCCTCTAGGACCCAGCGCCTCATATATCTTCGTTTCCTTCGTTGCCTTCTGTGAAAGATTTTTTGCTACCGAGCTCACTGCGGCACCGTTACGCCCAGTTCGCGCAATTGTTTTCTCGCCTCTTCGTATCCGGGCCTGAGGCGCAATGCTTCCCTCAGATGCGCCACCGCGTCGTCCCGCCGTCCGCGTTGCGCGAGCATCCGTGCCAGATTGCTATGGGCCTCTGGATAATCGGCGTTGATTTGAAGTGCCTTGCTGAATTGCTCGAGCGCTTCGTCAGACTTTCCAAGCTTCTCCAGAGCGGCGCCGAGGTTATTGCGCACTTTCGCAGCTTTGACAGCATCGCGCTCGGTGGTGAGCGCAGCCTGGTAGCAGGCGATCGCATCGGCCCACTCGCCTTTGCGGGCGAGAGCGTTACCAAGGTTGTACTGCATTTCGGCAGATTCGGGATTGATCGCCACGGCCTTCTTGTAATGCGCGATGGCTTCGCCCACCTGGCCGTTTCGCAGAAAAGCCACACCCAGATTATTGTAGGCATCGGCGTAGCTGCTGTTCAGCTGAACTGCCTTTTGATAGTAGCCGATGGCTTCGCCAGCTTGCCCCTTCCTCATCAGTGCGCTTCCCATATGATTATATGCTTCCGGATAGGCAGGATCAATCTGGAGCGCCCTCTCTAAATGGCCGATGGCTTCCTCTACCTGGCCCTCTCGCAGTAGAGCATTCCCCAGATTGCTCTGCACCTGTGCCACGTCGGGCTTTATCTCGAGAGCCTCTTTGTAATAGGCGATCGCTTCGTTGAGTTGTCCCCTCTCCTCCAGTGTACCGGCAAGGTTGTTGTCAGCAATATAATTGCGAGAGGTGACGTCGATCGTATGCCTCCACAGTGCTTCGCTATTCCGCCAATACGAAGTCTGGAAATGGCTGCGAATTGTCAAGGTTCCTATGATAAGCAATGTAGCAATGGCAAATACTTCGCGTTGGTGCTTCCACGTTTTGAACAACTCTATGGCGCTCCAAGTCACCAGAATGTACAAGCCAATCTCAGGCAGGTAAGTGTAACGGTCTGCCCTGGGTTGCGATCCCACTTGGACAATGCCAATCATCGGCACCAGCATCCCTAGAAACCAGAGCCACCCAATTAGTGCGAACGGATATCGACTGCGCCAAAGAACGAAAATCACGGAGACGATCAGTAGGAAGAGCAAGGCAAGGACCACTTCAGCAACGTTGAGACCGCCTTCCGGGTATGGATACAAGACCGCCAGATGCGCTGGATAGACCACCTGACCGATGTATTGGACATACGCCAGGACAGCATTGCCGAGTCGCTCCTGCAAAGGGACTACGCGTATAGGAGCGAAAGCCTCTTTCTGCGCCAGAATCGTCGCCGCACATGACGCAGCCGAGAGGACAAAAAGGGGAACTTTTTCGACAACCAGCCGCAGCCACGCCTTGCTCTTCAGACCGCTGACATCTGACTTCTGAGCTCTGCACAGCGGCCAGTAGTCCAGCAGCAGTAACACAAAGGGCAATGTTACCAATGTCGGTTTGCACATTAATCCCAGCGCAAAAAGAACCAGCACCGCAAGGTAGGGACGCCGCGCTGCGGCGTCCGGCCGGCGCAGAGCGCCGGCCCTACCAAATTGGCGGTCGCTGCGCGCGTAACGGGCGTAAGCCCAGAGCGTCAGCATGAAGAAGACGCCGCTAAGGACGTCTTTTCGTTCCGCCACCCACGCCACCGATTCCACCCGCAAGGGATGAATGGCGAAAAGCGCCGCCACGAACGCACTGGCCCAAAGCGAGCCTCCACGTTGTAGCCGGGATCGTTGATCCCGGCCGGCATCATCCCGACCCGTCGGGACTACAGCATGACCAGCGCCAGTGAGTTCGCGCAGTGCGAAGAACAGCAAGATAACCGCTGCGGCATGAAGCAGAATGTTGGTCAGACGATGACCCCATGGTTGGAGCCCATAGAGCTGGCAATCCAGCATGTGCGAGATCGTGGTTAATGGGTGCCAGTTCGCCGAGTGAACGTGTGTGAATGCCCATAGGAGATTCGCCACGCCCAGACCGCTGGCTATCCGCGGGTTGGAATACACGTAGGGGCCGTCGTCATAGTTCACGAACTCGTGATGCAGCGTGTGGCCAAACGCAATCCAGACAATGCCGACAAGCAAAATGCAAACAGCGCCGGGGATTAAATAGCCATTATGAGCGTGAGAGCGACGAGCGGCCGCTGGCCGCGTTTTCGATGTTTTCCTCTGCTTCACCCGAGACGCCATCGCAAATCGAGAAAGTAGAACACGAAACTGCAAAAGAGCCAAGATTAGGGCAATGCGCCTGTCTGGTTTCGGCGGTATTGAACTAAGACAACTGCGTCACGGTCTTGCGTGACGCAGCAAAAATTGGGACTAGTTCACAGCGACAGCAAAGCGCTGCTGTTTCGTCTGCTATTTTCCAACTCCAAGCTCGCGTAGCTGCTCTTTCACGCGCGCGTCATCCGGCCTTAAGCGCAGTGCTTGGGTTAACTCTCCCACGGCGTCTTCGCGCCGGCCAATCTGCACGAGGCACCGCGCTAGGTTGGCGTGCGCATCCGCATAGTTGCCATTGATGCGCAGAGCTTCGCGGAATTGCTCCATCGCTTCGTCTGTCTTCCCAATTACTGCCAAGACGATGCCAAGGTTGTTATGAGCCTTGGCATAATTGGGTCGGCTACGCAGGGCCGCCTGATAATAACCTATCGAATCGCGCCACCGGCCCTGTCCCGACAGCACGTCTGCGAGATTGTTATTAGCGTCTGCATAATCGGGGTAGATATCGAGGGCCTTTCGGAAATGTATAGCAGCTTCATCCGGTCGCCGCTCTTTCATTAACGCCTTGCCTAGATTGTTTTCAGCAATTTGGTTGCGAGAGGTATTGGCGATAGCTTGATGCCACAGTGTTTCACTATTCCGCCAGTTGGAGGTCTGGAAATAGCTGATTGCGATAAGCCCCGTAATTATCGATATGGCAGCGCCGATTAACAGCTCGCGGCGGCGGCGACAATTTGACAGCAATGCCATCGTTCCCCAAGTCACCAAAAGATACAAACCAATAAGCGGTAAGTAGGTGTAGCGGTCGGCCCGCGCTTGCGGCCCTACCTGGATGATGCCGATCATGGGCACCAGCATCCCCAAAAACCACAGCCAGCCAATCAATAAAAACGGATACTTTCTGCGCCAGATGAAGAACGTCCCGGAAAGAAGCAACAGGAGTAGACACGCAAGCCATGCTTGAGCAATGTTCAGATTGCCTTCCGGATACACTACCGCGAGGCGAGTGGGCCAAATCATCTGGATTATGTAGGTAACATAACTGATAGCGGCGTTACCGAATCGGTCGACCATGCTCAGCTTGCCCACCGGCATCACAGCCGCAGCCTCTTGCTGCGCTAGCATGGTGGCCACACACGACACTGCGGAGAGCACAAAAAATGGAATCTTCTCGATGACGAGCTGTCGCCACATGGCGACGTCGTTGTGTTTCCCGGATTTCGGAGCGAGACGCCGAAGCGGCCAGTAATCCAGCAGCAGCAACACAAAAGGCAGTGTGACGAGGGTGGGTTTGCACATTAAACCGAGCGCAAAGAAGAGGATCGCCGCGATGTACCAGCGCCGCGACTGCAGGGTCTGCCGTTGATCACTGCGGGCATAATGTGCGTAGGTCCAAAGGACGAGCATAAAGAACACGCCACTAAGGACATCTTTCCGTTCGGATATCCACGCCACGGATTCCACACGCAGCGGGTGAATCGCAAATACGGCCGCTACGAACGCACTGGGCCAACGGGTGCCGGTCAACTGCCGCAGCGCCAAAAACAGGAGGACCGCCGCTGCACCATGCAGCAACACGTTCGTCAAATGATGTCCGCTCGGCTGGAGGCCGTACAGCTGGCAATCCAGCATGTGAGAAATCGTGGTGAGCGGGTGCCAGTTAGCAGCAACCGCGTGGGTGAAAGCCCACTGGATCCCGCCGAGCGTGAGACCGGAGGTTATTGCGGGATTATTGTAAACATACTCGCCGTCATCGTAATTTACGAACCCGTGCCCGAGCGTCTGACCGAAGACGACCCACACAATCGTCGCAAGAACAACGCAGATAATGCTGGTGACAAGGCGGTCGTTGTGAGTGCGAGAATCGGGACGCGCAACTGCGCCCCCCCCCGTTTCTTTCTGCGCTTTGCCGAATCCCGCATGCCAAGCAGAAAGTACGGTACGAAGTTAAAAGCAGGAAATGAAATTTCCGTACATTTGACTTGTGCGCCTGACCCCTATGAGGCGAGTCAAGTGCGGTAAGTATTCAGTTCATAGCTTCGGTGGCGTGGTAATCGCAATTCGCATCCGGCTGCTGGAGATCGCGCTGGAACGCGACGAAGGCGAATATGCTTACGCCGGTCAACTGATGTTGCAAGGAATTCCGCCATACCAGCTGGCTTACAACATGAAGTTTCCCGGAACGTATGCCGCTTATGCCGTGATGATGGCGATTTTCGGACAAACAATCGCTGGTATTCACCTCGGCTTGCTCTTGGTCAATCTTGCCACGATTACGCTAATCTTTTTTCTTGGCCGGCGCCTGCTCGACTCCGTAGCCGGCCTGGTCGCGGCTGTGACTTACGCGGTTCTCTCCGTCAGCCCGTCCCTGGTTGGCCTGGCCGCTCACGTGGAGCATTTTGTTATGGTGCCGGTTCTCGGTGGCACGCTGCTTTTGCTCGGCCCGTCAAGGAATAGCGGGTTCGGTAGCGCACTGCAAAGAGCGGTCTCTAGTCCGCCGCTTTTCTTACAATTGTTCGTCAGTGGTTTGCTCTTCGGCATTGGCTTTGATGAAGCAGCCGGCCATTTGGTTTATCGTGTTTGGCGCGATCTATCTTCTGGCGAGCGATCGTCGCCACCTTGGATTGCAGTGGAAAACAATCATTCTCCGAAACTTCATCTTCGGCGCCGGCGCGGTTCTCCCGTTGGCGATTGCTTGCCTGCTCCTCTGGCGCGCAGGTGTATTTGATAAGTTCTGGTTTTGGACAATCGACTACGCGCGTCAATACGGCAGCCTGGTTCCGCTTGGCATGGCGTTCAGGGCGCTCTCCCTGAACGGCGCGCTGGTGATCGAATTCGCGTGGGCGCTCTGGAGCATAGCTGCGATCGGCGTGGCTGCCGGGCTCTGGCGCAAGCCCACGCGCGCCGGTACGGGCTTTGTCCTCGCCTTGTTCGCCTTTTCCGCGCTGGCGATCTCTGCGGGATTTTATTTTCGCGAGCATTACTTCATCCTCATCTTGCCAGCCGTCTCCTTGCTTGCGGGCGTCGCCATCTGCAGGTTTTCTGGCCTCGTCGCCGCTCGCGCGAGTGCGATTCGGTTTGCGCCGTTTGTGGTGTTTTGCGCTGCGTTAAGTCAGCCGATTCTCGCGGCTAGAAAGTTCTACTTCGAAGGCTCTCCCATTGAAGCGTCTCGAATAAGGTACGGATTGAACCCATTTGCGGAGTCTGTCAGGATTGCAGAATATCTCCGTGATCACTCGAGCCCAAGCGATACCATTGCCGTACTGGGTTCCGAACCTCAGATTTATTTTTATTCAAGGCGACATTCTGCCACGGGCTACATTTACACGTACGGTTTGATGGAGCCGCAGAGCTATGCGCCGCAGATGCAGGAAGAAATGATCCGGGAGATCGAGCTTGCGCGGCCAAAGTATGTTGTCTCTGTTAAGATCAGCACCTCCTGGCTGCGACGCCCTGAATCCGAGTCGCTCATTTTTACCTGGGCAAACGATTACATCAAAAAATATTACGATGTCGTCGGCCTGGTGAATATTCTTCCGTCGGGCCAAACCGATTACTATCTTGGGGAATTACCCAAATCCCGCCCGCAACTGGGAAGTTATATTTTGATCTGCCAACGAAAATCCTAACGAATCATGCAGTGTCTGGCCAAATGCGATCCAAACGATTGCACCCAGCAAAAAGCCCAGGAGGCCTACGACAATTCGCTTATGTTGACTGCGAGCATGACGAGTCGCGGGAGTACGTGTTTTGCCGGTTTTTCGCTTGACCCGAGACCCCATTTAAGTTTGAAGACGTGCAACCAGGCGCGTTTGAACCCCTAAGCAATCACTGCGCTTCGCGGCGTGTTTCCTCATTCAGGACGGCCACAGCACGGTCGTAGGTCGCTCTGGCTTCCTCGTGTGAGTTGCCGACCGCGGTCAGCCCCATTCTTCCAAGCTCGCCCAAGGCGCTCATCATGTGAAACACCACGCCTGTCTGGCGGGTTTGACCGAAGTGCAGGTTGTGCCGCACCACGATATCGAAAAGATCGTCCGGAGTGAGTGTACGATAAGCCGACGACTCGACATGGTCACTGGCGACAAAAAACTTTTGCCGCCCATTCGACGCGGTGAAGATCGCAGTGTCCGGATCGTATGTTCCATCGGTAAGAAATTGCAGTGTTAAAAATGGATGAGTGGTCCCGCCTTTTCTTAAGTTGATCTCGATGGCATACGGCTCCCATTTTCCTTTCGCGCGTACCACCACAAAATCCAAGGCGAACCGCCCGATGACTCCTTCTTTCGCGAGACGCCTGCCTACCTTGGCAGCTTCTCGGGTGATGAGCGCAGCATAACCGGTATCGGCAGGAAACACGCAGCCGAGGTAGCTTTGCCCAGACGGCCCGCCCAGAAGCTGGTCATGCGTCGATAACAATTCGACCGCGCCCAGCGGCGTCACCCGAAGCTGCACGCTGGGACTCCTGAACTCTTCGCCCATGATTCGCTCTTCGACGACCGCCTTTCGTTCCTCCAGCTTCTTCATGTAGGTGTCGTAAGTAACTCCATCTAACTCGAACTGCATCGCCCGGAGGCGTTCCTCTAACATGGCTCTTTGTTGCAGCCGGGATCGTTGATCCCGGCCCGCTACGGGGCTTTCCGAAATACCGGCATCACCGATGCCGGCTACAGGTGGAAGACCTGTTAGATCGACAATAGCATTCCCCTCGCCCGAGACGCCTTCATCGAGCTTTACAAGGACCTGTTTGATCGAAGGCTTTCTCGCCCGCATCTGCGCAATTGCAGAAATCACATCCTCTTTGCTGCTGAGATTCTCGTACCCGAGCGGATGGGGAACATTCTCTTCCATGAAAATTTTCCGGCAGCCGCTTTTTGTGCCCAGCGGGAAAAACTTTGGATCGGCGCCGTACATCGGGATGCCAAGCCGCACCGCGAGTTCTTGCTCTCGCTTGGTTGTGTTAAAAGGAACAAGGTGCGCGCGATCGGGATCCATTATCAACGAACGGATGCGCTCGATCAGCCGTGGCCGCGCAAGCAGCTTGTCGCTTAGCGGGCGGACCGATCCGTCGAGAGGTGAAAGCAGGAAAAGCCGCGGCCGTGCATGACTGGGGATGACGCCGGGGAGAAGATCGAGGTAATAATCGATGATGCTCGGCAGAATCGTTTGCGACGTCACATAGATCAGCCGTGCCCGCGGCTGGCGCAATAGCAATAGCAGGAACAGAAAACGTTCTTCATACGCCTGCATCACTGCGCCCGAGCTGATTGCATCGATGGACATCGAGGGTACGACCACGATCGTTTGGGGGTCCTGGTTGAATCGCTCGATCGATTTCCACAGGGGCACCAGCTTCTTCTGCAATTGGTCAAATTCAGCCTGTGAGTTGTAGCCGGGATCGGTGATCCCGGTGAGTTTTCGTTCAGACATACGTCACTGGATCAAAGTCTTTCTCCAAAACGAACTAAATTACAAGCTGCCCGTTGTAGCCGGGATCGGTGATCCCGGCCGGTGGAACATCTCGCAGGCTGACGTCGCCGATTCCGGCTACAGGATCAGCGATTCGATCTCGCCCTGCCATCGCCACTCGTCAGAGTTCTTAACCAATCCGGCACGTACTGGGTTCTCCTTAACGTAATCCCATTTCTGGCTGTAGCTCTCACTCGAACGTAAAACATGGTCGAAGAACTCTTCTTGCCAGACCTTTCCAGTCAGCTTGATCTCAGGCGTCACTCGCTTGCTAGTCCATTCCTTCCATCTTTGCATGAAGATTGGCAGCGCTTTGGCACCCAACTCTGCCGAACAAAAGAAATGCACATGATCGGGGCATAATGACATAGCGCCCGAATCGCCCAGCCATGGCGACTGTGCGCATATTGCCATTCGTTGACCAATATTGCAGCAACCGCCTTTGACGCCAGAATCGTTCGTCGATCTAACGTGCACGTGGCAATGAAATAAATCGGGAGATGAATCCAAACGCGTTGGAGCCGGCGCAGATGCTTATGCATTTGTCAATTTGTAGCCGGCACCGCTGATGCCGGCGAGCGGGAATTTTGTTATCGACGCAGCTTCCCACCGGGATCACCGATCCCGGCTACAACGCCTCAGTCGGGAACTCGCGAGTTGTTTCGCGAGTTCCCGACTTCCCTACACTAGGATCTCACATCTCGCTACGGCGTTGGTCGTGCCGCGGGCCTCGGACGCGCTCTTGGGGCAGGTGTAGGCGTAGGTGGAGGTGAAGTCTGCTCGCAGCTTGGAGCGCACAAGAAGCCTTCATTGTACTGGTCGAGAGTGTCCGCGAGAGCTGACACATCTCTCGGTGCCAGGTATCCGGTGCCTATTGGCGGGACAACAAGGTCCCCGATCAACGCATCGGCCGCTGCTATTGTGTCCTGGATACAACTTGCATCAGCCCCGTTGGCGATGTTCAGCTTCGCAGCAATTAACTGATGCGCCAGCAAGACTAACCCATTTCCACGGACTGGCTGGTGCAGAATGTCCAGCAATTGTTGCTGGGTGTAAGTGACGTTGCCGAGCTGCAACTCGGTCACCGGCCACTGGTCCGGATGGTTTTTCCAATACCCTTGTCCGAAAACACACCCACTGGGCGTCCCGGTAGGCGTCGGTGTGGGCGTGGCAGTTGCAGTCGCTGTCGCTGTTGGCGTTGGACTGGGCGAAGGCGTAGGCGTTGGCGTTTCGCACGGCACGAACAGCTGCACATCGTCCACATACATCCCCGTGAGATCGCCGAATCCGTCCTCATGCACCAGGAATTCGACGCGCACCGTCTGTCCGGCATACGGACTCATGTCCACCTGCGTGTTGAGCCAGGTCTCAGTGTCGTTACACTGGTGGAAGATCGTTTGCAGGATGGTGCCGGAGGTATCTGTGATATAGGCATCCTGCCAGTCGAACACGATGCTGTCGGTGGTACAATCCCAGTGCCAGAAGCCCAGCGTGCTTGTACCAGCAGGGACCGTGAACTCCTGATAGAATGAGCTGTCCCCTAACGCCTCGGCTCCAGGGGAGCCGCAGAAGCCATCCGGTGCGTCGCCGACGAATCCGGAGTAGGTTCCGCTGTGCGCCTGTGTCGTCGTCACCACCGGCGTCGCATTTTGGTCTAGAATGACCCACGGCGGGAAACTGCCGGTCTCAAATCCACTGTTTTGGATTATCCCACTGTCACAGGGAGTAGGAGTAGGCGTTGCTCCCTCACAGCAGTAGGTGACCTTCAAACCATTCGTCAGCGTGGGCTCGTTACACGAGAAAGTCGTGGCGCCTGGGCCGGTGGCGCTTTGCTGTACGCCGCTCTCTTCCGAGCTACCATCGTCAGCAGTCGCCCCATAGATGACGTCGAAGCAGAAGGGGTTGTTCTCATAAAACAGCACCTCAAAGTTGGCTGTGCCCGATCTCCCAAAGTAAGCCGTGCGCCACTCAATAACAAAGACGCGGTTGGGCGCGGTACCGGTAACCGCGGTGAAAATGCCGCAGCCGCTGGCGAAAGCCGAGCAGTCGGGCTGTGCATCGGTGCGCAGGTCATCCTGATACAGGAGGATAGCCTCGTCCAGACTGGGATCCGGCAAGGGACAGCTTGTGCCCAAATAAGACGTGTTGCCTGTAAGCTGCAAGTTGCCATTGGAACTGACTAGCGCGCTGGTATAGCCGGAGGTCCCGTAAAGGCTTACCGGAAACGGAAACGTAATAGCGGTCGTGCAATCATCGCAATGGTTGCCTGTGTCGGTATCCCCGGGCACCATCGTGTCTGTCGAAGTCGACGTAGTATAGTTGCTGCAAACACCGGCGGGCGCGCTCGTGAGCGACTTCTGAATGGGAATCACATTTGGCTTGACCACTGGTTTGGCGACGCCTTGCTTGGCGGTCCCGCGACTGCGGGATTGCGCCAGCGCAAATGGGATCGCGCAGACTGCGATGAGCAGAAGCAGATAAAATGCGCCTCGGAGAAGTTGCGCTTTGATGTTGGGGTTAGTTTGTTTTTTCATTTTCCTGTTGTCCTCGTTTGATTGCTGATTTCCTGAACTGCAAAAGTGTATTCCTCGGCCCCGGACACCGTTTTTACTCAGGATCGGCAAAATATGTCAAGACTTTTCTTAAGGAATTTTTCTTAAGGATTCCTGCGCCCTGGAGCTGTCGTGGCGCAAGTGTCGCTTGCGCATGGGGATTTGCAGCCGACACGGCTGCCGCTACACGATTCGTGATCTTCCTTCGCGGTTGGACATTGGCCGATCTGCCGGCGAACACCCGGCTTCGTCACGTTGCGACGGAGACGTAAGTCAGGCTTCCCAGCCCGCTACAGGACGGACTCGCTGGGGCGAGCCTGCCGTGTCCGATCGATTTCTGGTATTTTGATTTTGGATTTTGTTTCGAATTTCGAGATTCGAATTTTGAATTTTGCCTTAGTTACCGCCTTCGCCCAAATGAATAGCCGCGATGAGTTCTTCCACCGCCGACCGCGCGCCTTCTGCCAGTCGCCGCCTAAATGTTCGATCGCCTGCAACGCGGGCAGTTCCTGTCCACTCGTGAGCGTGAACGCGTCGCCGACATTTTGCGCGCGGCCCGTGCGCCCGATGCGGTGCACGTAATCTTCGGGATGCTCGGGTACGTCGTAGTTGATCACGTGACTCACACCAGCAATATCGAGCCCGCGCGATGCGATATCAGTCGCTACCATCACTTCGTATTTGCCGCTCTTGAATCCCTCCAGCGCTTCGATTCGTTCGCGCTGTGTGCGGTTGGAATGCAACACCGCTACGGCGTGCTTCGCATGCTTTAATAAATGCGCGACGCGATCAGCGTTTACTTTTGTCCGGCAAAAAATCAATACGCTGTCGAAATTTGTTCGCTCCAAGAGCGCCATAAGGAGATCGAATTTTTGTTCAGCGGCCACCGGATACACTGCGTGCGTGACTGTTTCCGCCGGCGAACGGCGCACTCCGATTTCCACCAGAACCGGATCCCGCAAAACCCAGGCCGCCAGGCGTTCGATCTCCGGCGGCAACGTGGCCGAGAAAAGCAAAGTTTGCCTCTGCGTCGAGATTTTTTCAACGATGCGGCGCACGTCCGGCAGGAAACCCATGTCGAGCATCCGGTCCACTTCATCGAGTACGAGAATTTTCACCTCTTTGAGACTCATGGCGCGCTGTTCGAGCAGATCGAGCAGGCGTCCAGGCGTCGCGACCAGAACATCCACGCCGCGCTTGAGTTCTTCGCGCTGTTTGCCATAACCGACGCCGCCATGCACAAGAGCGACTCGTAAATCCGTGAAGCGCCCATAATCGCGAAAGGCCGTCTCAACTTGCGCGGCCAATTCGCGCGTCGGCTCGAGCACAAGACAGCGAAACGCGCCGTGCTTTGCGAGCAATGTCAGAATTGGCAGAGCGAACGCCGCCGTCTTGCCTGTGCCTGTTTGCGCAGTGCCGATCAGATCTTTTCCGGCCAGAACAATTGGGAAAGCGCGCAGTTGGATCGGCGTTGGTTCGACAAACCCCATGGCTTGCGTCCCGCGCACGACCTCAGGCGAAAGTCCGAAATGCTGAAATGACACGATGCGAAGTTAAGATCGGAGATGAGAGGAAGCAATTGCTGCGCGAACGTTACAAAAGTTAAAAGAGTTACAAGGTGAAATGACGAAATCCGAATGACGAATCACGAATCAATGACGAATGACTAAATGACGAACGATCACGATGCCGCTTTTTCCTCATTCGGGTTTGTGCTTCTTTCATTATTTTTCATTGGCCTGACATCCCTAGCCCAGTCCAGGAAGGCGAGTGCTTGCATTTTTACGCCGTTACTGACGGAGCTCGTTCAATAAGTGTTGCGTTCGCTCAGTCGTTTCTGGCTTCGGGCGCTGATCCCGAAGCAGGACCCGCCAACATCAGTCCGCCAAGAAATCCCGCAGCGAGAATTACGCGTCGCCTTCCCATGACAAGGACACTAAACATCGGAACCGGAGGTCGATTGCAAGATTTTGGTTCGCTCGCCAGTGAATTTTTCTCCGGGGAGCACACGCGTCCCGCGTGTTGGTTTCGGCGTCGCGCCGAAACAATCTTTTCTTTGGATTCGTTAGCAGCCGTTGAATGGAAATCCACAGGGAAAGTTCGCGATCGCGAGGACGCGCTCGCCAGCACGCGAGACGCGTGCGCTACCCAGACACGTGCGAGCACTCTTTCTTGTCATTCACATTTGGCGGGGCGAAGATCGCGCCGCATACCATGAAAGAAGCGGGACACGAGAATCAGCATGCGCCGCCTATTCGGGTGATTCGCGGGCAGAAACACCACGGCATCTGAGACAGACGCCCTACAACATTCGCGTGCGCCCCAGTCCCGATTTAACGATTCAACGACTTAACCATTTAACGTCGGCGGAGCCTGGCGTCGGGTCTATTCGTGGTTAGTCCAAAAAATTGCTAAGGAGAAAGTCTCGACAATTTCTGGCGCATCGAACTAAAAAGGATGCCGGCTCGCAAAATTTGCTTCGCAGTTGAGAAGAAGAGGATTTGAACAAGCACAACACGAAAATGAAAAAGCAAATTAATCCCACCATCAAAGCGCATCTTCTTCGAGACGCGTTTTACCTGCTTCTACTTCTGGCCGTCTGCGCGATCCCATTCGCGCTGGCGCAACGAAATGCTACGAAGCGAAGCGTCGCCAAATCTTCTATCAACCCAAATGTGGCCGCGAACGTGTCCCTTGCTCAGAATGCGCCGCCTTCCACCGGAGCGATTTCCGCTCAAGCGCTGCCGAACATTTCTCGAACTGGGCAGTCGCAACTCCCCACAGTCTCAAGCGGTCCCACTGGCGTTCGCAGGCTCCCAATTGTGCCAATGCCAGACTTACCGTCAGTAGTTCTCTACGACCAGCTAAACAACCCTAGTGGATCCGGCGTCTCTTCTCAGGAGTTCCCGGACTCTCCCACGCATAACGACTTCGCCGCTGACGATTTCGTCGTGCCCGGAGGCCAAACGTGGAATATCACTGAAGTGGACGCACTCGGCTTGTATTTCAATGGGCCGGGCCCAGCCGACAATTTCAACGTCTTCTTCTACCACAATAGCGGCGGCCTGCCCGGGACGCAGGTTTACAGCGCGACTGCCCAGTCCTATGTTAATAACGGCGGCGTCTTCCGAGTAACCCTGACCGCGCCGGCCGTGCTCACGGCCGGCACTTACTGGGTTTCGGTGCAAGCCCACATGAGTTTCGGTGTGGGCGGCCAGTGGGGCTGGGCCGATCGGACGGTGCAGTCCAACTCTCCAGCGGCGTGGCAAAATCCGGGCGGCGGCTTTGGCGCCTGTCCTACTTGGTGCGCCAGGGGCACTATATTTGACCCAGGAGCGCCTGACCAGGTGTTCCGGCTCATCGGGACGCTAGGAGGAGCCACACCTACACCTACTCCTACTCCTACTCCCACTCCTACACCTTTTGCAACTCCTACATCACGGACTCCGCGTCCGCTACCCCCGCGCCAGAGTCCGCCGCCTCGTCCAACCCCGCCAAGCTAGGCAGGCCGGTGGTTGGTGACTGGTGAGATTCGCGATTCGCTGTAACGATCTGACGAGTTAACGGTGTAGCGCGTTAACGTAGCGCGCGATTACTCTTTCTTGTCATTGAGACTCGCGAGCGCGAAGATCGCGCTGCATTCATGAAAGAACCGGAGCACGAGAATCGGCATGCGCCACTGAGTTATCACGGCGCCTGGCGAATCGTCTGGCTGGTCTTCTTGCTGTTCATCGTCTGGTTGATCCTGCGCGCGCTGCAACCTGTGATTTTGCTCTTCGCATTGGTTTTCCTGCTCGCGATGGTCCTTAATCCGATCGTGGTCTGGTTGCAGAAACATCATCTCCCGCGCTTTGTCAGTGTGATCCTGCTGATGCTCGCGCTGGTCGCGGTCACCACCACCATTGTCCTTTTTGCGATTCCGCCGTTGAGCCGGCAAACCCAGGAATTGGTACGCAGCACGCCGAGGGTCTGGCAAGGAATTCGCATCCGCATTGAATCTCTCACGACAAGTTATCCGGAAGTCCGCGAGGCGTTGCCGCGCACGGATGAAATCGCAGGCAAAGCCGGGGCGGCTGCCGGAACGCTCGGGAACATTTTGCTCAGATCGACGATCGGTTTGGTCGGCGGCGTTGCCAGCTTTGTATTTGCGATCCTGTTGCTTGTGTTTGTCCTGGCCAATCCGCGGCCGCTCGTGGCCGCGTATCTGGCACTCGCGCCCGATCGTTACCGGGAACAAGCACATCGCACTCTCGTGCGCCTGATGCGGCAAATGACCGCCTGGGCGCGCGGCGTCGCCATCAACGGCGTGATCACAGGCCTGTCCATCGGGGTGTTACTTTGGCTGATCGGCGTACAGCCGGCGCTCATGTTCGGCGTGTTCGCATTTCTCGGTGAGTTTCTGCCTAACATCGGCGCGTTTCTCGTTTCCATTCCCATTCTGCTCGTGGCGCTCAGCATGGGCGCCACAAAATTCTGGCTGGCGCTTCTCGTGATTGTGATTGTTTATCAGGTCGAGCTAAACGTGCTTGTGCCGGGCGTGCTCGGCAAAGAGATGCGATTGCATCCGGTCAACATTTTGTTCTTTACACTGGCGACGGCGACCATGTTCGGGCTGCTGGGAGTTTTTCTCGCTGTCCCCGCCGCCGCGCTGGTGCAGATCGTGATCGACGAATTTTATTTGCAACCGCGCAAGCCCGATTACGCTGCCCTCGACCGCGAAGCAGCCGCGCTCGTAGAAGGAGAGAAGTAGGGACGCTGTAGCGGCAGGCGTGCCGCCTGCGAACTCCTGACGGTGCAGCCGACACGACTACCTCTACAGAAGGGTGTCGACTCTCTGCTGACCCAAAAAAATCGTCACCAAATTTTTCCAAAGATTTCCTTTTCTCCAATCTGCTCATGAGAGATAATGCAATTTCACTTGCGTCTGTGCCAGCACAGGGAATAGCCGGAGGAACCAACAGACAATGTTAAATAGAATATTTACTGCTTTCGTGCTTCCACTGATTTTGCTTTTCGGCCCGTCTGTAACGGGCTGGAGTAATTCCCGGAAGCCAGCGGAGAGGCACGCGAGCGGGACACTTCAGAAAATGATCGTGCAAAACGGAACCGTCACCATGGATCTCGAGATGGACCGGCTCAATGCAGACGGCTCGCTGGCTGCAAAAGTGGAGCAACTGCGTTTCAACGTGGCAGCCAATTCTTTTTTCAGCATTCTTGTTTTTAACGATCTTCTGCGTGGCGCTGAGCAGGGATCGATGGCGCTCGTCCCGCAATACTCGACGGGACTCCCCTCTCAGCTGGGCATATCCATCAGTCAGCTCGCGGTAGAAAAAGTCCCTTCCACCGAGCGGTTCGACCTGGCCGTGCGCGATGCAAAAACCGGCTTCACGTTTTTCAACATCGAGGGACATCAGTACGACTACGATGCCACGGGCCAGTTGCTCACCCTCACCGGAGGAAAACTTCTTCTTTCAAAAGAGTTTGCCAGCGCTCTCGCTCGGCCCGCAGATGCTGGTGTCGCGGTTGGAAAAATCTCTATCGGCGCGTCAATGCGGCCCATCGAGATAAAGCAGCTTGTTAACGGCGAAACGAAATCGATGGTTATGCCGCCCCTGCGAGGGGCGGTTGGAGCGGACGCGCCTGTGTCAGGCCCCGATGTAATCGTTGGAGAACTCGAGAGCGTGCAACAATTTGGAAGCGCTGGAACACAGGTGGGTCTGGCAGCGGGAACGGACTCTTGCAACAACGGCGACCAGCCGGTGGATTGGTTTCAGTTGCCGAATACCGATCACCCAGTCGTTCCGCAAAATCTTTATCGAATGAGCGTCGGAACTTTTAACAACGAGCGCTTTGAACAAATCGGCCACTCCTGGATGAAACACACGTTTTTTGCATTGGAAGACACGGTCTGCGGCACATGTAACACCAATAATTGCCAGACAGGCACGCATCTCTGCCCTGGATGCTCCGATCCGTACACCGCTAGTTTAAATGGCGACCAAAACCAAATCGGTTCGCGCGCATGGGTCAATCCTTTCACTGGCTCTTTTCCATCAAACGCGGACGACCACAGCGGTCATAACCATGACGGCGTGTCGCACCGGGTCCGCGTGGAGGTCAACGACCTAAACACAAACCTCAACCAGGGTGCCACCTATTTTGCCGAAGCGGCGTACATTAGCCCGCACGAATACACGTGGTGCCAGGCGCATCCGGGGCAGTGCAACATGTACAATAACGTGTCCTACCGCCAGTTCGGCGTGAGCGGTACAACAAACTTCACGTTTTCGCCTGTTGCCCCGACGGTTCGGATGCAACCTGCCATCATGGCCTGGGCCACTACGGGCGCCGTAGTGAATCAGGTGCAGCCTGACCCGGGAAACGATGGCATCTGGTTTATGGGTTTCAAGGTGACGAACCCCTCGGTTGGGGTTTGGCACTACGAGTACGCCCTCTACAACGAGAACCTGGATCGCTCTATCCAGTCCTTTAGCGTGCCTCTGGGAGCTGGAGTCAACCTCAGTAATATAGCATTCCATGCGCCACCTCAGGAACCTGGCTGGCCAAACGATGGCACGCTCAACAACCAGGGTTATAGCAGCGCTCCTTGGGCTGTCACTCAGGACGTTGGCTCTATTACTTGGAACTGTGAGACGTTTGCGCAAAATCCAAACGCGAATGCTATCCGCTTTGGGACATTGTATAATTTCCGGTTCGACGCCGATCATCCCCCTCAGAGTGCGAACGCGACGGTCAGTTTCTTTAAGACAGGCTCACCCGTGACGGTTGCAATCCAGGCGCCTGCTGGGGGCGCTACGCCAACACCTACACCAACGGCGACCGCTACAGCGACTCCGACCGCTACGCCCACTCCGACTGCTACTTCTACTCCAAGGCCTACCCCGACAGCCAGGCCGAGTCCCATCGCGAGATCTAGGCCAACGCCTGCGCCTCGCCCGTAGCGCTAGCGGTGAGGGCATTGGTGGAACGTGTTGTCCTCAACGCGTTGGCAAAATCCATCCTCTTCGGAGAAGCCGATCCACCCTTCGCTACAAGATGAATTTTTGCTCCTGGCTTCGCGCTTTTTTCGGCGCGCCGCGAATTTTTGAAAAAAATCGTCTTTACTTCTGCTATCAACGCGTGAGAAAAACTACGCACACGCATCATCCATAGGCAGCCGTATATCGCAATCAGGGGGATCCAACGCCATGTCAAAGGTAACGCTTACCGGTTTCGTCCTGCTGCTACTTCTGTTTCTTGGCAGTAGCGCAGGAAATTACGCAGCCGCCTCCGCCAAGGCTACGACGGCCAAGGCGCAACTGAAACAAAACACTCCAGAAAGCCAGCCTGCCCGCCGGAGTCTTGACGAGGGCGGGATCGGCACACTTCAAAAGATGATCGTCGAAAACGGCAGCGTCACAATCGATCTCGATCTCAATGGCTTGAACGGAAGCAGTTCACTGGTGGCGAGACCCGTCGTGCTGCAATTCGCAGCGGCAGCCAATTCCTTTTTCACCATCTTGGTTTTCAACGATCTGTTACGCGGCCCCGAACCGGGCTCGATAGCGCTGGCCCCGACCGGGGTCAACGCCCCCGGCTACAACAATCTGCCCGTGGGGTTAGCCGGATCACTCAAGCAACTGGTAATCGAAAAACTTCCATCGGATCAACCTTTTGATCTTGCCGTGCGCGACGGCAAAACGGGATTCACGTTTTTTAACATCGAAGGACACCAATACGATTACGATGCTAATGCGCGATCGCTCAGCATCACAGGCGGAAGACTGCTCGTTTCAAAAGAGTTTGCCAACGCCCTGGGCCAGCCATCGGATGCAGGTGCCATCGTTGGAAGAATCTCGATCGGAGCGGCGATGCAATCGATCGAGGTCGAGACACTCGTCAACGGCGAGATTAAATCGGCTATCATGCCACCACTGCGAGGCGCAGCCGGTCCGGGAACACCTACGCTCGTGCCCGGGCCCGATGTCATCGTCGGTGAACTGCCGGAAATGGCGCAATACGGAAGTAATGGAAACTTCGTCGGGCTGGGAATTGGAACGACTTCTTGTAACAATGGCGATCAGCCGCTGCACTGGTTTCAATTGCCGAATACAGACCATCCCGTTATTCCGCAAAATTTTTATCGAATGAGCGGCGGCGTTAATAACAACGACCGCTTTGAACATATTGGCCAGTCCTGGCTTAAACACGCCTTCACGGCCTTGGAAGGCAACGCTTGCAGCTTTGGCTGTAACACCAGCGGTTGCACTACCGGCACTAATCTATGCCCGGGCTGCTCCGATCCTTACGGTTCCAGCTTAAATGCAAATCAATTCGGCATCGGCTCACGCGCGTGGGTGAATCCATTTACGGGCAATTTCCCATCGGGCGCCAACAATCACAGTGGCCACAGCCACACCGGCACGTCGCACCGGGTCACAATCGCTACGAGCGATCTGGACCCAACGCAGAATCCGGGCGCGACTTACTTTGCCGAAGCACAATATGTGACTCCGCACGAATACTCATGGTGCCAGTCGCATCCTGGGCAGTGCAACATGTACAACAATGCTTCTTACCGTCGGTTTATTGTCACCGGCGGCCCAACCAACTTCACATTTTCCCCTGCCGCCTCAACTGTTCGGATGCAGCCTGCCATCATGGCTTGGGCGGGCACGGGCGCAACAGTGAACCAGGCCGAGCCTGATCCCGGAAACGATGGTATTTTCTTCGTTGGTTACAAGGTGACAGGGCCGAACAACGGAGTCTGGCATTATGAGTACGCGATCTACAACGAGAACTTGGATCGCTCGATTCAATCGTTCGAAGTCGTTTACCCGGGTTTCCCACCGATACTGAACAATGTGGGGTTTCACGCACCGCCTCAGGAACCCGGCTGGGCGAATGACGGTACCTTTAATAACCAGGGCTATAGCAGCGCGCCATGGACTTTTACGAAAGGTTTCGCGTCTGCCACATGGAACTGCGAAACATTCGTACAGAACCAAAATGCGAATGCAGTTCGCTGGGGCACATTGTATAATTTTCGTTTTGACTCTAACGCACCACCAGCGACTAGCAGTGCAAACATCGGGTTCTTTAAGACAGGCTCACCAATTTCGGTTCAGATCCAAGCTCCTGCAGGCACCAACACAACTCCGACGCCGACGCCGAGCGCGACTGCAACGGCAACAGCAACTTCAACTCCAACACCTACGCCAACAGCTACAGCTACAGCGACTGCAACCTCTACGCCGACTCCTACAGCTACAGCAACGGCGACGGCGACGTCGACTCCAACACCGACGCCTACTCCAACAGCAAGACCCAGCCCGGCAGTAAGGGTTCGTCCCACTCCGGCACCGCGCCCGTAGGGTTGGTGAAACGCGTTGTCCTGCCCGCAAATGCTGGCGGGCCTCAACGTGTTGGGTAACCGTGCGGGCTGTGCCGCCGGATATCTGCGCTTCGGCGACTAGTTCGCATCGTCTTCAGCCGGCTTCGCCAAGGCTATGGCGTGCCAAGGGAGAAACCGATCCACCTACGGGCAAAATGGAATTTGGCGATTGAGTTCGCGCCACTTCACGCGCGCAAAGAAATTTTTTCAAAAAAATCGTCTTTACTTCTGCTATCAGCGCGTGAGAAAAACTACGCACACTGCATCCATAGGCAGCCGTATATCGCAATCAGGGGATCCAACGCCATGTCAAAGCTAACGCTTACCGGTTTCATGCTCTCATTGGTCTTGCTCTTTACGTCATTCGAGGCGGGCTCGCGTAATTCAGCACCAAAGAACAGTCCCAGCAACCAGCTCCAGAGCGGGACGCTTCAAAAGATGATCGTTCAGAACGGCAGCGTCACAATGGATCTCGATCTCAACCGGTTGAACGGAATCAGCGTTGCGCCGCAAAAAACTGTTACGCTGGAATTCGCTATTGGGGCCAATTCCTTCTTCAGCATTCTGGTCTTTAACGATCTCCTGCGCGGCCCTGAACAGGGTTCGATGGCGCTCATCTCGCAATCCCGAAACCTTTCGGCAGTTCCCTCTAGGCTGAGTGCATTTATCAACCACCTCGTCGTGGAAAAACTTCCGTCGAGTGACGCGTTTGATCTTGCCGTGCGCGACGGCAACACGGGGTTCACCTTCTTTAACATTGAAGGGCACCAGTACGATTACGACGCCAAGGCGCAGTTGCTGAGCATCACGGGCGGACGGCTGCGGGTCTCCAAAGAATTTGCCAAGTCCCTTGGCCGCCCGACAGATGCCGGCGCAATTGCCGGGGAAATCTCCATCGGTGCAACCATGCAACCCGTCGAGATCACACAGCTTGACGCGAACGGCGATGTGAAATCCGCGAAACTGCCAGCACTGAACCAACCCGGCGTCGGGACTATCCCTGGCCCTGACGTCATCGTAGGCGAGCTAATCGGCTTGGTACAATCCGAAAATGGTTCTGTCGGCGGCCGCGTGGGCCTCGCTCTGGGAACCGATGCGTGCAATCAAGGGACGATCGACGTGGATTGGTTTGCCTTGCCGAACAACGACCATCCGTTTATTCCGCAGAATGTTTACCGAATGAGTAGCGGCGCTGACAACACTGAGCGGTTCGAGCAAATTGGTCAGTCCTGGGGTAAGCATGCATTCACGGCGGCATCGTCAAACACATGCGGCTTTGGATGCAACGGTGTAGGCGGCAGCCATCTTGGCTCGGGTTGCTCCGATGCATATGGCGCGGGCTTGAACGGCAGCCAAACCGGCATCGGTTCGCGCGCCTGGGTCAATCCATTTACCGGAAATTTCCCGGGTTCGACAGCGAACAATCACAGCGGCCACGTTCATGACGTAACGTCTCACCGAATTTTGGTTGACGTTAACGATTTGAACACCTCGCTAAACCTGGGAGCGACCTATTTTGCTGAGGCGCAATACGTGGTCCCGCATGAATACACCTGGTGCCAAAGTCATCCCGGCCAGTGCAACATGTATAACAACGCTTCCTACCGCCGGTACAACGTAACCGGAATCAACCAGCCGTTTAGTTTTAGTAGCGCAGGCCCCAGCGTGCGAGAGCAGCCTGCCATAATGGCGTGGACCGGTGCGATAGTGAACCAGGTGGAGCCCGATCCGGGGAATGATGGTATCTGGTTTATGGGCTACAAGGTCACAAACCCTTCGGTCGGCGTTTGGCACTATGAGTATGCCCTCTATAACCAGAACCTCGATCGCTCTATCCAATCTTTCAGCGTGCCCCTAGCCCCCGGAATCAACATCAGTAACATTGGATTTCATGCGCCGATTCAGCATCCCGCCTGGGCAAACGACGGTACGTGTAACAACCAGGGCTATAGCAGCACACCTTGGTCTGTGACTCAGGACGCCAGCTCCATAACTTGGAACACCGAAACGTTTGTGCAGAATTGTAATGCCAATGCGATTCGCTTCGGCACACTGTATAATTTCCGGTTCGACGCCGATCAGCCGCCGCAGAATGCGTTTGCGACGGTTGGCTTCTTCAAGACCGGCTCGCCGATTACGGTTGCTATCCAGGGCCCTGCAGGTGGCACGCCAACTCCGACGCCAACAGCCAGCCCGACGCCGACTCCAACGCCAACGGCCTCTCCGAGCCCGACAGCTACTTCAACCCCAACACCCACTCCTACCCCAACTCCCACACCAACACCGACCCCAACGCCGATTCCCTGCGGAGGTCTTACGATAATCCAGATAGGCGGCAGCATTGTGCCAGGCGGGACTGACATCGGCAATCACGGAGATGATGTGGTAACTACGATTGCGCTCCCCTTTCCTTTCACGCTGGTCGGTCAGACTTACACGAGCGCGAATCTGTCTTCGAACGGCAATGCCCAGTTTACCACCACGGATAACAATTGGGCTAATGTTTGCCTGCCGTGGACCGACCACAACTACACCATCTTGGCATACTGGGACGACCAGCGCACGGATGCACAGCCCGGCTGCGCGGCATTCCTTGGAGGCACGTGCGGCATTTATACTTCCGTATCTGGCAGTGCGCCCAATCGAATCTTCAATATCGAATGGCGCACAGTCTATTTCAGCAACATGAGCCAGCATGCCAACTACGAACTGAGATTGTATGAGGGACAGACACGCTTCGATGTGATCTACGGCACGGTGGAGCAGGGCAACACCAGCGCCACCGCTGGAGTGCAGAGAGACGACAACTGCTTTAGTCAGTACTTCTGCAACGGCTCAGGTGGACCGCCTACTGGTGGATGGACTTTAGCTCCGGCAGGCACGCCTACGCCGACGCCAACAGCAACTGCAACTGCAACAGTTACTCCGCCTCCAAGTCCGACGCCAACACCGAGCGACACACCGCCGCCAACCGCCACTCCGACTGCTACGGCGACCGCAACGGCAACAGCTACAGCCACGGTCCCGCCGAGTCCTACACCAACGGCGACCGCAACCCCGACATCAACTCCGAGACCTAGCGTGACGCCGAGGCCTAGCCAGGCGCCACGGTCTCGCCCGACTCCAGCACCGAGACCGGTGTGAACGGAGCAGCAGGAGGAGCGGGCATACAGGAATTGTTAATAGCCTCGAATGCGCGACTAGAAAAACGCAAGAAAGTTGATCAATCGCAAGAGGAGCCTAAGCTCTTGGAGAAATAATGAACACTCAACCCGTTAACTTTGCGAAAAGCTATCTCACAAATGTGCAGGGCTGTAGCCACGGCGCTGTGTCGCCGTGCTCCCGGCGGGAACAAGGCCGGCGCGCCTCGACACAGCGAGGCGGCTACAACAGCAAACCCACAGAGCTTTCTAAAACGTTACTCGCGCTTCTAATCGTCGGCGTACTTGGCTGTATCGGCACCAGGTTGGCGACCGCAGCGACTATCAGTATCATGCCGAGCAAAGATAATACCCTCTACGAGTACGATCCCGCAGAGGGCGACCACAGCAACGGCGCTGGCTTTCACTTTTTCGCGGGCAAGAACGCCATGGGCGAGATTCGCCGGGGCGTGTTCGCCTTCGACATCGCGGGAAGCATTCCACCCGGCTCAACGATCGTAGCCGTGACCCTCAGCATGAATATGTCCAGAACGGCGTTCGACACTGCGCGAATCATCGAGCTGCACAAGCTGCTTGCCGATTGGGGCGAAGGAACTTCCCACGCACCCGGAGAGGAAGGCGACGGAGCGCCGGCTACGCCAGGTGACGCCACATGGCGACATCGTTTCTTCGATACAATTTTTTGGGCCACGCAAGGCGGAGACTTTTCTGCCACGGTGAGCGCAAGCCAGTCGGTTGGCCCTATCGGCCAATACACGTGGAGTTCGCCACAGATGGTTGCCGACGTGCAGTCGTGGCTCGACAACCCGGCCAGCAACTTCGGCTGGCTATTGTTAGGGGATGAATCGACCGTCGCTACGGCGAAGAGGTTCGATACGCGCGAGAGCGCCAGCCCACCCGTGCTGACAATCGAATACAGAGCTGTGCTGACCCCGCGACCTCGTCCTACTCCGGCGCCGCGTCCGACGACCTGACTCCCCAGTGAACGGTGAGTAGTGAGCAGTTATCAGTACGGGTTATAGCTGGGTGGATCGGCTTGTCCTAAAGACGATGACAGGACGAGTCCGCCAAAGGCGCAAGTATGAGGCGGCTATCCCACAGCTTGGCTGCCAACGCGTTGAGGACAACGCGTTCCACCTTGCGACCGTTTTAACGCTCGTTAGGGATTTCCTGCCCGAGACCCGAGTCGCTCTGCCTGCTGGAAATGTTTCTCGGCTAGCTCGGTCATACCGAGGTCTTGAAGCCGGCGTCCAAGCATCCAATGGAAAAGTGGATTGTTGGGCGTGAATTGGTCGGCTTGCTTTTCATGAGCACTGGCTTCTTCGAGTTTTCCTAACAAGCGCTTCGCGCCGGCAAGCTCGTTATTGGCCAACACCAGGCGCGCGTTGCGCTGCACCGCATCGGCCCACATCGAAATAGCTTCATCGCGGCGACCGAGCTGCCAGAGCGATTCGCCTTTTTCCTGACGCGCGAGAATCAAGTCATCTCTTTCCGCCAGCGCTGCATCCAAGCTCGCGCGTGCTTCTTCGTGACGCCCCACACGATTCAGGATCGCGCCGCGATAATAGAGACTCAAAGCCTTGCTCTCACCGTTTTGGTGGGCCGCGGCCTGGCTAAGCAATCGAACGGATTGCTCGGCGTTACCCAACAGATATTCAAACCAGGCGAGTTTCGGCAACGCCTCGCTGTTTACAAACAGCCCGGCCCTTGAAGCCGCGGCATAGTGTTTTTTCCCGTCGAGAATGTTCTCCCGGTCAGCCGAACTCAGCCAGCGGGCGGGATTGGACTGCGCAAGGGCGAGCTCGTCGGGCACCTGAATTTTCTGGAATGCGGAGTTGCCTAGAAACTCGTGGTAGCGGACCCAGCCACTGTGCGCATTTAATCCAATCCAGCAGCAGGCCAAGATTGCAAATGCCCAGCCCGCTTGTCGCAATTTGCCTGCAGACTTCAAATTGAACCGGTAAAAGGACAATTCTTTTGCTCGCAGCAATCTCCACATTTTCAGGGTGAGAAACGTGGTGACCGCAGCGCAACCGAGCGCCATCAGAAATGGGACCAACGCGTAAACACCGCGAACAGCCACAAAACTTCCCAGAAACACCAGTGCGCCGATGATTTCTTCAGGCCAAGTTAGAGAATAATTTCTTCGGATGGCGTTCGATTTTGGAACCAGGATCGTCGGTTTACCAAAACCGAAATAGAGAGCGTCGTTGGGACAAACGCTCACGCAGTCCATGCACTTCATGCAACCCGGATCGACTACCATCCCGTACTGCTTCACCTCCGCGTGCACCATGACGTTTGAAGTGCACGTGGCAGTGCAGTGGCCGCATTGGTTGCATGCAGGCGTGACCCGGATTTTTCCCGGCGACAACTTGTCGGCTAGACCAAAAAATCCGCCGTAAGGACAGGCATAGGTGCAAAAGCCTTTTTGTCCCAAAAAATAAACGGTCACAAAACCGCAGATGAAAAGAAAAGGAATAGCAACAGCGACAGAAGGAAAAGTCTGCCAAAAATTACTGGTCACCAGATGATTGGTGAATCTCGGGATAAGCGGTACCTGCTCCGGATTCCGGAACAATCGATAGGCCGTAGGCCAGACAAACATGTACAGCGCACCGATGAGCGGGACATATACCAACAGCCGCGATCGAAACGGCTTTGGATGAAGCCCCATTTTTTTCAACAGCCACCCGCAAAGATCTTGCAAGGCGAGAATGTGACAACCCCAGCCACAGACAAAGCGCCCGAAGATCAACGTCGCCAGAATCGCCAGACTAAAAAAGATGAAGCCCGCGTTGACGAATCCGCCCTGAATCGTCTGCATCGTCTCCGAAGGCTCGATGGGCGAAATCGTCTTGCCCATGATCCGCCACTGAATGATGTGCGCGATCATGAACAAGTTGAGGGTGAGCAATGCCGCCGCGCGCCACCGGCTGGTTTTGGATTTGCGAATACCGCTGTTTTGAAGCGGAGAATTTTTTTCCGCAGTCGCGGGACCGGCTCGCCGGGAAATCGCTCCCGTCGTTTTCACTTCCCGGCTGACGCACCCACTTTTCACAAGGTTGGCGAATTTACTCCAAAACACGCTAGACGCTAATTGTTCGGCGCGCACCTCGGACATCGCGATACAAACGACATCGCCGCGTTCCCAAAGAACTGTTACCAAACTTTTAAAGTTTTTGTTTACTTCTCCAATCTGCTCGTGACAAATATTACGATTTCAATTTGCGCGTTCTGGAACGCGCAAGTAACTCAGAGGGTCGAAGAAAATGCTAAAGATAATACTCACTACTTTCATACTCCCGTTGCTTTTGCTTCTTGAATCGCCCGAGGTGCGCTCCCCGAATGCTTTCAGGGCGGCAAAGGAGAACCCCTCCAGCCAGGGCGAGAGGGGGACACTTCAGAAGATGATTGTGGCCAGCGGGAGCGTGACCATGGACATCGATGTGAACCGAATCAACGGAATCAGTTCCACCGCAGGAAAACCGGAGACGGCCTCCTCGCGAACATTTTCCGAGTTGCATTTCGCCGTCGCGGCTAATTCTTTCTTTCCGGTTCTTGTTTTTGACAACGTCTTACGCGGGCCGGTGCCGGGCTCGATGGGCCTGGTGCCGCAAAATAATGTCGCGCTTCCTCCGGCATTAACGGCGTCGCTCAACAGACTGGCTATCGAAAAAATCGGCTGGAGCGAACCCTTCGACATGGTGGTGCGCGATGCCATGAGCGGTTTTGTCTTTTTTAATATTGAAGGAAATCTCTACGAGTACGATGCCAATTCGCAGTCGCTTAGCATCCACGGTGGACGGCTTCTGATCTCAAAAGAGTTTGCCAACGCTCTGGGCCGGCCGGCAAACGCCGGTGCTGTGGTCGGAAACATTTCTATTGGAGCGGCGATGCAGCCGATCGAGATCACACAATTGGTGAACGGCGCGCCCAAATCGGTGGTCATGCCGCCTTTGCGAGGTGCAGCTGGAGGTGAGGCGCCTAATCTTGTGCCAGGCCCCGATGTCATTGTTGGAGAAATCGAGAGCGTGCAACAATTTGGAAGCGCTGGAACACAGGTGGGTCTGGCAGCGGGAACAGACTCTTGTAACAATGGCGACCAGCCAGTGGATTGGTTTCAGTTGCCGAATACTGATCATCCGGTCGTTCCGCAAAACCTTTATCGGATGAGCGCTGGGGCCAATAACAACGAGCGCTTTGAACAAATCGGCCACTCCTGGATGAAACACACGTTTTTTGCGTTGGAAGGCGACGTTTGCGGCCTTGGGTGCAATACCTCCGGTTGCGGCACGGGCAGCCATCTCTGCCCGGGATGCTCCGACCCGTACGACGCCAGCTTAAATGGCGACCAAAACCAAATCGGTTCGCGCGCATGGGTCAATCCTTTCACTGGCTCTTTTCCATCAAACGCGGACGACCACAGCGGCCATAACCATGACGGCGTGTCCCACCGGGTCCGCGTGGAGATCGATGACCTAAACACAAACCTCAACCAGGGTGCCACCTATTTTGCGGAAGCTGCGTACCTCAGCCCGCATGAATATACGTGGTGCCAGGCGCATCCGGGGCAGTGCAACATGTTTAACAACGCTTCATACCGTCAGTTCTTGGTCACCGGCATTAGCAATTTCACGTTTTCGCCGCTCGGCCCGACCGTACGAATGCAACCCGCCATCATGGCATGGGCAGGCACAGGCGCGACGGTGACCCAGATCCAGCCTGATCCGGGCAACGATGGAATCTGGTTCATGGGCTACAAGGTTACCAACCCTACTCAAGGGGTTTGGCATTACGAGTACGCGCTCTATAACCAGAACCTCGATCGGGCGATTCAATCTGTCAGTGTGCCATTGGGAACTGGAGTTAACATAAGTAACATCGGGTTTCACGCGCCGCCGCAGGAACCCGGCTGGCTAAATGATGGCACGTTTAACAACCAGGGTTACAGCAGTACACCCTGGGCTGTCACTCAGATCTCCAATTCCCTCACTTGGGCGACAGAAACCATTGCGCAAAATCAAAATGCGAATGCGATCCGCTTTGGCACGTTGTATAACTTCAGGTTCGATTCCGACCAGGCGCCGCACACTACGACCGCAACGGTGGGTTTTTTTAAGACAGGCTCGCCGATTCCAGTCCTAATCCAGGCACCTGTCCTGGCAGACGCGACGCCGACCCCGACACCAACAGCAAGCCCGTCGGTAACACCTACACCGACGTTTACGCCTACTCCAACGCCAACGGTAACACCGTGTGACACGGGGATAATCGTCAACGGTGGATTCGAGACTGGCAGCTTCCCGCCTTGGGTCATTGATGGCCACGACAACGATCCTGTGGTCACTACGGAGCAAGCCCACAGCGGTACTCATTCAGCACGGGCGGGTGACGTCTCCGGCTCAGAGCCATTTGGAGATAGTTCATTCTACCAGCAGTTCACAGTTCCTGCTGGCGGAGGCACGCTGAGCTTCTACCACTGGGATTACACGACTGACAGCATTACATTCGACTGGCAGGACGCTTATATCACGGACAGCAATGGTAACATTCTGCAAACAATCTTCCACCAGTGTGAAAACGGGCAGACTTGGGTCAATACGCAGGTAAACATGGCACCGTACGCGGGACAAACCGTGCGGATCAAATTTCTGGTACACCAGGATGGCTTCGGCGATGACACCGCGATGTATGTGGACGACGTGATCCTATACCAGCCGTGTGGAACGCCAACACCAAGTCCCACACCAATAGAAACGGTTACACCAACACCTACAGTTACGCCAACAGCTACTGTTACACCGACAGCTACTTCTACACCTACGCCCACTGCTACCCCTACTCCAAGGCCTACTCCGACAGCCAGGCCCAGTCCCGTAGCGAGGCCTCGCCCAACACCGGCGCCTCGGCCATAGAAATGGTGATTAGTGATCGGTGACCAGTGAATGGTGACTCGGGAACTCGCGAAACAATTGCGAAATCCGAATATCGAAATCCGAAACAAACTCAAAAAAATCGAAAATTGCGTAATGAGCGAAACAAGAAGCATCTACACCAAGTGCCGGTTTGGTTTCTGATTTCGGATTGTTTGGGTTTGGATTTGTTTGGGTATTCGAATTTCGAATTTTGAATTTTGCTTTGACGTTGCCCGAAAACCAACTTGCGATTAGAAAAAGATGTGAAAGCAAAGAATGACGAAATCTGAATGACGAAGCTCGAACGAATGACGAATGATCAAATGACAAAGACGCGCTGCACAGGGTCTTGGTCATTCTGGCTTCGTGCTTCCTTCGTCATTCGTCATTCGTGCTTCGTCATTTTTTCCGCATTGATTCTTATGCTAATGGCCAAAATTACGCAGGCGGAGTTTCCAAACCTCATTGGCAGATGGAACGTGGAAATCACATTTGCGAATGAGGAGCACCGCTCCCTGCGCTTTGAGGCGAAGGGCGAGGGCAAAGGCACGTTAGAGCTGCTCGATCCCAAAGCGAAGGCTTGGGGGGCCGCCACGTCTTCGGAGGCAAAGTGGTCCCGTGGCGAAGGAAACGCCGTCACGTTTTCCGGCCCGGTTGAATTCCTCCTCGGCAACGTCGGGCGCGACGCGGGAACATTGGTTTGCAAAGGAAAATTTGAGACACCTGATTTGATCACCGGCGAGGCGGAATTCTCCCCGCTCGTTGGGGAGAGACCTTCGAAGCACGGTACGTTTAAAGCGGTGCGCGCCAGCGGTTAAAAAACGCGCGTCGCGCACGCGCGAAGGTGGATCGGCTTCTCCCGAAGACGATGCCAAAGAAATCGCCGAAGGCGCAAATATCAGTCGGCAGAGCCGCATTTCGTTCCCAACGCGTTGAGGACAACGCGTTCCACCTGCGCGCCAACGCTTCAACCTGTTTAGCCGTTGGGAAATCGCCGAAGAAGTTTTCCCAAAAAGAATTGACACGCTTTTGCGCTTTCAGCTAAAAGTTGCGCTCCTTCCTGGGACAGCAAGGTAAAATAAAAAGTTGGGAAAAATTAATAAATGTTGACACGCATCCGCCGTATCAACTATAAGGTTTCACTTCATCTTAAATTCATCCACATCATAATCACTCATGAAAAAGAAATCCGCTTCACGATCCGCCTTCTTCAACCTGCGTGTCTTAATCGGCCTGTGCATCGTCCTTGCCGGCGTCTTTCTGGCGCTGGCGGGCCTTGGCACGTTCTCCGCACTCGCCCAAGCGCAGCAGAAACATAAAATTATCACCGACTCCAAAGACCCTCTCGTCCCTAATGGATTTGACTGTTCCAAAATTCATGAGCTTGGCATCGACAAGCAAGAGAACCTGCGAGCCGGAGCCATCATGATTGCCTGCGGCCAGGCACAGGGGGGTTCAGCTTCCCACGGCGGCATCGTCGCACAGGTTATCCAAAAACTACCGCTGCCCTCGGCCATCAAAAAACTGTTAGCACCCCTGGCGTATGGCGCCGCGGATGTCGATCTGGTCAACCACCCCGAGACCTTTCCCAATGTCACCCAGTCGGAGACATTCAGCTGGGCCAACCCGGATAACCCGCAACAGGTCGTGGTCGCGTATAACGACTCACGAGGCCGCAACTTCAGCCCCATCAACATCTCCGCCGCATCGGTCTCCACCGACGGCGGCACCACGTTCGATCGCCTCACTCGGGCCAACGGTCAAGGCCCCTTCGACAATACCTTTGGCGATCCTGTTGTATTTTACAATCGCCCCACCTCCACTTGGTTCACCGTCTGGATCGACGGGGGCTGCGGCGGCGGAGGCCTGGGCGGATACAAGTCCACCACTCCCTGGGACCCGAATAGCTGGACCCACTACTGCGTTCACAGCGGCGGCAGTGACGATCGAGAGTCCGGCTGGGTAGATGAGAACTCATCCTCCCCCTTCGCCAACCGAATGTATGTATCCTGGAACGACTTCGCTCGTGGCCAGAACATCTTCGTCCGCTTCTCGACTGACAACGGTCTCACCTGGACCAACGAGCGACAGATCAGCAGCGGCAGCTTTGTCCGCAACGTCCAGATTACCGGTGATAAGGTCACGGGCGCCGTGTACATCGCTGGCATGGACGAAGGCGGCGGCGGCTGCGGCACCACCCGCGCCAATAAGATTTACAGGTCAACGGACGGCGGCAACACCTGGACCAACACATACACCGGCCCCACGTTCATCGGCCCCTGCCGCAGTTCTTCGGGCTATTTCGCCACCATGTACTCCAGCCCTGCTTACTGGCGACATATGGGCTGGGGTGAGCCTGCCGCCTACAACGGCGTAGTTAGCTACGTCTATGGCGTGTGCGCCGGCAGTTGCCCTGGCAACGCCCCAGGCAACGTCTTCTACATCCGCTCCACCGATATGGGAGTGACATTCAGCGCGCCATTCCAGTTGAACGCCAACACCGACCCGACCAAGGGCAAGTGGCAGGCTAACCTTTCGGTCAGTGACGCAGGCACACTCCTTGCCACTTGGTACGACGAGACCCCGCGTGTAGCAGCCAGTTGCCAGCCGTCCAGTCCCAGCACCCCGTGCTATCAGATGCACTCGCGTAAGTCTAACGACAACGGTGTAACTTGGTTGGCTGACGATACGCTCTCGGACGTAGCCAGTCCGTTGCCGCTCCAGCCCGATCCGGGCATCGTAGGGACTTATGTGGGTGACTACGACTACGGCTCCGCGATCCTCGTCAAGCACATGACTTCATGGGCAGACGGGCGCGTGATCATCAGCGGACAATCCCAGCAGGATGCGTTTACCGACAGGGAGCTGGTGGGCTTTGCCGTAACCACTACCGACCCGGCCTGCAATAGCCTCATCAATACGCAGCCGACGGACTTCGTCATCAACCTCAGCGACGCCGTGGACACGTCAACTGTCCAAGCAAGCGATTTCACGGTGAACGGAACTCCGTCTAACCTGCCGCCTACCTTCAGCAACGGCAATGCGACGATCACCTTCCACTTCAGTAGCACGCCGGTGACGCTGGGTACCAACACGATGCATATCCCCGCGGGCGCATTTAACCGCGCTTCGGACAACGCGCCGAACTTCGAATTCACGTGCTCGTTCTGTTATGCCGTAACGCAGCTAATGGTGACTACAACCAATCCACCGGTTGGCGGTACCTTCACAGGGCCAGGGACGCAGACGCTTGACGTGAACTGGAACATGGCTGTTGATGAGAACTCAGTGCAGAACAGCGACCTGCAACTGAGCGGCATCCCTGGCACGGTGACCGGCCATAGCTTTTCCAATGGCGATATGACCGTCACGTTCACGATTAATTTCACCGGCATCTTCTCAGGCACGCTCACCGCGAGCATTGCCGCCGGAGCGATCTCTGCTGCAGCGCCTCAAACGTGCAATACTAACGCCGCCTTCTCAGGCAATTACAATTACGTGGGAAGCGTCTGCGATAGCGGGCTCATCCAAAACGAAGGATTCGAGACCGGCAGCTTCCCGCCGTGGGTAATTGACGGCCACGTCAATGATCCCGTAATCGCCACCAATTTTTCGCACAGTGGGACTTTTTCCGCATTCGCAGGCGGCAACCCGCAACAAAACACCTATTGCGAGGAGAATAATAACGAACCACTGGGAGACAGCTCGTTCTATCAGCAGTTCGGGCCGGTACCTGCTAGCGCCACGTTGAGTTTCTGGCACAAAGACTGCACTAATGACAGTATTACGTTCGACTGGCAGGACGCTTATATCACCAATAGCAGTGGTACCATCCTGCAAACGATCTACCATCTGTGTGATACTGCGGACTGGACCAACCAGACAGTGGACATGAGCGCGTATGCGGGCCAGACCGTGCGTATCAAGTTCCTGGTGCACCAGGATGGCTTTAACCCTCCTGGCGACACCACCGGCCAGTGGGTGGACGATGTAGTGCTGTACGCGCCGTGCGGAACACCAACGCCGACGCCGACGCCGACAGCGACAGCTACTGCTACGGCAACGCCGACGGCGACAATTCCGCCGAGTCCAACACCTACAGCGACAGCTACGGCTACACCGACTCCGACGGCCACACCGAGGCTTCGTCCGACACCAAGGCCTCGCCCGACTCCGGCGCCTCACTAAAAATGGTGATTGGGGAATCGTGACTTGGGGAACTCGCGAGGCAACTCGCGAGTTCCCAGTCGCATCTTGAGACTGCACTGGCAGGCATGTCCTGTAGCGAGCCTGGGTGGATCGGCTTGTCCTCAAGACGATGGCAGATCAATCGCCGGAGGCGCAAATTATCAGGCGGCAGAGCCGCATTTCTTTACTCAACGCGTTGCGGACAACGCGTTCCACCTGCGCATGTCGCTGTCGACGTCTCAACGGATCCCGCTGTCGCATTCCCACTGGACCTTTGTCATCTTCCCCGGCGCAACATCAACTTCAAACGGGCCAAAATGGCCAATGCTGCTCTTCCTTCCCTTAATGGAAACCTTGTAGTGTCCGGCCGGCACCGAACTCCGAAAGCGCCCCTGGTCATCAGTGGTAAATGAGGCCACCGCGCCATTTTCGTTTTCCACGACGAACGCCGTGTTCGCGAGTGGCATCGAACCGGGACTATCAGCTCTGACCGGCCCAGGCTGAGCCGGCGTGATCGTAATCACTCCCTCGATGCCTGTGTCGGCTCCCGATGGACTTTGCTCGGCAGAAATGCAAGCAGCCATGACAAGAAGTCCCAAATAGATCAGGAATCCTCGGAACCGCATCATACTTAATTACTCCCACGACTTCCAGTCCGGTCAAACGCTCGGGTCGCTGGAACGTTAGGCAAGCCGAAATTCGAAATCCGAAATCCGAAACTCGAAACAAATCCGAATACCAAAATCCGAATCACAAAACCCGCGATCGCCTCGTGCGGGGAGCCGCATCGTGTTTCGGCCATTTCCGATATTTTTGATTTCTTAGTTTGTTTCGGATTTCGATATTCGAATTTCGAATTTTCTCCGCCACTTGACGACTTAATCGTTGCGTCGAAAATTCTTCGCTCATCTCGTCCATGAAACGCTATCTGCCTTTTGTAATCGTCGCCGGAGTCGCGTTGGTCGCGCTTGGCAGCGGAGCAATACTGTATCAGGCAAAGCGACCGCAGCTCCGGGCTATTCCCGAAGACAAGGCTCTCTCGGGAACGACCGGCGACGAATCACTGCACATCCGCGGCAATCCCAATGCCCCGGTGACGATCGAAGAGTTTGGCGATTTTCAATGCCCGCCCTGCAGTACCTTCGCTACTTTTGGTGAAGAGCTCCTGAAAGAGTACGATTCGCGCGTGCGTATCGTGTTTCGGAATTTTCCGCTCCCGGGTCACGAACACGCTCGCGAGGCCGCGCTGGCCGCAGAAGCCGCAGGTTTACAGGGGCATTTCTGGGAGATGCACGACGTGCTATATCGAGAACAAGCGTTCTGGAGTTATGCTCCGAATGCGCGCGGATTGTTCGAATCCTATGCCGGAACGATCGGACTCAATCTTGATCAGTTCAGAAAGGACATCGACAGCGAAAAAGCCAAAGAACGACTGGACTCCGATCATGCGCGTGGCGATTCCCTGGGAGTAAAGCTTACGCCAACAATATTTATCAATAATCAACCGGTAGACCCGAAAGATAAAAACCCGGAGGGCATTCACGCCGCCATCAATGCCGCGTTGGAAGCAAAATCAAAAAGTGGCACCTGATTTTTACGAGCGCCCGCGAATCGCCGGGCCGGCCAACGCAGCTTATATGACTGTGGGCTTTTTATGAAACGCTATCTGCATTTTGTCATTGTTGGTGCGGCCGCGTTGATCGTGCTAGCTGGCCCGCTGCTTTGCCAAACAATGCAGCCGAGTCGCCTGGCCATTTCTGGAGATGAAGCGGCGGCCGCAAAACGTCCGGCGGAATCCGTTCACATTCGCGGCAACTCGGGGGCCGCGGTTACATTGGAGGAATTCGGCGACTTCGAGTGCCCGACCTGCAAGAATTTCGCCGCCTTTCTCGATGAAGTGATAAAAGAATATCATCCGCGTTTACGGTTAATCTTTCGGAATTATCCGCTCGCGATGCATCACTACGCCCGCGATGCCGCTCGGGCCGCCGAAGCAGCCGGTCTGCAAGGCCACTACTGGGAGATGCACGACATGTTGTTCCGGGAACAGCCCGTTTGGAGTAGCTCCACCAATGCGCGGATGCTGTTTATTTCCTATGCGGAAACCCTCGGACTTAATCTCGCTCGGTTTCAGCAAGACATGGAGAGCGACAAAGTCAGGGAGCGCATTGAGTACGATGAAGCGCGTGCCAGGTCGCTGGGAGTCAAAATCGCCCCCTCACTCTATGTCAATAAACGCGAAATGGGAACGAATGACCGCACCGAGGACGGAGTGCGCAGACTGATCGATGAAGCGGTGAAAGCAACGAGTTCTGTCTCAGAAAAGAAATGACCATATCGCGATTTCGCACCATCCTTTATTCATTTGCCGCGATCGTTGCATTGGCCGGTCTGGCGGATGCAACTTATCTGAGCGTGCAGGCATTTACCGGTGAGACGCTCAGTTGCGGAGGATCGCCAGATTGTTTTCGAGTATTGGGCAGCTCCTATTCTAAGGTGGGCGGAATTCCGGTGGCCTTACTTGGCGCGCTGGCCTACTTCTGTGTATTCGCATCTGCTACATTCGCGGCGTTCGGCTACACGCGCGCGCGAACACTACTGATTCCGATTATCGTTGCGATGTTTCTGGCCACGCTTTGGTTTTTGTATGTGCAGGCCTTCGTGCTACATGCGTACTGTCGCTATTGCTTGTTCTCGGCGGCAATCACTTTTCTGCTGGCCGGGCTGGTGATTGCTGTGCCCTCTTCGCAGGAGCAGTAAAGGTTGGCGACTCAACAGAGGTCGCACTTTGCGCAATGCGGATTCTCGTTATCGAGGACGAAAAGAAAACAGCGGCTTTCCTGGCAAAGGGACTCCGCGAAGCTGGTTTCGCAGTCGATCTTGCCCGCGATGGCGAGACCGGCTTGGAGCAGGCGCGCGCGACCAAATTTGATCTTCTTATCGTCGATATCATGCTGCCAAACAAGGATGGCTGGAAGGTGGTCGCTGAACTCCGGCGCGATGGGGTTCGGACGCCGATTCTCTTTCTCACCGCCCGCGACAGTGTGCGTGATCGTGTGAAAGGACTCGAGCTGGGGGCAGACGATTATCTGGTCAAGCCGTTTGCGTTTTCCGAATTGCTCGCCCGGGTGCGTTCGGTATTGCGGCGCGCTCCTGAGCGACAAGCAGAACATTTGCGCATCGATGATTTAGAGATCGATGTGCGCCGGCACAAGGCAACTCGTTCTGGAATTCCGCTCAATCTCACGCCGAAGGAATTTCTCCTGCTCGCTCATCTGATTCGCTCAGCCGGCGAAGTGATATCGCGCGATGAAATTGCAGAGCATGTGTGGGATATCGGCTTCAAAACTGAAACGAACGTGGTTGACGTCGTTGTGCGCCGCTTGCGCGCAAAGGTGGACGATCCGTTCAAGACCAAACTGATCCACACCATTCGCGGCGTCGGTTATGTTCTCAAAGCACGCTAAGCCCCGCTCTATTGCCGCCCAGCTCATTCTGCTTTTTACGCTGGCCACAGCGCTCTTGCTCGTCTGCGGGCTTGGCGTGTTTTACTCACTCGTTGTCCAACACGCATTCGCTGAAGACAACGCTGTTCTGGCCGACAAGATCTCCGCTTTGAGCGCAGACTTCCACGAGAGCGGCCCCAATGTCTTCGCCGAAGAGCTGAAAGGTCGCCGTGCAGACGAGCATGCCGCTTATTGGATCAGGATGCTCGATTCGCAAGGTCGCATCTACACAGAGACGCCGGGAATGGATCGATTGCTTCCGCCAGAGATTTTTCCGCCGCCGCCCGCCTTCGCCGACACTTCGGTCGACAGGCAAAAACCAGCGTCAGCCGTTGCGGGCCGAAAAGATTATCGCAGAGGAACGAAACTGTTTTCTCTGGTCGCTTCGAACGAAGAATCTGGCGGCCAAGCTTACACGCTTCAGGTGGCGCAGGACCGTTCAAGCGATGAGCGAGTTGAAAGAAACTTCGCTGTCCTGTTCATCCTAGTCCTCTCAGGCAGCGTTCTGGCCTCGGCTCTCATTGCCGTTACGGTCACCAAACGCGGCTTGCGACCCCTGGGAGAAATGACGCAGTCGCTTGGACGCATCGGACCGACTCACCTAAAGGAGCGACTGGCCCCGGCTGACTGGCCGCGTGAGCTTCAACCGCTCGCCATAGCTTTCGACGACATGCTCAAGCGGCTCGATGATTCTTTTACGCGGCTTTCTCAGTTTTCGGCCGACCTCGCCCACGAGCTGCGAACGCCCGTTGCAAATATGATGGGCGAAGCGCAGGTCGCTCTCACGCGAGATCGCACGGCTACCGAGTATCGCGAGACGCTCGAGTCCACCATCGGCGAATGCGAACGGCTCTCCAGAATCGTGGACAATTTGCTTTTCGTTGCACGCGTGGACGCAGCGCGCGAACCGATAGCGCGAAAGCGATTCGATGCGCGCAAGGCCGTGGAGAAAATCGCGGCGTTTTATCAAATGATCGCGGACGATCGTCACGTCATGATCAGTTGTAGCGGCGAAGGACAGATTCATGCCGACTCCGACTTGTTCGAGCGCGCCGTGGGAAATTTACTCGATAACGCGCTGCGCTTCACTCCCGAGAACGGTTCGATTCAAATCACGCTTTCCAAACACGACGGCGATATCAAGGTCGCGGTCAGCGATAACGGCTGCGGAATAGCTCCGGAACATTTGCCGCGTGTGTTTGATCGATTTTACCGTGCCGAGTCATCGCGCGGCTCCGATGGAGCAGGTCTTGGTCTGGCGTTGGTAAAATCCATTGTCGATCTTCACGGTGGCTCCGCCACCATTCAAAGCGAGATTGGCCGCGGTACCACCGTTACGCTGACGTTTCCGGCTGCGTCTTAGCCAAAGCGTGTAAAACATCTGAAAGAAAAAGCTTGCTGCTTGGGCGTAACTCCGGTTTTCTTTCAACGTCGATCAACGGAGGATAACAATGAAAACTCGCAGATTACTCATGGTAACAATGTTTCTCCTGGCATTTGCCCTCGTTTCCACGCAGGCGAATGCTGACAATGGCTATTCAGCCAGGCTGATCACGCCAACGGCGGGACAGGTTCTGTACCCTGGGCAGAAAGTCAGGGTGGAGTGGAGAGCAGTACTCCCTCCCATAAACTTAACGGGGTGTGAGATGGAAGTTTGGCTGTCGCTGGATGGAGGCAAGACCTTTCAGTCATGCATTACACCCATACTCGATCCGAAGGCCCAATTTTTCTACTGGACAGTTCCGAACATGCCGACCAACGCGGCCGTCCTAGACATTCGCTTCGGATGCGAAGGGTGGTACCCCGAAAGCTACAGCCCCCAGCCTGCATCGACTTTTGTAATCGCGCACACTACTGGAGCATTGTACTAGACTCTGAGCGCACGGCAAAAGCGCCCGCGAGACACAGAGCAAATCTCTCAGTAATTCTGTTTCGCGCTCACTGCTCAGCGTGACGCGCTGGCGTAAGCCAGATACTTGTGCCTTTTCATAAGCGGAAGGCGCCCATTTTTTTCCTGAAAATTTACCTTGCCAATCATTACAATTTTGTAATGATGCGCGCCACTTATGAGAAACACATTTTCTTTCTCTCAAATTCGACGGCGTCCCATCCCGCTGGTCGCGTGCGCCGGTTTGCTCTTTTTTGCCAGTGCTCGTTCTGCCCTTGCGCAGGCGGTAACCGAGGAAGCTGTTGTCGTAACTGCTGAAGAAGTGCCCAGCGCCTACGGTGCGCCTCCCGGAATTTCGCGCAGCCGTTTTTCCAACACCACACAAGCCTATGTATTGCCGCCATGGTCATTTTTCTTTGGTGAAGTTTACGAGGGCCAGGGATTTCGCCATGGGCCGCCTGATCATGTCTTCAATCAAGAGATCGAAATGGGTTTGCCCTATCATTTCGGGATTGCCGCGGAAGCGAAGTTCGAACGATTTAACGGTGGTGGCGGCGCCGAGACAGTGAGTCTGGAAGCACGATGGGCGCTTGCTGATTGGAACAAGATTCCGCTCAATCCAACACTCTTCGCCGAATACAAATTTGGCGTCGGCACCATTCGACACGAAGAAGTTCCACCTCCTCCAGGCGGAGGAGAACAAGAGGAGGAAGAGGGCGGGCCGCCCAAAGTTCCCGATGCTTATGAATTTCGTTTGCTGCTCGCCCAGGATTTCGGCGAGCGCTTTGAATGGGCCATGAACTGGTTCTTCGAAAAAGAGAATACCGGCGACCGCGGCCGTGAATGGGGCTTCTCGCAGGCTGTTATGACTCCCATTCTCTTGCCCAACGAGCGTCTGAAAGTTGGCGTCGAAATGGAATATAAGAATGTCACCACGAAAGACACACGCGGCGATCCTCTGAACAGTTTTGTCATCGGTCCAACCGTCGCGTGGAAACCGACAGCGCAAACTCGCCTGGATATCTCGCCCTTATTCGGCGTCACCGACGACTCGCCGGTGGCGGATGTCTTTGTTGTCTTTTCCTGGTTGTTCGGCGGCGAACGCGCTGAAGCCGAAGCGCCCGTGTCCACACGGTTCCGTTACTACTCCGACGTTGCCTTCGCCGATCCCAAGTCGGGAAAAGAAATGAAACAGGTCGCGCTGGCGCCGTGTCCGCAATGGTACGCCGACTTCGAATGGAATGTGAATCTCTGGGGCACCTATGCTTTCACAAACACCGAGTACAATCCCAACCTCTGGCTGATAGATGTCGTGCAAAGTACGAGTGAAGGCAATCCTGTGCTCGGCACCTATGATAGATACATCGGGGGAGATCATGCCTGGGGTGGTGGCGGCGACATAAAATATTTCTTCTGCCGCTACTTTGGTGTGGGCGTCGAAGGATTTGTTTTCGACGCCAGCAAGAATGGCTTCGATATCTTCGAGGACCCCACGATCCCGATTTTTACTCGTGAAAGGATCAATCACGACCACACCGTCGGCGCTGTTTTAGGAACACTTACATTGCGCTATCCAATCCCTTGCACACGTTTCGCGCCCTACGCCTGGGCTGGCGTCGGTGCGATTTTTGGTGGCGGCGAAAGAGATGTCCTTCACACGCAGGGGCCGCCGGACGCGTTCGCGGTCCATGCCCAGACAGAGCACTTCGGTAGCGAAACCAAATTGCTCGGCCAATTCGGAGCCGGTCTCGAATTCCGAATCGCGCGCCACTTCGGTTGGACCAACGACCTGAGCTTCGGCGTGATCGATGGGCCAAAGAATAATTTCGGAATGTTCCGCAGCGGCCTCAATTTCGCCTTTTGAGAGCGGTCACCATTTCTTGACCGGTTTCGTTCGCGCCGATAACTTCGTCATCGGAAAGGAGTTTGTCGGTGAAGACCGAGGTATCGATCGAATACTGCGTCGTTTGAAACTACACGCCGAAGGCCGTCAGTTTGGCGGCTAAAATTCTCGAGCTCGGCGAGCGGATCAAGTCGCTCACGCTGATTCCCTCGAGCGGCGGCGCCTTCGAGATTCGTGCCAATGGCAAACTGCTCCATTCCAAACTCGACACCGGCGACTGGCCGGATTTCGACGCCATCGTTAAGACGATCAAGAAACTTAAGTAAGCGAACGCGCTTTTCTGTTTTTCTGATTCGGCGCTGCGTCGCCCCGTCGCCGTTTCGCCGTTTCGCCGTTTCATTCTTATGTCGGAGAGTGAAGGGTGCCTGGTGGCCCTCGCGGTCTTCAAAACCGTCGTCGCTGCGCAAGTGGCGAGGTAGGTTCGATTCCTATCCTCTCCGCGTATTTCCAGTAATCCCTGTGGTCGTTTCGCTATGCGAAACGCGCACGTCGCCCACAGGGCGACGGCTACAACAGCGAGACGAAAGGAGGTGAATGGAATGTCGCGTGAGCAAGTCCGAAAACTAACTTCGCTTTCATCGTGTGCTGGGTGAGCTTCGAAATTGAGCCAACAGGCCCTGCGACAAGTTTTGCCGCAGCTTCCCATTTCATTAGACCGCAACGTGCTCGTAAGCTCGAAAACTTTTGACGACGCCGGCGTGTACCGCCTGGATCGGCATCGGGCTCTTGTGCAGACGCTCGACTTCTTCACGCCCATCGTGGACGATCCGTTTTCTTACGGGCAGATCGCTGCGGCCAACTCGCTTTCCGATATCTTCGCCATGGGCGGGCGCCCATTGACCGCACTAAATATTGTCGGATTTCCAACCGATCTGGTTCGACCACGAGTGATTTCTTCCATTTTGCGCGGCGGTCTTGCCAAGGCAGCCGAGGTCGGATGCGTGATCATCGGCGGCCATTCCATTCGGAATCCCGAACCGATTTATGGGCTTGCCGTCACAGGGGTCGTCGATGTTCGGCACGTGACCACGAATGCAAATGCGCGCCCCGGCGATTTGCTCGTGCTAACGAAACCGCTCGGCACCGGCATCGCCACCACTGCAATCAAACGCGGAATCGCGTCGCGCGCGCTTCGAAGGTCGGTCGTCGCTCTCATGTCGAAAATCAACATCGCAGGCGCGGAATTGGCTGAGCTTGGTCTGGTTCGCGCGGCCACGGATATCACCGGCTACGGTCTCATGGGTCATCTAGTTTCATTGTGTCGTGCCAGTCGCGTCTCCGCCGATATCGATCCCGCCGCAGTGCCGATGATTAGCGATGAAATCGGTGATCTAATCGAGCAGGGCTGCGTCCCCGAGGGGAGTCGGCAAAATCTTTTTGCCACAACTGTAGTCGTGGACTGGAGGGATACTGATGAAGGACGCAGAATTCTTTTAACCGATGCCCAGACCAGCGGTGGCCTACTCCTTTGCGTTGCCGAAGCGAAACTTGAGAACGTGCTAAACGTCCTGCGAAAAGCGGGCACACCGTCCGCTGCGGTGATCGGAAGAATCGTAACACGCCGGCGCCGTGGTCCATTGATATGCATGACCGCATAAAATCTCGCGCGCGGCGGCAAATTCCCGCCGTCGCAAGGATTCTCGATGCTCTGGGCCATTATGACTTGCCACGGCCGATTATTGTCGATCTTATCCGCCGCAAACTCTCAGAAATTCGCGCACAGCGGTCGGTGCCCAAATTTGAATCAATTATGGTTCTTGTCCGCCGCTCGCTCGATGAAGTTCGCGCCAGCAGGCTTCAACCGATCATCAACGGGACCGGAATCGTAATTCATACAAATTTCGGGCGCGCCCCGCTGGCGCGCGACGCGATCTGTGCACTGGACGAAATAGGATCAGGTTATTCGAATCTTGAATATGATCTTGCAGCAGGTGAACGCGGCCGGCGCGGCAGTTACGTCGAGAACGTGCTCGCGCTGCTTTGCGCAGCGGAAGCAGCGGCAGTGGTCAACAATTGCGCAGCGGCACTAGTGCTTCTCGTTAGACATTTCACCCGAACCAAAACCGATGTCGTTATTTCTCGTGGCGAATTAGTGCAGATCGGCGGCGGCTTCCGCATTGGCGAAATCATCGAAGCGACTGGCGCCAAGCTGCGCGAAGTCGGCGCCACCAACAAAACGACGCTCAATGATTACGCACGAGCCATCAGTCCTAACACGGCAATGATCCTAAAGGTTCATCGCAGTAATTTTTTTATGAGCGGTTTTGTCGAATCGCCGTCGTCGGAGGACATCAGCGCGCTGGCGCACAAGAAACGGATTCCGTTTATCGAAGATTTAGGAAGCGGCGCGATTGTCGCAACCGAAGAGTTGGGAATTGCCGACCACGAGCCGACCCCTGCCGAAGCATTGAAAAGCGGAGTCGATCTTGTTTGCTTCAGCGGCGACAAGTTATTCGGTGGTCCCCAAGCGGGAATCATTGCGGGCAAAAAGCGATTAATCGCCGCGTTAAAACGCGAACCGCTGTTTCGCGCGCTGCGCTGCGACAAACTCTCTCTCGCTGCGCTACAAGCGACGGTAGAGCTTCACCTCAATCAAAGAACCCGCGAAATTCCGACACTCGCGCTCCTGCAAATTTCAGAGGGCGAATTGCGCGCTCGAGCTGCGGCAATCTGCGATCAGCTGTCTCAAAGGTGCTCTGGGCTGCAAATCGCCAGCGGTCCTAGCACCGCCAAAACCGGCGGCGGTACCCTGCCGAGGTCGAATTTGTCGTCGGTCACGATCGACATCGTTCCAAAAAATTTATCAGTGGCCGATTTTGCCGCAACGCTGCGAGCATGGAATCCGCCGGTTATTGGCTACATTGCGGGCGACCGATTCAAACTCGATCTGCGCACAATTTTCCCGGACCAGGACGGCCTCGTCATTCAGGCGATCAGCGCAGCGTGCTCGAAGTGACCACTCGGCATTTCATTATCGCCACGGCAGGTCACGTCGATCACGGCAAAAGCGCGCTGGTGAAAGCCCTTACGGGAACAGATCCGGATCGTTTGCCGGAGGAAAAGAGGAGACAGATCACCATCGACCTCGGCTTCGCCGAATTGAATTTGACCGCGCCGACCGGCGACAAAATTCACGCCGGCATTGTGGATGTTCCCGGTCACGAAGATTTCGTGCGGAACATGATCGCGGGCGTCGGCTCAATTGACCTCGCGCTGCTCGTTATCGCCGCGGACGACGGCTGGATGCCGCAAACGGAAGAGCATTTGCAGATTTTGACGTACCTCGGCGTGCAACGAGCGGTGATCGCCCTCGCGAAAAGCGATTTGGGAAAGGTTGAGGGCGTTATCGAACAAATTCGGAATCGTCTGCGCGAAACCGTTCTTGCGAAATCCCGAGTAATTCCAACTTCGGTGCGCACCGGTGAGGGAATTGAAAATCTGAAGAAGACGCTTGCCCTGGAGCTCGCAACGATGCCGGCACAACGCG